>ERZ795044.93-NODE-93-length-71536-cov-7.053161_pt1 | contig 71536 bp, 74 predicted proteins | sample MGYA00375128_ERZ795044 | MGnify/ENA primary metagenome ERZ795044 (study PRJEB30173, sample SAMN05720213) | anaerobic digester metagenome | isolation source: active sludge of municipal wastewater-treating anaerobic digesters | place: USA | collected 2014-12-22 ...
CCGGGGCCGCTGCCAAAGCATACTTGGACCGACGTGGCATTGCACGACCCAGCTCGCCGAATCTGGCGCACGAGTTCGAGAACCCTTTGTTCCTGCGGACGTGCTGCGCATTTCTGGACACCGAGAACCTTAGGCAATTGCCCAAGGGCTTGGATGGAATCACGGCAATCTTCGACTTCTACCTGTCGGCAGTCGCCAAAAAGGTTGAAAGGGAGCTGCGACTTGTCCCCCAGCAGAAGATTGCGCGCAAGGCGCTGGACGACTTTCTTGATGCTTGCGCTATACACGGAGACGGCGGTAGTCTGCCACTCGATGCGACGATTGATCTGCTTGAGCGCTTCCACAAATCGGGGGGCAGCGTGGACAGAAGCCTCCTGTCGGCATTCCTTTCCGAAGGCGTGCTTACGCAGGAAGTCGAGCGCCACGAAGACGGGATTGTCGAAACTATCAGGTTTACATTCGAGCGGCTGTCGGATCACTTGCGAGCCGGACGCCTCCTCGCGCAGATTGACCCAGGTGACCTGCAGGGCTCAATCCGACGAGAGCCATTAGCCATCTACTTTGGCCCCGAAGCATCATGGCGCTTTGCTGGGGTCATCGAGGCCCTTGCCGTCCAGTTTCCCGAGCGGTTCGGATACGAACTGTTCGACGTGCTGCCCAATGACGCAATCGACGATCCGTCGCTATGCGAGGCGTTTGAAAGTTCGCTTGCCTGGCGCGCTCCCAGCGCGTTCACGCCACAGACAGTGAAATGGGTGTCCGCGCTCTGCAAGCTCACCGGTCGATCTTCGTATGGCCTGCTACTGCTGGTTTGCACGGAGCCAGAAAACCAGTTCAATGCCGAATGGCTGCACCAGGATCTATGGCCCCGCCCAATGCCTCAACGGGATGCGGTGTGGTCTGCCTTCCTGGCGGAAGACGACTTGAGTGAGGGCGGCGCTGTCGAGTCCCTCATTGATTGGGCATGGCAGGTGGAAGCCCGTGAAGTGGAGGAACGACGTCTATGGCTTGCGGCCGTCACGCTGACCTGGTTTTTGTCGACCAGCAATCGAGCGGTGCGCGACCGTGCCACGAAAGCCTTGGTCAATCTGCTGTCCTCCAAACTCGATGTGGCCGCCGCCCTGCTTGACAAGTTCGTCAACGTCGCCGACCCGTACATCTCGGAGCGCCTGCTGGCCGCATGTTACGGGGCCGTCATGCAGGGAGTAGACCGCGCCGGATGCAAGGCCGTCGCGTCAGCCGTCTGGATGAACCACTTTGCTAATGAACGCAAACCACCTCTTAACCTGCTCGCACGCGACTATGCGGTGGGCACGCTGCTATACGCCCAAGCTGCTGGCCAACTGCCCCCGGAAGCCGACATCGAAGCCGGCAAGGCCAAGTTCACCTCGCCCTGGCCGTTGGAGCCAGTGACTGACGAGGACCTCAAGGAGTACCGCAAGAAGGGATACGGCGACTCCATTTTTTCGTCGACCGAAGAGCACGGTGATTTCGGCAACTACACCTTACGAGCATGGCTGCACGACATCATGAGCCTGCCGCGGGCGCTAGCCGGGCAGACCACGCAGCAGCTCTACAAGCGCTGGGAAGCCGACTTCGAGAGCAAGGCGACGGCAGCGCAACTCAAGGCCTACACGGACCTGCTTCGCGCGAGCTTGAACTACCGCCAACGACCCGTGCGGGATTGGTTCAGCGAGAAGTACCAAGAGGAGTCGGAGCTGCTATGGCAAGCGCTGGCGGAGGCGGGCAATGCGTTCAAGGACCAACTCTCCACCGAGATGCTCGCTGAGTACGGCGGTTTCGCTGAGCAGCACTTACTCGAGGCTACCAGGATGAACGACGACGACAGGCGCCCGCCTGAGTTCGACCACGCAACCGTGAGGCGCTGGATATGTGCTCGTGCACACAAGATAGGATGGACTGAGGAACTCTTCGAGGAGTTCGACGAGGGACCCCACATCTCTCGCGAGCGTATGGGCAATCACCGGGTCGAGCGAGTAGGAAAGAAGTACCAGCATATCGCACTTGCTGAGGTCACTGCTCGATTGACAGACAACTTGGCCGTGTGCTCCTACCAAGACGAAGGCAAGCTGCGCGCCTTTGAGTACGGCCCAAGCGGCCGCGACATGAAAAAAGATATCGATCCGTCACTCCTTGTACGCGGTACGCAAGAGTCAGGCTGGTCCTCAACTCCAGTCACGTGGTGGACGCCTTCCTCCCCGCAGCTTCCTTCCGGCGACACAGACGTGTTCCTTGCCTGGGTTACGGTTGAGAGTGAATTGTGCAACAGCTCCGAAGAGATTGAAGTTGTGAGCCCCGACAATCGCCGGTGGCTTGTCGTACACGGCTCTCGCCATTGGAAGGTTCCTGGTCAGAGCAGACGCAACCACGCAGAAGCTTGGTCCCACATCACGTGCTTGGTCACTCGCCTAGGTGCCGGTCCTGCGTTGGCCAAGGACCTGCTGGGCCAGCAGCGTGGTGACTCATCAAGGCTGTCGGCCGACGGGCATCTGGAAACCTTCTTGGGGGAGCACGGCTGGCGCGACGCGAAGGAAATCAATCTCTCGAAGAACGCGTACGTAGGCATCGCCACCCCGTATGCCGGCATTGTTACGTCTCTTACCGCCGAAGGCAACACCGAGGACAACTCGGTCGAGGCGTCGTTCACGCTCCAGGTTCCCTCTGCAGCCGCCATGAAAATTCTTGACTTGCACCTGCGCAACGGCAAGAAGCCGGAATACGTTGACACCGCAGGGCTGCTTAGATGGCAAGACCCTTCCCTGCACACGCGGGGCGCCGGAGCAGGTGTAGTTTCTCGTGAGTACTTCCTGGAACGCCTCGCTCAAGCTGGACTGGAACCGGTGTGGGTTCTAGCTGGCGAGAAGAACGTGTATGCGGGTCAGAACTTGGGCAGCGGCAACGGATTCGGCGGCTGCCTCTATCACACGACAGTGTTCACCATTGACGACGGAAACTTGCAGCCATTCGGCCAGAAAACGGATTTCCATCAGGCCAGCAAAGACCAATTGAAGGCGCTCCGGGGAGATCGGTAGGGCTACCAATCGGAGGATGAAATGACGAGGGAAGAATGGGAGTATCTGTGCGCCAGCGTCAAAGACCACATGGTTGCGCACTTGCAGCAGTTCTTGACGCCAATCAGCATGTCCGAAGAAGCCGGCTCTGGGGTCGCGTGGGGCAGCGGAGGCTATTTGGAGGCCAATGAAGGAACTTGGCTGATTACGGCAAGCCACGTGTTCAGTGACGCGCCGAGTGGCGCCCGACTCGCCCATTTACCTGTGCCGGGAGACGACTACGTCGCGATCACCGATCCGCCGGAGCTGGCGAAGTGGCCGGTCGACGCGGCTGCGGAGCGGATCGCCCCAATTCCCGCAAGCTCGAACACAAAGGCTGTGCCCAAAGACTTGCTGTCAGACTGCTATTCGGCCGTTGACGGAGAGCTTCTATTTTGGGTTGGCTTTCCCGGGTACAAGCTGGAACGACACGACCCAATCCTGCCCGACAGACGCAGGAGCACACTGTTCGGGGAGCTACCCACTCTGGGTCTTCCCATGCTATCGCAGGCCTTGCAAGGTGAAGATCCGCAACACGCGGCGTTCGACCGTGATCAGCATGTCGCCATCCACTATCCAAGCGCTGCGAAGAGAGCGCCCGAAGAGCCTGCAACCGCCCTGCCTCACCCCAAGGGCATGAGCGGCAGCCTCCTCTGGAACACGAGATTCGTCGAAGCGACCAGCGCCGGCTTGGAGTGGTCGCCAGCCAGCGCCAACGTCTGCGGTGTGATTTGGGCCGCGCTGGACAGCCCGGAGGTCGTCCTTGCCACCAAAATTGAGTTCGTGCGAAAAGGTCTTACGCGCGTGTTCGCCTGAAACGGTACGCAGCGATGGCGTTTAGGCAATCTTGGCAAGGACATTCAAATGCGGGAAGTAAGTAGCTTTGACCTTATATCTGTTGGACAAGAACGTTGTGGAAAACATTCGAGGCTCTTTGGAAGGAACTCGCTCGCCACAGATCAATCCCAACGAATTCGAGAGAATACTTGCGTATCTCCGCGACACCCGATGAAGCGTTGGTCAAGGTGGCTTCAGGGTTTCGCTGTTGGTAAGCAACGCTCATAGACAAGGGCAAGACGCGCGTCGCAAGCCCGGTTAGACCGATCGAGGCGGTGCGTCAGAAGCCAAGGTGGTCAAGCCATGCCCGAACCTGACGAAAAGCATCGACCTGCACCTGTTCGACTGTCATCGCACCGAGTGCGTGTGAGTCGCTCAGGAATCGCCGGACCGTAACAGGTCCAAACGCCACATCGTTTTCAAATTTTTCAGCAATACGCTTGTATCCGCCCAAGGCGACAGGATCTTCCAACAGGGGTCGGCATGCATCGGCGAGGGCTTTGGGCCCGCCTTCGAACTCACGCACTGAGAAGTAGATGTCATACGCGTCCTTGTGCTTGTCGCGGCCCACCAATGCGTAGCCCTTCATCACCAAGAACGCGGGGATGCTTGCAACGCGAAGTTCCACCGTGTTCGGACGGCCATCGGGCATCATGCCTTGGAGCTTGTGCTGCACGAACGACTGCATGGCCACACCGGCACCATCGGCCTTTTGTACCGCGAAATTGGCCAGAAGAGGCGGCTTGTTGCGCTGAATCTTTGCCTCGCGAGGCATCAACAAATCGATGATAACGGCCACCGGCTCATTTTCATCGATTCGGACTGTTCGGCGCAACTGGAACACCTTCATCCGCTCGGCCGCCCGCTCGTAGCCTGCAGCCTCAAGCGACTCAACCAGCCCCTTGTACTCGCCTTCACCCAGCGCCTGCGCATCTAGGCTGAGGTCAATATCAAGCGTACCCACATGGGCTGGCACGGCATCCGGAAAGAGCAACCAGGGAACCGACCCGCCAATGACTACGAATTGATCACGATAAGCGCCAAGCACCTGACCGATTTCCAGCAAAACCGAGTAGACGGCCTGTGCGCCCCTATCGTCATAGTCGTTAGCAGACTTGGGTTCCATCATGACTTTCCGCGTAGCATGGGATTGATCTTCTCTGCCCGCCAATGCTCGGCAGCTTCGCGACCTCGCTCTCCCGTGGGCAGCAGATCCAGATAGGTTTGGATGGGGCCGGTTGCTCTTATCTTGAGTCCGAGCTCCATTGTTTCTAGCCATAACCCTTCGTCAGTGGCCTCATAAATGGTCACATTTTCCCCCTTATCAGTGGGGGTGATCTGTAGGTGGCGCTTGAGAAGCGAGAAGCCCATTGAGTCAGCGTAGAAGAACTCGCCAGAAACGCGAGCGAACGGCGCCACCCGGCGCGCGACCGAATGCGAAGCCAGCAACAGACGCGCATCCTGGTCTGCAGCTTCGGAGAATGCTTCTTCAATCGCCGCATCAAGGGTACGCCCGTGCATCAGCATATAGCCGCGCATCAGCACCTGCGGAGGCTGGATGCCGTCGTCGCGCCAGGCATCGAGCAATTGATCAGGCTCGGTTAGCCGGAACCCCTCGCCCGCTTCGGCATGCGCCCACTCGCGCTCAATCAGCGCTTTGCGCACATTGCTGACCTGGCCAGCACTCACCCCTGTTTCCGTGACCAGTTCGGCCACCTTCCACGACTTGTGGGGTTTGTGCAAAAGCAGCTTGAGAAGCCGCGCGGACTTCGGGAAGAACAAGGAGCGTTGCTCGCGCTTGGTCGCGAAGGGATCGCGGTCGGCCTTACTGATTTCCAGATGAAAGCGCGGGAACACGATACGTGCATTACCCGCCAAATCAATCCATCCCATGCCGCTTTCGGCCAATATGGCACGCGAAGCTGGCGAGATGAAAGGCGCAGCTACCAAACCACGAGTAAGAACGTGGGAGCGAAAGATTTCGCGGCCGAGTCGGCCCACCGCGTCGCGAATATAGCGCGGCTGACCCGAGGATTTGCACTCGATCACAAGTCGGTGAGACTCCCCGTCCACGAGAAAACAAACCTCACCCTCGGGGCCATCCTCGTGCAAGCGGATGGGTTCGATCGCGATGTCTTTCACGATCGGTGAGGATGCCAGCAGCTCTGAAAGCCGGATAGGCCAAACCTCCTCAATGTCTAGCGATACCGAAGGATTCATTGGATCTCTTGTTTTCAGCATTCGCTGAATATGCCATCTACAGTGAAAAAATGCAATTAATTCATTGAAACTTCCATATTCAGCGAACGATGAACGCCGCATTTTGGGTGAACAAGGTGTTGCAATCAAAATTACCCATTACAGGTAAAATGCAGCATAAATGCTGCATTTTACCTCGCCCTCTTTTGGTCCCAACGCTCAGAGGGAGGTTGACATTGAATCGCTTTGATGATAGTCTATGAAGCACTCGTGCTTCGTAGACTGGCAATTTTTTCCCATTCACATTCGATATTGGACACGTGAATCGTCTACAAATTGCTACGTCAGATATCGTGGCTCACTTCGATCGGAAGGGACCACACGTTCTCAGGTACAAAGAACTCGGAGCGATCCTGTCTAGAGAGCGCAACAACTGGCGCCTGTCGCAGAACACGACCGTCAAGGATTTCATCGATTTTCTTATCAAGAGTGCCGGTCTCAAGCGGTTCGAATTTCCATTCCCGAACCGGAGGGAAACGCTCTTCGTATGGAGCGAGGTGCCGACAATGGAAATGCTTCTCCACATCAAGGCGAGCAGCTATTTCAGTCACTACACCGCCGTCTACATGCACGGGCTCACAGAACAGATCCCGACCAGTATCTACATTAACCATGAACGCACGAGCCCAAGTCACGATGCGAACATAGATCAGGCCAGGATCGACGAAGCCTTCTGCTCTCCTGCGCGCGCTACTCAGAACACAATGAACTTCAATGATCGGCGCCTTGTCCTGCTCAACAGCGCCTCAAGTCAACAGTTGGGTGTTGTAAAACAGACGATGAAGTACGGAGCGGACGAAGCTGCACTGGTTCACCTAACCAACATTGAACGCACGCTGATCGATGCGGCCGTTAGACCCATTTACGCAGGCGGCGTCTCTGAAGTGGCCAAGGCCTTCAGGTATGCAAAAGAGCAAGTCTCCGTCAACCGCTTGGGCGCCATGCTGAAAAAGCTCAACTACACCTACCCATATCATCAGTCAATCGGCTATTACTTGGAACGAGCAGGCTACCGACCAAGCCAGCTTGATCTACTGCGGCGTTTCCCGATGGAGCACGACTTTTATCTGGACCACGGAATGCAGGATACCGAGTACAGGAAAGAGTGGCGACTCCACGTTCCACGCGGCTTTTAGGCCTCGCGGCTGCGTTGCTGCGTCATACGCGCCGCGAGACTACGGACGTGGTTGACGCTTAAACCAAAGCCCTTCAGATCAAGACTATCTGTCATCGTATCTTTGGTCCCAGGGAGTCGGATGCTCGCAGTCTCCAGCCTGACACAGCGAATCAAAGCAAGGCCAAGTGCTTTGGCTATTGAATCGAACTGATTGGTTTTGGTGATTTGGCCTTCATTGCCCTGAAACCTCGGTCTCGCGCAATGAAGGCAGCAAGCATGTGCGGAATCAGTGTCGCCGTATCCACAGGCCCATGCAACCGACTGTGCATCTCCGCATAAGTATCAAGCTGCGTCTTCAGCTCAGCCGGCACGGTAATCGCAAGCTTCACAGCCTCTGCACGAGGAAGCACTCCCAGACTCAATCGAGCAGCGCTCTTACTCATTGCGAAGACCCCCTCACAAAAGTAAGTGGCTGGTACGGCCGCAAAATCAAGTCCTTGCTCACCATCACCTGCATCGGAAACCCGGGTCGTATCGTCAGCGTCGGCTGAATGCTCATATTTCGCTTGGTGATTTCCTGCCCAACCTGGTTCACCGTATCCTGCGCACCCTGGCGCACAGCGACGATCACCTTGCCATCGCTCCCACTGCGGTCCGGCGCCGCCAGCTCGGCCCCCACGCCCAACAGCGTGGACAGCCCCGCACCCGCAAGAATCCGGTCCCAATGCCAATCAACACCGTCCTCCAGCCCAGCATAACCCGCCGGATCAATGCCCGGCAGCCGGTCCAGTGCAATCGACGAGGTATCGGGCAGGATCAATCGTGTCCACACCAGCAGCACCCGCCGCTGCCCGAAAGCCACCTGACTGTCATAGCGCCCAATCAACCGTGACCCCTGTGGGACCAACAGATAGCGCCCCGTGGCCGTGTCATAGACCGCCTCCGTCACATTGGCAATCACCTGCCCCGGAAGATCTGAATTGATGCCCGTTACCAGTGCTGCCGGAATGACCGTCCCCGCCATCACCTGGTAAGGCGAGACCGGCATCTGCAGGCTGGCCGGATTGCGCGTAGCCGTGTCTCCGGCATTCGCGACGAAAGCTGCCTTTTGATCCTGCCGGTTCTGCGCAGCGGTCGGGTCGATCGGTTGCGCAATGGCGGTCGCCGGCCCCATCGGGTTGAACGGCTGATTGCCCGACACCGGTACGGATGGACTGCCCCCCGAAGCCGTGCTCACGGCTGCTGCCGGCTTGACCCCATTGCCACTGCTCCTAAAAAACACCGTAGAGTGCGCCGCTTCCTCCGCATCCCGCAATCGCGTCAAACGATCCGCATGCGCCGCATCGTTGTATGCCGCCGATACATTCGCATGGCGCTGGCGTTCTGCATTGAGGATGGCTGGCCCCAGATCACCCGGAAGCGGTTCGCCCAACACAGGTATAGCCGGTTTGACCGGCACCGGTATCTTCGAATAGTCCATGGGCAACTGGTCCAGGCTCTCGGCCCGTGAGACCCTATCCACGTTGACCAACTCGGCGGCCGGATTGCGCTCGCGTTGGCGCGGCTGAAACGACCACAAGGTGCCTCCGAGTATGGCGGCGGCCAGCGTACCCGCACCAAGCGCCAGCATGCGCCGATTCAGCCGCACCACCGGGCGCGGCGGCGCACGCAAGGTCATGGTCTCCGGATCGACCTTCGGGGGCACCGGTCTGTCAGTCTGCAGTGTTGCGGGCGTACTCATCTCAGTTCCTCTGCGCCGCACTGGCAACCCCATCGGTGCGCTCGATCCGCACCACCTGGGCCTTGTCTGCCCCCAGCCGCAACTCGGCAGCACCGAACAACCGGTCCACCACGTAATACGGCGAGCGGAAACGGTAGTTCACCAACTGGCCATCCCCCTGCGGCCCAGTCACGAACAGCGGCGGCAGCTCCCCCTGCGCGATGCCCCCAGGAAACTGGATGTACACCCGCTGCCCGTCATCAAAGGCACGCAGCGGTTTCCACGGCGGGCTGTCGCCCGTGATGGCATAGCGGAACCTGATCTGCTCCAGCGACAAACCGGAATCGACCGGCGCAGCTGCTTGAGCCTGCTGAGCTTGTCTCTGCAAGGCCAGCATCCGATCCTTCGGGTAGTCCCAGGATACCGAAGCCATCCAGGCCTGTGGCGTCGAGGACAGCTCCAGCAGGTACATGCGCCGGTTCGTGGTGATGACCAGATTGGTCTTCAACCCGGTGCGGGTGGGTTTCACAAGAACGTTCACGCGCAAGCTGGCGCCCGAACCGCTGGCCGTGTCCCCAACCACCCAGCGCACTGTGTCTCCTGCCGAAACCGTCACCAGTTCCTCGCCCTCCTGCAGGGCGATGACCGTGACCCGGCCAGGACTCGTATAGACCTGGTACAACGCGCCATCGGCATAAGGCCAGACCTGGATCGCATTGACGTAACCTTCCCGGCTGGGTGCCACGCGCGCCTCCAGATTGGCGCGTGAAACGCGGACCCTCTCGTCAGCAGCTTCCGGTGCGGATTTTGCCTCCACCTCAGTCGATAGCGGCTTTAACTGCGCCGGCAGTGGCAACGGTTCAGGCAGCGTCACCACCTCGATGGGTTTCGGTGGGTCCGGCAGCATCTGCGCCGCCTCGATCCTCGACACGGGTTCATCCAGCGTGATGACAGGCGGCGATTTGTCGTGTGTGGCACAGCCGGTGATGGTCGCCAGGGTAGCGACCATCACCAACGGCAACGCGTAAATACGGATTCGTGTCTTCATGGTTTTACTCCTTGTATCACTTCGAGTTCACGGCTCCAGGACAGGCCGTTGACATAAATGCCCAGTGGATTGCGGCGCAGGCGTTCTTCGGTTCGCGGTGGTTGCAGCACCACCGACACCACGGCCGTCCAGCGCTCGGTGCCCGAAGGTGCGCCATTCGCATAGCTGCGCTCGATCCAGTGCATCTGAAACGACGATTCGCTGGCTCGCACCACACTGGTCACTTCCACCGAAACAGAGTTCTGCCCTATCCGGGCAAAAGGATCGTTGGACCGCGCGTAATCGTTCAGCGTGGCCGCCCCCTTGTCGGTGGCGTACGCATAGGCTTCAAGCCAGTTCTGCCGCACCACGATAGGGTCAATCGACAGCGAGCGCACGTCGGTCAGAAAGCGCGCCAGGTGGTAGGCAATCTGCGCGTCATTCGGCTTGTACGGTGTGGCCGCTTCACCGACGGCCCGCACCTGCCCGGCGCTGTCCACCTCCACCACATAGGGTGTCACGATGGACTGCGCGGATCGCCAGACCAGTCCACCCGCCATCAGCAAGGCCAGCGACAAACAGCCAAAGGCCATCAGCCGCCAGTTCTTAGCCTGCACGCGGGCGCTGCCGATACGGTTGTCCCAGACTTGCGCAGCAGCCTGGTACGGGGTGACAGGTTCCGGCGTATCCGAGTAGCGCACCTGCGGTCGCTTGAATAACATGATGTGATCTCCTTAATGACTCGATGGATCGCGCAGGCTCGGACTGGCTCCACTCCCGCCGTGATCACCGGAGCGCAGGGCATGAACAGCAGTCGAAACCCCGTGTGAAAGACGCTGGTTTCGCTGCAGACGTTTCGCCCACGCGGGTGCGGGAGGCTGTGTGTCGGCGTTCATAGCATCTGAACCAGCTGTGGCCCCTGCGGCTGAAGCCAGTGCAGCCGCCCCGGCAAACTCCGATACAACGCGGTCCTTGACGGCCTTGGCGCCTGCCGCGACACGCTGACCGACAGCGTTGGCACCACTCTTCGCCACATTGGCAAGGCCTGCCCCCGCAGCACGAACACCGCCCCCGCCTGATGCGGCGGCACCCGCCTGGTAGGCGGACTTCGCACCAGCGGCCATCGTGCTGGCCGAACGGGCAGCACTGGCACCGCCTCCAATGGCCGCGCGTGCCGCCCCCGGCACCATGCGCGCACCCGCGGCTACGGCAGCACCGCCTGTGGCAATCGCTGCGCCACCGGCCACGGCCAGACCCGCAGCACCCAGTACCGTTCCCGCCGCAGCACCGGCACCCAATTGCGGCGCCCCAGATACCAGCCCGGTCGCGATGCCAGGACCGAAGATGCCCAACCCCAGCAGCGCGAGAGAAGCCAGCATGATGGCCAGCGCATGGTCAATCGAGGGTTCCGTCCCCGGTGGCATCTGGAACTGCGCAAACAAGCCTGAGCCAATACCGACAATCACGGCCAGCACCAACACCTTGATCCCAGATGACACCACATTACCCAGCACCCGCTCGGCCAGAAAGGCCGTCTTGTTCCACAGCGCAAAAGGCACCAGCACAAATCCCGCCAGCGTCGTCAGCTTGAATTCGATCAGCGTCACAAAGAGCTGAACCGCCAGCACGAAGAAACTCACAATGATCACCAGCCAGGCCAGGAACAGCACGCTGATGACATCCAGGTTGACAAACACCTCAGGGAAGCCTGTCAGGTCGCTGATCTGCACCATGATGGGCCGACCCGCATCGACACCGGCTTGCGCCAGCCGTCCAGGTTGCAGCAGCTGCGCCTGCGTCATTGAAGAACCAGACGCCACCAGTCCAAGTCCGGCAAACGAGCGGAACAGGATGCCTGCCAGGTTATTGAAGTTGCCGATGATGAAAGCAAAGGCCCCGACATACAGCACCTTCTTGACCAGCTTGGCGATCACGTCGTCACCTCCCCCACTGGCATGGCTCATGGCCCAGAACAGACCCGCCAGCGTCATGTCGATCCCGACCAGCGTGGCCGTCAGGAACGCCACCTCACCATGCAGCAGCCCGAAACCCGAATCGATGTAGCGCGAGAAGACATCCAGGAAACGGTCGATGACCGACAAGTCGTTCATCGAACCCCGTCCTTCGACGAGGACGCGGCGTGCGTCGCGGGTTTCGGTGGTTTGGAAGGAGACACCTCAGGCGTATAGGGTGTCCCTGTGCCCATGAAGCGACGCCTTGTGGCCTCGGACACCGCATTACAGACGGCATCCCCAACCTTGGCGTGGTCAGCCTTGCACTGGGCGCGAAGCTCTTTCAAACGCTCGGGATTCGCGGCCAGTGAATCCACAGTATCAGTCGGTGTCGACTTACCGCAACCCGCTACCAACGATATAGACAATACAAGCGCCATGCTCAAAAGCTGTTTCATGGTGGTCCCCTCAGTTGCTGTAAAAGGTGACCGTGTACGGGGTGTAAGGCGTGCCCGCCCCCTGAAACCGCCGACGCACCTCGCGCGCACGCTCCTGCACCGCCACTTGCCGTGCCTGCTCCAGGGTCGTCGCCCGGTCCTGCGTGATCTGGATCTGCTGTGCCTGAATCGCCTGGCGGGCCTGCAAGGCCAGTAGCTGGTTGGTTGCCTGTGTGGCCTGCAGCGCACCAACGGCCGACTGACTGCGGTTCACCAGGTCGGTCAGCGTCTGCTCGTCGGACCTGAAGTTCTGCACCGCCTGCGACTGCACCTGAGTCGCCGTGCGCAACGCCTCCAGCGAGTTGCGCCAGCGCTGGCGCGCGTCCAGCGCCATCTGCCCGCCCGAGCTAGATGCAGAATACGCATTCGGGTAAAGCCGCGAAAACTCCCCTTCCATCTGCGACACGTTGAAGGCCATCCCCTGCGCCTGCTGAATCAACTGGTTCGTCGCAGACAGCGCCGCACGCAGGTCAGCCAGTGCACTGAAATCCAGACCCGTCAGGTTGCGCGCCTGGTTCATCAGCATCTGCGCCTCGTTCTGCAACTGCCGGATCTGGTTGTTGATCTGCTCCAACGTGCGCGCGGCGGTCAGGATGTTCTGGGAGTAGTTGGACGGGTCAAATACGATCCGCTGAGCCTGCGCATGAGATGCTACGGCCAGGAGCGCCGCAGTAGCCACGGCCAGCAAAGTCTTCTTCATGGTGATTTCTCCCGAGGAATTGAGGGCGAGGATGAGAACAGAGGCAGCGGCGGAAAAGACGGAAAGGACGGAATGAGGTCCGCAGCCCAGTCCAGACCGCGATGACGCAACCAGGCGGCAGCGAAGTCCGCAGAGGGAACAGATGCTGACACCGCGTCCATGGCGCGCTGATCCTCCGGTTTGGCCGCACCAGCAAACGCCAGCGCCACCGGCCCCAATCCCAGGTCGAAGACCCGGTTACCCAGCCGCGACTGGTAGTAGTAATCCCGTTTGGGCTGCGCCTGCGCAACGATGTCGATCTGCCGGCTGTTGAGTCCGAAGCCTTCGTAGATGACTCGAATCTGCGGTTCGGTCGCCTGCGGGTTCGGCAGGAAGATGCGGCTGGCGCAGCTCTCAATGATGGCCGGGGCTATTGCCGAGTCCTTGATGTCCGCCAGCGACTGCGTGGCAAAAATCACTGACACATTCTTCTTGCGTAGGGTCTTCAGCCACTGGCGGATGCGGGATGCAAACACCGGGTCATCGAGGAACAACCAGGCCTCGTCCAAGATCAACAGCGTCGGCGCGCCATCAAAGCGTTCCTCAAAGCGTGCGAACAGGTAGCCCAAAACCGCCAGCATCGCCGCCTTGCTGTGCATCAGCTCTTCCATTTCGAAGCCCTGCACGTCGGCAGACCCGAGCCGGTCCGAGTCGGCATCCAGCAACTTACCGTGCGCGCCACCCAGCACATAGGGCTGCATGGCCTGGCGCAAGGCGTTGGACTGCAACAGAACCGACAAGCCGGTCATGGTGCGCTGATTGACCGGCGCACTGGCCAGGCTGTTCAAAGCCGACCAGACCGCGTCCTTCTCGGCTGGGCCGACGGTAACGCCTTCGTGAATCAAGCACCCTGCGATCCATTCCGCCGCCCAGGCACGATAACCATCCTGGTCGATCCGCGCCAGCGGCTGGAAAGCAATGGCCGCGTCTGCTCCACCATCATGGCCCAGGTTGTAGTGCTCGCCATTCAGCCCAAGAATGGTGGCGCGAATGGAGCGACCCATATCAAAGGCCAGGATGCGCGAACCGGCATAACGTCGGAACTGCATGGTCAAAGTGGCCAGCAAGACCGACTTGCCCATGCCGATGGGACCGACCACCAGCGTGTTGCCTACGTCACCGATGTGCGTGACCAGCCGGAACGGCGTCGCACCATCGGTGCGCGTCACGATCAATGGTGGCCCATCTAGGTGCGCATTACGTTCCTGCCCGGCCCAGACGGCAGAGACCGGCATCATGTGCGCCAGGTTCAAGGTCGAAACAATGGGCTGACGGACGTTCGCATAGGCATGCCCTGGAATCGACGACAGCCAGGCATCCACCGCATTCAAGGTCTCGGGGATCGTCACGAAACCACGGCCCTGGATGGTCCGTTCCACCGCACGCAGTTTCTCGTCAACCGCCGCGGCATCCGTATCCAGCACCGTCACGGTCGCCGTGACATATCCGAACGACACCTGGTCGCTGCCCAGTTCCTGCAAAGCGGCATCGGCATCGGTCGCCTTGTTCGACGCATCGGAATCAACCAGCGGGCTTTCCTGCTGGAAGATGGTCTCGCGCAACAGTGCCACAATGTTCTTGCGCTTGGCGAACCACTGGCGGCGCAGGCGTACCAACTCACGCTCGGCTTCGGCCTTGTCCAGGCAGATAAAGCGCGTGCTCCAGCGGTAGGTAAAACCCAGACGGTTCAAGTCATCCAGCAAACCCGGCCAGGTTGAGGTCGGAAAACCGCGTACCGATAACACACGCAGGTGCTGATTCCCCAGCATGGGAGCCAGCCCGCCCGTCAAAGGCTCATCGGCCAGTAACGCATCCAGGTGCATGGGCACCTCAGGCACAACCACCAGATGCCGGCGCGTGGATACACAGCCATGCAGATAAGTCAGGGTCTGGCCGTCGTCCAGCCAGACGATCTCCGGCATCACGCCTTCGAGCAACCCAAAGAAGCGTTCGGTCTCCGACACGAAGCCTTCCAGCCGTCCCCTCCAATTGGCCCCGTCCACCCCTTCAACCTTGACGTTCTCGTACAGCAGCTTGGCCGCACGGGCCTGAGACTCCTCGGGCGGCAGGTACAGCAGCGTCAGGTGGTATGTACTCTCGAAGTGGCTGTCCGTCTCCTCAAAAACCGCCCGGCGCTCTTCATCCACCAGCCAGGACAGCGGTTCAGGAAACGCTGATTCCGGGTAGTCGGCCGCTTCTCGGCGCTCAGCCTCGACAAACAGCGCCCAGCCAGACCCCAGCCGACGCAGCGCATTGTTCAACCGCGCAGAGGTTGCGACCAATTCACCCTGCGTCGCGCTGTCCAGGTCCGGCCCCCGAAAACGTGCCGTGCGCTGGAACGAACCGTCCTTGTTCAGCACGACGCCCAGTGCCACCAGCCCGGCCCAGGGTAGCCAGTCGGCCAGCAAGGCTGGACGCTTGCGGTATTCAGCGAGGTGCATCATGCTGTGTTCTCCATGGATTGCCTCATACGTCCAGCAGCACGCGGTGCTTGATGTGCCGCGCGAACACCTGCATGAACTGCGGGTCCAGACGCGCACCCCAGACCGCCAGTGAGTGCCCGATGATCCACAACGCGATACCCGGCAGCCAGAGTTGCAAGCCCAGTCCCACTGCAGACGCCAACGTGCCGTTGGCAATCGCCACGGTGCGTGGCGCACCACCCAGTAGGATGGGTTCGGTCAATGACCGGTGCAACGGCACCTCAAAGCCTGGTGTGTTGGCCATGGTGGCCGTCCCTGTAGTCGCGGCATTCATGCCAGCACCGCTCCACCCGAGAAGCTGAAGAAGGTCAGGAAGAAGGAGGACGCAGCAAACGCAATCGACAGCCCGAACACAATCTGGACCAGTTTCCGAAAACCCCCGCTGCTGTCGCCAAACGCCAGCGTCAGGCCGGTGGTAATGATGATGATCACCGCCACGATGCGGGCCACCGGCCCCTGCACCGATTCGAGGATGGACTGCAGCGGTGCCTCCCACGGCATGTTGGAGCCTGCGGCATGGGCGGGGACCGCAATGGCCAGCAGCAGTGCCGTGATGGCGGCGGCCTGAAGGATTGGTTTTACGGAAATGCGTGAAGTCGTCATGACGGTTCTCCGGTAGTAGGTAAGTCGGTGGTGGATGGAATGGATGGAAATACAGGCATCAGATCGGTACTGAGCTGGTAGCCATGGCTGTCAAAGCCGACAACCCGTGCAATCTCCTGCACGCGCCGATGCCGACCGCGACCAGCGATGAAAACGATGACGTTGACAGCCTGGGCAATCAGCGCGCAGGGAACCGTGACGGAGACTTCCTGGATCAGTTGCTCCAGACGGATCAGGGCACCATGGGCAGAACCGGCATGTACCGTGGCAATGCCGCCCGGATGGCCGGTGCCCCAGATCTTGATCAGGTCCAGCGCTTCACCGCCCCGGACTTCACCCACCACCACACGGTCTGGCCGCAAGCGCAAGGTGGCACGCACCAGGTCGGCCAGGGTGCTGACACCCGGCTCCGTACGCATGGGCACGTGGTCATCGGAACGGCACTGCAATTCCACCGTGTCTTCGAGGATCAAGACCCGGTCGCCGGTATCAGCAATCTCGTCCAGCAGCGCATTGGCCAGCGTGGTCTTGCCGGTGCTGGTGCCACCACATACAACTATATTGAGCCGCTCGCGCACAGCAGCGCGAAGAAACCCCACCTGCGCCTCGGTCAGAATGCCGTCGGCCACGTAGTGGTTCAGTGTCATGATACGCAGCGCCCGCTTGCGGATCGCGAACGAGGGGGCACGCACCACCGGGGGCAACACCCCCAGGAAGCGTTCCCCGGTCTCGGGCAACTCAGCCGACAGGATGGGGGCCCCAGCGCTCACCTCGGCCCGCACATGCGCCGCCACCAGGCGGATGATGTGTTCAGCCACGGCCGGTGGTAGCGTCGTCCCGGTTGGCGCGCGGCCAGAACCCAGTCGATCCAGCCACAGGGTGCCGTCCGGGTTCAGCAGCACTTCCACGACGTCCGGGTCTTCCAGCGCTGCGGCAATCTCCGGCCCCATGGCCGTGCGCAACATGCGGATGCGCCGCTCCAGGGAGACGGCGGCGCTGCCACCGCTACCGTCACTATCACGGCGGCTCTCACCGTCCCCAGTGTCTTTGTCAGGTTTATGAATCATTGGTTTTCTCCCTATCCTTGTGTTCTGGTGCGCTGACCGGCGGAGTCGGGTCATCTGGGGTGACTTCTTCATGGACTTCGCGGACCAGGCTGCGCCCGCGCTGGATATGGCGGGCGAGTTGTTCGATGAATTGGGCATAGCGGAGGCGACCTTGCGCGCGGGCTGCGTCCTGCTGGCCTTCTGGCACGGGTAGCGAGACGGTCAGGAAGTAGCGGATGTAAAGCGCCACCGTTTCAATCAGGATGCTTTGATCACGCTCCAGCCGGTCAAACTGGCGCGAGAGGCGTTCCAGCCGTTTGCCCATGGCCGCCTCGCGCTGATCGGCCGCATCGGGTGAGAGAAACGAAGCCAGGGCTGCGGCAATCACGGCCGACTTGGACACGCCCTTGTGCGCGGCGAGCTGGTCCAGCCGCTTGGCATGGTCAGGTTCAATGAAAATATTGAGACGGGTCCGACTCATAGTGCAATCCCGTCATCCGGGTCCAGCGCTGCGAGTCGCGCGGTGCGCTGCATTCTTTGGTCTGTATCCCCTATATCCGACCCATCCCGCCTGAACCGCTTCAGGCCGTGCGGTTGCGGTGGCATTTCGTCCTCGTCATCGAGCACCAGCAGGTCGTCAATATCCATCGGAGTAGGCGCATCAAACTCAACGTCCAGTGCCGGCTTGAGCTGGTGGCCGCCTTCATCTGCAAAACCACCTGACTGGCTTGCAGTCAAAGCCTCGGGCATTGCAGGTATCGCCATTCCGCTCCAGTCATCTGGCCGCGCTGCTGGACGATCCGCGTAAGCACTAACAGCCAACAACGGCGGCGCCAGCATCCGGCCCATGAAATTCCGATCCTGGTAGTAGCGCAGCTTCGCAGCCCTTATGGGCGGATGACCCGACACCATCACCACTTCCTCATCGGGCGGCAATTGCATCACCTCGCCCGGCGTGAGCAAGGGACGTGCGGTTTCCTGCCGCGAGACCATCAGGTGCCCGAGCCACGGTGCCAGCCGGTGGCCTGCGTAATTGCGCTGCGCTCGCAGTTCGGTTGCCGTACCCAGCGCTTCGGAGATGCGCTTGGCCGTGCGTTCGTCGTTGGTTGCGAACGCGATGCGCACGTGGCAGTTGTCCAGGATGGAATGGTTTTGACCATAGGCCTTGTCGATCTGGTTCAGGGACTGCGCAATCAAGAAGGTCCGCAGGCCGTAGCCGGCCATGAAGGCCAGGGCGGACTCGAAAAAGTCCAGGCGGCCCAATGCCGGGAACTCATCGAGCATCAGCAGCAGTTTGTGTTTGCGTGCTATGCCGTCCGAACCATCAAGGGATTCCGTCAGCCGCCGACCAATCTGATTGAGGATCAGGCGGATCAATGGCTTGGTGCGGCTGATATCGGAGGGCGGCACAACCAGGTACAGGGATACCGGGTGTTCCGCTGAAATGAGATCGGCAATGCGCCAATCGCAACGGGAAGTGACTTCGGCCACGGTAGGGTCGCGGTACAGGCCCAGGAAGCTCATGGCGGTAGAGAGAACCCCCGAACGCTCGTTGTCGCTCTTGTTGAGCACTTCGCGGGCAGCTGAGGCGACCACCGGGTGAGTGACGTCGCCCAGGTGCCGCGTCGTCATCATCCGATGCAGCGTGATCTCGAACGGGTTGGCCGGGTCGGACAGGAAGTTGGCGACGCCACGCAAGGTTTTATCGTTACCGGCGTAGAGCACGTGCAGGATGGCACCGACCAGCAGGGCATGTGATGTCTTCTCCCAGTGGTTGCGCCGCTCCAGCGCGCCTTCAGGGTCCACCAGGATGTCAGCAATGTTCTGCACGTCGCGCACCTCGTGCATACCACGCCGGACTTCCAGCAGCGGGTTGTACGCGGCAGACCGTGCATCGGTGGGGTTGAACAGCAGGCAATGAGAAAAACGCGAACGCCAGCCAGCGGTCAAGCTCCAGTTCTCGCCCTTGATGTCGTGGATGACGGCGGAGCCGGGCCATGACAGCAGTGTTGGCACCACCAGTCCCACGCCTTTGCCAGAGCGAGTCGGGGCGAATGCTATTACGTGTTCGGGGCCTTCGTGGCGAAGATAGTCGCCTTCCTTGGTCCGCAACCTGCCAAGGAACACCCCCGCGTGTTTGGTTAAGCCTGCGGCCCAAATTTCCTCAGGCAAGGCCCAGCGGGCTGAACCATAGGTCGTGACGCGTTTTGCAAGACGCGAGCGCCAGACGGCCATGGCGATGGCTGCACAAGTTGCGAGCAGTCCGCTGGAGGCCGCAATGACGCCGCCGCGCAGAAAAACGTCAGGTGCATAGGCATCGAAGAAGTACCACCACTCGAACAGCGCCAACGGGCAATAGATCGGGGTGCCGACCAGGTCGAACCATGGCAGTCCGAGCCGCACCTGGTAGGCCAACGCATTCGCCGTCCACTGGGTCGCGGCCCAGATACCACTGAGCGTGATTGCCAACACCACCGCCATCTGACCAAACAGGATACCTGTCGGCATGTACCAGCCCTTCGCATCGATTTCTTGCATGCGTGCCACCACGGCACCACTTGCATGAAGTTTCGATTCGAAGCACGGCACTACACACCCGTGCCGACGTAGTGCAACGCAATACAGCGAAACAAATAGGAAAAACGCAGTTGCGCTATTACCGGTAGCGTTTCCAAAGAGCGCAAACTTATAGCCGTGAAGAAATCGCGGTTGACGTGACGGTGCAAAACTGCCGGGGTCGTCTGAGATTCAAAAGGTTCACTCCAGCGCCTTGCCCATGTCCTCAACCACCTTCTTGGCATCGCCAAACACCATCATGGTCTTGTCCATGTAGAACAGCTCGTTGTCCAGCCCGGCGTAACCGGCTGCCATGGAGCGCTTGTTCACAATGATGGTCTTGGCCTTGTAGGCCTCCAGAATCGGCATGCCGTAGATGGCGCTGCCCTTCACGTGGGCGGCCGGGTTCACCACGTCGTTGGCCCCCAGGATGATGGCCACATCGACCTGGCCAAATTCGCCGTTGATGTCTTCCATCTCATGCACCTGGTCGTAGGGCACTTCGGCCTCGGCCAGCAACACGTTCATATGGCCCGGCATGCGCCCGGCCACCGGGTGAATGGCGTACTTGACGGTGATGCCCTTCTCGGTCAGCTTGGCAGCCAACTCTTTGACCGCATGCTGGGCACGCGCCACGGCCAAGCCGTAACCCGGCACAATGACCACGGTTTCGGCGTTGGACAACACAAAGGCTGCATCGTCCGCGCTGCCACTTTTCACTGAACGCTGCACCGCCCCGCCCGCCGCTGCGGCGGTGGCATCGCCACCAAAGCCGCCACCAATCACGTTGAAGAACGAGCGGTTCATGGCCTTGCACATGATGTAGCTCAGGATGGCACCAGATGAACCCACCAGCGAACCGGCCACGATCAGCATCGCGTTGTTCAGGCTGAAGCCAATGCCCGCTGCGGCCCAACCAGAATAGCTGTTGAGCATGGACACCACCACCGGCATGTCGGCCCCGCCAATCGGAATGATCAGCAACACCCCCAGCAGGAAACCCAGCGCGATGATCAGGCCAAAGTCCATCGCACTTTGCGAGTGCCAGAAACCGAAGCAGAAGAACACCGCGGCCAGACCCAGCACCAGGTTCAACTTGTGTTGCCCCGCAAACTGCACCGGCGTGCCCTGGAACAGGCGGAACTTGTATTTGCCCGAGAGCTTGCCAAACGCAATCACCGAGCCTGAGAACGTGACCGCGCCAATGAAGGCACCCAGCGCCAATTCAATGCGGTTGCCGCCGGGAATGCCTTCACCCTTGGCGGAAATGCTGAACGCCCAGGGCTCAGCCACGGCGGCCACGGCGATGAACACCGCCGCCAGACCGATCATGCTGTGCATGAAGGCGACCAGCTCGGGCATCTTGGTCATCTCAACGCGTTTGGCCATCACCGTGCCAATGGTGCCGCCGACCAGCAGCGCGCCGACGACCCAGGTCATGCCCGTCATGCCGTTCTGGCCCATCTGCCCGGCCACCTTGAAGATCAGCGCGGCGGTCGTAACCGTGGCCACGGCCATGCCGATCATGCCAAACAGGTTGCCGCGAATCGACGTCGTGGGATGGCTTAGACCTTTCAGCGCCTGGATGAAGCAGACGCTGGCGAACAAATACAGGAGCGTGACGAGGTTCAAGCTCATTTGGCCACTCCCTTGTCAGCCGCAGGCCCTTCGACAGGGCTCAGGACAGGCTTCTTGTCTTTCTTCTTGAACATCTCCAGCATGCGCCGGGTGACCATGAAGCCGCCAAACACGTTGACCGCCGCCAGCGCTACAGCCAGCACGCCCATGGACTTGCCCAAAGTTGTCTCCGTCAACGCAGCCGCCAGCATGGCCCCCACGATGACGATGGCGGAGATGGCATTGGTCACGGCCATCAGCGGCGTGTGCAATGCCGGGGTGACGGTCCACACCACGTGGTAACCCACGTAGATGGCCAGTATGAAGATGATCAGGTTGGTGACCGTGGGAGAAACGATATCCATTTTTGACTTCCTGTTATTTGCGTTTGACTTCACCACCCTGCGCCATCAGGCAGGCCGCCACGATGTCGTCATTCATGTCCACATGCAGCGCACCTTCTTTGGTGATGATGAGCTTGAGGAAGTCCAGCACGTTGCGGGCATACAGCGACGAGGAGTCTGCCGCCACCAGGGCGGGCAAATTGGTCTCGCCCACCAGCGTCACACCGTGTTTCACCACGGTTTTGTCGGCCTCGGAGATCGGGCAGTTGCCACCTCCATTGGGGCCCTTGCCCGCAGCAATGTCGATGATCACCGAACCGGGTTTCATGCTCATCACCATGTCTTCGGTGATGAGCGTGGGTGCCGGGCGGCCAGGGATGAGAGCCGTGGAGATCACCACGTCGGCCTGCGCCACGCGCTTGGCCACTTCAATCTTCTGGCGATCCAGCCAGCTTTGCGGCATGGGTTTGGCGTAGCCACCCACGCCCACAGCAGCTTCTTTCTCTTCGGGCGTGTCGTAAGACACGTCGATGAACTTGCCGCCAAGTGACTCGACCTGTTCCTTGACACTGGGGCGCACGTCAGAGGCTTCGATCACCGCGCCCAGACGTTTGGCTGTGGCAATGGCCTGCAACCCTGCCACGCCCACACCCAGAATCACGACACGGGCCGCCTTGACCGTACCCGCGGCAGTCATCAGCATGGGGAAGAAGCGCTGGTATTTGTCGGCGGCGATCATCACGGCCTTGTAGCCTGCGATGTTGGCCTGGCTGGAGAGTACGTCCATGCTCTGGGCACGGGTGGTGCGGGGGGCTGCTTCCAGCGCGTAGGCGGTCAGGCCCGCTGTGGCCAGGCGTTGCAGGCCGGGGGCATCAAACGGGTTGAGCATGCCCACCACGGTGGTACCCGGCTTCATCTGCGCGCATTCGGCATCTGAGGGGCTGCGTACCTTGAGCACCAGGTCGCAGGCATAGGTACTTGCGGCATCGGTGATGTCGGCACCGGCGGCCTGGTAGGCCTCATCAGTTACGCTGGCCGCCACACCGGCACCCGACTGGACGCGGATGGTGTGGCCCTGGGCCTTGAGTTTCTTGGCCGTCTCGGGGGTGACGGCAACACGGGTTTCTCCCGCTGTGGTTTCAAACGGCACTCCAATGCGCATACAAACCTTATCCTCATATTCAATACGTAGAGTTACCCCGCCTCTGGAGCAATTCTCGATGCAGACCGGTTACAGATGATTGTCGGAATCATGTGCCGTGTCGCCCGTCAGAAGTCGGGCATTTTCCACTCGTAGTCAACTGCCACTTCACCCAGCAGGCGCAGGCGTGTTACCGCATCGGAGGTGAGTGCCTTGACGATCTTGGTGTTGTAGCCAGCAAGAATGAACTTTGCGTGGTCCGCAAATTCCGGCATGACGCCTTGATCTTCATACCTGCGCACATAAGCCTGGGCCGCAATGCCGATCACGAAGTACAAGCCCGCGTTGTCCGGATCGCTCGTCATCATCTGGAAGGCCTCTTTGAACAGTATCTTGAAGGAATCTGTCCCCGATTCCGCGCGCTCGAAGCGCTCTGCAACATCTTGAAAGTTCATTTCTACCTCGCTTTTGTCAAAATTGCAGATTGAGTGATTGCGATGCCACCGTGTGCCTGTGACCAGCCCGGTGGGTCGACGAGAAATTCTTCGATCTCCGCCAGTGCCAGAGGTTCGAACGTACCTGTTTCGCGCGCGACCGCAAGAACAGCTTGCCATGTCGCGAGTGCGTGCGCTGTGACACCCAACGGTGCCAGAAGATCTTCTGTCGGGAAGGTCCCGTAGTCAAAGATCACGAACAAATCCTTCACCGTGGCTCCGGCTGCGGTGAGGGCACAGTAGAACTTCACCTTGGAGTGGCCGCCAGCCATGAGGTCGTCAACCAGCAGAATCCGATCGCCCGGCTTGATCACACCTTCAATTTGAGTTTGGCCGATCGGCTTCTTGCGCACGTACTGCAGCGGCAGGTCGAGCGCATCGGATAACCATGCGGCCAGGGCAATGCCACTGGCTTCGCCACCGGCAATGGACGCAATGCCGTCAAGGCAACCACGCGAGGTCAGCAAGTCGAGGCTGAGCGAGACAATCTCGCGCCGGATAGCCGGAAACGAGATGAGTCTTCGGCAGTCCATGTACACCGGGCTGGCCCAGCCGGACGGGAGTCGAAATGGTTCGTCGGTGCGCACCTTGACGCAACCCGCGCTCAGTAGCGCGCGGGCGACGGTTTTGTCGACCTCGGTGCCAGAAAATGTCGAGTTCAAGATCAGCTCCATCAGTTCAGTTAAATGCGATCCAGCAGTCGGCGTAGGCGCTGGGCGCCGCTCTTGCCCTTGTAGGCTGTCTTCCAGAGGCGGCCTATCATTTCTTCGTACATCCTGACGGCTTCCGGTGACCCGGTGACTGTGGCAATGCCGTTGCGCACATTGGGCAGTTCGCCAAAGCGAAACGGGCTCACTGCAAGCACGGCGTGCCGCGTCCCCGAGAACACCTGGAAGGTCGATGCCGGCATGGGGTCGTCGATCAGCCCGATTTGTACGTGAAGTGGCTCGCTCTCCATCAGATCGACGATGCGCAGCACTTCGCGGCGGGCCGCCTGAATTCGCTCAGCGCGCACATCCGCAGGCAGGTCCAGGCGGCCAACCAGGCCGGTATGCATAAACCGTTCAAGCTCCCGCAGGCCGATCAGGCTGACGATGTGGGGGCGGCGCTTTTCGAAGAAGGCTTTGCGCTCCGCGAGGATGCGCAGCATCTCCTCGATGTCGGCCGGGCGTGGCCCCTTGCCAGGACTGCGTGGCGAGGCTTCGAGCAGCATCTCTCGAAAGTATCGCAGGTAGTTGTCGGATGTCAACAGCAGCGAGATCGGCTCGAAATGCGAAATGATGCGATCCGAACTCTGCTCGAGTTGGCGCATGCGCTCCATCAGGCCGAGCACGGTGGAGTAATACTCGACCTCAACGCCAAGTAGCGAAGCCATCGAGGTGCCGAGCAAGTTGGCCAAGCGCTCGAGCGTCTCGATCTTGACGATCTCGCCTTTCTCCATGCGGTAGACGACGGCGCGCGAGACGCCGAGTTTCTCGGCGACGTCTTCGGCCAGCAGCGAAGCGCCGATTCGGTACGCTCGCAGGCGATCACCCAGCGCTTGGTAGTCGATCGACGAAGGGGGGGGGTCGGCGGCAGCGGGCATCTCGAATTCGTCTCGTTGTATCAAAAAGTCGACTATAGACGAGCTTGCCCGGCCACAGTGAGCCATACCTTGAACTAACGTTGGAAGTTCGAGCGATGCCATGGGAACGAGCTCGGATGAAAGTTACTGCCTACCGTGGGGCTCAGGCGACCCGCTGAGCCGCCTCATAGGCACGCGGCTGGGTCAATGCCTCGTGGCGCAAGGATTCATCCTGCTCCGCTTCTGCCATCAATTTGCGCTTAAGTACGACCTCGCGAACATTGCTGCCACTCTCAAACGCCTCAGCGGCAACCGATGACGCAGCCCTGTAGCCGATAATCGGATTCAGCGCGGTGACGAGTGTGATCGATCGCTCGATGTTTTCGCGCAGGCGGTCCGGTTTCGCCGTGATGCCCTTGACGCACAAGTCGGCGAGGGTCATACAACCATTGGTCAGGTGCTTAAGGCTGTGGAACAGCGCGCTGACGATGATTGGCTCAAAAGCGTTCAACTGCAGTTGTTCTGCCTCAGCGGCAAAGGTTACGGTCAGATCGTTGCCGAATACCTCGAATGCGATTTGGTTGACGACTTCCGGGATCACCGAATTGATCTTGCCAGGCATGTTCGACAATCCCGCCAGCATCGGCGGCATGTTGATCTCACCAAAGCCCGAGCGCGGGCCACTGGACAGCTGGCCCAGGTCGTTGCATATCTTGGACAGCTTAACCGCGATGTGCTTAAGTACACCGGACAGCTGCTCGAAGGCCCCGCAATCCTGGGTCGCTTCGATCAAGTTCGATGCGGTGGAGAGGTCCAGGCTAGTGATTTTACGAAGCGCCTTCAGGGCTCTGTTCGCGTACTCAGGGTGCGCGGTGATGCCCGTGCCGATCGCCGTGGCGCCGAGGTTGAATTCCCTGAGCAAGGCTGAGGCTTCGATTAGGCGCGCGATGTCTTCTTCAAGTATCACCGCGTAGGTTGAAAATTCTTGGCCGAGGGTCATCGGTACGGTATCCTGCAACTGCGTGCGACCGATCTTCAGCAGGCGACCGAACTCGACGGCCTTGGCGGCGAACGCCGCCCTTAAATGCTCCATGACCTTCAGCAGTCGCTTGATCGCGAAGCAGGTGGCGATGCGGATCGCGGTCGGATACACGTCGTTTGTACTCTTCGTCATATTAACGTGTTCGTTCGGATGGAGGTATTGGTACTCGCCGCGCTGGTGGCCGAGTATCTCCAATGCGTGATTGCAGATCATCTCGTTCGCGTTCATGTTGGTCGAGGTGCCGGCGCCGCCCTGGAACACGTCGACGACGAACTGGTCGTGCAGTTCGGTGGGCAGCAAGCCCAGCTCAGTGTTTGCATGCGCAGCGGCCTGCTTGACTGACGCGAGCGCAATGACCAAATCTGAAAAGGCCGAGATGGTAGTTCCCGATATCCCGACTTTTTCCTTCGCTCGCAGCGTGCGCACGCCGTAGTAGGCCTCGCCGGTAACCTCACGGTCGCCCAGCAGGTCGTGTTCGATGCGAATTTTTCTCATGTCTGTTTCTTCGATGGATGGGGTGAATTCATTGGGCGGCTGGGGCAACCAGCCTCCAAGGCAGCGTGCTGCCGCCCAGGAAAGGATGGATCGTTCCGCCGCCTGGCAGTGCGACGTCCTCAGGCACTTCGGATGGCCCCCTGCGCAGGGTGACCGTACCCTCGTTCAGTGGCAAACCGTAAAAGCGCGCGCCGTTCAGGCTGGCGAAAGCCTCGAACTTGTCGAGCGCGTTCTCTTCGTCGAATACCGTGAGGTAGCTCTGCAGCGCGCTCGGCGCATTGAAGATCCCCGCGCAGCCGCAACCCGCCTCCTTGAGAGTGCGCAAATGCGGTGCCGAATCGGTGCCCAGGAAAACGTTGGTCCGACCAGACGTCGCGACCCGACGCAACGCCAGTCGGTGCCGCTCGCGCTTGAGCACCGGCAGGCAGTAGTAGTGCGGCCGGATACCGCCTGAGAAGATCGCGTTTCGGTTAAACATCAGGTGCTGCGGCGTCACCGTGGCGGCCAACCGGCCGCTGGTGTCGGCCGAAACGAAATCTGCTGCCTGCTCTGTGGTGATGTGTTCCATCACGACCTTCAACGCGGGGAAGTCCTTCAGCAAGGGCTGCAGCGTGGTCTCGATAAAGACCGCCTCGCGGTCGAACACGTCGGCTGTCGGGTCGGTGCTCTCGCCATGGACGAGCAGCGGCATGCCGATCGCCTGCATGGCGTCAAGCGCTCTGCCGACCTTGGCCGTCGAAGTCACGCCAAACTCCGAATGCGTCGTCGCACCGGCCGGATAAAGCTTCACCGCGGTGAACACGCCTTCCTCGAAACCCTTGCGCAGTTCGTCGGCAGGCGTGTGGTCGCACAGGTAGGCGGTCATCAGCGGCGTGAAATCCTGTCCCGGCTCGAGCACTGCAAGGATGCGATCGCGGTAGGCCCGGGCCTGCTCGGTCGTTGTTACCGGTGGCTTCAGGTTGGGCATGACGATGGCGCGTGCGAACTGTCTTGTGGTGTGCTCAAGCACCGTCTTCAGAACCTCGCCGTCGCGAAGGTGCAGGTGCCAGTCGTCGGGGCGACGCAGAGTGATCGTTTGAGTCATGGCGGTGGTCTCAAGACAGTTGTTCGAACACGTCGCTCATCGCTTGCACGCCGAGCATAAAATCATCCATCTCCATGGCTTCATGCGGGTTATGCGAACCGTTCTGGTTGCGGATAAACAGCATGCCGCTGGGGATGCCGGCGTTGGCGAACAGCGAGGCATCGTGACCGGCACCGCTCGGGATCACATCGAAGGGTGTACCCTGGTCGGCGCAGGCCTTCGACAGCAGCTTGCACAAGCGCTCGTCCATGGTTGCCGGATCGCTGAGCAGTCGGCGATCGAAGTCAAAGCTCACGCCACGTTCGCGGCTGATGGCCGTGCATTCAGCGCGCATGAGCTGGTAGAAGGCCTCCAGGGTCTCGTGGCTCTTGCTGCGTGCCTCGAAGCTGAAGCTAACCTGGCCGGGGATGCGGGAGATCGAATGCTCGGCCGGATCGGTGCTCACAACGCCCGCGGTCACCACCAGGTCGGTTCCCCGCTCCAGCAGAACGCGCCAGTGCTCGTCCAGGCGCATGATCAAATCAGCCACCGCGAACATGGCATCGTGACGCAGCCAACGCGGCACCACGCCCGAGTGTTGCGCGTCCCCGAAGCATTGGATGCGGTTGTGGCGCACATTGCCGCGGATACCCGAAACGACGGCCAGCGGCAGCTTGCGCGCCACCATCACCGGGCCTTGCTCGATGTGCAGTTCCAGGTAGGCCTTGACGCGCGACCTGTCGAACAGCATCTGCTGGGTACGGATGGCATCCACGTCGGCCCCGACTTTGCGCATGCACTCGGCCATCGTCTCGCCGGTCGTGCGCTGCTTCAGTTCGAGATCATCCGCGCTAACCTTGCCGAATAGCGCACCCGAACCCATGTAGGCCTTGCCGAACCAAGCACTTTCCTCGCCACGGAAGGCTACCACTTGCAACGGCAGCGACCCGGCGTACCCATGCTGCTTCTGCGCAACGAGGCACAGCAGGCCCGCGATGACGCCAGCGAGCCCATCGTAATTGCCGCCCTGTGGCACCGAGTCGACGTGCGAGCCGGTCCAGACGGAAGACGCATCGATCGGTGCGTCAGGAAGGCGAAACACCAGGTTGGCGGCGCGATCGGCATCGACTGCGAGGCTCTCGCCCAACGCGAATTCCCGCAGGTAGTCGCCCGCGGCCGACTCGCCGCGGCCATAGCTCTCGCGCGTCACGCCGACGCCGTCGAACGAGAGTTCGCGCACGTCCGCAAAGAGCTTCTCTGCCAAGGGTTGAAGCTGGAGGAGGTTCACGACCAAAACTCCCTCTCAGCCCGACTGCTGCGCAAAACGCAACCAGCGGTCTGACAGCTGCCGGTCGAGGTTGACCTGGCCGGTGAGATCCCTAATGTTGTCCACACCCATCTCGGCGCAGTAGTGTTCCAGTCCATCGATGATTTTCTGTATGGCACCCGGATCCACAAAGGACGCCGTTCCCACCTGCACGGCGCTCGCGCCGGCCAGCATGAACTCGACCACATCGTCCGCACTGCTGATTCCCCCGCAACCAATGACCGGGATGCGCACGCTGCGGTAACACTGGTGCACCATGCGCAGCGCGATTGGTTTGATTGCCGGCCCCGACAGACCGCCCATGACGTTACCCAGCTTGGGTTTACGGGTGCGGACGTCGATGGACATGCCAAGCACCGTGTTGCCCATCACCAGTGCGTCGGCGCCTGCTTCCTCGGCCGCTTTCGCCACCCCCGCGATGTGCGAGGCGTTCGGCGTCAGCTTGACCCAGAAGGGGTGGCTCGTGCGCCGGCGGATTGCGCTCACCACCTTGTAGGTGGTCTCGGGTGTCATCGCGAAGGCCATGCCATCAGCCTCCAGATTCGGGCAAGAGATGTTGGCTTCGATCACGGCGACGTCGGGCAGCGACATCTCGGCCACGGCATCGGCAAACTCGTCGACGGTGTCGGCGGAGATGGACACCACCACCGGCGTGTCGAACTGCGTGTAAGGCGGCAGCACCGACTCGCGGTAGTGCTGCAGCCCTTTGCTCGGAATGCCGATCGAGTTCAGCATGCCGCTGTAGGCCTCAGTCACGCGCGGTGTCGGGTTGCCCGCGCGGCATTTGGGCGACACACTTTTGATCACCAGCGCGCCCAGTTTGTTGAAATCGAGCGCTTCACTGTATTCGATGGCAAAACAGCCGGATGCGGGCATCACCGGGTTGCGCAGGGTTACCTCGCCGACCCTGACGTTCAGACTAGCCAAATTCCACCTCCCCGACGACGTCGCGAATGGAAAAAACTGGGCCTTCACGGCAAACGCGAAGGAATTTTTTGTCGCTGCTCTGACCGGTCTTGCAATCAAACAGGCGGACGCATGAAAGGCAGACACCCATGCCGCAGGCCATGCGCTGCTCCATGGCCACCTCGCCGCGGATCTGCGGGTAGTCGGCGAGCACGCGCTGTAACAGCATCAGGACGCGGTGCGAGCCGCAGGTGTAGACCATATCTGGCTGCTCGTTGTCGAGAAGCCGACGCACCAGGGCATCCACAGCTCCGACCGAGGAACTGCCATCGCTGTCGTAAACGCAATGCACGTCCGCATCGACGCCACGCAGGAATTCGCCCTGCATCATGTCCTGCGACGCTCGCGCCGACATGATCGCGATGATCTTGACCCCGGCGGCGGCAGCCTGCTGGACTAGCGGTGCCATGGTTGCCAGGCCGACACCACGCGCGACCACCATGATTCGCTTGTAGCCGGGATCGAACGCGAAGGTATTGCCGAGCGGTCCGACGATGTCCATGTGGCCGCCCACTTTGAGATCAGACAGTGCTTGCGTGCCGATGCCGGTCACGTTGTAGAGGAACTCGATCGTGCCGGCATCCGGACCGACGCCGTAGACACTCATGGGCCTCAGCAGGAAGGGCTGAAGGTCGTTGATCCCCGGGCACTTCAGTTGGTAGAACTGGCCCGGTTTGGTGCTGCCGGTGAGGTCGGCCTGGGCAGTCAAACGCAGGTACTTGTAGCGCTTGTTCACCCACCGATGCACGGCAACTTCGCACCGATGAGACGCCACGCTTTCAGCATTGCGTTGGAAGCCGGTAACAGTGCTCATGCGACTGGCTCCAGGCTTGAAACGAAAAACACAGTGGCGTGCATGCCGAGCGTCACTCCACAAATGATTGTTTTCAAAACGGTTGTTTTCATCTAGTGCATTTCCGATTGTTTGTGCGCTATCGCACGGGGTTTCTTGCGGTGCGTTCTAAAGAAACAACTTCGGCAGCGTCGTGGACAGGACGGGCACATAGCTGACAAAGGCCAGGACGATCAGATTCGTGATGACGAAGGGAAGAATCCCCGCGACCACCGTCTCCACCGGGACTTTCAGCGTGCCTGACGTGACGAACAAATCCAAGCCAAACGGAGGTGTGATCATTCCAATGCACACATTCAGCACCACCACCATGCCGAAATGGATTGGATCGATCCCCAGCGCCGTAGAAATGGGGAACAGAGTCGGCAAGAAGATCAGCATGATCGAGTTCGGGTCCAAAAACATGCCTGCCACCAGGAAGACAAGGTTGATCGCCAACAAGAAGCCGACCCAGTTCAAACCGAAATCACGAACGGCTGCGAGGAGAGTCACATCGAAGCCTGAGAGCGTAATGAAGTAAGCCAGCAGCGCACCCATGGCGAGCAGGACGAATATGGTGCCAGTCGAGATAGCGCTGCCCTTGGCGATTGAGAACACATCACGCCAGTTCATGGATTTCTGCACCAGAACCTCCACCAAAATGGCGTACACCACCGATACTGCTGCCGCTTCAGTGGCGGTGAACAGGCCGCTGAAGATCCCGCCGATGATGATGGCCTGAAGGCCCAGAATCCATACGGCGGCCCGCAAAGCCCGCCACTGATGTCCTGGCGGAGGTGATTCTCCGGCGCCGATCGTTTTCTGATGTGTCTCGATAGCAACCATGGCCATGAATGCCAAGCCGAGGAATATGCCCACGCCCAGGCCTGCGGCGAACAAGGCGGCGATAGAAGTCCCGGTGAGCCAGCTGTAGACGACAAAGGCGATCGATGGAGGGATAAGCAGCGCGCATTCGGCGCTTGATGCTATCAACCCGAGGCTGAACTTGTCGGAGAATCCTGCCCGCCGCAGTTCGGGGTACGACAACCTGCCCATTGCAGCGACGGTCGCGGGTGCAGAGCCTGACGCGGCGCCAAATGCCATGTTGGCCACAACGGTGGAGTAGCCAATGCCCCCGCGCGTAGACCCCACGAGGCCTCGGAAGAGGTCAGCAAGCTGACCTGCCATCTTCCCGCGCGCCATCAGGTCTGCAGCGAAAAGGAAGAAGGGGATCGCCAGCAGGGTGACAACTTCGACCCCGCCCACGATCCTCTGTCCGACGATGAGATCCGGCATTCCCGGATGAAACAGATGCTTAGTAAGCACGGAGGGCAAGCCCATGACCAGGAACATCTCGGCCCCCGCCACCATGAGAATCAACGCGAGCACAAATAGACCGATTGCGAAGAACATTCGAAACTCCCACTAAGGTGGATATCAGAGATGTTGGGATGGATCAAGCACTACGCTGTGGCGATCGGCATCGGTGACGACTTCCAGCGCGTAGCGCATCGTTAGAAGTGCAAATCCGATCGGCATCGCCGCGTACAAGCACGCCATGGATATGCCCAGAGTGGGGCTCGTTTGGCCGCTGTTAACCACGAACAACGTGATGTCGTAGCCAATCTTGGTTAGGTATAGGCTGAATGCTGTACCGAGCACATTGACGGCAAGTTTGACCCATTTTCTGAGTGCGTCCCCCATCCGCATAAGCGCACTGGTCATGGCGATCTGGCGGCCCTGCTCTAGGCCCATAGCGAGGCCGAGAAAGACCATCCACGCCAGGCCAATTAGGCACACTTCCTCGATCCAGGCTAGGTTTGGCGCGAAGCTGGGGAGTGCTTCTCGAATCAGGACATTTGCGCCGTACCCGAAAGAGATCAGGATCATGACGGCGCCAAGCACCCAGCCCTCAATGAGTCGAACGAGTCGTAGCATACATATACTCCAGCGGGTTTGGCACCACAGTACCGATCAGAAATTGAGGCGCTTGCGTTCCTGATCAAACAATTCGAGGAGCTTCTTGCCCTCGGCCCCCGCGCGCTCCAGATACGCCGCTCGCGCGGCCGGAGTCATCTTGTCGCGCAGCTTAGCCCTTTCGGCCTCTTCCGCGATTCGCACATTGGCCTTGGCACCCTTGATCGTGTCGAGAGCGGCGTCGCTCGCGGCTTCCTTCAACTTCTCGACCTCTGGGCGCACTTCTTCGAATGCCTTGGCGATCGTGGCGCGATGCTCCGCAGGCAGTTTGCTCCACCACGCTGAGTTGAACAACACGAGATCCTCCATGGCGCCATGCTCTGTCACGACAACATTCTTCTGAACTTCCTGGAACTTCATCGTCGTGATCGTGTCGAGCGGATTCTCTTGCCCGTCGATCAGACCGGTTTGTAGCGACGTGTATAGCTCGCTGAAGTTGATGGCGACCGCCGTGGCACCAACCGCAGCGAACTGATCGATAAGAATCTTTGAATCCATTACGCGGAACCTTTGGCCGCTCAGCGTGGTGACGTCGGCCAGCGACTTGTTGGACGTGAGGCTCTTGCGCCCGTTGGGCCAGATAGCTAGTGCGTGGACGCCCTTGCTGCTGAAGCTGGCGAGCACTGCTTTACCGAAAGCGCCTTCGCGCAGTTTCTGGGAAATGGCTCGGTCAGTCGGATAGATGTACGGGATATCGAGCACCGAAACCACGGGATTGAAGCCACCTAGGAATGCTGCAGGCATCACCGTGGCCTCGGCCGCGCCGAACTGCACACCCTCGACCATTTGCCGGGCATTGCCCAGCTGTGACGACGGATACAAGGTGAACTCCACTTCGCCTTTGGTTCGCTCCTTGACCAACGCCGCCACTTTCTCTAAGCCCTTGTGACGTGGTTGGGTTACTTGTTCAAGGTGACCTATCTTTGCGGTGTACTTGGCGGTCTGCGCAGACACGGAAGACGCGATGACTACAAGAGCCGTCACCATGACCAATTTCATAGCCCGGCCTATCTTGTTGCGGGCGGTTGCCGAGTGCTGCGCATTGGCGCGATTGGTCACATCATTCATGCTCGTATTCATCCTCAATTTCTCCTGTCAAAGTGAATTTGCTAAATCTGGCGATAAGTGGATCGGCTCATCCGGTGAGTCAAAGTCCAGCCGGTCCTTCAAAGCCCAACACTTGCCGCTTTTTTGATACTAATCTTTTTTTTTAGATTTTATAGAAATGTTTTATTGGTACAAACCCTTGGTAATTGCGCATTGAATTGCCAAGTGCCGAAAGCGTGATTCCCAATACAAAACTGCGGGCAACACCCGCCGCATTCGCTCAAATGCAAAAGCGTTTCGTTCGGGCGTAGCGGAAACTGGGCTTCCCCGTCAGCGCCGCGATCGGCGGCATAGGCAACTCGTATCAAGCATGCGTCTCGGCCTGAACATCGGGGTGCGGCGTAAAACTTGGACTGTTTTATGCCGTGATTCCAAGGCTCAGCCGGTATTCAATGGGGTTGAGTGAGCCAAGGGATATTTGAATGCGCTTTTCGTTGTAGCAGTGGATGTAGGAGTCAACGATCTGGATGAATTGGTCAACGCTGATATCTTGCCAGCTGCGAGGATAGAACAGTTCCGTTTTTAATCGTCCGAAGAAGCCTTCGCATGTAGCGTTGTCTGGCGAACACCCTTTTCGGGACATCGAACGAATCAGTTTGGCGTTGTGCACCCGTTTGATCCAACCTGGCCAGCGATAGTGGGCACCACGATCAGAATGAATGACAGGCCTGTTTGCAGAGGTGGCAACCGTATCAATGGCAGCGTCTAACCTCGTGTTTACCAAGTCGGAGTCTGGACGTGTGCCGATTGTCCAACTGGCCACCAGGCCATCGAAGCAGTCGATCGTGTGCAAGAGATATACCTTCCCGGCGGGGATCTGGAATTCTGTGATGTCCGTCAACCACTTCTCCTTCCAGCCCTGTCGGGCCGACCGAGAAGCTACCTTAACTCTAGGGAAGGTCTGCATAAGTCAGCCTTCGGAACCGTACAGACGTTAATTGCCGATGAAACAAAAGAGCTTTACCACCACTGAGCTCGAGTTGGTCACCAAGAGAACACGCAAGCGAGACTTCCTTAATGAGATGAATTTGGTCGTGCCGTGGACAGAACTGGTTGCGTTGATTGAGCCGCACGTACCTTCTGGCAAACCCGGACAGCGGCATCGCCCTCAGGAGGCCTGTCGCTGAGCGCCACATAAATTTCGCCAGCCACGTAGAGTCGGGTCCTTTCATTTCATAAGGGAATCTGATCATGTTCGAGAATTTGTATCGGTACTCGCGCGTCTTGGCCAACCATCTCGATGGGCCAGCGGCCGTGGAGCGAGACCGTTTTGTTGCGCACTTTGCAGCGTCAGGGGCCACGAGAGATTCAGTTTCGAACCTGGCGAGTGAGCTCCTTGTCATAGCACGGCGCCTGGACATTAGCGGTAGGAGGGCCGCCACACCCGGGGAGGTCGCCTCGGTTGCCGATCGTTGGGTCCAATATCACCGACGACGCGGCCGTAGCGTCTCCCCCGGTCGGCGCCAGAGATTCGTGCAAGTAGCCACCGACTGGCTGCGATTTATGGGGCGCCTGTAGTTGCAGACTGCGAAGCCCGGGTCCGGCACTGATCTTATCGACGAATTTGCCAGGTACATGCAGCGAGAGCGTGGCTTGTCCCCGATCACCATCAATGACCGCCGCTGGCATGTTCGAGCATTCCTGACCTGGCTCGCCGTGCAACAAAGTGTCGTCACAGTTGACCGTCGGTGATCTGCATCTTGATCAGGCGAGCGTTGACATTCTCGGCAAGGGGCGTAAACGCCGCCAATGCCCCAGTGGCCAGCGACGGTGCGTGAGTTGCGCGCCCTCGTGGGGGAACGTTTCGGCTACGAGCAAGTGTTCCTCAACTTGTTGGACAAGGCTGAGCAGATGAAGGCCAGCGTGAGAACCAAAGTGGAGCATCCCTTTCGAGTTATCAAATGGCAATTCGGTTTCACCAAGGTTCGTTACAAAGGACTGGCCAAGAACACCGCTCAACTGGTCACGCTGTTTGCCTTGAGCAATTTGTGAATGGCCAGAAGACAAATTCTTCAAGGAGCGCAGGGATGAGTGCGCATGCGTTGCGGGCAAAAAAAATCGGTGAGAACGCACCTCGGGCTACTTTGTGTGAATTCTTGACGCTCAACTCGCGCTGCGGCGAGGTTGTGCAGACCTTCCCTAGTTTAGAAAAGTCCGAAATTCAGGGTGACGTCAACTCCAAGGTCAGTACATCTGTGCTGGACTGTACTTACTTTCTATCAGTTGGTCTCGTTTTCGATACATCAAACAATTTCACCGATCTCCTTGAACTTGTTACGTAATAATTTGAAGAATACTGAGATCTACCAGTGAAAGATGACAATTTTTTTCGAACAAATTGATACACTGCTGATTGTGTTTATCGAAATACTCCACTAGAATAAATTTGCCATCTCAATTTCGAGACGGCAAACTAAAGGTCTCGGGACCTTGGTTTTTAACTTAAATAGAAGGAGTTTTTATGAACGATCTCATCGCCCAACTTAAGCGTGGTTCAATTCTGCAAGGCTGCCAAGGTGGCCAAGACTGTACTGAGCCAGAGGAAAAGTAAGTCGAACAACGGCGCCTATCGAAGCGCCGCGATGTGTTTTAAATATTGCAAAAAGCAATGCCATAAAACGGCAAGCTCGTTCGCGAAACCTGCCATGACGGGAACGTGAATTCAGCTTAGCTTTTGCTCATGAAAACCTCAGGAGCTGCCTTATGCGCTTTTGGGAAGCGATGATCTTTTGTCGTCGCCTTTTTCTCGGGGATCTTTGATGAACCTACGCATTGGAGTGGCAATGACTGCTGAGATCACACGGTTGTTATCAGATTTGGTATCTATTCGAAGCGTCAATCCGCGTTCGTGGCGCATCGCCAAGCGATAGCGAGCAAGCTGCAGGCAGTTACGTAGCGCAGTACCTTTCCGGCTACGGAATTGATGTGTCATTCCAAGAGGTCGCTCCTGGACGAAACAACGTGATCGGTTATGTCCCTCGTGGAAAGATGGCTGATGATCGCGTAATTCTGCTTAGTGCCCACATGGATACATACCCAGCCTCTGACGAGGAGGCAATGGAATTTCAGCCCCGCGTAGAGGATGGATATTTGGTTGGAAGGGGTAGCGCCGATGCTAAGGCTTCCCTAGCTGCGATGCTGGCAGGTTTTACGGCGTCACTTGACTCGCCGCATCGGCGTGAGTCTTACGTCGTGGCCTCTGTAGATGAAGAGTACGGTCTTTGTGGCTGCCAAAAGCTTTGCTCGCACTCCATGCGACCTCACCTTGCCATCACAGGTGAGCCAACTTCCCTTGTTCCGATCTACGCACAAAAAGGAATCGTTCGAGCGAGTATTTACGTTTCCGGTGAGGTGGCGCACGCAGCCTATCCAAGACTAAATAATGCTCTTTTTTCGGCTGCTAGTTTGCTGTCTGCTCTGGAACTTTGGAACAAAGAACTAGCCTTGATGAAGTCGGATTGTGGACTTGGAATAACCACTTTAACTCCTACTCGGGTGGAGAGTGACGGGGATATGAATAAAACCCCTCAGGGCGTTCGAATCTGGTTTGATGCTCGGATTTTGCCGGGGCAATCCGTTGCTAAGTTTTTAGCTGACCTACAGCATCACCTGAAAGACTCAGCGATTGGGACTTTTGAGTTGGAGCCTCAGTATTTTTCTTCCCCACCGAATCGGTGTTCTACAGAAGATCCGCTTGTACTTGAGCTATTTTCAAAGATTGCCTCAACCACCGGAACGTGCATTCCAGAAACATTTTCCTATGGCAGCGAAGCTGGCGTACTTGCATCCATATCTACCGCGGCGCTAGTTCTTGGCCCGGGAGATCCCAAGTACTCGCATGGTCCAGGCGAACGAGTTCTGCTGGATGAAGTGGTAGCTGCAGCAGATATTTATAAAAAAATCTTATCGAGTTCTATGGCCTAGGAGGATTTCGATTTGTATTCGGAATTTATTCATTTGAAGAGAAAGACATGACATTAAACACTAAAGCCGCCAATCACAAGGATCGCATTTGCCTTGCCTTAGACCTTCATAACGAGAACCAGATCCTTCAAGCGGTAGATCAGTTCATGGACCTCGTAGGTTACTTCAAACTAAATTCAGCCTTTACTTTATTCGGACCGGACTTAGTACAGAAGATTCGATCTAGGGGTGCAAAGGTATTTCTTGATCTTAAATTGCACGATATTCCGAATACTTTGAGTGGATACGGAGAAGCAGTAGTCCTCTTGGGGATACAGATCGTCACAGTGCACATATCGGGTGGTTCTGAGATGCTGATCGAATTTGTGCGCTCTGTCAACGCAGCCTCGGTGAAATTTGGAATACCTCGCCCGAAACTAATTGGAATTACTGTCTTGACAAGCATCGGCGAGACCGTTCTTAACAATCAGTTAGGCATCCGTGGATCTGTCGCAGAAGAGGTGCTTAGGAAAGCGCAGTTGGCAGCAGACGCCGGTCTTGACGGAATTGTGTCCTCAGTCGGGGAATTAGGTATTGTTAAGCGAAGTCTTCGGAGCGACTTTTTTTACGTAACTCCAGGTGTTCGTCCGAACGGAGCCGCGCACGATGACCACCAGCGTGTTTACACCTATGAAGACGCGGCTAGGGAGGGATCCGACCTTTTGGTCGTAGGTCGTTCTGTTCTCAACGCAAAGAATCCTCGTGCCGCAATGGCAGAGATTCATCAAGCTCTTGGGATAAGCAAATGATCGATTTCAAGAAGAAACCCGTTATTGCCTGTATTCATCTACTACCAACAGTGGGTTCCCATCGGTATGACGGCGATGTTGAACAAATTTATAAAACGGCTCTTTGGGAAGCGCGTGCTTTTATTGATCACGGTGTTGACGCTCTCATTGTGGAGAATTTTCGTGACGGCCCCTTTTTTCCCGCTGAGGTTCCAGCTGAGACTATTGCGACATTGGCTGGAGTGACGCGGGAAATAGTGAGAATGGCAAGCATCCCTGTTGGGGTTGCTGTGTTGCGCAATGACGCTGAGGCTGCAATGGCAATTGCAGCGTCCACAAATGCTAGCTTCATTCGAGTGAACGTGCACGTAGGAGCGGTACTAGCTGCTCAGGGAGTCGTTGAGGGGCGAAGCCACGCTACTCTCAGGCTCAGGACAAATCTTAGGGCTTCAGTAGCCATATATGCGGATGCTGGAGTTAAGCACTCGAATCCCTGGGTTTATCCAAAGCTTTCAGAAGAAATCCGCGATTTATCGCCGCACTCCGATGCGATCATTATTTCCGGTGCCGTAACGGGACTTGAAACTGACACCGCGGACTTACGCATTGCAAAAGAAGTAACTACGAAACCAATTCTTATTGGTAGCGGAACTACCCCAGAAAATATTGATAAGGTCTTCGATGCTGCTGACGGCTTCATCGTCGGTAGCTATTTTAAGGTCGACGGAATTCCCACCAATCCAATCGATCTTGACCGCATAAAGGTCTTTATGGCGGCTAAGAAAAGACTGCATGCGACCGAGTTTGTCTAAACCTACCGAGGTTGGGCTGCTGCCGGTTCCGTAGACACCGACCTAAGCTTTTAAAGCTTCCTCAAACTGTATCGGACTTACATACCCCAGCGTGGAATGCCTGCGCGTAGAGTTGTAAAACCGTTCAATGTAATGTAAGCAACCGGCCAACACAGGCTGACCAAGCAATGGTTACGTAATTAGCGGTGGCCAGTTGTGCGGCAGCAACTCGTCAATGTGGCTGTTTTTCTGAGTCGGCAAGCGTGCCAGCACATCCTTCAGATAGGCATACGGGTCATGCCCATTGAGCTTGGCGCTTTGGATCAGACTCATCACCGCAGCCGCACGCTGGCCCGCACGCAGTGAGCCCGCGAACAGCCAGTTGCTTCGACCAATCGCAATCGGCCGAATCTGGTTCTCAATCCAGTTGTTGTCGATGGGCAGTCGTCCGTCCTCCACAAACCGGCTCAGTGCAACCCAGCGTTTCAAGCTGTAGTCCAGCGCTTTGGCGGTGGCCGATCCATCGGTAATGCATTGGCGTTGGAGCAGCAACCACTGGTGCAAGGCGTCAAGCAGTGGTTTTGATTTGGTTTGCCGGATGCGTCCTCGCTCACCGGCACTGAGGTTTTTGACTTCTCGCTCGATCTCATACAACTGTCCAATGTAGGTCAGCGCCTGCTGGGCAATCTCGCTCTTGTTGCTGGCATGCAGGTCAAAGAACTTGCGCCGGGCGTGTGCCATGCAGCCCACCTCGGTGATGGCCGCACCAAAGCTGGCTTTGTAACCACTGAAGTCGTCACAAACCAGTCCACCGCTCCAGTCTCCCAGGAATGTTCTTGCGTGCTCACCGGCACGGGATTCACAGAAGTCGTAGACCACGGCCTTCAAATCTTCAAAGGCTCCCGGCGCATAGGCCCATAGGTAGGCCCGATGCGTTTTCTTGTTACCCGGCTTGAGCATCGCCACCGGGGTCTCATCGGCATGCAGCACCGCAGACTGGAACATGGCAGTCTTCAGCGCATCCACCAGCGGCTGCAATTGCACCCCGCACACGCCCACCCACTGCGCCAGAGTGGAGCGAGCTATTGGATAGCCAGAACGCCCAAAGATGGCCTCCTGGCGGTACAGGGGCAGATGGTCCGAATACTTGGCCACCAACACCTGTGCCAGCAAACCCGATGTGGGCAAGCCTTTGTCGATGATCTGGGCGGGCACCGGCGCTTGCGTCAGGCTCTGGCACTCGGAACACACCCACTTGCCACGGACATGGCGCTGCACCGTGAGTACACCCGGTGTGTAGTCCAGTTTCTCGCTGACGTCTTCGCCGATGCGCTTCAACTGGCAGCCGCAGGTGCAAGTGGTGCTGTCAGGCTCGTGGTGCAGATCAACACGGGGCAGCTCTGGCGGCAAGGCTGCGCGCTTGGGTTGCTGGCGGGGTTCTTTGGCCGCTTTGTCAGCTGGTGCCAGGTCTTGGAGCTCTTGCTCAATGGCGGCAATGTCGGCGTCTATGGTTTCATCCAGCAAACTGGCCTGGGCAGCGTCGAGTTGTTCACGACTGCGGCCAAACTTCCATCGCTTGAGAACTGCCATCTCATGTGTGAGCTGGTCGATCTTGGCCTGGCGGTACAGGATCTCGCGGTCCTTGCTGGTGATGGTTTGGTCCAGGCTGGTGATCTGTTGGTCACGACTGGCGACTTGTGCGATCAAATCACGGGCGAGTTCGCGCAATTGCTCTGCGTTCAAACCGGACAGTAATTCGGAGGTCACGACCATGAACGCAAGTGTGCCAGCGCCTCTGCAGGAAGCCTATTGGCGCATCCCCCAATAGACGCAAATACTCCCCGCAATCCGGCAATCACACCACGGTAATAATGCCGCCCTCGCCAATGCGCGACCAGGGCAAGCCCAGTACCAAGGCATCCAATTGGGCGCAGCTCAGACTCACGCGATTGATGGCACTTTCCTGAGGCCAGACGAAGTGGCCTTGGTGCAGCCGCCTGGCTGCCAGCCAGATCCCGATGCCGTCATGCACCAGCACTTTCATGCGGTTGGCGCGCCGGTTGGCAAAGAGGTAGGCCGTATGCGGGTGGGCGCCACCGAACACTCCCACCACTCGAGCCAGCGCAGTATCCGTGCCGGCGCGCATGTCCAGTGGCGTGATAGCAAGCCAAACTGCGTCGATACGGATCACTGCAAGCACTCGCGCAGCCACTGCGCACAAGCAGCGTCGCGGGCAAGAGGCCAATGCACGACGATGGTGGTGTTTGCACGCTGGACTTCAATGCGAATGTCCGCACTGGGCAGCGGTGTCGATGGCACAGGGGCCGTATCCAACGCAACCGGAATAAACGCTTGGGGCCGAATTGCCAGTGCACCCTGACTATGTTCGCGCAACCAGCGGTGCACGATGTTGGCGTTAATGGCGTGCCCGAGCGCCACGGCAGCAATGGAGGCGCCGGGTTGTGCGCATTCCCTGACAACCTGGAGTTTCAGTTCGAGGCTGTAAAACCGGCGCTTGGTGACTTTGGCGCGAGACTCGCTCGCCATGGTGTGCATGATCTTCATCATGCACACTATCTCCAGAAATCAGCAGTCCCTCAAGATGGGTTCGCCGGACGCATACAATGTAATCAAACACATCAGCCCGCGCCTGCTCTCGGGTCCGATAGACCTAGCATCCCTCAATTGCCCTGCCACCGAAAGACGTAGTGAATTGAGCGCTTACGAATGATGAGCGTCAGGCCGAACCGATCTGCAAATAGCGCTGGGATTCATGCCAGCGCAGAAACCGCTGCTCGCACACGTTCACCAGCAGGTATAAGGCATAACCCAGCAGACTGAGCACGGTAACCACCGCAATCACGATGGCAGCGTCATTGTTCTCCTGCCCCATGGCCAGCAGCACACCCAGTCCGAGTTTGGCACCCAGAAGCTCGCCAATCACGATGGCAGTGATGGCCTGGGTGGCACCAATACGCATGCCCGCCAGAATGGCTGGCAGTGCGTACGGCAGCTCAACCTGCCTGAAACGTGCCGGGTTTGAGAGCTTGAGCACCTGGCACAGGTCCCACACCGAGGCCGGAATGGCCCGGATGCCCGACAGGGTGGACGCCATCACCGGCAAAAACACCACCACCGCGACCAGCACCACTTTGGAGCTCAAACCAAAACCCAGCCACAACACCAGCAGCGGGGCGAGTGCGATCTTCGGCGCGGTTTGAACCAGCACAATCAGCGGCGACATCAGCCGCTCGGCAAGCGGCACGTGGGCAAACCAGGAACTGGCCATGGCCCCCAACACCGAACCCAGAGCAAACCCAAGCATCAGCTCTGACGTGCTGACAGCCATGTGCTGCAGCAGATCGGCGTGGCGCGCCAGAAAAACCACGCGGTCAAACACCGCATCCGGTGCGGGCAACAAATAGGCCGGCAACTTCAGCAGCAGCACAGCCAGCCACCACAGCGCGACAAACGCCCCGGTGGACATGATGGCGGTCAGGACGGGATGTCGCATGAGGCTCAACCTTGCGTGGTTTGCTTGGGTTGGGTGTGGCGTGATGGCCTGTCGTGATCAGGCAATGGCGCCTGGCTGCACCACCAGATCTTCGGCACGGAAGCGTTTCGGGATCACCTTGTACTCGACCAGCAGGTCAATGCTTTTTTGCCAGGTGGCCATGTCTGCCGTGCCCAATCCCTTGGCCTTGGTCACGCTGCTCTGCCAGACGGACGGGATGAAGGTTTCCTTGAACGAACGCACCAGCATGGCTTCTTGGCCTTTCCAAGTGGGAGCAAATTTTTCAATCGACAGGTTGATGGCTTCTTCGGCGTTGCCGTTGATGACCCAGGCCAGTGCTTCAGTCAGGGCCGTGGCCACGCTTTTGGCAACCTGGGGTTTCTGCTTGAGAAACTGGTCGCTGGTGACCAGCACATTGCCAAAAGACGGCAGAAAATCGTTCGACGAAATCATGCCTACCTTGACACCATCGGCCTCCAGGTTGTAGCGCCGCAGTTCCGAGAATACGATGGCATCCACCTGGTCGGCCTGCAGGGCCTGAACAATGGCGCCAGTGGCAATCACGTCGAGCTTGACATCGTTGATGGTCAGGCCAACCTGTTTCAGGCCTACCTGAAGCTGCAGGTAGTTGGGGCTGCCAATGCTGGTGACCGCCACGCGTTTGCCCTTAAGGTCGGCAAAGGTTTTGATACCTGACGATTGCTTGAACAGCGTAGCGCCAATGCTGCGCTGGTAGGTGGTGTGGATCACCTTGACGGGAATGTCGCTGGCACGTGCGGCAATGATGGCGTCGGCATTGGGGTAGCCAAATTCGATGTTGCCCGCGGCCACGTTCTTGGCAATTTCCGAGGCATTGGCGTACAAGAACTTGGCGTCAATGCCATGTTTATTGAAGATGCCTTTTTCCAGCGCCACATACAGCGGTGCGTAAAACGGCACGGCCGCGCCATCAATCTGGATGTTGACGGTGGTGAGCGACTGCGAAAAAGACAGGGAGGGCAGGGCGGCGATGGCAGTGCCAGCTTGAATGAGGGTACGACGGTCCATGATTTCTCCAGTGAGTTTAAGAAAGGTTGAGGGGCAAAGGGATATCTGACAATGAGGGCGCTACCCGTGGTGGCAACGGCACCGCGGCTGTGGATGAAGCCCGGGCGCGCAGCACCTGTACCCCGGCGGCGGCACCCACTCGAATCAGGTTGCGCTGCGTTTGTGCGTAGTCTTCCAGCCAGTGGTCGGTGGTGCGATTGTTGTGGGCACCCAGCACGGCACCGGCTGACACGTTGAGCGATGTGGACACAGCCAGCACGGTTTCGGTTTCCATCTCCAGGCAATCGGCCCCTTTGGCCGCCCAGGCTGATGTGGTGTCCTGCCAGGTGCCGCCTGGCCGGTAGGGACGACCTTGACCCGCGTAATAAGAATCTGTGGTGGCGGCAATGCCCCGGCGCGACTGCAGGCCAAACTGCAAGGCGGCGTTGCAGAGCTGTTCAACCACCACCGCATCAGCCAACACGCGCTCATGCTGTGCGGCGTAATGTGCAGCCGCCCCCGAGCCGCGCAGAGCTTCGGTTACAACCAGCAACTCGCCCAAGGCAATGTCCGGGTTGATCGCGCCCATGCCGCCAATGCGAATTGCAATCTCCATGCCAAGGTTGGCCAGTTCGACGATGGCAATCTCGGTGGACGGGCCGCCGATACCGGTCGAGCAGACACCAATTGGCACGCCGTCCCATGTGCCCACACCGAAACGGAATTCACGGATCTGCCCCACGATGCGGAAATCGGTGAGCGCCTCAACCGCCATGTCCACCCGCGCCGGGTCACCCGGCAGCAGCACAATCTGGGGCACCTCACCCGGCCCGGCCGGAATGTGCGGCGGGCGGCCACCGCGCCAGGGGAAACGGGCGGAGCGTTCCATGATCAGCGCCTCAGTCATGGGTCAGTCTCCAGTGCAAGACACGCATCTCGATGCTTTCAATCAAAAAATACATCACGATGCCAACGCCCACCGTGAGCACCACCGCCGCAAACAGCAGCGGTGCATTGAAGGTAGAGTTGGCCAAGATCATCAAATAACCCAGCCCGGTTTTGCTCGACAGCCACTCGGCCAGTATGGCACCCACCACCGCCTGCAGGCTTCCCACGCGTACACCCGCCAGAATGTCTGCGGCGGCATGGGGCAACTCGATACTGACAAAAGAGCGCCACGCCGACAGCTTCAGGATGCGCGCCAGGTCGTGCAAACTGGGCTCCACCGACCGCACACCGAGCATCGTGCCAATCAGCACGGGGAAGAACACCAGCGAAATCACCAGCATCACCTTCGAGAGCAGACCCAGCCCGAACCAGATCAGAAACAGCGGGGCCAGGGCAATTTTGGGGGCAGTTTGAAGAAACAGCAGCAGGCCGTCCAACCAGGCACGCAGCTTGTCAAAGTGGGCCAGAATCGCGCCGCACACCATGCCCAGGGCAACACCGGCCGCAAGGCCAATCAGCACGACCGACAAGGTGGCGCTCAGGTGTGCCCAGATGTCGCCAGACGCCACCAGCTGCCACAGCGCCAAACCCACCGACTGAGGCGTGGGCAGCAAAAATTCAGGCACCGTTGCGATGGAGATGTACAGCCACCACACGCCAACAATGCCGCACAACGCAATGGCCAGATCTCGAAACCGGCGCCCCAGTTTGTGGGTGGTGCTCATTTAAGGTCCCGCCGCAGGTCGGCCATCAGGCGATGGAACTCGGGCAACAGCTTGGTGGCTTCCGAGCGTGGGCGCGCAAACGGCACATCGTAAATACGCTTGATGACACCCGGGCGTGCAGACATCACCACCAAGCGGTCAGACAGGTAGGCCGCCTCTTCCACGCTGTGTGTCACCAGCACAATAGTCTTGCCGGTTTTGGCCCAGATGTCGGCCAGCTCGTCGTTGAGTTTGTCCCGTGTGAGCAGGTCCAGCGCGCCAAAAGGTTCGTCCATCAGCAGGATGTGCGGATCGTACGACAGGGCACGTGCAATTGCCACCCGTTGCCGCATGCCGCCAGACAACTGACGTGGCAGGGCATCGGCAAATTGCTCCAGGCCCACCAGCTTGAGCAGGCGTCGGCCTTCCACTTCTGCGGCCTCACCCCTGGTGCCGAAGGCCTCAAGCGCGAAACAGATGTTGGCCAGTGCACTTTTCCAGGGCAGCAGCACCGGCTCCTGGAACACAAAACCAACTTTGTCGCGGCCCTTATTGTCTTCCCAGGTGATGTCGCCAGCGGTTTGCTGTTCCAGCCCGGCCAGGATGCGTAACAACGTCGATTTGCCGCAGCCGGACGGGCCGATGATGGACACAAACTCGCCGAAAGCGATGTCCAGATCAACCACCGAGATGGCGTTGACCACGCCGCCATCCACCGGGAAGCTCTTAGTAACGCCTCGAACGGAAACCATGCTCATGGGGTGCTCTTTCTGTGAATACGTGATGCCAGTTGTTTGATGCGTTGTGCACCTTCGTGGCCCTTGTGGGCCCGCGCCCACCAGCTTGCAAACATGTTCTCGTACAGTGCCACCGCCTCGGTGGAGGCTGTGATGGTGGCAACGGCCTTGTTGACCTCGGGGATCTCATGCAGGCGCAGCGGGCTGACACCCACGTACGAGCGCGTCGCCTGCCGGAAAATCTGGAAGTTCACGCCAGGCGTGCTGCCTTCAACTGCCCCCACCTGCACCCCGATGGGGGCAGCCTCCATCAGGGCCACAATGTGATCAATCTCGTCGCGCACCGCCTTGCTGCGCCGCTTGCGGATGGCAACGGAGAGGTTGTCGCGCCCCTGCAGGCCAAAACGCAGAAAGCGCTCAATCTCGCGCATGCCGATCAGGCTGGTGATTCCCGGGTGCCGGGCCGAGAAATCCTGCTTTCTGGCGGCAAACACCGCAATGATGCCTTCCACCTGTTTGACCCACCGGGTTTTGGCTGTCGTGCCGGCCGGTGCCGCATCCAACAGCATGTCGCGCAGATGCTGCAGGTAGTTGTCGGTAGTCAGCAGGAACGAGATCGGCTCAAAGTTGGCCAGCAGGTGGCTCGATTCAGCCTCCAGTTGGCGCATGCGCTCGAAGTATCCGCTGGCCGTGGAGTAGTACTCCATCTCAACGCCCAGCAGCGACGCCATCGACACATCAAAAAGACGCGCTAGCCGGACCAGGGTGTCCACCTTGACGATGTCGCCTTTTTCCAGCAGATACACCGCAGCCCGGGAGATGTCCAGCGACTGGGCAATGTCTTCTGCCTTGAGCCCGGCACCCATTCTGTAGGCCCGCAGGCGCTGGCCAAGTTCGACCGAATCGATGCCGACATCCGGGGTGGGGGGTTTGTGGCTAAAATCCATTTTTTTATTATTGTCTAGTTTTTTAGATTGGTCAAATGAATTTCAATATCCACCCGACCGGAAGATCCGACCCACGCCGACTGCCTCGACCGGCGCCACCCTGAAAGTCCATATGTCACCTCCCGCCAGCATTTTCAAAGCCTATGACACCCGGGGCACGACCGTTCAACGCTGACGGACGACACCGTCCGCAAGCTGGGTCGCGCCTCCAACACCACGCCGGTGCTGGTGCTGAGCCTTGAAGGCCACGTGCAGGTGACGCTGGATCGCATTCAGGCCGACATGCTGGCGCTGCTGCATCGGGTCAAACCCGATGCCCGAATTGAGTGACAGAAACAAATGCTTGATTTGTATCAAACCGGGATCAAGTTTTGATGGAAATCAACATATATGGGATTGGGATCTTTTCGCGACGCTCAAATTGCGAGATCCCGCTGCCGCTCCAGCTCCCAGGTCACGGACTGTCCACGCATGATGACTGAGACTTGCTGCCCCACCCGCTGCTCCACAACAGGACTCCACGGCACCAGACTGAAACCCATGCCGTCGTCCAGCATGGCAAATCGACCGCTTGCGAGTTGAACTGAGCGACGGTAGATGCCGGTGACGCTCTCGCCATCGCGCAATAGGCGGTGAACTAACCCAGTCTGCTGCTGCATCACTTTACCCACCTCCGCCAGCTCCCGTTTCTGCAAGATGGACAACAAGTTGCGCGCTAAAATCACACGCGAACCGCGCCTCTCGGCCAAGCCTTGCTCGACCAGAAAACCCATCCGCTCCTGCAAGGCAGTGCGCACTTGGGCGCCAAAGCCCTGTGACGATAGCTCCTTGGTATCTTCCACCAATTGATGGTCCAGCCACGTCGCACCTCGGGCGCGGACTTGCTGTTCAATCGAGAGGTGCGAGCGCAACTCAATGGTGACTCCTGCGGCCTTCTGCGTATCATGCGCTTGGGCACGTAACAAAAAATCAGGCGGTACGCGCCAAACTCCATCGGTCACGCGCTCCACGACGCCGGCGCGGCGCAGCGCTTCGAGCCGACGCAGGTGAACATCAATCGCGGTTTGTGGGTTTGCCGCACCATCCTGACGAAGCTGCACCAGATGGTCAGCGCTACGATAGAAACTTTCACGCACAATGCCCACGATGTTTCGGTCCACGGCTCGTTCTCCTCCCGCGGCTTTCACATCCACGATGCCGCCCACCGGCAATGCGATCAGTTCGGCGCCGACCGGCAGGCGGACATAGTGGGCACGGCCATCCATTCCATCCACCACCAGATAGCCTCGGTCATTCAGTTCGTCGGCCAGGCCGTTGGCCGCTATACGGCCGATGACAGGGGTTGCCAGTTCCGCTTCCAATACCAACTCCCGCTGCTGCCCCTTCAGAGCCTTGTGCATAGCCCGCAGGATGTCCCCTCGCTCGCCCATGGCGACCAACGTCTTTTCCATATTTGGCGACAGCTTCCAGCGATTTGTATCGATACGCCCGGCTAGTTCCATCACCTCCAGCCGCTGCAGCCTGGCACGAAGATGGGTTTGACGCTGCCGGTCCTTGGGCTCCTGCGTCAAGTCCACGACATCCAAGGTAGCCTGCCGCAGCAGCGCCCGGTCCAGGCTCGTCAGCCGCTCCTGCGCTACCTCCCTCAACAATCCTTGCCGGATCTCCAACTCCGTGCGTGGCCCCAGCCATTCGGTCGCCAGCTCGCAGGCACGCATGCGCATGCTGTGCGCCATGTAGTCCGGTGCAATCACCAGATCCTGACCCTTTCCACGCCCCTCCCCTGCACGCCCGCGCAGCACGATGTGCGTGTGCGGGTTATCCGTATCCCAGTGGTCAACGGCCACCCAATCCAGCCGGGTTTCCAGGTCGGTGGACATGCGCTGCATGAACTCGCGCGTGTACTGACGCAGGTCTTCCAGCTCCCCGGCGTCCTCCACCGACACGATGAAGCGAAACTGGTGGCGGTCACCCTTGCCCCGCTCCTCGAAGGCCTTGAGGTCAGCCGTTTCTGTCTCAGGTCCATAGGCCTGTCCCTTCTCTCCATCACGCGTCACGCCGTCACGTTCGATGTAGCGCAAATGCGTTGAGACAGATTTGGCTCCGGCCTTCTTCCGCACCACATAGCGGGACTTGATGACCACGCGCCGAGCGGTCACCGCCAGCGTGTGTCCCGCTCTGCCAGCTGCGACTCGCCCCCGACCGAACGTCGATGCAGGCCGGACTCCACGGTTGCTTGAAGCATTCGCGCCAGCCTTGGAAACTTGCTTCAAAACCTGTGAAACAAAGCGCTGTGAACGCTGTCCATTACCCTGCCCTGCACGACCCTTGGGCGCTCCCGGCTTGGCCCTGAAACGGTCATCGTCACGCGAGGCCATGACACACGCTCCATCGCAGGCTGGCATACCGCATCGGAAACGGCACGCGGCCAAGCTTCATGCCGTATGGGTTTGCGTTCTGCAGCGGCACACAGGCTGCAAGCCTGTGTGCCGCGCCAACCCCACGTGCAGACTGGCTTTGCGGCCGGGCACGTGCCGGCCCTTTTATCTTGCCCTCTCTCTTCACCGGTCCCCTGGGCTCCCGGCTCCGACACAGCACCAACCGCACACAGGGTGAACCAAGCCGCCCAATGAGCAGCGCCAGTGCGACGATCGCCGCACGCTGGCAACAGTACATCTCCACAATGGACGACACCATCATGGCGTACTCCAGGTCCACAGAGGCTGCGCACTGCCAATCACTTCCGATGTATGGATGGGGCCGAAATAACGACCGTCGAACGACGCCGGATTGGTATTGCTCAGGAGAAACAGTTCGCCGCGCGCCAGGTGTCGGCACTGCGACCAGGCAGAAAGTGGACGACCATGCCCATCGGCCCGCATCACGGTGGCCACAACCACGTCATCGATGCGTACTGACGTGCCATCCACGCACACCCGTTGCGGCGCCATGGCACCAATGCGCTTGAGCAAGGGGACACCCGCCGGCAGGTAGCCACGCTGTGCCGCCAACGAAGCAGCGGGTGCCGGAAGTCGGGCCAGCACGATGCTGCCGACCTGCAGCGAGTCGGCAGGCACGATGCGGTACCAGCCAGGCGCCACACTGTCGCTGGGGTTGTAGACGATCTGCGCACGGTGCGGCACGGCCAACGGCATGAGCAGCGCCGCCAATCCGATGTCCATGCAGAGAATCACGAGGGCTCGCCTCATTGCAGCGCTCCGCGCGCAATGTGCGCCACATGCCGCTCGGGCGTGTACACGGAAAGCGGCTGGCGTGCAGCCAGGCAGTCGCCGACCGTACCCCAGTACGTCAAAGCCACGGCACAGGGATCGATACCCAGGCGCTCCATGGCGTCAATCACCGCCAGCACTGCTTTGACTTGCAGTTCGCCGTCGGCACGCAGCAGGATGCACGCGCCTGGCACCACGCCAGCGACGCGTTGTGTGCCTTCGGATGGCATGGACGCCTGCAACACCATCAACTGCCAAAGCGCCGCGCCATAGTCATTGGCAATCCACTTCACCCGGCAGCAGACTGCACCAGGCTCAAACACCGCGACGCGCCGCCATCGGTTCAGATCGGTCTCGCGCACGGGTTTTCCAAAGCGCAGCCACACGTTTACCCGCTGATCCACGCAGGCAAGGGAAACCTGCATCGGTACGGGTTTGCGCGCTGGCAACTCGGGCAGCATCACCTGCCCTGCTACTTGCATGCTCGGCTGCATCATGGCGCCCCTTCCGGAAACTCACGTTCCAGCAGTTCGCGCAACATCTCAACGGCGGTGACACCCCGCTGAAACGCGACCACCTTGATACGCCCGCGCAGCACGGGTGTGACATCAATGGTGAGTCGTGCGGTATAGACCGATGCCTTTGCGGTTGCAATCACCGAATCAACCTGCTGCACCCAGGCCGATGCTGGATCAGCACCGGGCCTGCGGCCAATCGGTGCACGCCGCTGCGAATTGGAAGGTTGAAGTTTGCTCATCCCAACATCTCCCGCACCGCATGCGCCAGCGCCGCGATCTCGCGCGCGGCTGCGCAATGCGGTGCCACTTCAAACGCCAGCCGCCCTGCAGCCACACTGTCGGCAAACACAATGCGCTGGGAGACTTCCACCAGCAAGGCGGGAAACGGCTGATCGGCCAGCGCGGCACGTGCCTCGCGCCCGATCACAGTCCCGACGACCCGCCGGTTGATCACGAAAGCCGCGCGCAGCTGCGGCCGAAAGACACGTGCTTCGGTGATCAACTGCAACATCTCATGACTGGCCCACACGTCGTAGGCACTGGGCTGCACCGGAATCAGCACCAGGTCGGCTGCCAGCAACGCGGAGCGTGCGAGTGCCGCGACCCTCGGTGGACCATCAATCACGACGAAATCTGCCTGCAAGGCGATTTGCGGAGCTTCCTGGTGCAGCGAGTCCCGCGCAAGGCCAAACACGCCGTACAAGCGATCCTGCCCGCTTTGTGCCCGCCGTTGCGCCCAGTCCAGCGCAGACCCCTGCGGATCGGCATCCAGAAGCGTCACGCGCTGTCCTTGCATGGCGAACTCGCCTGCAAGGTGTGTGGCCAGCGTGGTCTTGCCTGCCCCGCCTTTTTGGTTGAGCAGTGCGATCACCTTGCCGGGTGGCTTGGACCCCCCTGACAAACGGTCTTCTATGCCTTCGGATGCAGCACTGCTCGTTTTTTGGGCAGCGACATTTCCTCTTTTATCCATAGTTATGTCTTTAGTTAGATTAGTTAAGGAGGTCCGAAACCGTTGCTGGGCGTGGGCTGGCGGCCGATGTGCACGTGTGATTACCCGTGTCGTTTGCGGGCGATTCCCCGAATGCCGTGCGGGTGATTCCCGAGTCCGGACACAGCTTGTCCACCGACTTGTCACCAGTGCCTGTGGATAAGTCGGACTGGGGTGAAACGGACCAGCATCGGAACCGGAGCCAGTCCGTGCTGCCCACGTGCTCAAGGGAGAGCCAGTAACCCGGCAGCGACTGGCGGTGCACCAGGCGCCGCAACTGAACGGCAAAGTCGGCATAGCGTTGCAAGCTACCTGACTTGAGGTGCAGGTGACGCAGGTCGAAACGCCAACCGTCCACTTGCCGGCCCCCGTGCTTGCGCACGAGCCGGTACAGCCAGCGCTCGAAGCCGCCCGTGAGCTTGAAATAGGCCGGATCCAGCGTCAAGACCAAGGCATCCTCCATCACACCGGCATAGAACCAGTCGGCCAGGATCAACTCGATGCCGTAGGCCCGGCCATGGGCACCGGGCAGCTCCTTCCATTCATTGATCCAGGAGAAACGGTGCATGCGCCGCCCGACGGGTTGGCGGATGGAGGTGGCCACCGTGGTGGACTGCAGCCGGTCCAATGCGGCCTTGAGCATCAGGTAGTCCTTGAATCCGGTGCCGCGCTGCACAAAGGTCAGTATTTCGTGCGGTGTCGCGGCCATCAGGCGCGAGGTGCGCAGGCCCTGGTCCCGTGCTTGAACGATGTGACTGGCGGCCCAGATCAATACGTCGGCGTCCCAGATGGTGGCAATGCCATGCTCCGGCACACCTTCAACAGTCAAGGTCACCCCGCCGGCCTCAAAGCGTATCGGCACCACCCTGCGAGACTTGGCCAGCGAGAAGAACGGGTAGGCCATCAGGTCCTGCGCGTCGCGCGGGGCCATGTCGCCGCCCGGCAATGCACGGAACAGCATCAGCTGGTCGCGTTCACTCAAGGGCTTGGCCATGGCTGCCGTCTTGTCTGTGAATCTGACACTGGATCAACGCCCACTCAGCGCACCGAAGCCCGCTGCGGACTGCCGGGATCGGACGTCATGCCATAAGCACGGCCATCGGCCCAGGCACGCAGGTCGCCCACTGCGTAGAGCACGCGCGCGCCGAACTTGCGGTAACGGGGGCCACCACCCAGCACACGCTGCTTCTCCAGCGTGCGCGGCGAGAGGCGCAGAAAGGCTGCGGCCTCGTCATTGGTCAAGAACTCGGGATTGCCGGGTGCAGCAGCAGATGGCTGCGCAGCCCCGAGCAAGGGAAGCAAAGGCAGGGAATTCGCAGTTGCCATGAAGGACTCCATCGACAGTCATCGCCTGGCAGCGAAATGCGGCCAGATGGAGGGAGTCTCAGGAAACCGGGGACAACTGCGAAGGGAGATATTCAGTGCGCGGGTTCGTCTCCGGGGGCACTACGTGGGGCACTGACGTGCTGCTGGCGCACGCCAGCCAAGGCCAGATAGCCACCACGCATCAAACCCTCGGCACGGGTCAGGAGGTGGCGAACCTGCGCACGAAGTTCGCCATCCGCCGTCCAGCGATTGCGCACGGCATCAGCGCCGAATAGCGCCCCGGCAATGTCGCGATGGTGAGCACCGGCTTGCGACCCATCCAGCGCCTGCAGGGCGTGCAAGTGCAGCAGGGACGTGCGCGTAATTCTTCTGGCATCAACAGCAGGCCATTTCCCCTGAATGGCGTTGGCCTGCAGCTGGTACCCGCTCAATCGCGCGCGCAGGTGGGTATCGAACGGCACGGTCAAACCGTAGGGTGAACCGTCCTCCAGCGCAGTACACAGCGACGCCCGCAGGCGATGCGGCCCCTGCTCTGCGGTGAGGTTCAGTTGCGAGCCGGCATGCGCCACGCGCTTGCGACCGGGAATCCTCCAGAGACTGAACACCGGCCCGGTGCCAGCATCGTGTGCGTGGACCGCGCGGACCTGCAGCAGCGCGTCAGCCGCTACGGACCAGAACGGGTGTGCCTGGCGGGCATCGAGCCGCGGGTCTTCGGCGACTCTGCAACCCCCAGTGGGACACTGAAGCGCGGCTTTGCCTGCTGCGCCAGTCGGCCCGGTAACCGGCGTGGCGCCTCAGGTATTCCCACGCCAGCGCGGAACCGTCCAGGTCCAGCGTGTAGAGATACGCAGCTGCAGCGCGCCAGGGCGCGGACAAGTCGACAGAGTTGTGATGGATCGTCATTGCGATGGCTCCCTTTGGAATTTGCGGGAGGATGCCACGAATGTGTTCGCGAAATGTTACCTAAATAGTTACATATCGCGACTTATAGAGGCTAAAAAGGTCTTACCAAAAAGCTCAGTCGTTGATAGATCCATCCCGGATCGCTTCGGCCGCGTAGGCCGACAACGGTTGACGCGCCTTGAAATGGGGATCGGCTGCGATGCGCAGGCCGCGTGGCCCACGCACACCTTCCAACGCGGAAAGGCTCACAGTACCCAGCTCGGGGAATCCGGTCCCCGCATCGCACAGCCCATAGGCCTGGTCACCGTCCAGGCTGACCAGCAACCAAACAGCACCAGCATCCAGGGTGTGGAGCTTGACGACGGGATAGGGATCCATAGTTTCGCCACGCGCACGGGCTGCGCCGTTGGCCAGCATTTGCGAGCGCTGCAACTCAGTGAGAAAGGTCATGGCGGGTCCGTAGGATTACTTACAGATATTTACTATTTTTGAATCGCCCTGAACGTTCCAACTGTAATGGAAGTCCGCATTCGGTTCAAAAGAGTTAAATATAACGTGGTTTAAATTATTCTAAACACCGACGCTACTGCCCATGCAGAAGCGCGTGATCCAGCGAGGAAGACCGGCAGGGGCGACGACCTTTGAAGCCGCGCCTGCGCAAGCCTTCGGGGCTGCGGTGCGGGCCGTGAGAACCGAAGATGGCATCGCCCAGGAAACGCTGGCCCATCTGGCAGGTATTGAACGCTCGCACATGGGCAAAATCGAGCGTGGCGAGCATATGCCCACGCTGGCGCTGGTATTCAAGATCGCCCGGGCGCTGGGCCGTAGCGCCGGTGAGCTGATGCTGGAAACGGAAGCCAGGCTTCCGATGGAATGGCATCAACCGCCGAACGACGGTTGATGCGCGTGGAGCCTAGGCCACGATGCGGCCCGACATCCGGGCTTCGCGCGTATAGGCGCTGATGGGCTTGCCTGCCTTGAAATGCAGATCCCGTTCCACCGGGAGGCCGAGGCGGCAACGCAGGGTAGCGAGTTCAGCCAGACTCACGTAGCCCAGCTCAGGAAAGCCGAGACCCAAGTCGCACAGTCCGAACGCATGATCGTCATCGTCTGGATCAATCTCGGTCAGCAGCCAGGTTGCACCCGCATCAGGCGTGAACAGCTTGACCACTGGCTGTGGATCGAATCCCTCGTCAGCGAGGGATTGTCGGCCGTTGGCCAGCAACTGCGCACGTAGTTCGTCGGAAATAAGGTTCATGATCGCAACTCCTTGAATGGACGCTCCCGATCGGAGCGCTGCGATTCAGGCGTACGCGAACAGCGCGGCCGTCACACCCCCGACTCGGTCGGTGCGGGCTGGGGGTTGACGGGCGTGCGGCGTGCGCCAAGCTGCGCGGCTTGTCCGATTGGGATACGGCCAGGTCAAGCAGAGGAGTGCGCCACCATGAACACCGGCGACTTCGCATTGCACGACGGCAGTCCGAAATCCATGTGTCGAAATCACAGGCCGATCAGGCACCGCCTGTTCGGCGGACTTCCAGGGGCGCCAAGCACCGCGCGGCGGGGACGGGCTGATAGCCGGTCCCCTGGAGGGCAAGCGAAGCGCGCAGGCGTCAGGGATGGAAGCCCAAAGGGGCGAGACGCCAACGGTGGCTCGATGCACAGCACGACAGCGCGACCCGGCGTCGCCGGGGGACGCACAGAAATCCGTAAATCCTGCAATGCGTCTTCACTCAAAACCTCAAAAGCACGCAGCCGCCTTCACGCATCTGCGTAAACCCACAGAACCGTACATTCGTAAAAGCGACTTTATGCCCATGCACGAATCCGGATTTACTCGACTGCGTAAAGCCGTACATCCGCAAACCCGTCAATCAGCAAAACAGATAAAACGCAAAAAGCCCGCAACAGACAGCGGGCCACTCCCTTGCTGAGGTTCGTAAAACGCCCCGCCGCAGGGCGGGGCGTCAGGGCGACGCTCAGTCGCCCTTGCTGCGCGACCAGATCAGGTTGTGCGTGCCGTCCTCGGCTTCCACCAAGCGGGCGTAGATGGTCGCCGGGAACGACGGATCATCCAAGGTCGCCGACAGGTAGGGCCGGTCCGCCTTGCTGATTTTCTTCCACGCCGCACCGATCTCGTAGTTGCCGGCGACGATGCGGTAGTCCGGGGCATTCTCGCCTTGCTTGTCGTTGGGAACGATCTTGACCTTGACGTTGAGCGTCAGAGTGCGAACCGTGCCGGAGAAACTGTTGCCTTGTGCGGTGAAATTGCCGATGTTGGCCATGATGAAGTCCTTTGGAAGTTAACCAGGTCGCAACCATTGCGGCCTTGGCGTGATCCGACAGGCGCGGGTCCGGGCGCGCTGCACCGCAAGGCGGCCGCAACGCAGTGGAGGACCGGTAGGCCCAAAGAATTTGTTTCGCGAGGAAGGCGCGCAGCGACGGGGAAATTGTTTGGGCTGGACGGTTGCAGCGAACAAGCCCGAGGCGAAGCCGTGCCCGCGCCAGGATTCACGACCAATACAAGGCCGCGGTGGATGCGATCCTGACCCTAAAGGACGCATGGCCCGGGCATCTTCACCGCGAAGACGTATCCCTGCACTTACCCAGACGCAGTCCAGGTCCGTTCCACTACGACAAGGATGAAAGCCCCACCGCATCGGTGCTGGCTGGATCGGTCTCGGCGTGGTCAGTTCGGGCATGATGGATGGCCTGTCGGCGACTCGAAATCGTTCATGGCGATCTGCCCGACGATTGAGGACGGAGCGACATTACATAACCTGGCGCAGAAAAGGCAGTCCCGCTCTGATGCCCCGCCCAGCGGCGGGGCGTGTTCAGAACGTTTCGGCTTCCTGGCTGCTGGAAGTCAAAACGCGCGCGGCACACCTGCCGCGCGCGTCGCCAGGCAAATCCCCAGCAGGGCTGACCACAAGCGCCCCAAGCTTCACAGCAATCCGAGACTCCATGGATACCCGCTGTGCGGCAACCAGCGTGACGGAGCTCTCGCAAACGACTTCGTGGTCATCGGACACTTGAACGCAAAACGTCGCGCTTCGCTCTCCCAGCCGTTCCACCCACCCCCGCAGCTTCAACGCCGATCCGGGTGGAATCGGCCCTTTATGCTCCAACTGGATCGTCCGGCCCACCACCACTTCGGTGACAGCGTCTACATGCTGCTGCATCTCACGGATGCAGATGGACTCAATCACGGCGACCAGGTAGCCGGTCGCCAGGCATTCAATCAGTCGCTCCGCGTAATCGCTTCCATGCGGAAGCCTGGAAAACAATGCCCGTGCCGTCTGCTCGGGTGGCACGCTGTAGGTTTCTTCAAAGGATATTTCACTAACGCCTTGGTGATTCATAGAGATTTTTTGGAAAGGTTGTCGAAGTGCATCCGTTCCGGGCATCTGCGCAAAACGGGGTGACCGGAACAGCTTTCGATCCTCGTGCGGATGAACCGCACGACCAACCTATTCGGGCGTTCTCCAGCGTAGCTGGCTTGATACCCAGGTTCATGGCGGTGACCCAAATGGGGCAACGCCGCAGGCGTGTTGGGTGTGATGGCTGTCGGAAGTCAAAACGCGCGCGGCACACCAGCCGCGCGCGCCGCGCTGATTTGGCTCAAGCCCCGACCCCAAGGACCGGGGCTTCTTGCTTACGCCAGCGCGTGCTCTTCCTCGTGGTCCGCAATCTCAGCAGCGTCCTCTGCATCAGTTGCTGACACCACCGGCATCTCGGCGACGGGTACGTCCACACCCCTGAACATCACCGGCAACCACCCCGTCCCGGTCACCAGCCGCTCGGCCTCGCTGGCAAGTTCTGCCTTCTTGAGCTTGGCCAGCCGGTTGACCTGCTCCGGCGCGAACACCTGCACCGCTTCCAGCGTCTTGGCCTTGGAGACGTGTTCAAAGTAGCCCGCAGCGGTGGGCGTCCACCAGTCGTGCATATCCAAGCCTACCGCCTGCGCCAGCAAGGCGGCAGGTGTGTCACCCTCCCGCCCGGTCACCGCACCGACTGTCGCAGCCACACACACGGCCAGCAGCGACAGCAGTTCAGACTGGGGGAAGGCCAGCAGTTCGGCAAACAGCTCGTCCGGGTCTTGGGGCAGGCGGTCCGCCCAGGCCTGCCGGACTTCCCGGAGGCCGATGGCGGCACGCGACTGCGCCACGTCAGGTGCATGGACGTCCAGCCCATCCTGCGGCGACGCGCTGATGTTGACCGGCGACCCTTCCGAACGGTAGGCCTCAACCACCACCCGCAGCGCCAGCCGGTGCACCACGGCCACCAGTGCAATATGGGGATGGCGTGCCACCTCAGCCTGCAAGGCTGCCGTGCGGTGCGCACTCAGGCGCTTCGCCAGCTTCTCCGAAATACTGGACTTAACAGGCTGTTGCACACCCTCTTCCCCACTCGCACCGCTGTCCATGTCTCCAGCCTCCTGCCGCTCTTGCACCCGCAGTGCCTTGGCCTGTTCTTCCCGCAGCAGCCCACGATGCACGACCACGCCACCCATGTGATCAACCGACACCACAGCACCGCCCAGCGCCAGCACGTCCGGCGCGTAGAGGGTCAAGCTCTGGTCGATGGCCTCCAGGTCATTGCCGAGCCGGTCGATTTCCTCATGCAGCGCCTGCACCTCTTCATCGGGCAAGTCGTTGTCGTCATCGTCAAGCCGGTCCTGCAGTTCGTGCTGCCTGGCCTCCAGCTTGGCGATGCGCTTGGCCTCCGCCTTGTTGGGGTCGCGGCGCGTGCGCCGGGCACGCTGGAATGCGTGCAGTTCCGCATGGGTGGCACGCGGTGCTACTTCCACCCAGCTCCAGCCTTCCAACCGAATGGAATCCGCCACGGTGGCAAGCTTGTCCCGCGCCAGGGTATCCAGCAACGCTGAATCCGTCAGGTAGACGCCTTGCTGGGCATCCGAGAACAGGTCGCGCCGCACACCGCCGCCTGCCACCTCATAGGTCTCGATGCCCACCAAACGCGCCAGCGCATCGCGGCTGGCATTGATCTCTTCATGGGTCAGATGCTCCCGCAAGGCCTGCGGGCTGCGTTGCCATTGTGGCGCGTCATAGAACGCCGCTTCCTGCGCCGCGTGGTCATCGGTGATGGCCAGCGCCATCAACTGGTCCAGCGTGACGGCATCGGCCCGGTAATCCTCCAGAAGACGCGGTGAGACATTGGCCAGTTTCAAACGCCGCTGCACCACCAAGGGCGTGACCCCGAAATCCGCCGCAATGTCTTCGACCGGTCGCCCCTCGGCCACCAGTGACGCGAAAGCTTCGAACTGGTCAGCCGGGTGCATGGCTTCGCGCTGCACGTTTTCTGTCAGGCTGGCCGTGCGGGCCGATGCATCGGCCACCAGCAGGCAAGGCACTTGATAGTCCTTGGCGATGCGTCGGCGCTTGGCCAGCAGCTTGAGCGCTGCCAGACGACGCCCACCGGCGACGACTTCGTAATGCTCGCCGTCGGCGGAAGCCACGACGGTGAGGTTTTGCAGCAAGCCCACACGCAGGATGCTGGCGGCGAGTTCGGGAATGGAGGTACGTCGGCTCTTGCGCACGTTGCGCTTGGAGGGACGCGAGCGCAATTGCGTCAAGGGCACGAGGCGCATGTCCTGGGCAGGCATGGCAACCTGCAAGGCCTGGGTTTCTTCAAGGGTAGCGGTGTTCATGGTGATAGCTCCAGTCCCTCGCGGGACGAAATGACAATGAGAAATAAGAAACAAAACTTCGATGTCGATTCACGTCGTTGATGTCTGCATACGCGTCCCTCCTGTGGTTTCCAAAACCAACCGGATTCCAAGATTCGGAGCCCGGTGTGGCTTCGGTGGGTTCGACGCAATGACCTGGGCGGGTCGCCTTGACCGTCATGCGTCGCCGTTTTTCCTGAGTTCATCGCCCGCGAAGAACCGGGCCAGCGGGAACTGGCCGTCAAGGAAGAAGCGCAGGGTTGGTGCGGCCCGCAGCCGCAGGCGAGGACACGGCCCTGCGCGCCTTGACGGCCAGGCACCGCGGGCTACGGTCGCGGGATCAGTGATGAAGGAGGGGAAAGACGGATGACCGGCCAACGGCCATGGATCACCAGGGACGCGACGAACCCACGCCGCGCGGCGAGCGCCCCCGTGTGCCACGGGCACGCCTGGCTGGAGGTGGACCAAGCGCCCAGCGCGAAATGAACGACGTGCACAGGCCGATCAGGCAAGGCCTGTTCGGCGGTATCTTGGGGCGCCAAACGGAGTGCGGCGGGGATGGGCTGGCCAGCCGATCCCCTGGAGGCAAGCGCAGCGCGCAGTTCCGCAGGGCCACAGGAATCGACATTAGACGCAGCAAAAAAAGCACCGCCCCCGTAGTCAGCGGGAACGGCGCACTGGATGCTTACATCAAGCGGTCAATCTGATGCCGGTACCACCATCGTCTGAAGCTGCTCAATCACGCCGGGCTCGACGAAGACGCAGGCTTGATCTGCTGCGATCGGTACGTTGAACATGGCGTCGAACACGTCGCGTTTCAGGTGAGCCAGTCGGCCTGTTCGATACGCTTGTTCCGGCCTCAAACGATCAGTGCCTGAACCCTTGCCACTGCGCTGTGGATCGCATTCGACCAGCGCGACAAAGCCAGCCGAGAATAGCTGCTGGTGTTCGGCGCACAAGCCCCAGCCTGTCGTCGTGTGGCGCTCAAGACTCGCTCGCAGGCGCTTGTCGAGCAGAATGCTGCCGGTGTCGTAGGCGATGCCGCAGACCAGGCAGGCGTGTTGTTCCAGTGAAACGTGTGATTTGTCGTTCATGATTGCTCTCCGGTTACTCGGGCGGAATTGCCCGGAACCGACGCCAGCACGGCGCAGCGCAAGCAGTCAGGGGGCGCAGACGGCCACGGGCCGCAAGCGCCAGAGGCGTGCAGCCCTTGACGGCGAGCACGCCGTGGTACGGTAAAGGGACACAGCAAGACCGCCCAACCCACCTTCAACGAAGGCGCGAATGGGCAAGCGCAGTGCGCAGGCCGGGAACGAAGTAGAGGCCAGAGGCATCAGGGATCAAAGCCGCATGGCCGCGACTCGGTACAAGGCGTGGGGCAACGCCCGCGAGCCCGACGGCGACAACGCCGGGATGCCACACCTTCTCTCAAGCCCTGGGGAAAAAACATTGCTCGGTGCCGTTGTGACGCGTGGCCGACATACCCTTTCGCGAGGGAATCCACCCCTGGAGGGCAAGCGCAGCGCGCAGTGTTTCCCCAACACCAAGGGCGAAGCAAAAAAAAGGGGCAAAGCCCCCTGGGGTCACATCAGCCCGCGTTCGGCCATCGACAGAATGTCGCTTCCCGCCACGATCAGGTGATCCAGCACCCGCACGTCCACCAGCGACAGTGCTGCCTTCAACGTCTGTGTCAGATGTTCATCGGCCCGGGACGGCTGGGTTGAACCACTCGGGTGGTTGTGCACCAGCAGCATGGCCGCCGAGTTGCGCATCATGGCTTCCCTGACCACCTCGCGGGGATAGACCGATGTCTGGCTCACCGTACCGCGAAACATCTCGACGTACTCGATAACGCGGTTCTGCGTATCCAGATGCACCACCGCGAACACCTCATGCTCAAGCGTCCCCAGCTTGACCCGCAGGAAATCGCGCACCGCCTGCGGTGAAGCCAGCACGTCGCTGCCCCGCACCCGGCTCAGCAGCACCTGCTGCGCGGCCTGCAGCACCTCGTCAGCATCAACCTGACGGTAGTCGCCGGCAACGTCACGGACGAGCAGGACAGAAGAAGTGGAAGAATCGAAGGAAGCGAGAGAAGAAAAAAGATCGTGCGACATGGTCAGCTCCGTGCATCGGGCGGGATTGCCCGAGACCGGCAGCAGCACGGCGCAGCGCAGTTGTCACAGGTTCAAAGACGGCCGTCAGGACGCAAGCGCAAGCATTGCGCGCAGACCTTGACAGCGAGAACGCCGTGGTACGGTAAAGGGAACAGCAAGCCAACCACACATACCCAGCACCTCACTGCTTCCATAGCAAACGGAGTGCGCAGGCCCATTGGGCCGGAGGCGTGAAGGATCAAAGCCGAATGGCCGAGACGGGCGCAGCCTGACACGGGGCAACGCCCGAGAGCCTGGCGGCACCTGTGCCGACACGCCAAGACTTTCCGAGAGTCCGAAATAGAACTACATTTTTCGGACATTTGCTTGCGATTGGTCCGAAAAAATACCGTGATGCCACCATATGGTGCTTCACCTTGGCGACGAACCCATCAGTCAGAATGGAGAAGCAAAGGAGATCAACGCATGTTCGCCGCCGTCACCTCGTTGCTTGTCAGTCAGCAAGGCCATCGGCCGTTCTCATCGCCCTTAAACCGCGAGTGTTCCGCTAACAAAGCTATCTAGATTTATGCGCCCAGAACTTCCCCCGGGAATCGACCAGTCGCTGTAGCCCGCCCCAGCGCCCACACCGTATTCCATCACCGGATAAAGACCCAAAAATTCCTGCCCCTCAAAGCCCACGCCACTCTCCATAACCGGCAAGATAGCCACGTGACCAGGCTTGTGTCCGTCGAAATAGCCCAGCTCCCAGGGCATCCAGACAGACTGAGTGCTGTTGGCTGTCGTGAGATACAGCATTGACGCCGACGACCGCATGCGGTAACGCAAAACGTCAGCATGGAGGGGTGTCACCCTGGAACGGTCCAGTTGTACATCGCTAATCCAGTCAACATAGACCGTTTTGCCGAGAAGTTCCAGCAAACCAACGACACCCAGGACAATCTCCGCATCCTCGCGAGCGTGAGATAAGAAAATATCGAACGTACTGGCCTTTTCCGCCAGCTTTCTCCGCTCTTCCAACACAACGCCAGGTGAACCACCGGGGCTTTGTGCTGTCAACGCGCGCGCCACGTTGCGAGCCAGCTGTTTGGTTACAAACGCCATATGGTGAAGGTCACTGCGTCAGCTGCAGGTGATCAAGACCTACTGGTCCTCATTCCTTGCCAAGAAGGTCCAATACCTCAGAAATGCGGCTCAGCAATTCTTGGGGTTTGGCTGCGGGCGCCTGAAGTCTAGCGAACGCCTGCTTGATTTCCTCACTCATCACGGATGATTTCACACGAGGCTCGTCGAGCTGCCAGAGTTCTTCGGCAACATAGCCCGTCGGAGCGACGGGTACTGTCACCAGGTCAAGCTCCCGGGCGATGGCGTACTCCTTGCGCACGCCGTCCGCCAGGACCGTCTTGCCGTCACTCAGTTTGTTGCCGAACATGAAAAGCGCGATACCAGCCTGCGAAATGAGGTCTTTTCGGAATTCGTGCCACAAAGCATCGCGCGCGCCAACGTCAGCCATATAGCGTGGGAACGGGCGAACGATTAGGTGATCCTGAATGTGTCCAATCCGTTGACCATAGATTTGTTCGATAGCGCCAGACAATAGATCATTGCTGATGCCCCAGCCAAAGCCCGATACCAAGCGGAAACCCCGCTGGATGACGATCTTCCCAAGATCGTTGAGGAACTCAGAAACATCCGTTTTCTGCCAAGCACCAAACTCCTCAGCACTGCCCGAAATGAACAGCGTTTTTCGGCGATAGGTACGTTCGACGCGGCGCAACAGTTCCGTGATCTCATCGTAACTGTCGACCAGCAAGGTCTTGATGTTGAAGCGCTTCAGGTCATTGATGGCAAGGCGCTGCTTGATTTGCAGATATTCGTACTCGGCCTGGGATTGACCAGCCTGCTCTTGCACTCGCCGAAAGATGCAGTAGTGCTGGCGTCCGTTGGCTTGAAAGGTGAGTCGAATCCTCGCCAAGATGTAGTCCAGGTTGGGATCCTTGAAGCTAAAGCCAAGAAATAGGAAAGTCTTGGAGACAAGGTCACCGGTCAACCCGTTGATGAAAGCGCCTCGGTCAATCGGGTAGCGCTCGTAATCATCCTTGGTCAACACGACTTGCGCCGGATGCTCAACATCACCGTGCATCTTGAAAACCACCGCATCCCGACGTGGCTTGGTGAAAGCAAGCTGGTCCACCCGGTGCTTCGAGTCAACTATTTTTCCAACCCCTTCCAAGGCACGCTCGATCAAGTGGTCGTAATTTGTGGTCCAGTAGACGGCCACTGGCAGTCGCGCCAGCAGTTGATGATTCACCGTAGGCTCTGCGTCAGCCGGAAACTCCTCCAAAAGTCGCTTGTGCAGCCCGGCCCGGTTCATGCCGTTGTCATTTACGTGGTGCTGCGCAAGCGCAACCAGATGATCGCTTTCACGCGCAGCATCCAGGCCGAGTTCGGCTGCCAGTGGTTGGAGAAGCCCAACCCAATCGACAAACCCCTTTCCAACCGACAAGCCAGCGCCGGCAAAGATCGCCGCCGTCTCATTGTGAAGTTCCTTGACGTATTCCCTAACGAAGGCATCCAGTTCATTGATAAGCATGGGGTCAGCTCAGTAATTTCTTGAGGTTAGGCCAATTCCAGGCATACAGTCGGCCAGCATTCGGAACAGGGGTGTAGTCCCCGTCCTTGTAGCCAATGACTTGCACCACCTGCACGCCGGCAGCGCGTGCCATGGCGATTTCCTTCAGAACACCGTGGGCGCGGTGCGTGGCACTGCCGACCATGACAATGACGACATCCGACCGAGCAATCGCAGCCTTTGCCTTGGCCTCCCAGTTCCTTTCGGGCGCGGCCTCCTTGAGCGAATGATCGACGACTTCAAATGGCGAATCGGGCAATCTCGCCTGTCCCAACATGAAGTCCCGTAAGACGCGGTCGTTGTCGAAGTCGAAGCTAATGAACACACGCTTTTTCGTCATGCTGTCAGTTCCCATCGAGTTTCGCAAAGAGTGCCCTACGAAGCCGCCTAAAACAATGCCCACGCCCGGCATTAACGCATTGCCAAGGATCGCACCGGCGGCGGTAGCAAGTAGCCCACCAGAGGAAACTTCCTTCGCATGCGCCGCACAAAAGTCCGAGCCGGACCGCTGTCCATTCAAGCAACGATGTCCCGCTTTTGTTGTTGCTTTACAGCGTTTCATGAGCCTTCACTCGAATATCGCTTAGTTGGCTTTGCGGATGGCGATCGCTTCCTCGACTGCGGCTTCCAAGTTCTTGGATATCCACGCATAGCGCTCTTTGCTGTCAGAGCCCGACGGGTTGTAACACTTCACAATAGAAGAAAGTTTTTTCTGGGAAGTGCCATGTGTCACGTGGTCGAAGGGATTACCGCCCTGAGAGGCAGTATTCCCATCGAAGTTTTTGAGGCCGTGAATGCGAATCCCGACGATGCCCAAACCACGGTCCCAGGCCTGCACAATCTCGTGATTGATCCACTTCCGATTGGCCGTGTTCTCGCCGACCAACACGATGGCACAGGTTTTACCCTCCATCTGCCCGGCGATCCACTTCTTTATGGCGGTATCTCCGCCACCGACGACCGTCTCCCAGTCGTTGTCACGTGCTGGTGGGTTACCTTCAATCGTGCCGATCTGTCGAACCTGAGACGCCCGAACGCAGTCGGGCACATAGTGAAAACTAAAAAAGCACTTTCGCGCCATCGTCCATTCTCCCTGTGTCTTTTTGACTATTTACCACATGATACCTGTCGAACACACATGGTGCGCCAAAACAAGAAAGAGTCCTGAACGAGCCCTTGCCACGGGCGCCTCTCTTTCTACCAACCCGATTTAAGAAGTTGTGCATCAGACTCACCGTCGTCGGATGCGCCTACGCGCTTCGTCGACAAATCGCCCAACATACCGAATTTCACGACGCGCCGCGTATGCATCTAGTCCCTTCGAAACTGCGATTACATGGGCGTCTGCGAGGTACTGAGCTCCACTCCACAAATGACCAGTAACTACATTTGCGAGTGCCACTTTCACGAGCGCGCGGACCATGTGCCCATGATCGACTTGCGTCCCTCGCATTTCTTGATCTCGAAGCAGCGCAATGCCTTCCTCCAGCATCCTTCGTCCCTTTCTGAACTCGTAATTCTGTATCTGCGCGAACCCGAGTTCGCAAATAATGGCGCCAAGATCTGCCTTCGATTTCCCTTGTGAAAGACTAACCTGGAAACTCCTTTCATAAAGCGCAACAGCATCTGTTCGCCGTCCCTCCAATAAGCAGGTACTCGCACGAACGGCCAGTATTCCCGCTGCGGCATGCGGCTCCAACTTTTCGGCCTGATCAAGACAAGAGTGGACTTCAGACAAGACAGTCGCGCGTAGGGGGCTACGAACCATTTTTGCCAGGGAGTAATATGAGCTGCCAAATGCTCCTACTGGATCCACAATCGAAGTGCCAAAGTGGTCCACCCCAGATACCGACGAATGGCGGTCGTTTCGAATAGCGCGCCGAACACCCGACAACGTGACAAGCGTCGGCATGGTGCCTATTCTGGTGTGTCCGTGATGGCCACTCCAGGCAGCGGCGCCGTGCCAAGTCGTAAGTGCTGCGTTCCAAGCCGCCAAGGCTGCTGGCTCTCGCAAAATCACTTCCCCAGTAGAGTCGAGAAGCGGCGCGACCATCAACTCGCGCATCACTAGCCAAGCCCAGGCCAATTTTTCGTCCATGTGATCTTCAAGTGACTGGCGCCCTTGCGCCTTCACAAGCGACGACACAACATCCATGTCAGCCAAAGAAGGGGCGTTTTGGTATGCAATCGAATTCGGCAAATCCAAAAAATGCATGGGCGCCTTTGATTGGTCACCAAACTTGCGATCCCTGCTCCGAATCAAACGCTCCACAAGTGCGTCCGGACTCACCTCGGCAGGGCTTACTCGCCAACGTTCAGCGCGCGACTCGTCTAACAAAATCGCAACTACCGCCCCCAGTATCTGAGTATCTTCGAGTTGATCGAACTGCGACGTTGGCTCCAAAAATCCGAGATCAAGCAACCGTAAGATTTGAATTTGTTGGGCAGGTCGAAAAGTTTTGCTACAGAGACGGTAGATCGGCTTGCCCAAGATCGCCGCCTGGTACAACTCAAGCTCGAAAAACGTACTCGTTAGCTGCACGCCGTCTAGATTCAAACGATGACCTTGACCTTCCCCAAACAGAATGAATATGAATTTTTCGCATGCCCTCACTTGCTGCAGGAGGCACTTGGCAATCTGTAGATTGCTGTAAAGCGGCACTGCAAGCCCTGGACGTTGCACCTCTGAAACGAATGCGCCCCCATGTTGCGCGGCGGCTTTAGCGATCTCCTCTCGAAGTTGGACTACCTCATTGATTGCCAAGCTACTCCCCTCTCGCGACAAGTACGTGCAAGATGACACAAAGGCTTTTGGAGCAATTGGTAGCGTAAATTTATCGGATGATTCGGCTTTAAGATCGCCCATAATTGGAATTCACATTTGGACGCAGACGCCGAAGATCGCTGGCATCATTCCGGCGATATTTGACCGGTGCCTGCAAAAGGAAACAATCCATAGCGGCCACTGTGTGGGTTTTTGCTGAACATCTTTACCTGGTCTAGAGACTTGATCACTGGAGGCGGATCGGTATTCTCGACAACGATCACCTGCCGGTCTTGCGGCAATGCCTGAAGGTAACCGTAAAACTGTTCCTTCAAGTCTGTGCCGGTAAGATCATCGTCGGCCCCGTCTGGCTCACGATAGGCAAGCAAGGGTGAGTCAAGGATTACAAACCCAGGGTGGGGTGTTTTGTTTGTTCTGCAAAAATCAAGAAGCCCAAGAGTAAAGGCGGCATGCGTGATCGCACGCAGGCCCTTGCCACGAGCGATGCGCTGCTTCCCCGCGATGACGAGGTCACGCGTCTTCGAATCAAAAAACACGCGTCCGCCTTCTGGGAAGTGCCAGGCCTTGAGAATCCCTTCGACGCTCTGTGCAAAGTTTTCAGCCACGGAAGTGGGGATATCACCTTGTGCTACTGTGGACTTATTTCCGTCATCCTGACCTTTCGCTAGGTCGGCCCGTCGTCGTTCCATGTCTTGGACGGTGGTTAGCAAGGCAATTGCTTCTCGAACCTCGCCTCGCTTATCGGCGAACTCGGAGTACGACGAGCGAAGCTTGGCAAGCTTTGGAGAAATTAGGCGATCCACCCGCTCTGAAATCATTGCAAGATCCTGAACTACGGTAGGCATACGCCGGTCGAAACTCGCGCCCTCTCGCAACAACTCCTTGATCGTGAGAGCAAGTTCGGTCCTAAGCAACTCGATCTTGGCAATCTCCTTGCGCGCAGCCTCTACTACCGCGTCAATATTGCCATCACATTCCGTATTTACCCGGTGATGTGCCGGCTCCGCTCCGCAGAGTGGGCAACTGGCGGGCCCAAGCACGCCAAAAAGCGTTCCGCCTTCCTCGATTGCGCGCAAACGTTCGATGTCCGAAACGTAGTGCTGATCAAGTAAGCTAAACCGCTCTTGTAACGCGCCCACCTCGTTGCGACGATCTCGACTTTCCTCAAGCTTTTTACGAAGCTCACGGCGATTCCCGGCGGCTTCCTGGAATGCGGCCTCGGTCGCACTCAATTGCTCGGCATGTTGGTGCAGTGATGACTCGATTTTCTGGAGTTGCCCCTCCAGTTCGTTCGGACTCTTTGTCAGCTCTTTCAGCCTGTCCCGGTAGTCACCCAAGAGCTGATCGAGGAGTTCCAACTGGGCTTCACGTGACAACTCTTCGGGTTCCCTGTTGGCACTACTCACCAGGGCAGAGTCGTCTACCCCAGTGAGCAGAAGTTTGAAGGTAGAAAGATTTGAGGTGTCGGCGACGACATTGCCATCCGAGAGCGGAGAGCGTTGTTGCGTGATCTCCGTCTCGGTGACGATCATCAAGCGCGCGATATTGCGGAAGCTGAGACTATTCGTCTCACCACGTCCATTCTTGCGAACACGTTTACCTGCAAGGCCGCAATGCCCCAAGAGAAACATGGAAAGATTAGTTTCGTTCTTCTCGCTATGTTGCTCTGCCAGCACTTTCGATTGTGCATCTTCGCCAGGCGGCTCTTCGTGAAGCCCATCGTATAGAAGAAAGCTACCTCCATCAATGCTCCGTACGATGGTGAATGCATCTCCGTCAAAGGTTTCAAATCCCAGCAATACCCGGTCATAACCGACACGCTCCGGGATTTCACGGAGAGGTGGTTTTCCGCCCATCATGAAGTCAATGGCTTCGACTATGAAGGATTTTCCTGTGTCTGAAGCTCCATACAAGACGTTTAGCCCAGGCCCGAACGTTACCGATGCAGCAGGTTTCTGCGGGCCAAAAAACCCCAGATGTCGCAACCTGAAACCCGATATATGCGTGCTCATTGGGCACCCCCTAGGCTTCGTTCAACACTTTGAAATTCCTCGACCCAGTCATCGAAGAACTTCCGCATCACCGCGCGAAACTGCTGGTCCGCATAGCCGCCAAGACATCCAACGAGCCACGATGCACGTTCCTTGAGTGAGAGCAAATACCCTGTCGTGACGGACGAAAGGAATGTTGCTGCATTTTCCCCCGCACAGTACTTGATTCCCTCGCCCGTGATCTCGCGAACGACGAGGTCACGGGTCATCATCAGAAGGAGTGCCTCTTCCACCAGCTTGCGCCGTACAAGCATCTCAGCGGAATGAAGCGGTGTCGGCGGATGTAGGCTTTCAGGCCCACCGATGTCACCGGTGTGAACTAGCAGGTAATCAAATGCGACCAGTCGCTGTAGATCATAGTTCTGCGGATAGGCCGCACCGAGAATTGCGACGGCACGGATGCCGGCCTCAAGTGGGCCGTTAAATGTCATGGGCTGCCGTATCTGGGTCATAGCTTAGTCCACTGAAGTCGATCTTCGTTCGCAAGCTGGTGACAGATTCCGTCACGATCCTTGGGCTTCGTGCAGGAGATCAGCGGATTTTCTGTAATTTGCAGATCGCGCGCGGCCTTGGTGACTTCACAAACACGGGCAAAGCCATCGGTATGGGCGGCATCATGGGTGTCCACGACCCCATCGTAAATGTCCCCTTGAAGGGCTTCGAAAGTTCCGGCTGGGACCGTGTCGCGTGCAAATACGCGTAGCGCCTCGGCCTGATAGAAAGCTTCGCGCTGGCGGCTGAAGTGACCTTGCAGCTTTGGCCAGGACTTCAGCGCACCGGGATCAGAAACGGTGCTCTTGGTGTGATCCGCGTAGGCGCCTAGCAACTGCGATACGTACCGGCTCTCGGCAGTTGCGATTGTTGCCGGTGGCTGGGGCACAACAGGGCGAGGCGGAAGTCCACCTCCAAACCGCGTAGCGTGCAGTGGAGTTTGTCGATGGTCCTCGATAAGTTGCAGAGACGTCTTCGCTTCGAAGATCGAGAAATCGAATAACTGCACATATGCAAGAAGATCCTCATCAAGCGGAATCTCCTGCGTGCTCGTGATCTGCCCCCGCACATTCTTGTCCCAATTCGAGATCAAGCCGCCCCTGAGCTTCGTGGCATCAGACAGGTAAGCGGTCAGCCCCGTTCCCGCCCCCTTTGGCGCAACAAAGAAATACCGGCGTGGTGCGCGGTAATCCTTCTTGAACGAATACCAGATGATTTTCCCAATCTCGACCCAAACATCACCTGGCCGAAGCGGGTGGTCGTAATGCTTGCATTGGTAGTTGTCCCAAACGCCCTGAAGCTTCTGGGCATCAGCAAATCCTGCGACATCAATACCACGATCACCGGCCCCCGTGAACCGCTGCACCTGCACATAGAGCTTCTTCAGACAATAATGCGCCCACTCTTGAACAAAGTCTTCCCATTGGTCCGATGAATACAGGAGTAACTGCTGCTGCGGGGGGATAAGAGGGCCATGCATTACCTGCGCAGATGTGACTTGTACTGCCGCTAACGTCGGAGCATTAATGTCCTCCCATCCTGTGGCCATGCGAAACCTTCCCCTTTTTTGCTTAGTTGAACGACTGACGGTCATGCTCCAGAATGACCCCGTCAGGCAGCTTCCTTGAGGAAGCCTGTAGAACTCGCAGTTGCTTTCCTTTTATTCTCACATGTTACTTCGCTTGGCTGGGTTGAAATTTAGCCATGCACAAGGCAACTCGCGTATTGACAACGGCCCAATGGGCCTTGGTCACGTTGAGTGTGCGTTCAGGATGACTGCTATTGATGCTACCGGGTGCATCACAACGGCAATCTGCGCGGCCAATCCATTGCCTTCGTGTTGAATTCCGATGAAATCATGGTCAATTGCCGATCTTGAGCCGTCACGCACACGGGTCAAGGCTTCGCGGCGATGAGCGCCTGCGCCTGTTGATGCCGGAGCATCCAGGCCATCGTGGTCGGGCAGCGGAAAGCGATTAGTTCCTGAATTTTCTGAAAATCACCCGTCAAGTTACGGCCGAATATCGGCTCATGGTGAGCGATGCGGTTGCGCACGGCACGCAACGCCTAGATCG
>ERZ795044.99-NODE-99-length-69425-cov-9.800274_pt1 | contig 69425 bp, 87 predicted proteins | sample MGYA00375128_ERZ795044 | MGnify/ENA primary metagenome ERZ795044 (study PRJEB30173, sample SAMN05720213) | anaerobic digester metagenome | isolation source: active sludge of municipal wastewater-treating anaerobic digesters | place: USA | collected 2014-12-22 ...
TTTCATAGCCATCCAGACCATCAGCCACTGCCTCAAGATCTTCCCGGCTAAAGCCTTCCGGCACGCTCGGCGCGGGCTGTGCTGGCTCTCCCATGTGCATTGGGCCGTTGATTTCAGCGATGAACTTCCGGTTCAGGTATTCCGCTTCAAGCGCTCGCCTTTTCCAAATCGCGACTTCTTCCATCGCGCCTTGGTAGGCGTCCGCGAAACTTGGCGCGGGCTGTGCGTCAGCAGGCACATACCCCCACTGCGCCGCGAGTCGCTTTTGCACTGCCGGGTCGCTGAGGTTAATTTCTTGCTGTTGACGCAGTGCCTCTTGGATCTTCTCGCTGAGTTTCATCTCATTCTCCTTTTACTCCGGGAGTGGAGTCTCTACGTTGCTTAAGCGTCCACATCACGCGATCACGCATCCAGTAAGCATCGTGGGCATAAATCGGACTACCCCGATACATGCAGTCGATAGCCGAAATGTCTGCGATCAAGTCGTCCCACCAACCGCGGGGTGGCTCCTGCTGCTCCATTGCCTCAACCTTGGCGCGCAGCCGGTCGCGCTCATCTTGAAGTTCCTCGATCAACTCTTCGTAACTTTTTTTCAGGTTGCCAAGATATTCAACGTTAATTGCCGAGTCGGATACCTTAGCGCGCAGGGCGTCGCGCTCTTGTTCGAGCCGGGCGCACTTCGTTTCCCACCCAGCCGCCACAGCGCGCGCCTTTCTGGGGAACTCTACCTCCTTGATGTGTGCGACCTCTTTCTCAGCCGCCTCAACCTCGGCACGAAGCCGCACGATTTCTACTGCAGCTTCTTTCCGCAGCTCGCTATAGCCAGCGCTAAGGCTGTCATTTAGGCGTTCAACAATATCCATCATTTCATTCTCCTTTTGCGCCTAGCAACGTCCACACCTTGTCCCAGCATTGCTGTTCTTCGCGCTGATCCTCCCGTGAGCGGTACTTCCTAGTGCCAGTCCAAGTTTCTCGCTTACCAAGCTCAAGTGCTCGATGCAAAGCGATTTTGATCTCGTCTAGTTTGGGCTGTGCGCCGGGCAGGACAAGTGGCATCCAGTGTGTCGGCTCGAAACCCCATTCAGTAAGATCATCATTTGCGTGATCAATCCACCGGCCAGCGTGATAGTCGCTGCACATGCGCCCCGTCGTAACTATCATCGGAGTTGTCGTGTATCCAGAAAGGCCACACAGCAACAGGAACTGATCTTTTGGCGCAGTTTCAATTGGCTGCCACATTTTATTCTCCTTTTGCGCCGGGGGCGAGATAGAGCAATTCAACCACCCCCACATGGTTCGGGTCTCGTGCGCTCCACCCAAGCTGATAGTTCTCGTTGTCCGCGTAGCTACGACTACCGTAGCCACCCTCACCGTTGAAGGTTCGCCACGCAACCGGCTTCTGCTGCTCCATCGCCTCGATCTTGGCGCGCAGTTCGTCGCGCTCGTTCACTACCTTGGTTAGTATTGATCCGATGGAATCAATAATCCTTTCCTTCAGGGCAATATCTTTCTCCGCGGCCTCCAGTTGATTTCGGATGTTAGGGATTACCTTCTCTGTCAGGTCGCGGGCAGTGTTTTCCGAAATTTCGAACGCTTTCTTATAAGTGGCTTGCCTAGATTCCGCCAATTCGAGGCGGTCGAGAAGCTCATTGATCACTGCGGGGTTGGCTTCTTTCTGGAAATCTTGCAGGAGTTTAAGCCAGTTCAGGCTAGCCCCATCAGGTCCAGTCAAGGCCGCTTGCGCCAGTCGGCGCAGTTCTTTGATGTTGATGGTCATTTGATTCTCCTTTTGCACCGGGGCTATTTCTCCCCTCATGGGCTCCTTCGATCCATCCTTAAAACCCTCGATTTGTGCCTGATCTAGCATGGTTAATCCCAGAAGTAATATAGAATGAAGAACAGGATCAGCCCTACAAAAGTCCGTTCAAACAGCCGGGGGTTGTAGTAATACGCTCGCATCCACAGTCTGGGGGGTCGATGCCTAGGCCGAGGTCGACGAGTGCACACGGTCAAATCCTTCGTTGCAGGGGACCAATCCACCCCTTGACTTCACCTCGGTACTTCTCTCCAGACCATGGATAGCACCATTGCCCTTCCATATACATTAGAAAGAGGTCTCGAAGCAGGTGGGGTGTGTTGAGATCGAGGACTCTGCAGGCATATACGCCCACTCGGCTGGGCAGTCGTCCGGTCGCGTACTCGATTATGGGATCAGCGCGAGTTGCAATAAACGCTTCCACGATCGGAACGAGCTTCTCATTCATAGACAGGTGTTCCGGGTTGTTGTTATCAAACACTACCTGCCACCCATGCTCTGGAGTGGAGATCTGGAACAGCTGCCATTGACCCTTTCCAGGGCGCGTGGGGATGTTCTGAGCGGTAAGCCACTCCTTGAACTCCTCCAGCTTCGATCGGTGTAGGATACCCCGTTTCATAGCTAACTCCCACTCTTGGTATTTGTAAGTAAGCGCCCGAGCTTGGTCCCAGGCGTGGAAAGATCCCCCTCTCATCCGCACCTCCTCGATCAGCGTGGGGATCGCATAATAATGCGCTAAGACCGTGGCCTTCCCGTCAGGAAGGTTGGTGGCAGAGCCTATCGGGGTGGTTTGTTTCCGATCCGCTGCGCTGCTTCTCGTTTCGCTTTGGATGCGACGACCCGTTCTTCGACTGTATCGGCAGGCCGGGTTCGCTCTGGCATTGCACCGAAGCGAAGGTAGCGCTCATAGCGCTCACGCTGAAGGTCAGATTTCGAAATCTCTTCTCTCGATCTCACGTGCTTCTCCATGTGGGGTGTAGTGCTTAGTTTTCCACGTCATGGTGTGCCGAGACAGCAGCAAAGATCTGCTCGACCCAGGCCTCGTCAAGCGGTACGTCCGCGAAATGCCCGACAGCCTGTTCCATTTTAGATCACCATCCACCATGGGGCGAGTGCCAGGACCGCGACGAACAGGAAGAATATGATAGTCCCGAGAATGGCTTCTCCAGGGGGAGTGGCCAGGGGAGAGTTCTCCTCAAATGCCAGGTTCCTCTGACCTCTGGGCGAATGCCTCAGAAAGTGGAGTTGCTCGTGGTGCTTGCGAGCTAGGCGATCCAGCTGCTCGAGTTCTTGCGGAGTGGGCTTATTCATGGTTGGGCTCCCACCAGCTGGGCGCGGGGCGTCCCCGGTTCCAGGCGGCAAAGGTTTTTGAATGGTAGTAGGCGCGATAAGCGGCTACCGGATCCGTCGGATGACGGAACTCGTCAGGCATACACTGAACGAATGGAGTACCTCCACGTGGTATGTGGAGCGGAGGAGAGACGAGCTGGAGAATAACCGGCTCGCACTTGTGAGTGCGTCCGTAGCGATGAGTGTACTCCCGGCATAGCTCCAGGGCGTGCTCAACCAGCCAGTGGTAGTTGTCCCGTCCCTGAGCGGTCCAGAGGGTGCACGGGTGATTCTGATGCGTGGGCTTGTATGGGCCTTGGGACACCGTGGACAGAATCTGAGCGGACTCTAACAAGAGTTTCACCACGTGTTTGTCACACATATATTGTGCGGCTTTATGAGGATCCTGAGACAGGATGAAGATATTCATGGCTAAGTGGGCGTAATGAATCAGTAAGGGTATTATACCCTATAATCAATATCCTGACTGTATTCTCTTCTTGTTGATCTCGTTCTTGTGGAAGTAGATCTCATGGGGATCATGCCCCTCGGCTTGAATGTACTTCCACAGGTAAGCCAGAGCCGTCCGGAGGATTCGTTGTACCGCTTTCTCATCCGTGGGCTGCGGGTTGGACTTCCAGGGTTTGGCCTTCATGAGGTTGGCCGCTTTGCCCACTTGAATAAGTACATCCAGAATGTCCGGCCGGGAGTCGGTCGAGACAAGGACTGCGGCCACTGATTCTGGGGACACGTCAGTTAGGATGCAAAGCTCGGTCAGAAAGTGCAGGACGTCCGACAGCTCTTCCGCGTGCTCCTCGTCCGAAGCCAGGAGAGACTCCACCACTTCCTCGGTGAAGAACCAGGCCATCATTCTGAAGTGCTGCTGATGCTCCCGAAGCCTCAGGTCCAGAGGCGGAGTGGGAGCCAGGTATCCGTTCTCCAGCTCTTTCGGAGCGATTCGATCCATCAGGTCCCGTTGATGCTCGAAGATGCGATAGAGTTGCTCAATCATTTCATGCGCTCCAGTGCGTGAGTGAGGCGGGTGATGAGAACCGGTAGGGCTCGCTCGTTTTCCCAATTGTAAATGAAGTTGGGGTCCAGCTCGTCCATCAGATTATCGTATGCCCTGATGAGGTCATGGAGCTTCCCGTACGTGCCCTCCAGCTGCTCTCGCTCGTGGTATGTGGCGGCGATGGTGTCCCAGTGAGGCCGGCAGTAGATCAGGTAGTGTCCGTTGCGGCATGCGCTGGCTAAGCGAAGAGAGGAGGCCCCTGAGGTGTTGCGTACGAGTGGGGAGTAGATCAGGTCCGAGATTGCTGAGTGGCGGTCCAGGATCAGAGGGTACGGGGCGGCATTCGCCCAGTTGTGCCAGCGCTGGATGTCCTCCTCCGTCTGAGGCATGCGGTAGGTTCGGGCCATGGGAAGCCTGAGCTGGGTGGCCAGAGCTTGAATGAGCGTAGACTTGCCCGAGTTGTCGGGGCCCTCAACAATGATAAGAGGCATAGTGAGTGTGAGCGTGAAGTGGGGGTGACGGTGGAACTTCTATTATATACCAGGTCCGGTCAAAGTTTTACTTTTAGTATCTTGGCGGGGTATAATACGAATTCGCCGTAATCGAGGTGTAACATGCAAATGCAAATGCATAGTATCGGGCAAGCGGCGGAGCGCCTGGGAGTGAGCTATCACTGGGCTCACAAGCAGGTGCGACGTCACGGGTTGGGCCGTAAGGTGGGTTGGGGTGTCGTCCTGAGCGACTCTGACCTGGAGAAACTTGAGTGCGTAGCGAGCCGGAGGGAGCATGGTCGCAAAGCGGCTGCGTAAAACATTGCCCCAGATTGAGGCTCTGTATGGTAGGGGAGTGAAGAGTGTGATACCCCTGTTCGATGGCAAGAACCCGGGCTACGGGCAGTGGCAGAAGGTAACCGATGAGGAAGCCCAGGAGCGAGTCTGGGAATGGGGTGGTGGTGTCGAGAAGGTGAATTACGGCATTCGCTTGGGCCCGGCTCACGGTAACCTCTGCGACATCGACTTGGACTCTCGAGAAGCAAAACTTCTGGCAAAGTACTATCTTCCCCCTACCGCTCGTTTCGGGCGGGGCGGAATCTGCACTCACTACCTGTATCGGGTTCTGGGCGGCGGTAAGAGAGATGGACTGGTGAGTAAGCGGTTTCAGTGGGACAAGCGTGATGAGAAGACCATCATGCTGGAGATCCGGTATTCTGGACAGACCATGGGTCCGGGGTCTCACCACCCCGATACCGGTGAAGAAATCGAGTGGATGAGTGAGGATGAGATCTCCGAGATCGACTCTGAGGACCTATATGGGCTAACCTGCCAGCTGGCCGCGGCATCGCTGTTGCTCAGGGACTGGTCTGCTGGTGGCCGGGACGAGCTTGCTCTGTGCCTGCTGGGGTCGATGATTCGAGCGGGGTGGTCCGATGAAGATGCCGACTCATTTCTTGAACCTATTTTGGTCGAGAGTGGGGATGAGGAAAGCGTCAAGCGTCTGAAGGCCTCCCGTCTGCGCGATGAGCTCGTGGGGGGTGGTCGAGTTCCCGGATTGCCTCGACTCCGTGAGTTAGTGAGCGGAGGTGGAGTCGGGTCTGCAGGGTTCGAGCGAGTGGTCGAATGGCTCGAGCTTGGATCAGCTTCGGTGATCGAGGAGATGAATTCTCAATACGCGGTCTGCAAGCTGATCGGTGGGGGAGTGGCCATTCTGCACGAGGAGATGGGCGGAGCCGTGTCATTCATGGACCAGCGAGCTCTGGCTCTGCTGTATGCCAACCATCGTGTGGCTTCGGGTGGAAAGGAGGTGACGGCCGATAAGTATTGGCTGGGGCATCCAGACCGGCGTGAGTATAGGCGCGGTGTGGTGTTCCGTCCAGGACTTCCGGCAGGGGACGGTGAGTACAACCTCTGGAGCGGATTCGCGGTGGGTGAGGAGGAAGGCGCGGTATTTGGAGCCGGGTGGGAGATATACCACGATCATCTGCGGGACAACGTCTGTGGCGGTGATCTGGAGGTGTTCCGGTGGCTGCTCGGGTGGATGGCGCACCGTGTCCAGAGGCCATGGGAGGTGCCCCAGAGCGCGGTGGTGTTGATCGGTGAGCGCGGAGACGGTAAGAGCAGTGTGTTCAAGATATTGGGTCGCCTGTTCGGCCGGCACTACATGTCGGTGACGCAGAGCTCACAGCTGCTCGGCAAGTTCAACCAGCACTTGATGGACAAGGTGTTGGTCCTGGCTGACGAGGCCGTGTGGGGCGGTTCGAAGGAATCGGAAGGGGTTCTGAAGGTCTTGATCTCCGAAGATAAGCGGACCATCGAGATCAAGGGTGGAGCGATCTTCGACGTCGATAACTGCCTGGGAGTGGGGATCTGCTCCAATAATGATTGGGTGGTGCCTGTCGGCCGCCATGAGCGGCGGTTTCTGGTACTGCGGGTAGGCCGGGGGGTGGGCGGCGATCTGGACTTCTGGGACCGCATGTATTCGGTGATGAGTGCTGCCGGGGGAGGCCTGGGGCGCATGCTCTGGGACCTGAAACACTATTCTCCGGAGGGGTGGCGAGGCAACCGACCGCCCATGACCGACGCAGCTCGCGAACAGCAGGACATGGGTGTGGAGCGCTGGGTCCAGTTTCTGCGGGAGCTTGAGCTTCGGGAGGACGAGGAGTTCTGGGAGGACGTGCTGTACGAGAGGTATGCGGCCTGGCACAAGGAGCATGGTGGTAAGTGGGGGGCCGAGACGGCTGTGGTCTTTTATAAGCGAGTGCAGAGGATGTTCCCCTGGGCTATTCGGAATCGCGTGAAAGTGAGTGAGGGTAAGCGTCGAGGTCGGATCAAGTTTGTGCGGGTCGCGGAATCGCTAAGATTGTTCATGGGTTGAGGTGAGGGCCTTCGGCCCTATTTTTTTTTATATTCATTTTTTTTAGCATGTTCTCATAAATTGCGTGAAGATTAGGCACATGGTGAATTTTTTGGGCGAAACTTTTCATGCCAGAAAATTTTGTCGCCCCAGGGTTTATGAGAAAACGTGGCGTAACTGACTGATTTTATTGGGGAAATTTTTCTTCTTGACGCTGGGCGACGGACGACAAAATTTTTCCCAGTTACGCGCACGTTTTACTAAGGGGTTTTTTTGACCCCTGTTTTTTGAGAATTTACTTGATATTATATTTTGTCTTTTTATCTAGTAAAAATAATATAAATAACTGATTTACAAGGAAAAATTGGGTTAGGAGAAAGGGAGTGAAAAAGTAGTTTTTGAGGGCAAATCATGTTGTCCTAAATAAAATAGGTTTATAAGTGACGAGGCGTTCTGGGGGAGTGCCCGCGGGGGATTTTACGCGGGGTTATATTGGGCCGGGGGCGTTACGAGAGGGCCCCTGGGGCCCGCGTTTTCAGCGCTCGGTGGGGTTACTAGGGCGCGCGCGACAAGGCCCCTACGCGGGGCCATTAGTGGGGTGAGGGAGGAGGTTAGTTCACCACATGAAAGTGAAAGTGGACTCCAGCGTGGACCGCTGAGGTACCTATGAACACAGGATAGAATCGGCCGTCAGGGGTTGGCATGATGATATAGCGCAGGCCGTCGTTGTCGGACTCGGGGAACCTCTTCTCGACCGCCTTCCGGGCGTTCTCTGGAGTGGCGTAGGTCCGGTTCGGAGTGAGAGCGATGAGCTTAGCCATTGAGCAAGGCTCCAGAGCGGTGAGTCAGGGGACGGCCCATGGGGATATGGGCAGCGGCGCCGGCTGCTCGACCCTCCATGGATTGGGATACTTTACTGCTCTTGCCGGTCATGTCGGGCCCGTAGGCTTGATCCAACAGGGCCTCTCGCTTCCCCTGGACCAGGACCAGAGAGGTACCGGTGGATTCCTCCTTGTCCACCTGCTCTCGCTGGCGGCACATGGCCTTGAGTCGAGATTGGACGGCTCCGGCGTATCCGTTGCGGAAGGAGTTCGGCTGAGGGGACCCGTTGGATGCCTTATAGGCGTTCTCCAGGAGGAGCTCGTGAAGCCATACGGCAAGCTCGACGTCCTCTCTAGGACCCTGGAACCATATCTGGCCAGGGGCCGAACGGACTCGAGTGCGGGTATAAAGCTTGACGCCCCAGGCGATGATTCCGATCCAGGGTGGGATCACCTTGGGGTTTTTCTTGCCAGGTCGGCAGGCGCGGGCCGGCATTGTGGTCAGGTCGAACTCCTCCTTGAGGGCCTCCTCCTCCAGGTCGCCCAGGTCGATTTGGTATTTGGCCATGAGCTTGGCCGCCATGCGCCCGGCGCTCTCGGCCTCCTGAGGGGCTGCGCTGGGGTCGGCCGCCAGGGCCAGGAGGGCACGGATTTTATCCTTCATGATGGTTGCTCCAACGGTTGATTCGACGGGGGCGGTTATTGCGGTCGTACTCCCAGTCCTTGCCATGCTCGCCCCACCCCCAGGACTCCACGTCGCGGTAAGTGGGACATCGGCCGAGGTGTTCGGAGATACCACCAATGAGGTATCCCAGGACCATGATGAGGGCCAGGATTATAGCGATGGTGATCATGATCACGACTCCTCCTCATCCCAGCAGGGCAGGTTGTCGATTCGACGGTCGCCCTTGAAGTAGAGTTTCCAGGTGCCCAGAGTGATGGTATATTCGGAGTCGACATACTCGAACCCGCCGTAGTAGTCGAGTTCCTTGTGGCGAGTTGAGGCCACGAAGTCCTCGCCGACATACAGGAACCCGCAGCGGCGGTCCAGGCCGAGCTCGTGGGCGGGGACCAGTTCGCAGTCATGCACGATGGCCGCTTGGGTGGAATCAACCAGTTCGATGATGGTGTAGATGTTCATGATATCACTCCAGGGTGCAGGTGGCGAAGGGCTAGCGCCACCCCAGGAAAACATCGGCGGTTGCTCCGAGCGCTCCGACCAAGTCGGGGTTGCTGGCTGGCGGGCCTCTTCGCGCTTCGCGCTTACGGTCTGGGCGACTCCCAGTCGTTGAGATAGGCCAGCGCGTCCCACACGAGCCGGGCAAGCGCGAATACCTCGTCACAAGTCATACACTCGACGCGAACGCGCTTTCCGCTGATGGTGTAAAGGTCGATGTATATCATGTTGATTCTCCTGATTTGGTGGGCTGCTTCGCGGTTACTTACCTACCCGCACGCGGAAGTCCTCCGGAGACTCTCCGGTGATCGGATGGCGAGTCTGTGCATTCCCGAACGGTGCCAGAGCTTCCCACGTCATCACGGCTGCCTCTAAACACGCACGGTAACTTCCCTCGTGCTGCCCGATCGTGCATAGGAATGGCTCGCCATTGAACGGGGCGAACCAAAAATCGTAGTGTGTCATTTCCTTTTTCTCCTTGGTTGGTTACAGCGAGTGGGACGAATCCATTATACCAGGATTCGCCCGGGGGTGGGTGGGTTCACTCCTCGGCCAGGAACTCCTGGTCCTCGGCGGACGGGGCCTCAGGATCCTCGGAGGGCGTGGTCCCGGCCAGGACAGTGCGGACCCGGGCCAGTTCGGGGCTGTCAGGTTCCCAGGCCCAGCGTTGGCCGGTACCGACGAGGCCCAGGGCTTTGCGGAGCCTGCGGCGGGCGATACGGGGTTCCAGGTCCAGGTCGAAGCAGAGCTGCTTCAGGTGGACCAGGTTCGAGTCGGAGTCAGTCTTGGTGGCGGGTTTATTCGCAGCCTCGAGTTGGCTGGCGGCGGAGAGGTCGGCGTGGGCCTCGTCGCGCTCTTCAGGGGTTTCCTGTTCGCCCAGGATGGCCATGCAACGTTCCTGGGCTTGGCCACGGTTGCGGAAGGCCTTGATGGGGCCCTTGCCACTGTGCTCGTTATACCAGGCAACCAGTTCGGCTAGGGTGGCAGTGTACAGGTTCGGGCAGGGTTTCATGTCAGTCTCCGGGGAGTGGGTGGTTCGGTGTGTTGATGGGTTCATTATATACCCACCGCGCGACAAGTAAATGGGTTTAGCTCAGGAAATTGTAACAGGCCAGAGGGCCAGTGTTTATATGGACGCGCACGCGCGTATACCACAGGGTGAGAGAGAAGTAAATGGTACGAGCCTTGGTCCCGAGTATCCCATGGGGGTATCGATTCGGGGTATCGATTCGTGATATCCATCCGTGATAGAGAGGCTACCCGATTTGCATAGGACAAGGGGGTGGGGAGCCCCCCAAGTCTTAGATTATTAGAGCCTGCATACTAACTCTCCACTCAAGGAGTTTTTAAAGCAACTCTCTAGAGGAAGACTAAAAAGGTTTTACTTTCCCGAGCCCCGAGCTTATAATTCCACTATCATGAGCAAGCCCAAAATCGTCCGCCCTCATCCAAATAACATCGACGCTTCTCAAGTAGAAGTGCTTACGGGCATGGGCGCCACAAGAGAGTATATCGCTCATCACCTCTCTCTCACCACCCCTGAACTCGAGCAGCACTACGCTCGTTCTTTGCGCATGGGAGAGGAAGAGGCTAACCTGAGAGTTGCTCAAGCCTTCTTCGACATGGCTACCTCAAAAGAGCATCCTCAGATGACTCTCGCGTGGATGAAGATGAGAGCCCGCTGGACCGACTCCCTCCAATCCACACAAGAGGAAGAGGACGTCGATATCGAGGCCACTCGACAGAAGCTCCTGAAGCTGATCAACCGAAGCCGCGACACCCGTGAAGCTGGTTGATTCCACCCAGATCCAAGAGCTCTCTCCAGCGGAGCTCAGAGCCCTTCTACATGACTGGTCCATCTGGGCACGCGCGACTCAGCTGCCTCCAGACGATCCACGCTCCTCTAACCACCTAACACCTAACACGCCTAACCCTCACTGGGAGCACTGGCTTGCACTCGCAGGTCGCGGTTGGGGTAAAGCACTGGCGCTGGACACCCTTATACCAACGCCCAGGGGCCTCACTCCCCTATCGGATATTCAGACTGGGGACTTAGTCTACGCTCCTGATGGGACTCCCACTCGGGTCCTACAGGCCCACCCCACACTCCACGGCCGATCCTGTTCTGTTCTAACCTTTAGCGACGGAACTCGGGTGGTGGCGGATGATGAGCACCTCTGGGTCACGGTTACTCGGGAGCAGCGTCGACGCCCCCACTCCCGCAGATCACGGGCTACTCCACCCACGCATACCACAAGAGAGATTCGGGAGTCCATTAGAGAGGGTAAGACGGCCAATCACTTTATCCCCACCACGCAACCCCTGGAGCATCCACACTCATCTCTGCGCATTCCACCCTATCTGCTGGGGTACTGGCTAGGGGACGGGAGTTCCAAATCCTGGAGATTCACGATCCTTAAGGAAGACTATCCACACTTTGCATCAAAGTTACCTCCGGACATCACTCCCACGATTCGACCGGATAAGTCCTCGCCCGACACCTGCTTTGATGTCAAGTTGTCTAACCTTACTCCAGCTTCCCGCAATCTCAGGGGACAGTATGAGAGCAATGATTCGCTCCAGTCTCAGCTAAAGTATCTGGGGATTCATCAAAACAAACACATTCCACATGAGTACCTTTACTCCTCAGCGGATGACCGCATAGAGCTTCTCAGAGGATTAATGGACTCAGACGGGACCATCAACCGGGAGGGGAACCAGGCTCGCTATCATTCCACCTCTCAGACTTTGGCGGATCAGGCCTATTACTTGATCTCCTCTTTGGGTTATGTGGTCACTCGGTCTATTAAACAGCCTCGGATCACGGGTAAGCCCGACGCTCAGTGCAAACCCTGTCATGTTCTTAGGTTCCGGCCTCGACCCGAGCTGAACCCCTTCTCCCTACCAAGGAAGAGGGATAGAGTCTCTGCTCAGCGAGCGTCACGCTTGACCGGGCGATTCATAGTGTCAGTGGAGTCATGTCCCTCGGTCCCGGTTCGATGCCTAACGGTGGATCACCCGTCCAGGCTGTATTTGATCACCCCCGCCTGCATACCCACTCACAATACTCGCACGGGGGCAGAGCAAGTCCTGCGCTGGGTTCGGAACGGCTACCGGCGCATCGGAATTATCGCCCCAACCAGTGCTGACACGAGAGACGTCGCCACGGAAGGTGAGAGCGGTATCCTTACCGTTGCTCACCCCCGTGAACGGCCCCTGTATGAGCCCTCGAAACGGCGCTTGACGTTCCCGAACGGGGCCATAGCCACCCTGTTCTCCGCGGAGGAGCCGGAACGACTCCGGGGACCTCAGCACGATGCCATCTGGATGGATGAGATGGCTGGTTGGCAGTATCCGCAAGAGACGTGGGACATGGCCATGTTCGGCCTCCGCCTGGGCATCCATCCTCAGGTCTTTATCTCCACCACACCTAAGCCCATCCCTCTGATTCGCTCCCTCATCATCCGAGCGCAGAAGGAGCCGGAGAAGGTCGTCCTGACCACGGGCTCGACGTATGAGAACCAGGCGAACCTTGCCAAGACGTTCTTCACCCAGGTAGCTCAGTATGAGGGCACTCGCCTAGGCGACCAAGAGCTACATGCGAAGATCATCGATCCACGAGAGAGCGGCATTATTCGCCCGAACTGGTTCAAACTCTTCCCGGCATCCACTCCACTGCCCAAATTCGAGATCATCCTTCAGAGCTACGATACAGCTTTCACGGAAAAGACTCAGGATCGCAAAACCAAAGACCCCGATCCCTCCGCTCAGACTACCTGGGGGGTCTTTCTCATTCCACCATCTATCCGACTCCTTTACAGCATCCCCAACCACATTCAATACGCCGTTCTTCTCCTAGACGGTTGGTCGGATCACCTGTCCTACCCCAACCTGCGTGAGAAGGTTCAGAAAGAGTACCGAGACTCCTACTATGGACCCAAAGGTGATGAGCGTCGTGCGGACGTCGTTCTGATTGAAGATAAAGGGTCTGGCATCTCCTTGAGGCAAGACCTCGCCCTGGCCGTTCCCGTCAGACCCTATAACCCTGGCAGGGCGGACAAAGTGCAGCGCCTGCACGCAGTCTCGAACCTGCCGTGTCAGGGAGTAGTCTTCATACCCGAGTCCCGTCACACGAAGGGCAAGCCCCCCGATTGGGCTGACGTAGTCATCGACCAGGTGTGCTCGTTCCCGCTGGTTGAGCATGATGACATTGTGGACACCTTCAGCCAAGCTCTGCAGTTCCTGAAGGATCAAGGTTGGCTGGTCATCGACGCCCCTGAAGAGGAAGATGATGACTATGTCTCCACCACTACCCGCACCAACCCATACGCTCGCTAGTCTCCACTGGACAAGGCTCCCCACTGGGGTTATAATAGAATAACCTCCTTAGGAGTCTTCCCGTGCCTGCTCCCGCTCCCGCTCCTGCTCCCACACCGCCCTTATCACCACTTCGGATCATTCAAGAAGAGCTTCCCCGCTTTCTTAATGAGCCCCACGCGGTTGACTTTCGGGAAGTCATCTCAGCTCTGGTTCCTCAAACACCATCAGAGCTGGCTATGGAGGTGGCTTTCTCTCCCATCTCAAAACCGGCACGCTTGGCCTCTCTGGCCGCTTCTGCACTCGCTCATTCGCCAGATGCTGAGGGGGCTCCGCTGGCTAAGATAGCCAAGTGGTATGATGACGCAGTCTCTCAGGTCCTGAAGCGTCGCACGCATGATGCGGGGGAGCCGGAGAGGCTCTACTCCATGACCCAGGATATGCCTCACATGGCAGAAATCTTCTCCCCGGACGCCGCCGCGGAGACTCGCGATCCACAGGACCTGATCTACAAACGCACTATGGAGATGCCCCGGCGCAAGTATGCCGAAGGCGGCCTGGTTGAGCGACTCAAGTCTTTCGGGTTCTCTCCTGAAGATGTGGACTATGCCCTGGACAGATTTGAGGAGGAGCGGGAATACCTCCCTCATCGCGGTGCTACCAATTACGAGTCCCGCCCCGAGCGGTACTTGATCATGCCCCCGGACAAGATTGTGCCAAAGGAAGAGTGGGAATATGGCTCGTCTGTCGGAGGCACCCACAGCTTCCTTGAGGGAATTCAAGTCCCGAACCGTTCCTGGAATTGGGTGTTGCCCGAAGTGCTTACGCATGAAGCGCAACACGCAAACGTGGGGGCTCTACCTCTGGAAGAGCTCACCCGCCGAGAGGAAACCCAGAAGGGCATCCTGAACAAGCTGATGGACTATGTCAAGCCCTTGCACCCAGCCAAATACCCCGCGGGTGTCACCGGGCGGGAGCTGGTCGAAGAGCTGGCCTCTGAACTCGTTGCGGCTGAAGGCTATTTGCCAGCTGGACAAAGCCTGATTCATTCCGAATTGGGCCAGCGCATATTCCAATCGCCTGAAGAAAAGCTGTGGTACATGTCTCGTAGATACCCGCCCATGCGCGATCCTGAGGTCAAGAATGGATACCTCGATGCGATCACCGGCGCGGCACCGCGCTGAGGGTTAATTCTCCATGGCCTCACCCCTCACCGCTATTCTGAAAGCCCTCAAGAAGCTTAACTTGGATCCACAAGAGGTGGATCGAGCGATGGAGCGAGCCGAGCTCTTAGCTGAGCAGACTCCGCTGGAGCGGTACTCCCCCTCACTGGTGGCCCGATCCACCTCGTTATCTCCAGCGGCTCAGCGTGGATTCTCAGAAGGGCTGGTCCCTACTCGGGCACCATTTGCCACCGCTCTTATGCGCCCCTCGGAGTTCCTGGAGCGCACTCCGCCCCTAAGCACCTCGCATGACCAACGCATTCTGGAGAGTCTGCGCCCATCCATTCAGAAGGATAAGCTCCGGGACGCCCCTGTACTCTGGATTGATGAGTATCCCGAAGCTCTTGAGGCTGGATACGAGGGTCGCCACCGTATGCAGACTCTCCTGGACCTATACGGGAATGATCCCGTTCCGATCAATCTGATTCAGGGCGATCGGTATGATCTCAGACCCTCTCAGTGGTATCCTGGAGAGATGGAACGCATCTACCAAGACCGTCTTTCAAGCTCTCCACTAGAGTTGCTAAGGAGAGAAATTCAATTTGGAGGGCGCCCCGTAGAGCTCTCTCCCCTGTGGATGAGGGATTAACTCATGGCTCCGCGCATTCCTAAGCAAAATGCACGATTCTTCGACGTTGAAGGCGTATCAGCACGCGGTCGTTCTGTGTTGGAGATGTTGCGCGGTTATGCCGGCGCACCTTCACAAGCGTCTGTAATGCGTCCCGGCGAAACGGAAGCGTATGGTCTCGGAGAAACGGCTGGCGTGGCCGAAATGCTCATTCCTGGCGCTAGCATGGCCAAAGGCGCGCTCGGTGCTATGCTCGCCGGAGTGATCAAGCCACGCGGCGGGAATTGGCTTACGGGCGGCGTTGAAAGCTCAATCAGCAATCTTTTTGAAAGACTTGGAGAAACAGATCCTCAACGACTCGCAGCGCTGCGAGAGCAAATGGGAAATCCAGAACTAGGTCGTGCTGGAGAGGCGCTCGGGCGCTGGATTGAAGGCCCGCTCACGAAGTACATCAAGCGGGACATGGCCACACCTGAAGACCCTGTTCGTAAGTTGGCTGAAGAGGGCATTCTACACTACGACCCGATAGCCAATGATGACATTCGCTCTGGCGCAGACTACGTTCGTAAGTTAGCACGCGACAGGGGTTTTCCGAGCGTCAAGCTAGGTAAGTCTGATTTGGCCCAACGCTGGGAGAATTTGACCGATATTCATCTTGAGCCAAATTACGTAGGAAAAGGTAATCCTCTGCCATTCCCAATCAGACAGAATAAGTCGTTCAGTCAAGACATGGAGTGGCTGGAAAGGGTGCGGAATGCCCCAGAAGAGTCCCAACTTTTTGGTAGCTATGTGGACCCCGGCATGTCAAGAGAAGTAGGCTTCAACCATCTCGTTGATGAACTCAGCAACGCCATGAACCCTGAGTCCGGCCTGCCTCGCAATCTGCTCCTGCGCCCTGAGCAGATGCAGCAAATGGGGATGGAGAAAGCCGTTCGGCACGTAGATGCTATCAACAAATGGCGTGCTGCTCAGCAAGCAGCGGCCAACACCGAACTGGCCAACAAAGCCGCTGTGCTGCGCGAGTACCCAGATACGCCCGAATTGCCGAACCCGAAGGGGTTGCGGTGGGTGGAATTGTCCCCTGATGAAGAGCTGGCCAAGATGTACAAAGAGGGCATTCCATCGGGCGCTGAGAATGCTCAAAGATACAAAGAAAAGCTGAGTGCGCTAGAAAAGCAACTCAAGTATGAAGGCGATACCATGGGGCACTGTGTCGGCGGCTATTGCCCTGAGGTGCTGGAAGGCCGCAGCCGCATTTTTAGCCTTCGTGACGTCAAGGGTGAACCCCATGTGACGGTGGAGGTAGGTCCGGGACTCAAACCCGACTTTGAGAGGCTGGTCGACAAGGCTTACAAATCTGGGGACCACTCTCGGTTTGAAAGGGAGTTTGATCGAATCAATGGCCTTGGGGCCTATGAGCTCCTTGATAGACGGATGCTAGAGGAAGGTATGGGAGAGGACCTCTGGGACTTCACCCATTATGCCCTGCGGAGGCATCCCGAAACAATGGTTCGGTGGGCTCAGCCTAGCATCAAGCAAGTCAAGGGCAAACAAAACCTCGCCCCCAAGGACGAATATCTTCCGTTCGTTCAGGACTTTGTTCGCAACTCTCCATTGGGAACCAACTGGGGCCAGGTCGGAGACCTGAAGAATACAGGCCTACGTAAGGTTGGCGACAAGTATGTCACGCCGGACGAGTTGAAAAATGTGCCGAAAACTGCAGACGGGTTGCCTATTGGCTACCAACCCCTGGACGATCTGCCTGAATGGAGGGGTGGGGGCCTGGTGACCCAGCCGGACTATTTCGACGATCTGGATGCTTTTCTGGGGAGATAACCATGCCGCTCAAGAAATCTGCCAGTAAGAAGGCGTGGAAGCCCCAAGAACCAGCGGTGGCCATCGCTTTGGAAGTTCAACGTAGGGCTAAGAAGAAGGGAAAGAAATGATGGATGAGGATGATCTGATTCTGGAAGAGGACGGCTCGGCCATCATCGAGGATATGATGAGTGTGGAGGTGGACGGGTCCGACTTCTATGAGAACTTGGCCGAAAAGCTTCCTGAAACCCTTATGATTCAGGTGGCCGAAGAGCTGCATGAGTCCGTGGTTCGAGACAGGACCTCTCGCAAGAAAAGGGATGAGCAATATGAAGAAGGACTTCGTCGCACGGGCCTGGGTGATGATGCTCCGGGAGGGGCAGAATTTGATGGTGCCTCTCGCGTGGTTCATCCTGTGTTGGCAGAAGCCTGCGTGGATTTTTCAAGTCGTGCCATTCGGGAACTCTTCCCAGCGCAGGGACCGGTCAAAACTTCGGTAATAGGGGAAGCCACTCCCCAGAAGCTGGAACGCGCGGAGCGCAAGAAGCGCTTCATGAACTGGCAACTTACTTCCCAGATTGGAGAGTATCGAGCCGAGTTGGAGCAACTCCTGACTCAGCTCCCCATGGGTGGTAGCCAGTACCAGAAGTTTTGGTATGATGAGCGATTGGGGCGGCCTCGCACCGAATTTATTCCGATTGATGACATCTATCTCCCCTACTCAGCCACCGACTTCTACACCACTCCTCGGCTAACCCATCGGCAGCTCATCAGTCGAACGGAGTTCCGGAGTCGAGTGAAGTCGGGGCTCTACCGGGACATCTTTATTCCGGACTCCAACAATCTTCCTGAGCCGTCAGCTTCTGAGCAGGCTAATGATAAGATCGAGGGTCGAGAAGAGGACGGCTACAATGAGGATGGGCTCCGAGAGGTGTGGGAGATTCAGGTCGATTGGGCCTTCGAGGAGGACACCCTCTCGGGAGGGGAATCGGCCCCTTACATCCTGACCATCGACGAGGACACTCATAAGGTCCTGAGCATTTATCGCAACTGGAGAGAGTCGGACGCCCGGTTTCGAAAGCTTGATTGGATCGTTGAGTGGAAGTTCATCCCCTGGAGAGGGGCCTATGCCATCGGGCTTCCCCACCTGATTGGAGGGCTTTCGGCGGCACTCACCGGTAGCCTTCGAGCTCTCCTGGACTCCGCTCATATCAACAACGCGGCTTCAATGCTGAAGCTGAAGTCGGGTCGAGTGGTGGGCCAGAACACTCAAGTCAATGTGACTCAGGTCACGGAGATCGAGGGTCCGGCTGGTATCGATGATATCAGAAAGCTGGCCATGCCCATGCCTTTCAACCCGCCGAGCCCGGTGCTTCTGGAGTTGATGGGGCAGATCTATGGCCTGGCCAAGGGAGTGGTCTCCTCCAGTAATGATGCGTTGCAGAACGTGGGGGACCGAACTCCGGTGGGCACCACGATGGCGCTCATCGAGCAAGGCGCTCCCACCTATTCGGCGATCCATGCCCGCTTGCATGAAAGTCAACGAAAGACTCTGGAGATCCTGCACCGCATCAATGAGGACTTCCTGAATCCCGACCAAGTCGCGGAGGATTTGGGGGAGGTGCTGGTCACCCCTGAGGACTTTCAGGGGTCTCTCGATGTTCTACCAGTCAGTGACCCCACCATCTTTTCCGAGGCCCAGCGGTTTGCTCAGGTTCAGTCCATCGTGCAGATGTCCCAGGATCAGGCGGTGCCCTGGAACAAGATCAACGTTTATCGCCGAGCCCTGAAGCAGATGCGGGTGGAGGCCATTGATGAGCTGTTGCCAGCTCCCAAAGACCCCATCACCGAGGAACCGCTGGTTGAGAACTTCTTGGTCATTCAGGAGGGCCAACAGATCAAGGTCGGTCCGGACCAGGATCATCTGGCCCACGCTCAGGCTCATTTGAGCCATATCCTAGCCCCCTGGGTGATTCAGAACCCCTTCGTCCCCCCTCAGCCCCTGCTGGCCATTCTGGGCCATATCAATGAGCACCTGATGTATTTTTATTCGGGTCAGTTGGCTATGGCCGTGGAGGGGCTTTCGGCTCAGGGACTGCCCACGGACCAGGCCATGATGATGGCTACTCAGCAACTCGGTCCGATGTGGCAGCAGCAGATCATGCCGTTACTCCAGCAGATGCAGCAGGCTCAGCAGGCTTTGCAACAGCGCATGCCCCCGCCTCAGCTGCCCCCCGAGGTTCAAGCCAGTGTTCAGATCGCTCAAATGGACACTCAGCGAAAGGCCCAGGCGGACCAGGCGGCGATGCAGCTTCGTCAGACTCAGATGCAGGCGGATCAGCAAGAGTCTCAGGTTGAAATGGCCCTGAAGCAGCAGCAGGCTCAATTTGACCAATTCATGGCCCAACAGGAACTGCAACTTAAGCATCTGGCCCAACAAGTCGAGATTATGAAGAATGATGCCGACAATCGCCAGAAACAGCTGACTGAGCTCCTGAAGAATAGGGATGATAATGATACTCAACTTATCATTAAGGCTCAGGAGGGTGATCGGCAATTGGTTGAGAGCGTGATTCAGGCGAAACTGGCTAGTGACAACTCACTCGATAAGGGGTAAAATCATGATCAATTCTCGTAAAGAGGCTCCCGTGACCCAAAAGAAGAAACCCAAGAAGAAACCCGAAGAGGGTGGGTGTGGTTGCGGTGGAGCGGTTAAGAAGGGCCGAAAGAAGTGATTCAAGACCAGGTCTTCAATAGCTTACTGATGTCGCTCAGGGAGAGCGAGGCTGAGGTATTGGAGGCCCTGGGCTCGAAGGCTTTTGAGTCCTTGTATGAGTTGGGGTTGGCCCAGGGCCGTCTTCGGGGATTGAAAGAGTCCAGACAGATTCTGACCAACGCTTTGGAAGAGTTTGACAAGTAATCCATCCACACTCGCCGGCCAGCGAGGAAGCGACACCCAGACGCTTCGGGTGGATGGACCACATCTGGGAGGGAGAATCGTATGATTCCAGCATCGCAACTTCAAGACGCATTTCCCGAGGTCAACCCGGGGGTTCATCCACTGGGAACTCGCATCCTGGTTCAACTCCGCACCGTTCGGACCAAGACGGCCTCCGGCCTGATTCTGGTGGATGACACCAAGCAGTTCAACAAGGTCACCACCCAACTGGGCAAGGTTCTTACCGTCGGACCCATCGCCTTCTGCAACCGTAGTACGGGCGAACGCTGGCCGGAAGGCGTGTGGGCTGAACCGGGTCACCTGGTCCGCATTCCGAAGTACGGCGGCGACCGCTTCGAACGGAAGATCCCCGGAACGGACGACACGGCCCTGTTCTGCCTGTTCTCGGACCATGAAATCATCGCTCGGGTCGATCCCGAGGCCTTCGAAGAACTTGACGAGATCCTCTGACATGGACAACGAAGTCATGGATTTTGGTGACGCTCTCCGAGCCCTGAAGGCTGGCGAGAAAGTCGCCCGAGCTGGCTGGAATGGCAAGGGGATGTGGCTCTCGCTGTCCTGCGATGGGGGTTCGCTAGCAATGGCCAGAAGCATCCCCTCTCAGGGGTTCTGGTCGGAGAACAACCGTCGATATGCCGAAGACAACGGGGGTCACGCAACCGTCCTGCCGTGTATCACGATGAAAACAGCGACCGGCGAGATCCTGATGGGTTGGCTGGCTTCGCAAAGTGACATGCTGTCCGAAGACTGGGTGATCGTGCGATGACCGACGATGACATTGAACGGGAAATCCGCTCCAAAGGATTGACCGCGCCGCGCGTCACGCCGGCTGACATCGAAGCGAACATCGCCAGTGAGCACTACTTCACTGCCGAGCAAGGAGCGTTCGCAGCGTTCAATCCACCGAAGGGCAGCGACGTGGCTCCCCCGGCGCTTTCGCTCCTGACCTTCTGCGTCCTCGTGCTCCGCAACGGCTTCACCGTGACCGGCGAGAGCGCATGCGCCAGCCCGGCGAACTTCGACGCCGAGCTCGGCCGCAAGATCGCCCGTCAGAACGCAGTCGACAAGATGTGGCCGTTGATGGGCTACGCACTGAAAGAACAACTCAACAAGGAGTGATGAAGATGGCTGAGAAAGACATCGAGTTTGACCTGGAAACCGGCGAAGAGCTGGTCCAAGAAGTGAAGCCCGAGGGGTCGGATGAGTCGGATGACCATCTGGAGACCGACCGGGAAGAGGTCTCCGTAGAGGGGTCGGATGACTTGGATGACCCTGATGAGGATGACCTCTCCAGTCACTCCGACGAAGATCGAGAAGCTATTCGAGCCCGTCGTCGGGAAGAACGCAAACAGCGAAAGCAAGCTCAGCGAGAGCGTGAAGACACTCTCCGTCGTGAGCTGGCCGCCTCCAAGGCGGTGATCGATGAGCTTCGCTCCAAGGTGGAGGGTATCGAGCGCCGCAATACTGGCTCGGAACTGGCTCAGCTGGACAACGCGAAGAAGCAGACGGCCCAGGAATACGCCTACTTCAAGGACCAGATTCGAGTGGCCACCGAGTCTGGCAACGGAGCCCTGGTGGCGGACGCCACGGAAAAGATGCTCCAGGCTCAGCAGAAGTTCAACCAGCTTCAGGCCTACGAGCAGTCCTATCGCCGGCGCCAGGCGACACCTCAGCCCCTGGACCCCCGGCTTGTGGATCAGGCCAGGAACTGGATGGACAACAACAAGTGGTATGATCCTTCCGGCCGCGACCCTGATTCCCGTATCACTCTGACCCTGGACCAGCAGCTGGCCGAGGAGGGTTGGGACCCTACTACTCGAGAGTATTGGCAGGAATTGAATACGCGAGTGAAAAAGTATCTCCCGCACCGCGGAAATAGTGGTAAAATCAGTGGTACCAAGCCTCGAACCACTGTTTCGGGTTCCGGTAAGGATAGCGGGTCACGTACTTCGAATCAATCTTTTCGGCTTTCGGCCGAACGAGTCCAAGCTCTCAAGGATGCTGGACTCTGGGATGATCCGAAACAACGGGCTGAAGCGGTCCGTCGGTTCCGGGAATACGATCAACAGAATGGCAACAAGGCTTAAGGAGCGATCAGATGAGCGACAGCAAAGTGATGGGTAATGAGGACCGGCTGAAAAAGTCGGCGGCCCCGGACGTGCGAGCCGATCGCGAGACTCAAGATTTCGCCCGAACCCAGGAAGATGGGACTTCGATGACCATGGAAGAGCGCATTCGCATGATCCGCTCTGAGTGGCACCAGGAAGTACTCCCGACCCCCCCGGCGAGGCCCGGCTGGCACTACTGCTGGCTTTCCACGACCAACAGCTCCGATCCTATCTACAAACGCATGCAGAAGGGTTACGAGCCGGTGAAGGTCACGGAGATCCCGGGTTTCCATCAATTCAGGGTTCAGGAAGGCGACTTCGAGGGCTGTATCGCCTGCAATGAGATGCTTCTGTTCAAGATCCCCGAGGAGCTCTACCAGGAAGTGATGAAGTACTTCCATCACGAGCTCCCGATGGGAGAAGAAGAAATGCTCAAGGCGAATCTGGACCTCGGCGAGCAAGATAGCGAAGGCAACAGACTCGGTCAGCGCGAGGGTTTCGACACCCTGGCCCGCCCGACTCGAACTCCCACATTCGGATAAGGACTGAACCATGGCACTCACTGCCTCCCCGTTTGGCTTTCTGCTCCGCAAGCACCCTTCGGGGCAATCGCGGGCACATGCCTACACAATCGACGCGACGTACGCCACGGCCATTGGCTATGGTGACGCCGTCTCCCTGGCCACCGGCGGTACGCTGATCGTCGGTGCCGCAACCGCCGATCTGGTTGGCGTTTTCGCCGGCGTCCAGTACAAGGACGCTGCGGGCAAGCCGACCCTCAGCAAGCGTTGGCCCGGCGCAGTCGCTGGTGCCACCGAAATCGTGGCCTACGTCTACGACGACCCCGACAACGTGTTCGAAGTCCAGGTCGAAACTGGCGGCTCGGCCTACGTGCAATCCGCGATCGGTGATCAAGCCGACCTCGTGGCGGGCACGCCGAATGCCGTTACCGGCCATTCGACCATGGCACTGGATGCCACGCTCGTCGGTGCAACAGTGCAAGGCCAGTTCCGCATCGTCGGCTTCGGCAGCGACGGTGCGTACGGCGCCACCACCAACCCATTCCCCACTGTTCTGGTGCAGATCGCACAACACCAGTACGTGGCGAACAAAGTCGCCATCTGATTCACACCTGAACCATGAGCTACTACGCCTACCTCCACGCTAGACCCAACACTGAGAATGCTTTTGGCATTTTCTATGTTGGCAAAGGCAAGGATGGTAGGGCTTATGAACTGAACCGGTCTAATCCGCATCACAGAAACATTGTTCGTAAGTATGGCGCAGAAAACATCCTGGTCGGGACGATCGAATGCTCGTCAGAGCAGATCGCTTTTGATCTGGAAGTTGGTTTGATCAAGTGCCTTAAACGAATGGATGTCCGTTTGTCTAATAAGACAAGTGGTGGGGATGGTGTCAGAGGTTTTGCGCAGTCGGAACAGTGGCGTAAAAATCATTCTGAAACCATGAAAGGCCGCACACCCTGGAATAAGGGCGCCAAGTTGTCGGAAGAACACAGGCTGAAGGTTATTGCGAGTCAGCCGCGTTTTACTGGCAAGAGTCATACTGTCGAATCGCGCGCAAAGATGGGCGTGAGCAAAGGGATGGTGTGGGTCAATGATGGCGAACATCGTTTTAGGGTTTCAGTTGAAAGAGCAGAGGAGTTGGTTGCTCAGGGTTATCGGTTGGGTATGAAAAATTAACCGCTAACGTCAAGGAGAATTATTGTGGCGGGAACAATCATGCGCAGTACCCAGTTTCGGTCGATCGTCGAGCCGATCCTGAACCAAGCCTTCGACGGCGTTTACACGCAACGAAAGGACGAGTACAAGGCCATCTTCTCCGAAGAAGAGGGCATCAAGCGAGCGTACCACGAAGAGCCCGTGCTGTTCGGCTTCGGTGCGGCGCCCGTTCTGCCCGATGGTCAACCGGTGACGTATGACGAGGGCGGCGAGCTCTACGTCAAGCGTTACACCTACGACGTCTACGGCTTGGCGTTCGCGCTGACCCGAGTCCTGGTCGAGGACGGCGACCACATCCGTGTGGGCTCGACCTACTCCAAGCACCTCGCCCAGGCGATGGACGAGACCATGGAAACCGTGACCTGCAACCACCTGAACCGAGCTTTCAACGGTTCGTATCAAGGCGGCGACGGTGTGGCGCTGATTTCGGCATCGCATCCGATCATCGGCGGTGTGCAGTCCAACCTGCTGACCCCGGCGGCCCTGTCTCAGACGTCCCTGGAGCAGTCGATCATCACGATTCGTCAGGCCCAGGACTCCCGAGGCAAGAAAATCCGCCTGACTCCGAAGAAGCTGGTGGTTCATCCGGGCAACATGCTTCAAGCCGAAGTCCTGCTGAAATCCGTGCTTCGTGCCGGCACCAGCAACAACGACCTGAACCCCATCAAGTCGTCGAGTTCGCTGATGGACTCCGCTCATGTGATGTCCCGTCTCACTTCTCCGTCGGCCTGGTTCGTCCAGACCGATGCCCGCAATGGCCTGAAGGTGCTCTGGCGCCGTAAGGTTGACAAGGGTATGGAAGGCGACTTCGAAACCGACTCGATGCGCTACAAGTCGACGATGCGTTTCGGGTCCGGCTGGACTGACTGGCGCAACATGTACGGCAACGCCGGCGCCTAATCCGGGTGAAATCGAGGCCCTCAGGGGCCTCGATTTGCATGGACACTTGGCGTTCATCGTGATAATATAAACAAGGATTCAAGGAGATTTCTATGTCGACTTACATGCAAGGCGCTCTGAAAACAGGCGACGGAGTTTCGGAAGACCCTTCGGGCCGGGGCGTCGGTTCGTCTGTGATGTCACAGACCGCGCTGATCAACTTCGACACGGACCTGGTGCAGGAGGCGGTGTTCGTACTCCCGATGGAGGGCCAACTGGTCGACATCGTGGTCGATGTGCTGACCGCGTTCAACTCGCTGACCTCGGCCACGCTTACCGTCGGTTCGGCTTCTGCCGGAACGCAGTACGCAGGCGCGGTGAATGCCAAGACTGCGGGCCGTGTTCGCCCGACTTTCACCGCGGCGCAATTGGCCGCGATGGACGATATCGGCGCCAACACTTCGGTCTACGCCACTGTTACCAGCGACGGCCAGCCCACGGCCGGCTCCGCTCGCGTGACCGTGTTGTATACCGGCGGTCGGTTCTGATGAGGTAACGACGGATGGCCACTTCGGGCACGGTGGGGCAAACCCGTATCAATACGGCCAAGTTGCTGGAGAAGGCCATCCGTCGTTGCGGGCTGAGCCCCGCTTCCTTGACTGCTGAAACCTGGGAGTCCTCTCGGGAAACCCTGTTCATGTTCTTGATGAGCCTTAGCTCTCGAGGACTGAACCTGTGGTGCGTGGATCACGCTATCATTCCACTGGTCCCGGGACAGGCCACTTATCAGCTACCCGATGGGGCTCTAGAGGTTCTCAACCTGTTACTCTCCATTCCCCGAGGGGATGGAAGTTATCGGGACATTGAGATCACCCCGTTCAACCGGGACGACTACGCGGGTCAACCCAATAAGACCTTTGAATCAGCTCAACCAACTAACTACTGGTTTGAGAAGCTGATCGAACCTCGCATCACATTGTGGCCAGTCCCGAACGACCCGACCCGTCGCCTGTCTCTGTACTATTACCGTCAGCCGGAAGACGTGGGGTCTTTGACCAACGAACTCGAGATCCCATCCCGCTGGATGGAGGCCGTATGCTGGCATCTTGCTCTGCGTCTCGCATTCGAGTTGCCGGGAGTAAGCGCCGAGAGGCTGGCTTTGGTCCAGTCCATGGCTCAGGGCATGACCGTAGAGGTTGAGGGGAGTGAGACTGACTCCGCTCCGGTCTATCTGGCTCCGAACATTCGGGTCTATACGAGGTAATGCCTTATGGCCGCTACTACAACATATTCCCAGCTGATTGAGGATGTGAAGCAGTATGCCGAGCGTTTCGACGCTCCATTCATCGCTCAAATCCCCCGCTTCATCGCCTTGGCCGAGAATCGCATTGCGGCTGAGGTGCGGGGGCTTGGCTACGTACGGTATGCCTCTGGATCATTCAATGCCTCCGACGCGGTGGTTGAGAAGCCTTCCCGGTGGCGTGAAACCTCCAGTTGGTTCTACGTCAAGAACGGCAGTGTAGTATTCCTGAAGCAGCGAGGATACAGTTACGTTAGGTCGTACTGGCCAGACCTGTCACAGACGGGCGACCCCGTGTATTACAGCGACTACGATTACGAGCATCTGCTCGTGGTCCCGACTCCTGCAGAGCCCCAGGTGTTTGAGCTGGCGTATTTCGAGCGCCCGCTGCCTTTGAGCGAGTCGAACCAGGTCAATTGGACCACTCAGTACGCGCCCCAACTACTGCTGTACGCTTCGCTGCTGGAAGCGCAACCATTCCTGAAGCGCTCAGAACGTATTGCAGAATTCCAGGGACTGTTCGATCGTGCAGTAGCGGCTGTCTCGAATGAAGCTCAGCGCCGCTTGGGCGGCGATCAGACTCTCCTGAGGACTGAAGGATGATCAACGACCTTATTGCCCACGTGTTCGAAGCACCCTGTACAAACTGAAGGAGCTTTCGTAATGGCCAAGACCAGCCCCAGCCCATCCCATCCGAGTTACCCCGATGATGCCGCTCCGGTGGTTCCGAGCGACGTTAACACCTTTGAGCCCTCGGTCATTATCACCGGGAGTGCTGGCAATCTCCACGTGACCACCGCTCAGGGTAGTGAGGTCCTGTTTGTAAGCTCCGGGGCGGGGCAGGTTATCCCCGTGCGGGTTATCAAAGTCTGGGAAGATTCCACAGTGACTGACTCCGTGAGGGTATTCTAATGCCGTTGGCCTATCATCCTTTGACCACGGGTTTGGCGGCCATCGCGGGGGCTAAAGCGCCCATTTACCTTATGGTAGATGGTCTCCCGCTGGTGATTGACGGGCAATTGGTACTTTTTTCGGAGTGATCAACATGGCTTCTTCCGCTACGGTGGGCAAGGTTCCCGGGGGTTCCGCCCCTACTGAAGATCAAAAACATGCGCTGAGGGAAGCGTTTGGGCTGGTGGGCTATACAACGAGCCCGGGTGGGGGGGTTGTATTTGACCCCGCCGCAGCCGCTGCGGTCGAAACCTCCTACGCCGTAAAGAACGCTGCAGTGCTGACCGCGCCCCAAGCATGGATGCCGCTCATACTTGAGACGGGAATCACATCCTCGCGCGCCGAGATGCGCATCAACGCTGCCAATTACGAGTTCTCTGGCGAAGTGCGCGGCACGCTTGAAACCAACACGGTTATCGCAAAGCTTTTTTCGGCACTTTTGCCAGTGTTTGATACAGAGGCTATTTGTGTGGCGAAGCCTGTAGGGGTGGCGCGCGTCGGAGTAACCAGACAGCACGAAGTTATCGTGCTTGACGCGCCGGTCGGGACAAATGTCATCCGCCTTGACGGCCTCTTTGGGCGCATCAATACGGAGGAATATCGCCAGTCAACCCCGGTCGCTCCACTGCTGCCGATTGTGCGTATCGTCACAGACGGTGGCGCTGAGCTTCCTGACCCAGCTTTGGGGGTGTACATTCCTGCGACGATTTCTGTAGAACCAAACGGGCACAACGTGCCGGCGCTGTCCCCTACCGCATTTACAGTCTCAGGTCACGGCCACTCAACGTGGGCACAGCCAAAAAAGCCGATGAAGCTTAAGTTTTCGTCGGCAGTCAGCTTGCTGGGGCTACCCGCTGAGAAGTCTTTCCGCGCGATTGCTAACTACCTCGACAAGACAAGCATCCGAAACGCCGTAGCGTTCGAGATGGCCCGTCGCTTGTCAGCCCAATGGACCCCCAAAGAGGTTTACTGCGAGGTATATCTGAATGGGCTGTACCAGGGCCTGTATCAGATGCTTGAGCCTGTGAAGTCGGGGCCAAGCCGGTTGCCAATCGTTACAGCGGAGGGAAGCAGCGTCGCAGACCCTGCTACAGAAAACTTTATGTTTGAGGTTAATGAACGCATGGAGTCAGAAGGGGCCGCTGGTTTCCGCTCCCCGAATCAAAACGTGCCGGTTCAGTTTGAGGAACCGGAAGACCCGAGTGCCGGGCAGATCTCGTACATCACGGCCCGCTTTACCGCATTCGAGGCCGCGCTGTACGGTGCCAACTGGCTTGATCCGGAGCTAGGTTACGCGAAGTACATCGACATGGAGTCGTGGGCAAACTGGTACCTAGTATCAGAACTGACGCGAAACGCGGACGCCGTGATGTTTTCGTCCTGCAAGTTGTTCAAGGTCGCGGACTCTGGTTCTAGTCTGGGAAAGATTTTCTTTGGCCCCCTGTGGGATAGCGACCGCAGTCTCGGCGGCGGATCGGTGGCATTGCACGGGTTTGTTGATTTTTCAGCCCCGTCATCCGGCTGGTACATCCGAAACGCGAAGTGGTGGATTCGGTTGATGGCAGACCCCGCGTTTTTTGCTGTCGTGAATGCAAGGTGGGCGGTGCTTAAAGCCGAAGTCGAAAAGCCGGGCGGTGTTATTGACTGGGGTAAGAGTCTCGCTCTACGGGTTTCCGGTGCAGTGCTAAACGACGCGCGGCGCTGGGGATACACTCCAGACGCGCGATCGCGATTTGATATTGCCATAACGTGGTTAGTGCGGCGGATCAATTGGCTAAACAGTCGATTTACCACACCGACTGTAAAAAATCTCGTGATCCTCCCGAAGTCAAACGGGGCTGTGACGCTCACCGGTTCAGGAAAATGGTACTATACCGGAGGTGGTACAGCGCCCTTCACGAGTGCGGCAGGTAATCCGCTTGGGGGGCATGCTGTGCGCCTTACGTGGTCAGCGGCTCCAACGCTTCCTGTTGCAGGGCCGTACATGCACAATATCCCAGTGGAGGCGGGGAAAACATATACGGCCCTTGTACTTGTCAGGTGTTCAAAACCCCAGCGGATTAATTTTGACGTCGAACATCAACCCGCTGGGGGGTCGACAGTGGCTAAAACGTCCGCCGGAAACGTCGACGTTCCTGCAAACCGGATGGTAACGCTACCAGTTGTTATCTTCACGCAACCCGCCGAAATCACAAGAGTTCAGCTGTCTCTTTTCAACGCGACTGGCTTCCCGTGGGAAATAGGCGACTGGTACGAAATCTGCGGGGTCATGGTCGTTGAGGGTGCGTTCCCAGACCTGAGCTTTGCCGATCCAGTGACATCGACTTCTTGGGTTTGGGACGGCGAGGCATTCGGAAGCACTTCAACCGGGCCAACGCCGTAATCAATCTAATCCCCCTCGCGCGCCCATGCCCTCGAACTGCCTCATACAGAGTTTAACGTTCGAGTTTTCGTGGTACAATGGTCTAGGAGGTCACCCGTCATGCCCCGTTATCTGCCACCCCGTCTCGGCGGCGCTTTGACTGTAGCGATTTGTGATCGCTGCAAGCTGAAGGCTTACCTGGACGATCTGGTGTCAGATGTGAATTCACCAGGATTGCGCGTGCATCCTCATTGCGCAGACGTGAAGGATCCTTACAGGTATCCTGCCAGAAAAACTGAGAAAATCGCGGTACGTAATCCCCGCCCGGAACAAAACGTGCCCCTGGATGAACCCGATTTCATCGGAACTGAATACAATGATCCGATCGATTTCCCGCCGGAGATTAATACATGAGCACACGAATCACTGATCTTCCGCAGGCCGAAGTGCTGAATGGCTCGGAAATCATGCCTCTGGTCCAGAACGGGGTTACGAAAAAGGCCACGCTTGACTTTATCAACTTGGCAGCGCCTGCCGCGTTGATTCTGGCGCAGACTCAACAGGTTTATGCCGACACCGTCGTAGTGAAGGAAGCGACCGATGCGGTGCTGGTGGAAGCGCAGTCGATGGTCAATTTTCAGCAGGCCGGCGCAGGAGCCGTCGTGCGCACGATGCAGGACAAGGCGCGCGAAGTCGTCAGCGTCAAGGACTTCGGCGCGGTGGGCGATGGGATGACTGATGATACTGCGGCAATTCAGGCGGCAATCAATGCGTCCGCCGGCAAGAGGCTGTTCTTTCCTGCTGGCACATATCGACTCTCATCTGGTTTGACGGTTTCTTCAGCGGTGGCGCTTGTCTTGGCCCCCGATGCGACGCTTGACTACAGCGGTGTCTCTGTCGGAACGTCTCTGGGGGACCGAGTTGCTCTCACTTTTTCAGGTGCGGTCGGCCCAGATTTAGATGTGACCGCCAACATTGCGGCCAGATCAACGGCAATTTCTTTGACTAGTACATCAGGATTGGTTGCGAACGATTGGATTATGGTGCGCTCCAACGACCCATACGCCCCCGGTGGCGATCCATTTCAAGGGACGCTAGGGCACATTGCCAGAATCCGTACTGTCAACAGCGGAACGCAAATCACTACATGGGAGCCGTCTCCGTTCGCGTACACCGAGTCACTGAATCTGAGAATCACCAAGGTGACGATGCTGGAGAGGGCCAGTATCAAGGGCGGTCGCATCTTGTGCGGTGGTGTTGGGTCGGCGCATAGCGGAGTTAGGTTTAACTACTGCGACACGCCCGTGTGCCGAGACGTTTCCATCGAGGATGCAGAGGATACAGGTGTTTCATTCGCTAACTGTATTGCACCGCAGGCACACAACTGTGATGTTGCTCGATCCACCAGTCCCGGCGGCTCTATTGGAAACACTGGCTATGCAATCGCGGTTTACGGCGGCGTTGGTGGCAACGCTTCGGGAAATCGGCTTTGCAGTTCACGCCACGCCATAGCTGGGGGAGCTTTTGTCGGTGTTGTTTCTCTGGGGTTTGAGTTCGCTGGAAACGGTGTTTTTGCTTGTGGTTCTACAGGGCAATTGACATGGGCCGTTGATTGCCATGAGCCTTGTTATCACTGGAAATTTATCGGCAACACAATTACGGGCTGTTACGGCGGAGCCGTACTTCGCGGCCCTGGCACGGTGTTTTCGTCTAATACCATAAGAGACACCGTTGTTGGTGGAGTTCATGTCCAGCAGTTTTTAAACAATTCTATCGGTCTACCTCGCATTACGGTTTCCGATAACATAATTGAGAGTACAGGATCATTCGGGATTAGTGCGCTAGGTCACGGCTTTGGAACCGACAAGATCATCAACCTAGTTCTTTCTGGCAATCAAATAAGTGACACAGTGGATCATGCGATTCTTCTGGACTACACGTTTGGGGCGACACTTTCTTCCAATACTGTCAGCAGCCTTGGGGGATCTGGCAGGAGTGCCATATACATCCGCAACTCGGAACGTGTATCCATTTCGGGGGGGCAGTACGACAGTAGCCTGTCTACAAACGGCCACGGTATCGCTATCGAAAACAGTTCCAAGGTCACGATAAATAGCGCACATCTGGTAGGCAGCGCAGCGGCTACCGACCAAGATGGCATACGGTCATTCGGTACTGGCACAAACAACTCCATCATCGTAAACGGCTGCTACGTCGAGGGCTTCAGCCGTTACGCTTTCTACACAACAAACAGTGATCGTGTTATTGCCACTAGCAACGATGTTCGTAATGTGGTGAGCGCCACTAAGATTCTTATCAGCGGCGCGACAACCAGTGTTAACGCGAACAACATCACATAACCAGCGAGGCGCAAATGCGTTGACAGCGTCTAGTAACCTCCTAGAGACTGCACCCTATGGATCAAATACCACAATCCATCATTAACTCACTCCTAGGCGGTGCTCTTGCCGCCTTGGGGTGGTTTGCACGACAAATATGGGATGCAATCAAAGAGCTGAGATCTGATCTTGCACGCTTGCGGGAAGAGCTACCATCCCGCTATGTGCCCAAGGATGAATTCCATCAGTTCTCAGCTGCGCTATTCAAAAAGCTTGATCGCATCGAAGACAAGATTGACACCAAGAAAGACAAGGAGTAAAGATCATGGCAATGACTAAGCCGTTGAGTGAGCAGGTAAGATTTATGCGAGATGGAACTAGCGCAGTTGAGAGGCTGCCCGACGACACCGAGTGAGACACTTGAGTGGAAAAGTGGATCGAAATGCTCTCGACTTTTGGTTTATCCATGGGTCTGTACCCCGAGCTCCTCTTTGCAGGTGCAGCGGGCGGCTGGCTCGCGCTGACGTACCAAGAACCAACAGCATTTTTGGTCCGCTCGCGGCGCGTGGTGCTTTCTGCCCTCGCGGCCACTTGGTGTACACCTCTAACGATCCACTTGCTCGAACTGCCAGCGGATCCGCCAATCGCAAAGTTCCCGTTGGCACTGGCGTTCGGCTTGCTCACAATGGACGTGCTAGGGAAAGGCGTCATTTCGTTGGCGCGCAGGTGGTTCAGGGAGAAAAGCAATGATTGACCTCATTTGTCAAACAATCGGCTTGATCGCTTGTGGCGTCATCATTTGGCGCGCAGAACCTGCTCTCGCTCGTATGAGCCCTGACACCCATATGGCTGTGCGGCTCGCAATCTGGACTACGATGGTCGGAGCTGTTGCTCGCGTCTGGTGGATTGCGACGGGCGGCGTGCCAGACTACATCACGGTGTTGATGTTGATGGCATTCGCTCTGCTGATTTCGTGTGAACGTCGGCTCCAGGTGCTGACTCGCAGAACAACCAAAATCCGTGGGAAGGAACCGAACAATGGCTAACTATAACGACGTTTTTGGTACATTTACCGTTCCACCCGCGGAAGCCACCTATTCGCGCCTGACGCTCAACGACAGCGGCACGCTCGCATGGTCAGCGAACTTCTCGGGCGAGGTCGCTGATCAGTATCTGGCCACGAACATCTTGGAAATTTCCGCCGCAGCGGGGTTGCAGCTTCTGTTGCCGCCCGCCAACGAGGCGAGCGTCGGTCAAGATCTGGTGATCCGCAACGTCGGAGCAGAATCGATCGATCTGTTCGATGCTGAGGGTGGGCCGATCACGACGCTGGCGGCGGGTGAAGCCAAGTACATTTACACCACGAACAACTTGACCGCGGCTGGCGTCTGGTCGATGTTCACATACGGCACTGGCACTTCGGGCGCGGACGCCGCGTTGCTCGCGGGCGAAGGGCTGCAAGCTGCTGCCGGCAACACCATCCAGGTTGCCGCTGTGCATCGAGGTCTTGATTCCGACTACCAGATCGTTGAAGAAGATCGCGGCCAGTTGTTGAACGTCGAAGTCGGCACGATCACGGTGACCACCCCCGATGCGACGGCGGTGGCTTCTGGCTTCTATTGCTTCATGCGCAACAGCGCTCTCGGCAATGCCTCAGTGGTGCCGTTCTCGGGCCAAAGCATCAACGATGTCGGCGCTTGGACGCTTTCGCCGGGTGACTCGCTGATCCTCATGAGCACCGGCACTAATTGGGTCACGGTCGGTTTTGGCCAGGATGTGAATTTCACCTTTACCGAACTGGTGATCAACGCGGCGGCGGGCGATGCAACGTTGTCCAGCAGCGACGTTTCTGGTCGCATGATTCGCATCATTGGCACCGCGACAGCGCCGATTGTCCTGACTCTTCCTTCTATCGACAACATCTACTTTGTGAGCGTCGAGAACGGGATGGGTGCCCATACCGTTACTCTGAAGACTGCAGCGGTTGCGGCGGGCGTGGTCGTGCTCAATGCCAACGAGAAAACTGCGCTGTATTCAGATGGTGTGAACATCACGATCGCGATCACCACGACGGTGACCAGCACGCTTTCGATGACAGACGGCGGGCCGACGGCGCCGTCGTTGTTCTTCGCTCTGGACACGAACACCGGCTTGTATCGTAAAACCAACGACACGATTGGTTTCGCTGCTGGTGGCGCCGAGCGCATGGCGCTTTCACCGGCGGGTTTGACGCTACAAACCGCGCTTCCAATCGCGCAAGGTGGCACAGGTGCAACAACCGCTGTGAATGCGCTGACAAACCTCGGTGCTACCACAAACACCCGCAGCATAATCGCCGGCAACGGCCTCACTGGAGGAGGCAACCTTACCGCCGACCGTACGTTGACGCTGGGCGCCCCCTCAACCCTGACCACTGGAACCACGAATGCGGTTACTTCCACCAGCCACACACATGCGATCACGTTCCCGGTAGCAAGTGACACAGTTTCTGGTATCATCGAACTCGCGACTGACCCCGAAGTCCAGACTGGAACGGACGATGTTCGGGCTGTCACTCCGGCCGGGCTGTCTTCACGCACCGCGACCGAAACACGCACTGGCCTAATTGAACTCGCCACGTTGGCGGAAGTTCAAGCCGGCGTAGACGCCACTCGGGCGGTGACTACAGCTGGGCTAGTTGGCCGTACTGCGACCGAAACACGCACTGGGTTGGTGGAGTTGGCAACAACGGCAGAGGCCGCTGCAGGAGTGGACACCACTCGTGCGGTGACCCCGGCTGGGTTGGCGGCAGCGGTGCTGATGCTATTCCCGGTTGGTGCAGTCTACATCACCGCCAGCAACGTCAACCCCGGAACGTTTATCGGCGGCACGTGGTCGCAGATTGCACAGGGGCGCACGCTGATCGGTGTGGGCACCTTGAGCAGTGATACCTACGCGGTTGGGGCGACTGGCGGCGCGGCTCGGGTGACACTGACCACCGACGAGATGCCCAGTCACCACCATGGTGGTGCGACCGGAACGCAGAGCGCGAACCACACCCACTCAGGCACCACGGCGAGCGCAGGCGCCCACACCCATACTACCCCATTGAGCGACGGCGGATACTTTGCCTACGCGGGCGGAGGGGGCGCTCCGGGAGTCGCAATGCCGCTCGAAGCCAACGGCACTACGAGCAGCGAGGGCGCCCATACCCACACATTTACGACTGGTAGCAACTCGGCCAACCACACTCACGCGGTGTCTTATCAAGGCGGCGGCGGTGCCCATGAAAACCGCATGCCGTACTTGGCCGTTTATTTCTGGCAGAGGACGGCTTGACTATGAATTTCGAAAAAGCGTTTGACATTCTTCTGAGTCACGAGGGCGGGTTTGTCAACCACCCGAAGGATCCAGGAGGGGCCACTCGGTATGGGGTCACTCAGCGGGTGGCTCGAAAGCATGGGTATCAGGGGGATATGAGGGAGCTCCCCCTTTCCGAGGCCAAACGCATTGCTCGGGCCGCATATTGGGACGAGGTGAAAGCGGATTTCATGCCGGACTCCATTCGATTCGATCTGTTTGATGGGGCGTACAACTCGGGGCCGGTCCAGGCCACCAAGTGGCTGCAGCGGGCAGCGGCGGTGGATGATGACGGGATTATCGGCCCGAAAACTCTAGCGGCCGTCCGGGCCACAGACCCCCAAAAATTGGCGAAGAGGTACAACGGATTTCGACTGATGTTTTTGACGGACCTCGGCACGTGGCCTACCTTCAGTCGCGGCTGGGCCCGCCGAGTGGCACATAACCTTTTGGAGTCCTGACATGCTCTCTGCCCTCATTCTGGTGCTCGCTCCTATCCTGGGGAAAGGGGCTGCCAACCCGTTTCCAGACCCCGCGGAACAAGCTTGGACGTTGAAGAAATGAGGGCGCTGACCGACAACGAGCTGGACCAGCTGGCCGGTAACGGCTATTGCTACCTTCATACGCATCCTCGAGTCCCGTTGGACTTCTCCGACAGGCTTCAACTGATGTCTGTGGAGCCGACTGAACCGGTGGCGAGTGACTACGAACTCAGTCGTGCAGATGAACTTGTTTTGGTCGACACCTCCTTGCAAAACGTCACGATCACCCTGCCATTGGCGGCTCGTGGCCGAGAGTTTTGCGTTGTTAAGATGTCGGCAGCGAATGAAGTTCGCATCGTGCCGACTCCCCCCGAACGCATTCTCGGAATCACGACGGTCACCGTGCTGACCAGTCGATACTCGAAAATACGCCTCAAGGCTGTTGTCGGCGACCCCGACACTGAATGGGTTGCGATATGACCAACGCCACACAAAACAAAGCAATGCCGACACTAACTGTGTCCGCAAATTGATGAGAGGTTTACTAACATGGCTATCAACTCTCAAGCTCGAGAATATGTGCTTGGCCAGATGGCGCAGACGCCTGAACTGCGCGGCGCGCTTTCGCAGATGGGCGGGCGTAGTGCGAACGCGGCGCGGATGGTGGAAGAATTCCAACGGCTGAACCCAAACAATTACAACCGCTATAACCCAGAAATGGGCCAGATGCAACACAAACTGTACTCGGCGGGCTGGGGGGGGTGGTCGAATGACCCAAACAAAAAGCGCACGATTCTGGACTCTGAACTCTACAAGGATGTGGCGGGCACCCAAGCTATCGGCGATTCAAAGCACTTCAACCGCGCCAACAACACATTGGAAGCGACAGCGCAGTTACGGGATCTCGGCGTCACCGACATGGACCAGATCGGTGTCACGGCGGGGCCGGACGGCAATGCGGTTTTCTACAGCAAACTCACAGGGCAGGCGCTCCCCGACCGGCTGCTTGGGTACAAAGACAAAGGGCAAACAACGTACTACCTGACCCTGGACGGCGAAGGCAATGTGATCCTTGACGACCACTTCCAGAAGGACAAACGGCGCTCTGGGCTCGGCAAGATCTCGCCGGGGTTCACGAATCCCATCGTGAGCACTGCGCTCGGCATCGCCGCCGGATTCGCGGTGCCTGGACTCGGGAACATGCTTGGGGGCGCCCTCGGATCTGCAACGGGAGGTGCTCTGGGAGCCACAGCCGGCACTGCATTGGCTGGCGCGGGGATGGGCGCTCTGCACGCCGGAATCACGGGCGGCGACATCGGCAAGTCGGCGCTACTTGGCGGCCTTGGCGGCGGGCTGGGCACCTACCTGAAAGGCGCCGACTTCATCAAAGGCATCTCGAACCCCATCATGCGAGCAGGTACAACCGGAGCTTTGACGGGTCTAGGGACTGGCGCGGCAGGTGCTGCGCTCTATGGCGGCGACCCGTTGAAGGGCGCTTTGGGCGGTGCTTTGGGCGGCGGATTGGCTGGCGCTGGCGGTGCTTATTTTGGGGGCGACCCGAACACCACGATGGGCCGTATTCAAGGTTCCATTGGCAGCAACCTCGGCAAACAACTCGGCGGGCGACTGGCGAGCAATCTGGTTGGCTCTCCGTTCGATCCGCGCCAGTCGCAGCAGCAACGGGTGGCACAGCGCCCAACGCAGCATCAGATTCCCGACTGGTTACCGCAGCACGCGCAACAGGCGCTGCGCGGATTGCAGGAGATGGCATAATGTCTCGGCAAGAGCCTGTCTACCAGATCCCATCGGCCCCTGGCATTGCGCGGGATGGCACGCGGCTGGACTCGACCAGTTTCATCGACGGCCAATGGGTGCGGTTTCAGCGCGGGCGCCCGAAGAAGATCGGTGGATACAAGGAGATCACCAAGAATCACGACTCAATCGTTCGCGGCGCGACCGTCGGATACAAAAGTGGCATTTCATACATTTACGCGTTCTCGCGGAACAAAGCTTATGTGAGCACTACCACTGCGGACGCGGCGACAAGCACCGCGACTGTGAGCTCGCTCACTGGGTTGGTCGACTCGGACATTTACACCTTCCAGTCCGACACGATCTTCGACTCCACGGGCGGCGGCATCTCCAAGGTACTTGTGCACGGTTCGCGCAATCTGGCCGACATCTCGGATGAAACTGAACTGCCGCTCTACGAGACCACGATCGGTACGAACCCGGCCACCTTCACGAAGCTGCAGGACGGCTCGGGCAACGACCTCATGGTTTCGGGCGGCGTTGTCGTGCTGCAGCCTTACACTTTTGCCTACGGCAACAATGGTCAGATTCGCAATAGCGATGCCAACAATCCGCACAGCTGGACGCCCGCCGTAAATAACGAAGCGAACGAAGTCAACGTAGCGGGATCTAAGATAGTACGGGGGATGGCGCTCCGAGGTGGCGGTTCGGCCCCCGCGGGATTGTTCTGGTCGCTGGATTCGCTGATCCTGTGCTCACGTTCTGGAGGAGATTTCCGTTTCGACACGATCTCCACGATGTCGTCGGTGCTCTCTCCCGCTGGCATTATCGAGTATGATGGGGTTTATTATTGGATCGCCACGGATCGCTTCTTGGTATATAATGGAACTGTCAAGGAGCTGCCGAACCCCAGCAGCATGAACTGGTTCTTCGATAACCTGAACTATGCGCAACGTTCAAAGGTCTGGGCGCAGAAGAACACCAGGTACGGCGAAATCTGGTGGCATTTCCCGTTTGGCAACGCAACAGAATGCACCCATGCGATCATCTACAACATCCGTGAAAATGTCTGGTACGACACTCGGCACGCTCGCAGTGCAGGCTATGCGTCACGGGTTCTGCGCTACCCCATCTCGTTCGGAAGCACCCCGAATGCTGACGGCGACTATTCTTCGTATGCAGAAGAGTATGGCCACAACGCAATCGAAGACGGCAACGAGGTTGCGATTCCGTCGTATTTCGAGACTTCGGAATTTGGCTATCCGACTGGTGGTCCAACGGGCGAGGCGCCGCAGGGCGTCAACAACTGGATTCGCACCAGCCGAGTCGAACCAGACTTTGTGCAGGTAGGTGACATGCAAATGACTGTGCGCTCGCGTGAATTCGCTGCCGCGCCGGTCGTGAACAGCGAAGTGTACACTTTCTCGCCGACGACCGAATTGATCGATCTTCGGCACCAAGCGCGGCACATAACGATGAAGTTTGAGTCCAACACACTTAACGGCGATTATCACATGGGCCGCGTGCTGCTCCATGTGGAACCTGGCGACCTGAGGAGCTAACAAATGACCTACGATCCGTTTTGGGGCACGAGCACCCCGATCGATTCGAACCAATTCTTCGTGTCGTCTCCTTACTCGGACGCCGGGTTCGAGCCTTCCGGCGGTGGCTATTTTACAGGCTCGGAAACGCTCGACGACAGCTACTGGATGCCGTCGGCTGTTGAAAGCAGCTGGTGGGATGATCTGGTTTCCGGCGTCGATGACGTGGTCAGCGAGTTGAATTTCGGCGATGTCGCGAAATTGGGTCTGGGCGCACTTGGCGCTTGGGGTTCCTACCAAGATTACAAATCTCGACGCGATCTGGCGGAAGCGCAGATGGAAGGCGATCAGGCCAACAGAGAACTCAGTGCGGGCGATGACTTCGCCAAGATGCACGCGCTTGCCCAGATCATTCAGGCGCGGCAAGGCATCAACCTCGACCCGTCGTTGGCTTACGCGCAAGCGGTGCGCAACAAGATGGGTCTGAGCCCGGAAGGCGCCACCACGTTTGCCGGAGTGGATGTGGGCGGACCGATGCAAGTCGGGATTTCCTCGGCCGATCGGCTGGACGCAATCAATCGTGCCACCAACGTGAACTTCGCAGAGGGCGGCTTGGGCCGGGTCCAAGGGCTGCTCGCTGGTGGATCTCCCGGGCAAGAGGACGGGGTGAACGCTCGCCTGTCGCACGGCGAGTATGTGTTCGACGCGGACACGGTCGCTGCGCTCGGCGACGGCAACACGGAAGCAGGTGCTCGGGAACTCGACCACATGCGCGAAGCGATCCGCCAGCACAAGCGTTCTGCGCCGGCCAGCAAAATCCCGCCGCCCTCGAAGGGGGCGCTTGGCTACTTGAAGGGAGTGAAATAACATGGCCACCTCTTATCAGGAACAAAACAGCGGGACACTGCCTGAGTGGAACACGCGGGTCATGGACTTGCTCAAAACGGGCAAGACGCAAGCTGGGACGGCATACCAACCCTACACGGGTCAGCTGACTGCAGGGCTCACTCCACAGCAGCAGGCAGCGTTTCAGCAGGCAAGTTCCTCGGTCGGCAACTGGCAACCGGAGCTGACTAAGGCGGGGCAGCTGATCGGCCAGTCCAGTACGAACCCCCTGTGGGGGCAAGCGCAAAACGCCGTGCAGGGCGCCGCCAACATGGATCTGGCCGGCATCGGTTCTGGATTGTACGAGCAAGCGCAGCAGGGCATTCGCGGTGCGATGGGTGCAGACTTGGCCAACGTCGGAAACCCGATGTATAGCCAAGCCGCCAACATGTTCACGGGCGCGGGACAGTACGACCCGAATCAACTTCAGCAGTACCTGAATCCGTACCTCAGTGGGGTGGTTGGCGAGATTGGCCGACTCGGCAACGAACAGTTCCAGAACCAGGTTCTCCCCGGTCTGACTGGCGCGTTTAGCGGACTTGGACAGCACGGCTCGGCGCGGCAAGCGATGATGATGTCGGACGCGGCAGCACGCAACCAACGGGAGATTCTCGGGCAGCAGGCGACGGCTCTGAACACCGGCTACACCAACGCGATGGGCGACTACCTGAATTGGGCCAAGCAAGGCCAAGCGTCCGCGCAGGGACTGGCGGGGCTAGGCGGGCAGATGTACAATCAGGCGCTCGGCCAAGCCGACTTGGGGATGCAAGGTTCGCAGGCGTTGGCTGGACTTGGGTCGCAGCAATACACGCAGGGGCTCGGCCAAGCCAATCTCGGCCTGGAATCCGGTCAGATGTTCGGCAATCTCGCCAACCAGCAGTCCGGCGCACAACTCGCGGCGGGCACCGGGCTGGGGAATCTGGCGCAGGCGCAGCAGCAACTTTCCATCGGCGACTATGGCCAACTGCTCAATGCCGGAACGATCCAGCAACAGCAACAGCAAAAAGAACGGGACGCCCAATACGAGCAATGGGGCAAAAAGCAGCAGTACCCTTGGGAACAACTCGGCAACTACGCCAAACTGTTCGGAGCTGGCACGCCGCAACAATCCAACAACTGGTCGGCATCGTTCAAAAAAGGAGGTCTCGCCCGCTACGCGGATGGGGGTCGATTTCCAAGAGAAGAGCCGGATGACTTGATCTCCGACTTGATCTCCAGTAACCTGTCATCTCCCTCGAGCCCGCCCGAACTGGCCCAACAGGCGGGTCAGATGAGACTGAACATGGCTCAGGAATTGCCGGCTCAGGCCCTCCAGGAGAGGTCGATGATAGATCGTCTGGGTTCCGCCTTATTTCAAGCTTCCGCTCAGGGCCCCGCGCACTGGGGTCAATTGATCGGCCGAGCTGGTTCGGCCTTCTATGGGGAGGAGGAAGCTCGACAGGCTGAAAACCGCAAACTGGAGCAGGAAAAACGCGCCATGCAAGAGCGCCTGACGAGTCTAAGTGGGCTCGGAGGCGGCCGCGTTTTGCAGGGGCGCCAGCCCACTCCCGAACAAGTTCGCACGGTTTATACGTCGGCTCGTAATGAGGCGGCTCAGATCGCTAAGGACTACCAGTTCCCTACGGCTGAAGCCCGGTCCACCTGGATTGAGCAGCAGGCTATGGGAACAGTCGAGAATTACCTGCAGAATTTTGCCATCCGGCCTTTGGGTCCCCGAGGTGGAAGTCTTCCGATGAAGGCGTCCGCACTTCCGGGGCCCTCCAGTGCTGAAGCACCTTCTCAGTCAACTCGGGCTCCAGCTCAGGAGCAATGGCCTCAGGCCTTCAATGAGCCACGAGTGAAGTTCGACTCGCCTTCGGCAAATCTGCCCTCGCTGAACATGAGAGGAACTCCGGAATCCGTTCGGGCCGAGCTAGAGACTCTTCAGGAGCCCGATCGAGCTGCGGCACTACGTGCTCTGGAGGCTTCTCAGGCCCCGTCCGGGTCTCAGGAGGCCTCTGGGGTTCCCTCCCCGCCTCTTCGCGATAAGCGGTCCGAGCAGTATAAGCAGGCCTACGGTGGAGAGGAAGGGAAGGCCCTGTTCAAGGAGCGTGAGAACCTGAACACTCTGTTCGGGACGAACGCTAGCATGGTCAACCAGCTGAATTTGCTCGAGAACCTGTATTCCAACCCTAACCTTCCAGAAGGTGAATTGGGGCCGTTGCTTCAAAAGATCCGGTCGGGTTTCCAGACCTTCGGAGTGGACGTGGGTGACACTACCGGCCCGGCCGACTTGGCGAATGCTGTGGCTCAGAAGATGGTTTTGGCTCAGCGCACTTCGGATGGTACTAACCTCCTCCCGGGCGCAGTGTCGAACTTTGAAGTTCAGCTGTTGCAGAGCATGGGTCCCACCCTGAGCTTGACCAACGAGGGCCGGCAGGCTCTGGTCAGGTTTATGAAGGAAGTGGCTCTGTCCAACCAGCGGATTGCCGATGAGGGCTCCGCTTTCGCGGCTCAGAACAACGAGATGCTTACTCCGGGATGGTATAAGCGCAAGGAGCGGGTGATGCTTGAGGAGATGGCTAAGATGAAACGCCTTTCCGATCGCGTTATGCTGCAATTCGGCAATCAGGAACGTGGAGCTCAATAATGGATCCGAACCAGATGTCCGACGAGGAGTTCCTGGAGTACATTCGGAACCCTGACCTTTCTGAAGCCGAACTGCGTCAGATGATTCTGTCCCCAGCGGTTCAAGCCGCTCAGCGGGTCGAGACCGAACGAAGAGCTCAGGAACCTAGCCCTCTTACCCAGGGCATGGGTGGATGGGAACTTTATCGGAGGGGTCTGGAGCAGTCCCTCCTGGACCCACTCGTCCAGGGTCCAGAGGACCTCGCCAGAGCGGTATGGTCTGGCCCCCCTGAGCAGATGCAAGAGTACAACCGCCAAAAAGCCGAGCGTCAGGCTATGGAGCGAGCCGTGGGTGAAACCACCGCGGGGAAGCTGGGATACTTCACAGGGAAAGCTGGGATGTCCATGGCTCTCCCCGCTCGCCTGGGAGCCCAGATCCTGGGTGCTGGTGTGGGGGGGTTTCTCTCACCTACCCAGAAACCCGTGGGGGGTGCCGGATCAGAATTGGGGACACGGGCGGTGCAGGCGGGTGAGGCTGCTGGAACCACGGCGGCCGTGGGGCTGCCTATGTCAGCCATAGGTCGTGCCCTGGGCGCCTCCACGGGGCGGTTTACTCCGGAGGGCGCTAAAGCCATGGAGTTGGATGAGGCGGCTAAGCGCATTGGAGTTAAGCGGGACATCGCCTCCCTGGATCCATCGGGTCCGCTGGCCGGATTCGAGCGGTCTCTCCCCGGGTATCCTCGGACGGTGGAGCGCCAGATTCGAGAATTCACAGAGGCCGCCAAGAAAGATGTAGCCATTCCGTCCAGATCCGGGAGGTCCACGGAGACGCGGACTCTGGAGGGGGAGAAGATTCGAGAGGCTATTGAGGAAGCTGGAAAGAACCTCCAGCAAGTGGGTTCTTCCATGTGGAATGATTTGGATGCTTATATTGTCCAGAACAACCTGCCCGGGGTAAAGACTGGGCTGGCCACTGCTAGGGTTTCGGACATCGCTTCCAAATACACTCCAAAAGTAAAGGGGCAACCTTCGCTGGACAAAAACCCCATCCTTCAGAGGGTGGAAGAGTTTGACCCTGACGCGGCCACTCTGCTCAAGCAGTTTTTCCTGGACCCAAAGAAGCCCCCGGTCATCCCCTTCTCGGACCTTCATAAGGTTCAAACCGCGGTGGGGAAAGCCATGTCCCGAGCGGAACGTGATGCCGGAGCCCCTGGGGCCTCAATGATGGATCGTCAAGCCAGAACGGAACTCAAGAACCTGTACGGGAGCTTGATGAACGATGTGGACGCCTGGGGTACCAAGAACCCGCAGGCCCAGGAGATGTTCGATCAGGCTCGGGGTTTTTGGCGGGAGGTGGTGGTTCCCGGCGTGATTACGAATAAACCCTATGGGAAGGCCTCTAAGGGTACTTATGGCCGGAATCCACGGGGTTACTCAGAGCCTTCTCAACTCTACCGAGACGTTCTTAGCAACCCCCGGGCTATTCAAGACCTGTACCCCTACATGGGCCAGACGGGGAAGGACCTAGTGGATACCCTGGGGTCTATGGATGACGTGGGAAGGGCCCTGATGGGTCGAGTGGAACATCCGCAGGCCTCTGGTATGGGAGCCCAGACGGTGGCGGCGGGATCCGTTATCGGGTCACCACTTCAGCTGTCTAAGGCACTGATCTCTCACTTCCCCGGGATTCATCAAACCCTGAACTCCCCTATGGGGAAGAGAACTTACTTCGCTCGGAACGTCCTGAGGGACACTCCTTTGGGCCAAGTGAGTTGGGGGATGCTCCAGGAGCCCCAGGGACGAGCGGAGGAATATATGGAAGACCTGAGGAGGTCAGGGATAAAGTAAAGCTGCCACTTGGAATCTCCCTCCAGCTCTCATCGCCCCATGGAAGTATTGTGGGGCGTCTCTTTGAGACCCATCGGGGACCTCCCAGCAGCCAGTTCATGAACGCTTCCACATTTCCTCCACTTTCAGAGTGGCGTCTCTGAGTTGTTGAATGGTCATGGAATTGAACTCCGCGGCCTGACTTCCGGAGATCACGAAGATCTCATCGGACTCCTGAACATACCCACAGATGAAGGTCCTCCCTCCGGCCCTATTCCGTAGGACGTGCCAAAGCTCTTGTTCAGGTTTCAAACAGCCGGTGAAGACTGGGGTGCCCGGGGACTTAGGGAGTTTCGGGACCTGTTTCTGTTCTGACCAAAACTCCACTCCCCCGATACAGGCATTCACATCCGGAGTCCCGGGGTTAGCTGGATTTTCTACTCTAACAATATGTCCACGCTCGAATAGTTTCTTCAGGCGTTTCCAGAAGCGTGACTCGGGATTGGCTGGCATCTAATACTCCTACAATGAGGGGAGGAACATGTCCTCCCCTTCTGGCCGGCGCAGGATTACTCGTCTTCGCTTTCGTCTTCTTCGTCGTCTTCGTCGTCCGATTCAGCCTTGGCCTTGGCCTGGGCTTTGGCTTCGGCCTTGGCGGTCAGCAGGGCAACGATTTCGGCCTTCTGTTCGATGGGGAAGGCCCAGCGGAAGCCTTCGCCCTTGGCTTCCTTCATCTTGCGGCGCAGCTTGACTCGGGCACCTTGGGGCTTGATGCCCAGCTCGGCGCAGATTTCGGACAGGGTGATGGTGGTCGGGGCTTCGACGGGGGCGGCTTCGGTCATGGTGTGCTCCAGTGGTTGAGGGTTATTTCTACTGCCAGAATTTAGCAGGTGAATTCATTATATCAGTGCCTTACCTGTTTGTAAATGGACAGGATGGCCTCCGAGGCCTTTTTCTTCTCGATCACGGCTTGATAAATAACCTCATCCATGGATTGCTGCATCAACAGGTAGTGGTAGATGACCTGTGGAGTATCCACCAGAACTATACGATCCTTGAACTGTGCCCATTTTAGGTAACTGTGCCCCATGGAGTAAATGATCATATGGTTGTGGTGGGCTAGCTGAATGGCTTCTCCAGAGCTGGGGTGGAGAATAGTCACTTGGCTCCGGTCTTTGGGGTCATATTGATGCTTTCCCCTTACCTGGGCAAACGTAACTCCCCGGGCTGATAGCCCCTGGGCTATAGCGTCCATTTCGGCCTTATATTGAGCGACAATGGCGATGGAGCAACCCTGGAGTGGACCATCAATCAACTCCCAGAGCTTATTCAGTTTATCCTGACCCACCACCTGTAGTTGCTTTTCATCATCCTTTACAAAGCCCCCGCAGATCTGGTGTAGTTTAAGCCCCTTAGTTAACACATGGGCGGCTGACACTAGGCCCTCCTGGACCTCGAAATATAGCTTCGTGTCCAAAATGTCATACAGGGAGCGGGACTCTGAAGACCAGGGGATGGAGTACTTGCGATTCCTGACCCTGGTCTTGACTTTAGATACTTCATCTCGAGTAACTCGGAACGAGATTGAAGCCAGCAATTCTTTGAAGTACTCCTGGTTCTTGTACCCCACGATATCGGGGAATGGGTCTTCACGTCCAGCGATCCACCGATCCTTGATTATCAGGTATCGCCTTTCGAAGGACTCCCAGGTGGGAAAGAGATCCGGGCGGATGAACTTAAGCTGAGCGTAATAATCCTCCATCCCGTTACCCTGTGGGCTTCCAGAGAGGATCAGTCGTTTCTTAGCTCGGCGAGATAAGCTCCAGACAGCTTTGGTTTGCTGGCTCTTTCTCTCCTTAATACGGTGGGATTCATCCACAATGACTAGGTCCCAGGACTGCTGGAATTTAAGTCGATGGATGCGAAAGGTTTCAAAGGAGACAATCTCGAACTGATTTACGTCTAAGCCCATCAGGGCTATCTCCTGCTTCCAAACGGGGATGGCCTTTTTCGGGCAGATCACCAAGTTCTGCCTACAGTCCCAGAGGCTAGATAGCCATAGGGTGGTGAGGGTCTTGCCCGTTCGGGCTTCCATAAATAGAGCAAACCCATCATGAGGGAGTGCGGCTTGCACTGCCATTTCTTGATAGGGACGCAACTTTACAGATGTTTCCATGTTCTTCCTTTCCGGGCCCTCCCGATGGTCATATGAGAAATACCCAGTTGACGGGCCCATTCCCTATCCGATCTACTGGACGCTCTGATCTTTTTCACTAACTCCTCGGTAAGTTTATGGTTTCCCTGACACTCCCCCCGTTGTCTGGCCTGTCTACCTTTCCGGTTTCTGTCTAGCATGTTTGAGGTGTGATCACCTAGAAATAAGTGATTGGGATTAACGCAAGAACGATTGTCGCATCTATGCAGAACTTGAAATCCCAGAGGAATAGGCTCATGGTGGGCCTCCCAGGAAAATCTATGCGCTCGCTGACAGAAACCCTGATGGTAGGCCCACCCAAAGGCTCCGTACCCCGAGGGATATTTGGCGCCAGTCCACTCCCAACAGCCCTCTGGATCTAAGTATTGAATTTTAGAAAGAAACAGCTCAAACAACTGGAAGGGGATGGATGACCCCAGGGCTAATCGCTGGTATTCTCTTGGTGTAGGCATTCTTTCACCATGGTAACAATCTTATCAGCCTCATCTGGAGTAAAGTTCCATCGGCCGCCAGGCTTATTCATCAGCTTTCGGAGCTGTTTTCTGACTTTCGAAGGGTTCCAGTTATAAACCTCGCATAGCTGCTGCAAGGAAATAGACCCCTCGGGAAAACGCGGGGATTCAGTGGGGCTCAATTTATCTTCTGACTGGCCCAGGATGCCCTTTAAAATCGCCCGGGCTTGGCGTGACATGTCCTGGGTGCTCTTCAGGTACACCTCCGCAAAGTGTTCCGGAGTGCACTCCTTATATCGAATGAGCTCTTTCCATTCCCTTCGGGTCAACTGAATGATCTCGATCTGACCATTTATCATTGACACATACTGACGGGTTTTTTCATTGTCCCGAAACATCAGGTAAGTATGACGGTGACGGTCCACATACACCCGAGGGAGTGGGAGCGGGGGCTTAGCAGCAGTGGATGTATCCATGGTTCTCCCCAAAGTGAAAGGGGGCCGAAGCCCCCGCGGTTGATTACGACTCAGCCAAACTCAGCTCGGAGGCTTCGAGTTCCCACTCTTCTGCCTCCCCGTCGATGGTCACGGCCACGATGACCTTGCCACCCTCCACGGAAGAGACCACCCCGACCATGTCCTCCCCCTCGTACTGGAACTGGACACGGGAGCCCTTCTTGAAGGGGTTCGTAGCACCGGTGGAGCTCCCCCCCGCTGGAGCCTCTCCGAAGAGGAACTCGACCACGCGGGGTTTCTCCTTCCCGTTGTAGGTCTCATTGGCGATCTGAGCCAGGACTCGCTTGCCCTTGAAGGAGTTGATGTCCAGGGACATCTTTCCGTCCGCCTGAACACCCATGGCCTCCAGGAGACGCTTCAAGCGCCAGAGGGCCTGAGGGCTGAGTGAGGTGTTGTCATACACCGTGGCCCCCTTGTACTGACCCTCAGCCACCTTGTATTTCCAGGACAGGTAGACGGCCCCGGACTCACGACCTTCTTTCTCCTCGCAGGAGACGACCTCCAGGAGGTAGTCGTCATCGGGGATGGCACGACCCCCGGATTCTACACCGGAAAAGTCCACCGAAATACCGCCACGCTTACGCATAACCATGTTGTGTTACTCCTTACTTAGGGATGGTCCTACGGACCGGTTTGACTTCACCTTCAACCATCAACTTCATGATGGAATCATACTTCGGATCCACCAAAGACTCGGGGCAACTAGTCCCCAGGGGGTTGCGAAGTTTCGTGGTATAGTATGCATGCGGGCCGAGTCGCATGCAGTACTCCACCTTACGGGACTTGTCCTCCAGGAACACCTCCTTCACATAGGTGTTTCCGATAGCCTTGACCGCCCCGTTCAGCAGGCCGGCCACCGAGGGCATCAGGCGCGGGCCCACCTGCGGGTCGATGGAGTCATCATCCTCCCCGGACTCCCCTTTGTTGGTCCGATCATGGGCGATGAACAGGACGTTGATTCCCTGATCTACCAGGTCTCGGTAGTTCAGCAGCCAAGTCTTCATCAGGCCGGACACCACACCCCAGAGTCGCTGGGACATGACGTCTTTCCCCTCCTCGGCCATGGCGTGTTCCATGGCCAAGTCCTGAAGCGAGGATACCTGGTCCAGAATCACTGACTTGTACTTCTTTCCGCCTTCACCCTTCAGATACCAGAAGACCTCCTCGACCTCACTCCATTTGTCCACGGAGATCACATCGATGTTCTCCAAATTGGCCAGAGAGTCGGTGCCCTTCTCCCGGATATCTAGGAGGAGGACTGGACCCGGAAAGGATCCCGCGAAGGTGGTCTTTCCGGTCCCACTACGTCCATACACCAGCATGGACAGTACCTTCGGCAGGGACTTCACTGGTGTGATTTTGTCAGCAATGCTCATTACGCTCTCCAGTAGCGTTTGATAGGAAATGGTATTATACCTTAGTCAGCGCGCACGGTAAATAACTGTTTCTTGATGAATTCCGAGTCAAGGCCCCGCACTTCCGCCGAGCACAGTTGATAGTAGGAACAGCTCTTGCAGTCCCGAGTCATATTGCGTTCGAATGACTTGGCCTCCAAGATCTGCTCGGCCGTGTCGAAGAAGTCATTGACCACTGAGGAGACCAGGGACTCATTCGGAGTTGGCAGCTTCACCCGAAGAAAGAAGGCTTTCTTGCCCTGTTTCAACTTGGTAAGCATATCCTGATAATCGGCGGGGTTAAGCCCGTTCCGGTGAATCTCGGCCAGATAGGTGTCGTAGTCGGTATCGATATTTGCCCGTTTGGACAGGCCCCCGCTTTTCAGCACCTCCGGGACTGCCGGGGGCTTAGTTCTGATGTAGTCCCACAGAACCCCGTCGACCTTCTCCCCCTCCTCACGGAGGGCCCAGTAATACAGGACCGTCTGAATGTCGGAGAAACGAGCATCCTCATCGGGCAGGATCTTGTGGGTCTTGTGGTCCATGAGCCACACTCGTCCCATCTGGTCCTCGGGGAGCTTATCGATGATCCCCTTGAATTTGATCCCTCGATGGGTGGTTTCGATCTCGATTTCAGAACGGCCCCGGTAGTTCAGGCCGTCATTAGCCCAGTGCTTCTGGTATCGAAGATACAAGGACTCCAGGTCCTCCGGGGAACTGTAGTTCTCAGTTTCATCACTCCAGAGTCCCTGGTACTCCTGACGGTATTTCTCCAGAGGCTCCCTCCAGTCCTTTCCCATGACGGGTGCATCCAGCATCTCATGAAGAGTGATGCCCCTAGAAAGCGTAGCTGGAGCCGTGCGTCGAGTGAGCCCCTGGTTGTACTTGTAGTCATAGATCTTCCGGCAGCGACGGAAAGCCTTGATTTTGGACTGTGAAAAGGTATCAGCTGTCATGGGAAACTCCAAAGCCCCCTCGGGGGCTGTTGTGTTGAGTGAACGGAGATGATGGGTTATTCCAGGGGAGTTACTTCGTCATCCGAGTCCTTGAGCTTGGCCAGGGCCCGTTTGATGCTGCCGTTCTCCAGCAGATCATCGATCATGCCGTCGATGTCCAGCTCCTTCAGGAGCTCCTGGTAAGCCTGGACCTGCATGGCCTGAGTCAGCCGGCGCAGTTGACGCTGATCGGGACGGAAGTGATCGATAGCCAGCAGGGCGAGATTGGCCAGAACCAAATGACCCAGCGGGGTGTCGGCGTAGCCCCGAACCATCATCGGCAGCTGCTTGCCCAGGACCTTGCCCAGCTGCTTGTTGGCGATGTAGCCGGCTTCCATGTAAGCGGCGGAGGAAGCAGAATTCTTGTTCGTCTCGATGAGGTTATTGAGTTTGGACATTTTGGGCTCCTGGGTGGCGGTATTGGTGTTCATGGTATGACGGATGGCGGCCCCGATATACAGACGGGAGTTAAACCCCTGGGTCTTGTCATGGTTCAGGACGGTGGCGGAGTGGGCTCCCAGCTCCTGAAGAGCTGACCTGACAGGGCCGTTCTTGGCCTTCGGGATCCATCCGATTTGGTCCCCTCGGAAGAAGACACCCACGGCATTGGGGTCATATTGATTCTCTACGGGGACCAGTTCCAGTTTAGTCCCGGGGACCAAATCATCTATGTGTTGAGAGTACAGGTGGTAGGAGAGCCCCGTGACCTCCCCCCTGTACAGTACCTCGTTTCTCATTTCAATCTCCAGTGGTTGTAACCTGTAGGGGAGGGCTTCCCCTACAAATTCATTATACCAGGGTTAGTTATCCGGTTGGGTCTTATCTTCTCGAATCCGGACGAACCGGGGGTGACGAAGAGACCCATCGGGAGTTTCCTCGTGGAACCTCACCTCGATGATCTTGCCCTTAATGGAGTTGGGGTCCTCCCAGAACTGTTGTCGCTCCTCGTCAGAGAAACCCGATCCTACGCTCACTCGCTTGCCCTTGTACTTGACAATAGCCGCTCCCAACATCCCGGAGTACTTCCCTTCACCCTGGACAAGTGATTCTACCCTGAGGTCTAGGTCTTCAGCGGGCTTGATCTTGATCCAATCCCTATGTTTCTTGAACCGGTAGTGTCCCATGGGGTCTTTCACCATGGCTCCCTCATACCCCTGGTCCAGGAAATGGTTGTAATACCGCATGAATTCTTCCGGAGTAGCCCGGTGGGTGGGAACCAATTTCAACTCCTCACCACTAAAGCCGACGAAATCTCTAGCCAGAAGCATGCTTCTATGGCCCTGTTCTCGGGTGACCGATCCCCATTCATCAGCTTCCAGCCGATCGAATAGATAGTATCGGGTATCAGTATTGGTTTGATTTTTCCGCCTGATCGCAGAGGATGAGTTGTTGAAATTCCCGTTCACCAGCTCACCATCGAAAAACAGGTCGCGGCCTTTAGCTAGTCTGAGCAAGGGTTCTTTCAAGTGGTCCACTGAAGTGAACTCTAGCCCATTGCGGGAGAGCAGGGTAACCGACTGGCCCTTGATCACCGCGATGGCTCGAAGCCCGTCGTATTTCGGCTCAATTAGGTAGGACTTTCCAGTTTTGGGCTTGACCTTATTCAGTGGAATCGCCCTCATCACCTCGAAAGTTCGGATGAGGTTGGGGCAGAATTGCAAAGCCAGCGCAGGCCCCACTCCACACCTCAGGTCTTTTCGAACGATTCGGCGAACCAGCTCGTGATAGTCCTCATTCAGGCCTCTGACAGATAGCCCCAGAGCCCTCCTGGCGGCCCCGCCGGTAAGCTCTCTGGAGGCCAGCTTCTCCAGGACTTGGAAATATCCCAATGGAGAATACTCATTCTCGGGAGCGGGATCGAAATCCGTGACTCCGAAGGTGATGAAGGGGTCCAGCGCTAGGCGCAGAACCAATTTGAGCTCCTCCTGGTAAGGGTACTCCCGAAGAAGCGCCAGCTTATCGCTGGGGCTGTTGGATTTGGCGATCTGGTTGAAAAGGTCAATCATTATACTGGCTCCTTAGGTGGCTGATGGCTTCATTCTTGAGCTCTTCCCGATCATCATCAGTGAGCTTCCTCTCCAGCCAAGCGGCCGGATACCCTTTACGGTCCAGGAGGTCCATCTCCACTTCCGTGTAGCCGTAGTAGTCCAAATCGCTATCCCAACAGGTGTGGTCGGCGGGTTGATCTACGAAGTGAGTGACTCCAAGCTGAGCGGGAATCCCTTTGACATGGGTTGGGATGACTTCCAAGTACTGGCTGCGGTTCGGTTTCATGAGGGTCTCCTGTTCCTACAAACCCATTATATAAGAAATGCGGCCCGTAGGCCGCAACTCATACTAGAATTTCCAGGTCTTGCCAGCTCCCCACACTCCAACTTCAAGGTCGGCCACAATGGGGACCGGAAGCTCCACTCCGAACTTCATCAGAGTGGATGGTCGCTCCATACACTCCTTAACCTGAGGAAGAACCTCCTCCAGATACTCATCCTTAACCCACATCAAGATGGAGTCATGGACCTCCCCTTTGATACGGAGAGCAGATCCAGACGAGGGGACTTGGATCTTGTCATAGATGTCCAGCATCCCCATGACCTTCAGGTCCCCGATGAACCCCTGAATCGGGGAATTGATTGCCTGTCGTTCACACTCAGCTCGGACGCCTTTGTCAGGGGACCAGATACCCGGCAACCTGCGTTTGCGACCGATTAGGGATCGAACGAACCCATCAATCTTCACCAGCTGACGCTGACGCTCATGCCAGGATGAGAGGGAGGAGTACGTAGAGAAGAAGGCGTTCCGGATCTCCTCAGCTTCATAATGGTCGACTTCCCAGTCGTACTTCAATTTCGCATATTCTGCGAACTTCCAAGCTCCCATTCCATAGAGGTAGCCAAAGTTGATGCCCTTACTCTGCTTTCGTTTCTCCTTCCACCGTTTATCAATCTCAATGGCTCGGTCGTGGCCCATGACGCTCAGGAGATGGCAGATCTGCTCCAGAGGGGCGTCATACTCCAGGGGATAATCCTTGGCTACGGTTTCCCGAGCCATTCGAATGTACTCCTCCGATCCACCCATCTGGAGGACATTCAGGGTTGTTCTCCAGTGGACGTCAATCCCTTCGTTATAGCACCGGATGAGCTCCGGATCTCCGGAGGCGATAGCCGCCACTCTCAATTCTGCTTGAGACAGGTCACCCTGAACGAAGGTCCACCCCGGCGGAGCCTCAATCAGGTTTCGAATGGTCCCATCTCTGGGGACCTGGTGCAGTCGGGAGGAGTATCGGCCGGTGACGGTCCCATGCAGCTTGGTCCCCAGAAAAAGCTCCGGACCGACCATGAATTCCTTCCAGCCCTCGATGTAGGTGGAAAGCATCTTCTGGAGAGACCTGTATTCTACCAGAAGAGCCACTACCGGATGGTCTAGCCCGGATAGGGCGGCCTCACCTGAACTGGGGGCTCCCTTCTCGGTGAATACTGATGGAGTGAGCCCCAGAGTCCCATACAGGGCTTCCCCCACCTGTTTTGAGGAGTTCCAGTTGATGGGCTTCCCTAGCACTCGGTTCAACTGAGCTTCGGCCAGCTTGAGCTTTTCGGCGAGCTCAGTCTCGGTGAGTTTGAAACGGCTCAGATTGACATAATGCCCTTCCCGCTCGATGACCTCATACATGCGGGCCGCCGGCATGGTCAGGAGCTCGAAGATGCGACGGGAGTCCGAGTCCCCCATGAGTTCTCGGCTGTAGATCTTCTTCAGTTCGTAGGTATAGTAGGTGTCCCTGGCGCAGTACGTGAAGAGTTTACTGGCTTCCACATTACCCTTTTTCTCAGACGTGGTGAGGTCATAGTCTGGGGCGTTCAGGTAGAGACGGGCATTCTCCTTCAGGCCGTGCGGGCTGTTCTCGTCCAGGTTGTAATGGGCGAGCATAGTGTCGAATTTGTTATAGAATTGCACCCCCATCTTCTTCCAGAGCCAGAGACTATCGAACTTCCAGTTCTGGTTGGATACCGGAATGCCCTGAGCCGCCATCCAATGGAGGAGCTTCCTCTGGGCTTCCGCGGGGAGCGTGGGGGCCTTACGTATGGGAAGGACCCAGGCGGTTTCGGCCTTGGGAAGATACACTCCAACGCAGTTAATATAAGAGTCTTGGTTGTAATGGTCCAGCCCCGAGGTCTCCAAGTCGCATGTGAATTCTTTCTCTTCAGAGAACTGAGACTGGAACTCCTCCAGGTTGGACCGATCCACAACCCGAATTCGGATGTTAGCTTCACCCTTATTCAGGTTGCCGTTCATCACATCTTTGAATCGACGGAGAGTCCGCTTATATTCCGGCATCTTCCCTGGGTCTCGGATGACATAGGCTGGAGAGAAACAGGGGACATAAGTAATCCCGTCCTTCTCGATAACCTTACCCACCGCGGCGCTCAGAGTGGCCTCCTTGCACACCGCTTTCACCGCCGTGGCCCCGACAACCAGAACGAACTTGGGCTTCTGGCGAGCTATCTCTTCCTGAAGATAGGATGAGCAGGCTCGGACCTCGGAAGGTTCAGGCTTACGTCCGTCCGGGGGTTGACACTTGACGATCCCGGTGTAATAGAAATCCGTAACCCCGATGGAGGCCAGGTCGTCGATCAGAGTTTGGCCCAGGCGCCCAGACAGGTAGGATCCAGATCGGAGGTCCGTCCCCGTTGGGGCGTCCCCAATGACCATTACCGGAGAGGCTACCGGCTCGTCAATGAGGCATACAACTTCTGAAGAGAGGTGAAGTGGGCAGAGTTGACAGTTACTATTTCGCATTGAATCCCCGCGTCGTGGAGTCTGTAGATGCCCTCTGGGTTTCGGTACTGCTCCAGGTAGGCCACTCGCATTATACCAGAATTGATAATGAGACCGGCGCACTCCCAACAGGGGCTGAGGGTAACGTGCAGCTCAGCCCCGTGAAGAGCTACTCCATGTCGGGCTGCCCAGGCGATGGCATTCTGTTCTGCGTGAATGGTACGGCGGCAGCCCAGTTTATGGAGCTCCACACACTCGGGAGTGCAGTGGTCGGCCCCTGAAGGGGGACCGGCATATCCGGAGCTTAATGGCCGCCCATTTAGAGAAGCCACCGCCCCAACTTGACGACGCCCGCAAGTGGATCGCATCGCGGCCACCAGGGCGTTCATCATCAACTGCTCGTCTCGAGAAGGTCTCATGCGTCATCCTCCGGTTCTGGTTTCACCCCATATACGCTCCAGCGGTCTCCATACTGGTGTTTAGCCCTCCGAGCCGCTCCCTCCATATCCTTGGCCTCAGTAACGTACTCCGCCTTTCGGCCCGTTTCGTTGTGTTTAAGGAATACTCTCCAGAGTTGCATTATTTTATCCACCCCATCAATGTGTCGATGTCAGTCGAGAACCCCGAGGCATTTCGGTGTCCGCCACCGCCAAACGCTTTGGCGATCGCGCTCACGTCGTAGTCGCCATTGCTGCGCAGCGAGCAGTGGATTTTACCATCACCGGCCATCGACCACACGAGCCCAAAAGTGCCCGATTTGTTGGCGAGTTCGTGCCCAAGATCGGATGCGAGGAACGCCGGGGCGTTGACGGCGAGGCCGCTGACATACGCTTCGTCAAAATAGCCCAAGTGGTTGGGGCCAGAAACTCTGTGACTCCACGGGGGTTCGACGCGATGCCCCCTCTGCTTTTCAGGTTTGATGATTTGGCAAAGGCGAGCTTGCTTCAGCGCCGCCTGGACATGCTGGTTGTGGGCGCGGAGGATGGCGGCCCCTTCTCTGATCATGTCGGCGCGTTTGTTGGTGCCGAGACCAGGCTTATCGTAGAAAAGACGCCACCACTGATCAAAAGTCCACGGCTTGTAGCTGGCCAGCGCCGCGTGCAATTCTCGGCTTCCCTCCATTTTGAACTGCCAACGGTCACGGTCGTCGATGTGCTGGATCAACATCGGGACTTCGGTGCCGGGGTGGAAGTATTCCCACGCGAGCATGGCGCCAGATTTGGTGTCATCGAGCGTCACCCACGGCTGCATGGAATCTGGATCGTAATCGTGCTCTATGTGGATGCCGTCTTTAACGTACAGCCCCGTCCACATCTCAAATGCTGTCTTGTGGTGGTCGAGCCAGGTGACGAGCTTGGCTTCAGCAAAGATGTCAACCATGTCCGGCTTCGGAAAACTGAAGTCAAGGATATATACTTCACGTCCCTCAAACATGGGGAGGTTTGCGCCGACGCTGTGTCCGTACTCCATCGGCAGATATTCAGCTTCGTCTCCGAGCTTGAGCCATGCAGCAAAGGCTGCGCCGAACCCGTCTGTGCAGTTCGCGTGATAGATGACTAGCGGTTTCATTTCATTCCTCGAAGATGTATTTGGCGATGATTCGCCCCTTCAGGGTCATCTTGATGGTCCCGATCTCCAGTCCAGTAACCCCATGGTAGATGACCGCCATGTCCCCCACCTTCCCGTTCTGGTACATCCAGCGAGTGAGCCAACCAATAGCGTTGTCGATGCAGGAGTAACGGCGAGTCAGGCGACGGTTCCGATCCCTCCAGTTCTGAGAGGCCCGATGGATCTCACCCCGAATGGGCAGCTCACGCTTCGGAGCGGGGGGCGAGGGGACCAGCTTGAGTTGAGCGGACATTTATTGTGCTCCAGTTGAAGTGGTAAAGATATTATAACCCAATACCCTTACTTCATCCAATTCTTCAACTCATGGAAATTGGCCCGAAAGCAGTGGAGAGAAGTGATATGCGTCGTCAGCGTTCCGGGGCCAACATCGTTCCATTCTGGGTCCTCCTTACGAAGTTGCTCCAGGACCCAGAGTATCATGCGAACAGCGAAGTACAGGTCGTTCCGGAGGTGGTTAACTGCGTCGCAGGACCGTAGGTAGTAAACGCAGTGGAGCTCTCCCCTCCGGTGAATGAAATGGTAGCCAAGTGAACAAGGGGCCCGGCCGCCATGAACCGTTCCAGTGTCCTCGGGGAACCAGATGGGCAAGTAGGCCTGGCGAGTGTCAGGTTCACGACTGAGTAGGGTGACCACATCAGCTAGATCTCCGTACTCATAAAGAATCCCCCGATGTGCGCCCTCCATGGGCAGTGGATGTTCGTGAGCTTGAGTGGAAGCCGGAACCTTCCTAGCGTACTTCGGCCAGAACCGCTCCATGTAGTTGTGATTGAAACGACCGTCCGGATCTCGAAACCCATCGGCCCCTTGACCCATACGCCACAAGGCCCATTGGCGTCCCGGATTCAAAGGATAGCCGGATACCCGCTCCATGAAGTGGTCATCCGCCCAGGGGAGGTCTGGACGGATGTCCTCACGATACTTCTTGAGGTTCTCGTCCGGAAGCCAGACCGTGGAGCTATGGTTTAGGAGCTCATGGGTCTGCATATCATGCCGGTCGGAGATGTTTCGTCCCTGCCAGTGAGTTGGCTTTACGATGGGGGCGGTCTGGAACCGGAACGCCACCTCACTCAATAAATCATCAAAGGTCGTGTGCATCGAATAGTCCCTCTTCGTTGAAACTGGCCCCATTCATTTTACAGTATTCGGCCAGCTTCCGACAATCCAGCTTCTCCCGAGCGATGGCCCACATCTTCTGCCTATGTTTGTAATTATATCTACAGTCCTTCTCGAAGAATTTCGCTGTGGCATTGAGGAAGGTTCGGTAGTACCGGGGATCTCGACTCTTCAGGAATTCGTAGAATTCAATAGGGTCAGTGTGTTGAAACAGGATCGGGGCGAAAAGCGCCGTCAAAAAGCAGTTGGCGAAATATAGCCGATAGATCCGCGGGGTGTGCGCGAGCTCCAGCTGATCCAGGATAATAGGAAACAGAGCATAGTCGGCCGTGTGTTTCTGAGTCACCTCGGTAGACCGATACAGGATATCGACTTCAGTCCATTTCGGAGTCTGAGTGATCACGATCGACCGGAGGCAATGCCCCTGGCTCCGGGTGTCCTTCTTCTCTCCCAGAGTGTTCAGGGCGACCGAGGTATGGGGAGACGATCGGCGGGCCTTCAGTTTGGTCTTAGCCGCTTCTACCTCCTCCCGGTTGAAGTAGTTCCGCATCAGCTGAGCGACCTTACCCCCACGGTAGCCCAGCTGAGCCAGGTCCACCTCCGGGAGCGCATGAATCTCGTGACTTACCCCCTGGACAACCTTGCGGACTCCGGTATAGATCCCCTGAGGATGGGCCGCAACTTTGTGACACAGATCAACCAGCATGAAATACCTCTTGTGTGTAGTAATGGATGTGTTCTTGTGGAACTCGACTATAGGCTTTGATCCCGGCCAAGGTCCTGCGGTTGGGGAGAAAGTAAAGATGAACCCGATCAGCTTTGATGCCCATCATCTTCTGAAACTGAGACCAGAGACCCAGCCCCATAAAGAAATGCAAGGTGTCCCCGAGTTGCCCCTGAAGCCCAGTCTGATTGAACCTGTCCGGGCGACCCTGAACGAATGCCTCAAACCCATCCCGGGCATCACGAATTGTTGGGTAGATGTGAAGTATTACCACGATCCTTAACTCCCTCACCTCGGCGCCAAATGACCTTACCCTCAACAACCAGTTCAGTGGCTCCGCGACGCATAGCATTCTTGATCATTCGAGCTCGGTCGGTCCCGATCCTCTTGCAGAGATTCTCGAAGTAGCGGGAGGAGATCTCTGCATTGGTCAATGGGTTGAGTTGAGGAGCATCCGGCTTATTTCCCAGACGCCACTGAGACGCAGCATGTCCTCGGCGAGACCTGACCCACCCAAAGATGTATATCAGATTCTCATCCCGCATCTGCCTAATATACTCTCCCACTTGGTCTCGTATGAGGCTATGGCCTGCCGGAGCCCCTCATGCTTCTCGACTTGACCGCTAGGCACGAATTCCATCTCGTAACCGTCCGGGTAATGCTTGGCGTAGGTCTCGTGGCGATCTGGTCTGGAACCTTCTTCTACACCAAGATCTCCCGGCACGTAGCAGTCATGACTGCACCAGTGCGACCCCAGCACCGTGCCGTCTTCGGCAATGGCGATCGCCATTCCTTCCCCGCCGCCGACGACGTTTAAGAAGCAATAGATTTTCGGCTTATTCATAGTTCCCACCCCATGGCATAGAAGTCTAACTCACATTCCTGCGTCCAGCACGCTACAGTCACCCAGCTCAAGAACGTCACGCTGAAGTCGACCGTTGTCCACATCCGACGGTTGGCGTGCGGCCAGCGCGAATCATCCAATATTGGAATACTGAGAAAAATCATTCTTCGCCTTTTTCGTCTTCCATCATTTGTACTGCATGAACGCTGCCCTCAAAGTAGGCCATCGTGATCACCTTCCACAAAGGTAACTGGCGCAGGTTGAGTTCGACGCTCGGGCCGATGATCTCCCACAGGGCTTCCAGCATTTCATGATGCGACTTATTGCGCACTTTGGTGAACTGCTGGATCGGCACCACAGGAATGGGCCTTGGGCCGATATTGGCAAACCGGGTGTGCTTGCGTTTCTGAACTTGAACCATTATTCAAGTGGGTCCATCAAGAGGGGGAGGGACTGGAGCTTTCGAATCTCGTCTTCGATCCGATTCAACTCCAGTTGAGCTTTAGCCATGAGCTCTTCCTTTTTAAGACGGAGGGCTTTGACCGCTTGTTGGGGGAGGTCATCCATGTCGAGTTCCACCTCAATCCGGGCCTTTCCAAGCCGTACCCACCCATGCTCGGTCATGTCTAGGTTGGACATTACTAATTCGTCGAAGTGTGGCTGGGTAAGCTGCTCCAGGACCGCCGGGCTCAGAGACATCAGCCAGGCTTCGGTGTGGTATACTTGAGTGCGTTTCATAATCGGCTCCTAAGTGGGGGGGTATTGGTACATTGACAGTATACCCTATTTTCGGGGACAACCCTTAATTCTTCAGCTCGACCCGATCCATGAATACCTTCCCCTTGGACCGAGCTTCGGAATTGGTACGATCTACCGTGATCGCCGCTACAGTAAAGCGCTTATTCGTCCAGGTCCGCATGTATCGATCCATTTTCACAATGCCGTGGATAAGTCGCTGTCGCTCATCTACAGTACAGTTCCAAGCCTTGCCCTCGTCTACCCGACGTTTCATGGATAGAATGATCATACCTACTTCATCAGCGACTTGCCACATTCCGTTGCCCCTACTGGCACTATCCGCCGCGACTAGGTTGATCACCTTAAGGACGGATTCTGCATGGTCCTTATTGAAGAGTCCCAAGGGGAGCAGCTCCACACTTACATGAAGGGGAGTCAGTACCTTACTCAGGCTTTTCTCGGACATGAGCGCGGGGTTAAGCATGGGGTGCACCTTAGAACCCCATTTGTGGGTCAGGGGGCGTGCCATTATTTGGCCTTCGATAGGATGGCCCGGACAGCTTGATCCAAGCCCCTACTGGACTTAGCTGCGGTCTCCGCGTCCCCCAGGATTCGGCTGGCCTGCTCATATACGGCGGCGAACTGAGTGTTGGGCTCAGACCCGACTGCGAAGATCAGAGACTCGATGACTACATCCCCTAATGCGATAACGACCTCCGGTGGTAAAGAGGAGTTGTGAACCAGGATCTCCAAGGACCTGTAGGCACTAGCCACGCAAAGGGCCAGACGCCCCAGGTCCCCCTCTTTCTCAATCAGGGCATCTACTCGAAACCCCACGGTCTCACCAATGGCTTCCAGCTGTTCTTGGTTCATTTGATTTCCTTTTGCACAAACTCGTGGATTTCGTCTTCGATGGGGTTTTCCGGCAGTTCGGCCCGAGCAAAATCGTCGCTCATATGGCCCATCTGCTCCAACTCGTGCCGATAGCACCACGTCCCGTCCGGCCAGTAACAGATGTGGATCACGACTCGCCTCCGGAATTATGGGCTTCCATGCCTTCCCCAATCTTTGCGGCAGCGCTACCTAGTGCGCGGATCACTTCGGCGCAATCTAATGTGGCGAGCAACCACGCATCTATCGGGTGCCCTGGCACAGGGCCGCTTGGTTTAGTTAGTCTTTCACATGCCTTTGCGCAGGCTTCGCGCGCGGCTGCCGCGCTCGTCATCATCCGTGCATGAGCCGTCTCAAAGTCGGCGCGCAGGCCCGCAATCACGCTTTGCAGGCGTTCTATTTCGTCCGCAGCCGCGCGCATCACGGCGGGCACGTCTCCGGCTGGGTGGGCGATCTTGCGGGCGTAGCGGCGCAGTTCGTGGGCGTGGTCGGTCATGGCTTGGCCTCCGGCTTGGAGTGTGCTGCGATCATCGTTCGCGCTGCGTCAGTCTTTGTTGGCCGCTGCATCTCAATCACGGGTCCATGCGATGCTGCCATTGCGCCACACGACTCGCAGGTCGGCGTCGGTGGAATAGCCCCACCCCAGATATGCGGAACGGTCACGCGACCGCCGCAGATTGAGCAGGTTCCGATTGTCTTGTTCATGGATTTTCCTCCATCCTCTCCCCGATCGCCGCAGCGGCGCGGACGATTGCGTGGTCGGTCATGGCTTGGCTTCCGGTGCCGATTTGATCAGCTCCATAACTTCAAAAACGCTCTCTCGGACTTCAATCGTGTCTCCGTCGAAAGTTCTCACATAGCAGTTAACCCCGTGCCACTTTCCGCTAGTGCCCGGTTCAACAAGGCGAGCGATGGCGTCCGGGTGGATGGCGTGTGTTCTGCCGTTGATGTCTGTAAGTTTAATCATGGCTTGGCCTCCTGCGGGCTGCTATTACTCGAAACGTTGGTACACCACTTCGCGTCACGTCTGCATATACGCCGACTCCGTTCGTGAATCGAGTCATGTAACAATATTGCGTGTTGTCGTTGCTGACCTTCCCCTCTTGAATTACTTTCATCACGTAGTGCGTGGCTTGTAAGTCGGTCATGTCATGGTAGATAATGATCTTGCTCATTTGGCCTCCGGGGCCGATTTGATTAGCCCCATAACCTCAAAAACATTTTCTCGAACTTCGATCGTGTCGCCATCGAACGTCTTCACGTAGCAGTTAACGCCGTGCCACTTGCCACTCGTTCCCGGCTCAACAAGGCGTGCGATGGCATCAAGGTGAATGGCATGAGTCCTGCCGTTGATGTCCGTAAGTTGAATCATGGCATCCTCCTTCCGACTTCTGCTGCTGCTCTGACGACGGCTCGGCGGGTGGCGGCGTAGGGGTTGATTCCAGACCCACCGTAGAATTCGTTGGCGCTGTAGTAGGGGTGACGGACTTGTGCATACGCTAGTTTGTCTTCAGCGTCGTGCCCGACGATCAGTTCCAGCTTCACTACCAGCCGCAGTGCGTCGCCGTCGTCGGAAAGTGGGTTCCATAATTCAGCAGTGTCGCCATACCCGACGTAATTCCACAATGCCCCATGCTTTCCCGACCCTTTTGGATATTCTGATTCTGTCCAACAGTGCGGCTTTTCAGGAAGGTTCTTTTTCCCGAACCCAAAAGCTTTCGCAGCTAATTCAAGCAGTTCGCGGTCGGTCATGGCTTGGCCTCCGGGGCGACTGCGAGTCGCCAGTGTGTAACTGGTGCATACCTCGGATCAATAAAAACATCCCCGCCGCTCGGCCCCTCCCACCAGTAGTCCCCGTCACTTTGTGGAACGCACCCGCAAAGAACAGAGCCATCTGCCAACCTCAAATCGACAAGATCAAAAGTCGGGTGCTTTTCAGGAATCGGCTTCCAGCCTTCGGGGATGATCGGCGCGGGCTGTGCGAAGTTATCCTCGACCGCTGCGATTGCGCCATCCAACCGGATCAGGGCCTCGCCAGAATCGTTTTCTGTTATCAATTCGCTGTCGTGCTGGGCCTGCATGTCCGCGATGATGGCCTCAGCAAGGGCGCTCGGCGCGGGCTGTGCGGGTTCGCCCATGTATGCAGGGCCGTTGATCTCGGCAACGAACTTTCGGTTCAGGTCTTCCGCTTCAAGCGCTCGCTTTTTCCATATCGCAACATCTTCCATCGCGCCATGGTAGGCGTCCGCGAAACTTGGCGCGGGCTGTGCGTCAGCAGGCACATACCCCCACTGCGCCGCGAGTCGCTTTTGCACTGCCGGGTCGCTGAGGTTAATTTCTTGCTGTTGACGCAGTGCCTCTTGGATCTTCTCGCTGAGTTTCATCTCATTCTCCTTTTACTCCGGGAGTGGAGTCTCTACGTTGCTTAAGCGTCCACATCACGCGATCACGCATCCAGTAAGCATCGTGGGCATAAATCGGACTACCCCGATACATGCAGTCGATAGCCGAAATGTCTGCGATCAAGTCGTCCCACCAACCGCGGGGTGGCTCCTGCTGCTCCATTGCCTCAACCTTGGCGCGCAGCCGGTCGCGCTCATCTTGAAGTTCCTCGATCAACTCTTCGTAACTTTTTTTCAGGTTGCCAAGATATTCAACGTTAATTGCCGAGTCGGATACCTTAGCGCGCAGGGCGTCGCGCTCTTGTTCGAGCCGGGCGCACTTCGTTTCCCACCCAGCCGCCACAGCGCGCGCCTTTCTGGGGAACTCTACCTCCTTGATGTGTGCGACCTCTTTCTCAGCCGCCTCAACCTCGGCACGAAGCCGCACGATTTCTACTGCAGCTTCTTTCCGCAGCTCGCTATAGCCAGCGCTAAGGCTGTCATTTAGGCGTTCAACAATATCCATCATTTCATTCTCCTTTTGCGCCTAGCAACGTCCACACCTTGTCCCAGCATTGCTGTTCTTCGCGCTGATCCTCCCGTGAGCGGTACTTCCTAGTGCCAGTCCAAGTTTCTCGCTTACCAAGCTCAAGTGCTCGATGCAAAGCGATTTTGATCTCGTCTAGTTTGGGCTGTGCGCCGGGCAGGACAAGTGGCATCCAGTGTGTCGGCTCGAAACCCCATTCAGTAAGATCATCATTTGCGTGATCAATCCACCGGCCAGCGTGATAGTCGCTGCACATGCGCCCCGTCGTAACTATCATCGGAGTTGTCGTGTATCCAGAAAGGCCACACAGCAACAGGAACTGATCTTTTGGCGCAGTTTCAATTGGCTGCCACATTTTATTCTCCTTTTGCGCCGGGGGCGAGATAGAGCAATTCAACCACCCCCACATGGTTCGGGTCTCGTGCGCTCCACCCAAGCTGATAGTTCTCGTTGTCCGCGTAGCTACGACTACCGTAGCCACCCTCACCGTTGAAGGTTCGCCACGCAACCGGCTTCTGCTGCTCCATCGCCTCGATCTTGGCGCGCAGTTCGTCGCGCTCGTTCACTACCTTGGTTAGTATTGATCCGATGGAATCAATAATCCTTTCCTTCAGGGCAATATCTTTCTCCGCGGCCTCCAGTTGATTTCGGATGTTAGGGATTACCTTCTCTGTCAGGTCGCGGGCAGTGTTTTCCGAAATTTCGAACGCTTTCTTATAAGTGGCTTGCCTAGATTCCGCCAATTCGAGGCGGTCGAGAAGCTCATTGATCACTGCGGGGTTGGCTTCTTTCTGGAAATCTTGCAGGAGTTTAAGCCAGTTCAGGCTAGCCCCATCAGGTCCAGTCAAGGCCGCTTGCGCCAGTCGGCGCAGTTCTTTGATGTTGATGGTCATTTGATTCTCCTTTTGCACCGGGGCTATTTCTCCCCTCATGGGCTCCTTCGATCCATCCTTAAAACCCTCGATTTGTGCCTGATCTAGCATGGTTAATCCCAGAAGTAATATAGAATGAAGAACAGGATCAGCCCTACAAAAGTCCGTTCAAACAGCCGGGGGTTGTAGTAATACGCTCGCATCCACAGTCTGGGGGGTCGATGCCTAGGCCGAGGTCGACGAGTGCACACGGTCAAATCCTTCGTTGCAGGGGACCAATCCACCCCTTGACTTCACCTCGGTACTTCTCTCCAGACCATGGATAGCACCATTGCCCTTCCATATACATTAGAAAGAGGTCTCGAAGCAGGTGGGGTGTGTTGAGATCGAGGACTCTGCAGGCATATACGCCCACTCGGCTGGGCAGTCGTCCGGTCGCGTACTCGATTATGGGATCAGCGCGAGTTGCAATAAACGCTTCCACGATCGGAACGAGCTTCTCATTCATAGACAGGTGTTCCGGGTTGTTGTTATCAAACACTACCTGCCACCCATGCTCTGGAGTGGAGATCTGGAACAGCTGCCATTGACCCTTTCCAGGGCGCGTGGGGATGTTCTGAGCGGTAAGCCACTCCTTGAACTCCTCCAGCTTCGATCGGTGTAGGATACCCCGTTTCATAGCTAACTCCCACTCTTGGTATTTGTAAGTAAGCGCCCGAGCTTGGTCCCAGGCGTGGAAAGATCCCCCTCTCATCCGCACCTCCTCGATCAGCGTGGGGATCGCATAATAATGCGCTAAGACCGTGGCCTTCCCGTCAGGAAGGTTGGTGGCAGAGCCTATCGGGGTGGTTTGTTTCCGATCCGCTGCGCTGCTTCTCGTTTCGCTTTGGATGCGACGACCCGTTCTTCGACTGTATCGGCAGGCCGGGTTCGCTCTGGCATTGCACCGAAGCGAAGGTAGCGCTCATAGCGCTCACGCTGAAGGTCAGATTTCGAAATCTCTTCTCTCGATCTCACGTGCTTCTCCATGTGGGGTGTAGTGCTTAGTTTTCCACGTCATGGTGTGCCGAGACAGCAGCAAAGATCTGCTCGACCCAGGCCTCGTCAAGCGGTACGTCCGCGAAATGCCCGACAGCCTGTTCCATTTTAGATCACCATCCACCATGGGGCGAGTGCCAGGACCGCGACGAACAGGAAGAATATGATAGTCCCGAGAATGGCTTCTCCAGGGGGAGTGGCCAGGGGAGAGTTCTCCTCAAATGCCAGGTTCCTCTGACCTCTGGGCGAATGCCTCAGAAAGTGGAGTTGCTCGTGGTGCTTGCGAGCTAGGCGATCCAGCTGCTCGAGTTCTTGCGGAGTGGGCTTATTCATGGTTGGGCTCCCACCAGCTGGGCGCGGGGCGTCCCCGGTTCCAGGCGGCAAAGGTTTTTGAATGGTAGTAGGCGCGATAAGCGGCTACCGGATCCGTCGGATGACGGAACTCGTCAGGCATACACTGAACGAATGGAGTACCTCCACGTGGTATGTGGAGCGGAGGAGAGACGAGCTGGAGAATAACCGGCTCGCACTTGTGAGTGCGTCCGTAGCGATGAGTGTACTCCCGGCATAGCTCCAGGGCGTGCTCAACCAGCCAGTGGTAGTTGTCCCGTCCCTGAGCGGTCCAGAGGGTGCACGGGTGATTCTGATGCGTGGGCTTGTATGGGCCTTGGGACACCGTGGACAGAATCTGAGCGGACTCTAACAAGAGTTTCACCACGTGTTTGTCACACATATATTGTGCGGCTTTATGAGGATCCTGAGACAGGATGAAGATATTCATGGCTAAGTGGGCGTAATGAATCAGTAAGGGTATTATACCCTATAATCAATATCCTGACTGTATTCTCTTCTTGTTGATCTCGTTCTTGTGGAAGTAGATCTCATGGGGATCATGCCCCTCGGCTTGAATGTACTTCCACAGGTAAGCCAGAGCCGTCCGGAGGATTCGTTGTACCGCTTTCTCATCCGTGGGCTGCGGGTTGGACTTCCAGGGTTTGGCCTTCATGAGGTTGGCCGCTTTGCCCACTTGAATAAGTACATCCAGAATGTCCGGCCGGGAGTCGGTCGAGACAAGGACTGCGGCCACTGATTCTGGGGACACGTCAGTTAGGATGCAAAGCTCGGTCAGAAAGTGCAGGACGTCCGACAGCTCTTCCGCGTGCTCCTCGTCCGAAGCCAGGAGAGACTCCACCACTTCCTCGGTGAAGAACCAGGCCATCATTCTGAAGTGCTGCTGATGCTCCCGAAGCCTCAGGTCCAGAGGCGGAGTGGGAGCCAGGTATCCGTTCTCCAGCTCTTTCGGAGCGATTCGATCCATCAGGTCCCGTTGATGCTCGAAGATGCGATAGAGTTGCTCAATCATTTCATGCGCTCCAGTGCGTGAGTGAGGCGGGTGATGAGAACCGGTAGGGCTCGCTCGTTTTCCCAATTGTAAATGAAGTTGGGGTCCAGCTCGTCCATCAGATTATCGTATGCCCTGATGAGGTCATGGAGCTTCCCGTACGTGCCCTCCAGCTGCTCTCGCTCGTGGTATGTGGCGGCGATGGTGTCCCAGTGAGGCCGGCAGTAGATCAGGTAGTGTCCGTTGCGGCATGCGCTGGCTAAGCGAAGAGAGGAGGCCCCTGAGGTGTTGCGTACGAGTGGGGAGTAGATCAGGTCCGAGATTGCTGAGTGGCGGTCCAGGATCAGAGGGTACGGGGCGGCATTCGCCCAGTTGTGCCAGCGCTGGATGTCCTCCTCCGTCTGAGGCATGCGGTAGGTTCGGGCCATGGGAAGCCTGAGCTGGGTGGCCAGAGCTTGAATGAGCGTAGACTTGCCCGAGTTGTCGGGGCCCTCAACAATGATAAGAGGCATAGTGAGTGTGAGCGTGAAGTGGGGGTGACGGTGGAACTTCTATTATATACCAGGTCCGGTCAAAGTTTTACTTTTAGTATCTTGGCGGGGTATAATACGAATTCGCCGTAATCGAGGTGTAACATGCAAATGCAAATGCATAGTATCGGGCAAGCGGCGGAGCGCCTGGGAGTGAGCTATCACTGGGCTCACAAGCAGGTGCGACGTCACGGGTTGGGCCGTAAGGTGGGTTGGGGTGTCGTCCTGAGCGACTCTGACCTGGAGAAACTTGAGTGCGTAGCGAGCCGGAGGGAGCATGGTCGCAAAGCGGCTGCGTAAAACATTGCCCCAGATTGAGGCTCTGTATGGTAGGGGAGTGAAGAGTGTGATACCCCTGTTCGATGGCAAGAACCCGGGCTACGGGCAGTGGCAGAAGGTAACCGATGAGGAAGCCCAGGAGCGAGTCTGGGAATGGGGTGGTGGTGTCGAGAAGGTGAATTACGGCATTCGCTTGGGCCCGGCTCACGGTAACCTCTGCGACATCGACTTGGACTCTCGAGAAGCAAAACTTCTGGCAAAGTACTATCTTCCCCCTACCGCTCGTTTCGGGCGGGGCGGAATCTGCACTCACTACCTGTATCGGGTTCTGGGCGGCGGTAAGAGAGATGGACTGGTGAGTAAGCGGTTTCAGTGGGACAAGCGTGATGAGAAGACCATCATGCTGGAGATCCGGTATTCTGGACAGACCATGGGTCCGGGGTCTCACCACCCCGATACCGGTGAAGAAATCGAGTGGATGAGTGAGGATGAGATCTCCGAGATCGACTCTGAGGACCTATATGGGCTAACCTGCCAGCTGGCCGCGGCATCGCTGTTGCTCAGGGACTGGTCTGCTGGTGGCCGGGACGAGCTTGCTCTGTGCCTGCTGGGGTCGATGATTCGAGCGGGGTGGTCCGATGAAGATGCCGACTCATTTCTTGAACCTATTTTGGTCGAGAGTGGGGATGAGGAAAGCGTCAAGCGTCTGAAGGCCTCCCGTCTGCGCGATGAGCTCGTGGGGGGTGGTCGAGTTCCCGGATTGCCTCGACTCCGTGAGTTAGTGAGCGGAGGTGGAGTCGGGTCTGCAGGGTTCGAGCGAGTGGTCGAATGGCTCGAGCTTGGATCAGCTTCGGTGATCGAGGAGATGAATTCTCAATACGCGGTCTGCAAGCTGATCGGTGGGGGAGTGGCCATTCTGCACGAGGAGATGGGCGGAGCCGTGTCATTCATGGACCAGCGAGCTCTGGCTCTGCTGTATGCCAACCATCGTGTGGCTTCGGGTGGAAAGGAGGTGACGGCCGATAAGTATTGGCTGGGGCATCCAGACCGGCGTGAGTATAGGCGCGGTGTGGTGTTCCGTCCAGGACTTCCGGCAGGGGACGGTGAGTACAACCTCTGGAGCGGATTCGCGGTGGGTGAGGAGGAAGGCGCGGTATTTGGAGCCGGGTGGGAGATATACCACGATCATCTGCGGGACAACGTCTGTGGCGGTGATCTGGAGGTGTTCCGGTGGCTGCTCGGGTGGATGGCGCACCGTGTCCAGAGGCCATGGGAGGTGCCCCAGAGCGCGGTGGTGTTGATCGGTGAGCGCGGAGACGGTAAGAGCAGTGTGTTCAAGATATTGGGTCGCCTGTTCGGCCGGCACTACATGTCGGTGACGCAGAGCTCACAGCTGCTCGGCAAGTTCAACCAGCACTTGATGGACAAGGTGTTGGTCCTGGCTGACGAGGCCGTGTGGGGCGGTTCGAAGGAATCGGAAGGGGTTCTGAAGGTCTTGATCTCCGAAGATAAGCGGACCATCGAGATCAAGGGTGGAGCGATCTTCGACGTCGATAACTGCCTGGGAGTGGGGATCTGCTCCAATAATGATTGGGTGGTGCCTGTCGGCCGCCATGAGCGGCGGTTTCTGGTACTGCGGGTAGGCCGGGGGGTGGGCGGCGATCTGGACTTCTGGGACCGCATGTATTCGGTGATGAGTGCTGCCGGGGGAGGCCTGGGGCGCATGCTCTGGGACCTGAAACACTATTCTCCGGAGGGGTGGCGAGGCAACCGACCGCCCATGACCGACGCAGCTCGCGAACAGCAGGACATGGGTGTGGAGCGCTGGGTCCAGTTTCTGCGGGAGCTTGAGCTTCGGGAGGACGAGGAGTTCTGGGAGGACGTGCTGTACGAGAGGTATGCGGCCTGGCACAAGGAGCATGGTGGTAAGTGGGGGGCCGAGACGGCTGTGGTCTTTTATAAGCGAGTGCAGAGGATGTTCCCCTGGGCTATTCGGAATCGCGTGAAAGTGAGTGAGGGTAAGCGTCGAGGTCGGATCAAGTTTGTGCGGGTCGCGGAATCGCTAAGATTGTTCATGGGTTGAGGTGAGGGCCTTCGGCCCTATTTTTTTTTATATTCATTTTTTTTAGCATGTTCTCATAAATTGCGTGAAGAT
>ERZ795044.104-NODE-104-length-68702-cov-8.639067_pt1 | contig 68702 bp, 67 predicted proteins | sample MGYA00375128_ERZ795044 | MGnify/ENA primary metagenome ERZ795044 (study PRJEB30173, sample SAMN05720213) | anaerobic digester metagenome | isolation source: active sludge of municipal wastewater-treating anaerobic digesters | place: USA | collected 2014-12-22 ...
TCCGCGGAATTGCGCGGCCCCAGCTGCCGTCATCCTCGGGCTTGACCCGAGGATCTTTCTTGAGCGGTGCGGGCTGATGGACAGGAAGATCCTCGGGTCGAGCCCGAGGATGACGGTGGGATGCTGCTGGAAATGTGCGTGGAGCTCTGCATCCCGGCCTTCGCGGGGAATGCGTGAGCAGGGTTCATGCCTCGGGTAACCCTCACCACAAGCGGTGGGATTGTCAGTACCTGCAAGTTCGCGCATGTCGGGGTCTTCCAGACGGGGAGTGATGATGTTTACGCATGTGATGGTCGGGACGAATGATCTCGAGCGAGCCAAGAAATTCTATGACGCGGCGCTGGCGGAGCTGGGCGTGAAGCCGGCGACGATTGATGGGCACCGCATGTTCTATCGGACGCCGACGGGGTCGTTTGGCGTGGGCAAGCCGATCGATGGCGAGCCGGCGACGATTGCCAATGGCGGGACGATCAGCTTCGCGGCGCAGACGACCGAGCAGATCGATGCGTGGCATGCGGCGGGCGTCGCCAATGGCGGCACGGCGATCGAGAAGCCGCCCGGCCTGCGTGAAGGGCCAACGATGAAACTGTATCTCGCCTATCTGCGCGACCCGGATGGCAACAAGATCTGCGCCATGAAGCGGATGGGCTGATTCAGGCCCTGCCACCCCCTGCTGACAGTCGGCTGTCAGCAGGGGGTGGCTACGTTCTTCCTGTTCCGGCGTTGTCTCGCCGTCAGGAGGAAAACCGATGCTCAAATTCTATCACGCTCCTTGGTCGCGCTCGTCGAACGTGCTGTGGCTGATGGAGGAGCTTGGCGTTCCCTACGAGATCGAGCAGATCGATATCCGGCAGGAAGGCGGCGTGCCGGAGAGTTATCGCGCGATCCAGCCGAACAAGAAGGTGCCCGCGATCTCGCATGATGGCGTGGTGGTGACCGAGCGGGCGGCGATTTCGATCTATCTCTGCGATGCGTTTCCGCAGGCGGGGCTGGCGCCCAGGATCGGCGACAAGGATCGCGCGGCTTATCTGACATGGCTGGTCTATGCGGACTCGGTGTTCGACCCCGCTGTGGCGTTGCACACGCTGAAGCTGGAGTATCAGTCGAGCGGCGTGTCGTTCGGAACCTTCGACGACATGGTGGCGAACCTCGACCGTCGGCTGTCGCAATCGGAGTTCATCGCGGGCGAAAGGTTCACGGCGGCCGATGTGCAGGTTGCTGGCAGCATGGCGTATGTGATGCAGCAGAAATGGTTGCCAGAGCGGCCAGCCTTCACGGCCTATCTCGCGCGCACGACCCAGCGCCCCGCCGCGCTTCGCGCGCAGGCGAAGGACATGGAGATGGCGCGGTCGATTCCCGCGCTTGCGGTGATGTTCAAAGGGCAGTGAAGCGCCGGCGCGCTCGAAGCTCGCTCGGTTCAGCGCTTCTTCGGATTTGCGACCTTGTCTTCCAGCCACGCGACGGCGGCCTTGTAAGTTTTGTAGTCGTCGCTGTTGAGGTCGAGCAGATGGGGGCGGATATCCTTGTCGAACGTGTAGCGCGTGTCGACATGGCCGGTGAGTTCCAGCAGAAAGCCGCCCATCGAATAGCGCACGGTGTTGTCGCCGGAGATGCGGGCGCCGCGCATGAGCTGCTTCATCACGGCGGGCGTGGGGTGGGCTGTTGCGATTTCGTAGAGACGGTCGAGGGCGCCGGTCATCGACAGTGCTTTCTCGAGCTTGTCGATGAAACGGCTTTCGATTTCTTCGGTCCAGCCATGCTTTTCGATTTCGTCCATGAAGGCTTCGATGCCGCCGCCGTCTGTCTGCTTCTCGGCAGCGACGCCGACGCGCTTGATGGCTTTCGGTGTGGCGAGTGCTCGCAGGGCTTCGACATCGCGCCAGTCGAGGGAGCTGCGCTCGCAGATTTCATCGGTGAGACGATCACGCTCTTCGGGCGTGACGTCGGCGAGCGCGGGAATGTCGTAGGGCGTGCCTTCCTTCCATGCGTCGTAGTCGATGATCATCGACTTCCTGAAGCGCGTGAAGGCATCGGTTGGGTTGGACATGGAGCTGGCTCGTTGCTGCCAGGTTCGTATCCGCGGCGACGGCGGGGGTCCAGTGCGCAGCGTACTGCGCAGATCAGGCGTGGCAGATCAGGCGTGAATGTCGACGATCTGGGCGGGAGCGGTAGTCGACGGAGATGTTTCCGGCTTCGCTTCAGTCGTCTTTGCGGGTGGGGTCGTTTCGACCTTGGCGCGAACCGGGTCGGGCTCCGGCTTGCGAGCGGTTTCGGCGCGAGCCGCGCGTTCAGCTTGCGCTGAGGCGCGCGCGGCTTCCTGATCGGCGGCCATGCGTTGCATGGCTTGCGCGAAAAGAAGCTCCCGGATCTGTGCAGCGTATCGGACCGAGATGGGTCCGACTGCGGTCGTCGCGTCGGCGCTCATGACACACTCCTATACTGGGCATTATCTGCCGGTGCGGTGAATCGCGCGTAAACGGAGGTGGGGGTTTTGTGCTGTTTTGAAGGGCAGAATAGTTAATTCTGGAGCGCAATCGATTCAGGATTCTGCGACGTCGCTACAGCGCGACAACGCTTCAGACCTTCACGTCGACCATGAGAGCGGTGTGGTGGCCCAGGCGGGCGCGGTGGCCGCGTTCGAGCAGGTCAGCTACGTTGCGCGCCTTCTGGATCTTGCGATCGGATCGCTCGGCAGCAAGATAGATCGCGTGTTCACGCATCGTGGCAGGATTGACCACGGACGCGCTACGCACTGCCTGAAGATCGAACGACATGACGGCCAACACTGCTGCGGTCGCGGATCTGGCGACTGAAGCAGGATGGCAGATGCGCGTGAAAGGCGCATGCGATCGCGCGCAGCGATTGCGGCGGGATGGTTAGGACGCCGGTAAGACCTGCGGCTAGGTCAGAACATCCACAAGGAGACCGCCATTGGCGGGCTTGGGACGCGGCGGCGCTTCAGCGGCGCGGTCGGCGACGGTGGGGCGGGCGCCGGCGGCGGCCTTGGCTTCCTCGATGCGCGTGTCGCGGCGGGCGTCGGCGCGCGAGATGAGATACTGGTGCGCGGCTTCACGGCCAGCATCACGGCGGTTCTCTTCGGTGGCGCGAACGGACAGGGGGGCGTCGATAGGCATGGCAGCGACCCTTCTTCAGCCGCAGCGCGCGGCCTGGCGTCGAAAATGGGGGATAGACGTGTACCGAATTTGTAGGACGGCTGGAAAATTTCGATCCTGAAATCAAAGCGCTGCTAACCAAGAATGGGGGATGGCGCAGCTGAAATTCTACGGCGCGGTGGGCCGGGGTATATTGGCTCATGGTCGACAAGTGGGTCAGCGCGAGGCGCGGGGCCACACATCGCGAAGAGAGAAGCGCCGCGGCGCCTTCGCAAGACGCGCTTGTTGGCCGGCTCAATGACAGCACGAGACCGGAGGACCGGATGAAACTTTTCGGCAAGCGCGAAATCAAGTCGGCTGCGCCGCTGACGGCGATCTCCGACCTGCGCGCCGCGCAATGGTCCGGGATGGGGCAGCTGGTGCGCGAGGGGTTCGAGCGCAACGCGGTGGCCTATCGTTGTGTGCGGATGATCGCGGAGGCGGCGGGGAGTGTCGGCTTTCGCGCCGTGGACAACCAGGATGCGCTCGCGCGCCTGATTGCGCGGCCCAATGGCGAGCAGGCCGGGCCGGATCTGATGGAGACATTCTACGGCCACATCGCGGTGACAGGCGATGCCTATCTCGAAGCCGTATCGATGGATGGCGAGGTGCGCGAACTGTTTGTGTTGCGGCCGGACAGGATGAAGGCCCTGAAGGGGCCGCGCGGATGGCCGGTGGCGTGGGAGCATCGCGTTGGCAGCGAGGTGCGCCGGCTTTCACGCGAGGCGGATGGGTTTGCGCCGGTGCTTCACCTGCGGCTGTTTCATCCGGCGAATGATTATGAGGGGCACTCCCCGCTGGAGGCGGCAGCGCGGGCGGTGGATGTCCACAATGCGGGCGGAGCATGGACCAAGGCGCTGATCGACAATGCGGCGCGGCCTTCAGGCGCGCTGGTCTATTCTGGCGGAGAAGCGCTGACGGATGAGCAGCGGGCGGAGCTGCGCAGCGATCTCGATCGCAATTTTGTTGGCGCGACGAATGCCGGGCGGCCCTTACTGCTGGAAGGCGGGCTTGATTGGCGACCGATGAGCCTGTCGCCGGCGGACATGGATTTCGTGGAGCAGCGCAATTCGGCGGCGCGGGAGATTGCGCTGGCGTTCGGCGTGCCGCCGATGCTGTTGGGCATTCCGGGGGACGCGACCTATGCGAATTATCGCGAGGCCAATTCCGCTTTCTGGCGGCTTACGGTGTTGCCGCTGGTGAACAAGGCGGCGCGCGCGATTTCGGGTTGGCTGGAGGATCGCGTCGGCGGCGGAATCGTTGCGGACCTGGAGGGCGTGCCGGCATTCCAGGAGGAACGCGCGGAGCAGTGGGCGCGGATCGATGCCGCGAGCTTCCTCACAGTGGAGGAGAAGCGGCGATTGGCGGGGGTAGGGTGAAGGCATTTTGCCTTGCAACGGCCGGCGGCGTGAGTTCACGCCAGCACGGACAGACTCATCAGGCCGATGACGACGACGGCGATCAGGATGCGCTGCGCCATAGATAGACTCCTGTTGGGGGCTCACCTTGGTGGGCACGTCTTAGGCGTCATGAATTGAAGGATTTATTCCGCGGCGACGTTGTAGCGTGGCGAAGCGCGGGCCGGGAAAGGATCGTCGTTCCAGGGTTGGCGCGACGGGGCAGGCAGCGACGGCAGAGCCGGCGCGAACACTGGGCGTTCTTCCGCGAGAGAGCGGACAACGGCGGTGTGATGCATCAGGAAATCAATGATGTTGCGCAGGTCGGCAACGGAGTAGCTGGCGAAAGCGTGCTCCATGAAGCGCGCGGCGAGCAGCAGTTCTTTGGGAGACCCAAGAGGCGCGCCGGCCGGCAGGCGGCGCGTCGCGCCGGGCGGCAGGATGAAGTGCGCGAACCAGGCGTGATCTTCAGGCGCGAGGCGCAGGCGTGGCTCGGGCGCGCGGCCGAATGAGCGGCGCATGAGCATGCGATCAATGCGGTTGCGCTCGCCATTGTTGGGCAGGCGGTCGCGCGCGAAAGCGAGAAACATGGAGAGCGTCACGAGGCGCTGCTGGCCATCGAGAAGCGTGGAAATGCCTTGCTGCAGCGGGCAGACGGTTATGACGCCGAGATAGAAGCGTTCTTCGGGGACGTCTTCTTCATCGATTGAATCGTGAGCTGAGGTTTCGAGGTCGACCAACAGCTGAGCGACTTGCGGCGGGCCCCAGTGAAAACCGGGACGAGCCGGGCCGCATCGAAAACGCGCTGTGCCTGAAAAGAGGCGACCAACGCTGACGACATCCGCCCGCTTCAAAATGGAAACTCCCGAACACGCACTAACGCGCCGCCCAGCCCGGAAGTGAGTTCTATGTAGCAGAGGATTTTGGAATGATCGACAAAAAAATCACATGGGCTCTCATTTTTGCAATCGTGATTGAATCCGCAGGCGTATTCGCGTGGGCGGGATCGACTGCCGAGCGACTGGACGAGGTCGAACTGCGTGTTGCGTCGCTGTCGGATGCGGCCGTGCGCCTCGCGCGAGTCGAAGTGAAGCTGGAGCTGGCGGCGGCGCAGCTCGATCGCATCGAGGCGAAACTGGATCGCTCGCGCAACAGCCGTTGAACCCCGCACACTAGAGGAGAAACGAGATGCCGAGGCAGTCTCTGGTTATCGAGGGTTATGCATCCCTGTTCGGAGTTGAGGACATGGCCGGCGATGTGGTGCGGGCGGGGGCGTTTACGCGGACGCTGGCGCGCGGAGGCTATGTGAGAATGCTGCTGAGCCATGTCGGCGGACGGACGGCGGGCCGATGGACGATGATGCGCGAGGATGGGCGCGGGCTGTTTGTGCGCGGGTTGGTGACGGATGACACCGCCGCCGGGCAGGCCGCGCTGAAGCTGATCGGCGAGCGGACGCTGGGCGGGCTGTCGATCGGGTTCATTGCGCGGGACTGGTCGCCGCGCGTGAGTCGGGGGCGCGAGCTGCGGGAGATCGAGTTGCGGGAGGTTTCGCTGGTGACAGCGCCGATGCTGCCGGGGGCGAGATTTGCGGCGGCGGGCGAGGCCGCAGGTGTTGAAAATTATGATCTCACGAAAGTGCGAACGCGCTGACGTGGCGGCAGGCTTTCCGCTTGCGGAAACCGAGCGTAGGTAGGGGCCACAAATTGGCCTGGCGACCGGGTATCCGGCGAAGGGTAACATGAGGAGGCACGCCGATGAGAACGAAACTGCTGGCCGCGACGGCTCTTTGCTTTGCGGCCGCGCTGGGAGCGGGCGCTGCTTCTGCGCAAGGATCTGAAGCTGGCTATGCCGTGCCGCACACGAAGTGGGGCGCACCGGACCTGCAGGGGTTCTGGAACAACACGTCGGTGACCGGCATGCAGCGCCCGGGCGACGCGAAGGCGCTGGTGGTGAGCGAGAAGGAAGCGGAGCGGCTGGTGAACCGCAACCTGCTGATCGTTCTGTCGAAGCAGGACCAGGCGACGAACGGCCAGGACCCGAACAACACAAAGCTGCTCGAGGACAAGAACCCGGACCGCGGGTACAATTCATTCTGGATCGATCCGGGCTCCAAGCTTGCGAGCGTGAAGGGCGAGCTGCGCACGTCGTGGATCGTCGAGCCGGCGACCGGGCGCATTCCCTACAAGCCGGGCGCGCGCAATGCGGGCGGCTATTCGATCACCAATTTCGACGGCCCCGAGACACGGCCGCAGGCTGAGCGTTGCGTGCTGGGCTTCTCGGGCTCGTTCGGGCCGGTGATGCAGAACGGCATGTACAACAACACGATGCAGTTCGTGCAGACGCCGACGCATGTGACCATTCTCGTCGAGATGAACCATGATGCGCGGATCATTCCGATTGTTGCGAGTAAGGCTGACGTGAAGTTCAGCCCCGTTCCGAAATGGGGTGGCGAGTCAGTCGGCTGGTATGAAGGCGATACGCTGGTGGTGGAAACGACCAACGTGCATCCGAACCAGCGGGCGATGATCACCAAGGACGGCAAGGTGACCGAGCGCTTCTCGCGCTGGAACGAGCATCAGGTTCTTTACACCTTCGAGGTGGAAGACCCGACGCTGTACACTCAGGTTTGGAAGGGCGAGCAGGCGCTGAACTCCAGCGAGCCGCTGTATGAATACGCCTGCCATGAAGGCAATTACGCGATGCCGGGCATTCTGGCTGGCGCGCGCGAGATCGAGAGCCAGGGCAAGGTGCCGGGCATGGGTCCGGGCATCACGGCGGGCATCGTGCTGCCGCGCGACGAAACGGGCGGCGAAGGTTTCAACTAGACCTCATTGTGGTTGACGTACGGAGAGGCGCGCCCTGATGGCGCGCCTCTTTCGTTTCAGCTAAGCCGTGCGGGTGGGTTGGCTCGACTGACATATTCAAGGAAGCCGCTGTGATGATCAGGAAGCTCATGGTTTGCACCGCGCTGGCGGGTGCGGTTCTTGTTGGCAATGCGTCTGCGCAGCACGCGCCGGGATACACGGCGCCCAAGACGAGCTGGGGCGTGCCGGATGTGCAGGGGTTCTGGAACAGCACGTCGATCACAAGCCTTCAGCGGCCGGGTGGTGTCGACAAGCTGGTGGTAACCGAGGCCGAGGGGCGCGAGATCGTGGAGAACAATCCGCTGATCATGCTGACCCGGCAGGAAGAGCAGGCGCAGGGCGAAGACCCGAACGATCTTTCGATCCTTGCCGACAAGAATGCCGACCGCGGCTACAATGCTTTCTGGATTGATCCGGGTTCGCGGCTTGGCGAAGTGAAGGGCGAGTTGCGGACGTCTTGGATTACTGAGCCGGCAAATGGACGTGTGCCGTTCAAGGTGGGGGCGCAGCGTTCGGGCGGCGGACACAAGGACGCGGTCGCAGGCACGAATTTCGACGGGCCGGAAACGCGCCCACTGTTCGAACGATGCCTGATGACGGAAACGACCGCCGGGCCGATCATGCAGAACGCGATGTACAATTCCACGCTGCAGATCGTTCAGTCGCCGGAAGCGGTGATGATCGTGGTGGAGATGGTTCACCACGCGCGCGTGATCCCGATTGTCGCGAATGCGGCTGCGGCAAAGCACGGACCCAAGGAGATCCCGCAATGGGCGGGGGATTCGGTTGGCTGGTATGAGGGCGACACGCTGGTGGTGGAGACGCGCAATGTGCATCCGCTGCAGCCGAGCCTGATATCGCCGACGGGTAAGCTGACGGAACGGTTCTCGCGCTGGTCGGATGGACAGGTGCTGTATGCGTTTGCGGTGGATGACCCGTCACTCTACACGCAGCCCTGGAAGGGCGAGATGGCGTTGAACACGTCGCAGCCGCTGTATGAGTTTGCCTGCCATGAAGGCAATTATGCGATGCCGGGCATTCTGGGCGGCGCGCGAGAGCTGGAGTCCAAGGGCATCAAGCCGGCTCTGGGGCCGGGGATCACGGCGGGTATTGTCCCGCGCACCAAGAACTAGCGCTGGTCGACACGACTTTCTGAAAATCGACTGAAATCGATAGAAGGCGCGCCCTGGCGGCGCGCCTTCGCTATGTTTGCCGTACGCCATGCTTCGCGGCGGCGGTGACTGACGGGCGCGAAGCACAAGGGAAAGCAATGACAATAGAGACGAAGATGAACGCGCCCTCGGGCGTGAATGCGGACGCGCGTGCGATTGCAGCTGAGATGATGGCGGCGTTCGAGGCCTTGAAGGCTGCGAACGATGCGCGGATCGAGGAGATCGAAAAGCGGGGCGTCGCTGATCCTCTCCTGGATGCGAAGCTGAAGAAGATCGAGACGTCGCTGGATCGGCAGCGTTCAGCGCTGGAGCGGCTGGCGCTGGAGCAGGCGCGGCCTGCGATGGGCGATGATCCGCGCAAGGGCGACCCGGAGCACAAGTCGGCCTGGGGCACGTACATGCGCAGGGGTGACGACAGCGGTATTGCGCGGCTGGATCTCAAGTCGGTGAATGTCGGCACGGAAGCGCAAGGCGGTTATGTGGCGCCGCCGGAGCTGGACCGGCTGATCGAGCAGCGGCTGATGGCGTCTTCTCCGATGCGGCAGATCGCTTCGGTCAGGCAGACGTCGGCGACGGTATTCAGGAAGCCGGTGAGCCTTGGCACGACCTCGGCGTGGGCAGCAGAGACGGGCGCGCGTGCTGAGACGACAGCGCCACAGCTGGACCTGCTCGAGTTTCCAGCGGCGGAACTCTATGCGATGCCAGCGGCGACACAGACGCTGCTGGATGATGCGTATGCGGATGTCGACGAATGGCTGGCGGATGAAGTCGAGGCCAGCTTCTCGGCGCAGGAGTCCGCGGCGTTCGTGACGGGCGATGGCTCAAACAAGCCGAAGGGGTTTCTGAGCTACGACATGATCGCGGACGCGAGCCATGCGTGGGACAAGATCGGCTTCATCCTGTCTGGCGGCGCGGGCGCGTTTGCGGCGAGCAATCCGGCGGACAAGCTGATTGACCTTGTCTATGCGCTGAAGAGCCAGTTCAGGGCGAATGCGCGGTTCGTGATGAACCGCCGGACCGTGTCGGCGGTGCGCAAGTTGAAGGATGGCGATGGCAACTATCTGTGGCGTCCGGGCGGTGCGGGCGAAGCGGCCAGCCTGCTTGGCTATGCGGTGACCGAGATCGAGGACATGCCGGATATCGCGGCGAACGCGTTCTCGATTGCGTTCGGTGATTTCCGGCGCGGCTATCTCATCGTGGATCGCCAGGGCGCGCGGGTGCTGCGTGACCCGTATTCGCTGAAGCCCTACGTGCTGTTCTATACGACCAAGCGCGTGGGCGGCGGCGTGCAGAACTTCGACGCCATCAAGGTTATGAAGTTCGCCGCTTCCTAACGTGCGGAAGAAGGGCGCTCGTGCGCAGCGCGCGGCGCCCTTCACTCGATTGCGCTCAACCTGGTGAAGCCGGGGTGTTCGGCTTCGTCAGCGGCGCACGGACCGGAGCCCGCGGTTTGGGTTTGAACGGATCGGCTGCCAGATCCGGCTTTCCCGGGCCCAGTATGGTCAGATCCTTGCCTGCCGGCGCTCCTGCACGGGGGATGAAGCCCATGCAGTCGCCGCCGTTGTCACATGCGACGAGGACGCCGTTGCTTGGGTTGTAGCAACCATAGCCTCCGCTCTGGCCCTGGACTTTGAAGCCTCCGGCCGCGTCGCATGCGGCGTTGACCTGTTCTTTCGAGTGCTTGTCCTTGAGCGGAACCCGCTCTTCTGCCGATGCAGGCGAGGCAGCGAAGAGCCCGAGCGCCAGCATGGTAGCCAGGGCGGGCGGGCCGATACGGATTCCGAGTTTTGACATTTTATGATTCCCCCAAAACGATGCCCGAACGATTCTCGCGAAGGCGCCTGTCGTCAAGATGGATTGCGCACTTCGTCCGCATAAGCGCGCTATACGACAGGATGTCGGGGCAGCCGTCTCGACGGTTGCGGCAGCGTGGCCTAGCGTGACGAACGCAGCTGGAGCTTCTCGATGGGATCGCCTTCGCCGGATCGCACCGCGGACATGTTCATCGAACGGTTCAACGCCAAGGACGCGATAGGTTTCGCGCAGCTTTATTCCGAGGATGCGGTCTTTACATACGATGGCCTGGAGAAGGCTGTCGGCCGCAAGCAGATCGAGGGCGCCATTGCGGGTTTCATGATGGCGGGCCTGAAATTCCGCGGGCACAATGTGAATGTGTACGTTGTCGGTGATACGGCGCTCACGCGGTTCAAATGGGAATTGTTCGACGCTCAGGACGCTATCATTGCGACGGGGGTTTCCACCGAGGTGCAGCGGTGCGGACCCGATGGCCTGTGGCGCTTCATCATCGATGACTCGGGCGGCGGGAATCGCGCGTAGGCATTCTTGATTTTCATCAGTCCATCAGGATGATGCCGCCACTTGAAGCGGGGAGCGGATAATGGGCGTTACGTCGCCGGAACTGATGGCGGAAGCATTTATCGGGCGGTTCAATGAACGCGATGAAGCGGGCTTGCTCGCCCTGTACGAGCCGGACGCGTTGTTCACCTTCGATGGCCAGCAAAAGGCAGTTGGCACGGAGCAGATCAAGGGCGCGCTGGCGGGTTTCCTGGGATCTCCGTTCAAGCTGCGGGGCAAGTACGTGATGGTGCATGTGGCAGGCGCCACGGCGTTGTGCAGCTTGCAATGGGAAATGCTCGAGCCGGAAGGCTGGATCAATTCGGACGGCGTCTCGATGGAAGTGCTGACCAGGGGCGCTGATGGACTGTGGCGTTTTGCCGTGGACGACGCCACGGCGGGCCGTCGCGCCGAGGTTTGAGCACCCGGCTCATAAGCAAAGCAGAATTAATCAGTTCGCGGACGAAACCAGCCGCGCTTTTGTCGCCAGCCGGCATGCAGTCCGGGGCGATATGGTTGCTGCGCGCAGTGGACGCCGGATTTTCGGGCGTCTTGCACGCGAAGGTGCGCTGCTGTTTGGCAGTCGTGCGAAACTTTGAACCTCTGACCGCTTGCTGCTTGAGGCGTGTCCGGTTGCTCCCGTCGATGGGAGCGCGCGGACAACGCAGACATCACAAGGGGTTACACGATGCGTACAGTTGCACTCAGGACGTTATTGCTCGGATTTGGATCGGCGCTCGCAATCGGCGTGGCGCATGGGCAGGAGACGCCTGTTGCGCCAGCGGCTGACCAAGGGGATGTGGTCGTCGTGCAGGGCCGGCGCCTGAGCGAGGCGGATGAGGCGGTTGGTCTCGACCAGGCGAGCAACGTTGTGGCGGTGACGCGCGAGGCGCTGCTGTCCGCGCCTGCGGGCATTTCGGGCCTGAAAATGCTGGAGAGCCTGCCGGGCTTCAACGTCCAGACGGAAGGCGCGCTGGGTCTCTACGAGTTCGGCAACTCGGTGACCGTGCGGGCGTTCAACCTGCAGCAGATTGCGTTCGTGCTGGACGGAATTCCGATGGGCCGCAGCGATGCGTTCGGCGGCAGCCCGATCTTCCGTTATGTGGACAACGAGAATCTGGGCTCTGTCGTGGCCTCGCCGGGCGCCGGCGATGTGGCGCAGCCGGCGTATTCATCGCTTGGCCCGATCGTCGAGTATCACTCGATCGATCCCAGCGATGAACTCAGTGGCACCGTGTCGGTTGCGTTTGGCGACGACAAGTTGCGCCGTTCGTTCATCAAGTTGAATACGGGCAAGATCGGGCCGATGTCGGCCTATATCAGCCGCACCAAGCTGGACAGCAATCTGGCGCGCGGCGCCGGCACGATCGATCGCGAGCATGCCGAAGCGAAGGTGAAGTTCGACCTTTGGGACGACGCCTATGTCGATTTCAAATGGGTCTATAACGATTTTTACGACTTCGACTCGCCGAGCGTGACGAAGAGCCAATACAACGCTGGAACGGCGTGCCCGAACGGCGAGGGCGGCCAGTACTGCGGCTATTCGGCGACGCTGCCGCCGGGAACGCTGGGCACGATCCTCGAATACAACGTGCCGGGTTACACCTACGACACGACGGGCTGGTACATGGACCGCATCAACGTACGGACTGACCAGCTCTATGGCAGCACGTTCTACACGCCGATCGGGGCGGACGCGTCGCTGACCGTGACGGGCTATTACGAAACCAAGAATGGCTGGGGATCGTCGCCCGAGACCTATGGCACGCCGTCGTCGGCCACGTCGCTCTATGGCCGTTTCACGCGGCAGCGTGCGGTAGGCCTGAACGTGACGGCGCCACGCGGGACGGCGTTCGGCGTGACGAGCCTTGAAGGTGAACGCAAGGGCGTCGTCGCCAAGGGCGAGTTCGAGGTAGCGAACCACAAGGTCGAGACCGGTATCTGGCTGGAGGCGGACGATTATTCGCGCTTCACGCGCCGGGTGAACCATGTCGGCGGGGTGCAGTCTGGCGCGGTGCTGTGGAACGAGGTCAACTATTTCTGGCGCGACTACGATAGCTCGCGCGAGACGATCCAGGTGTTCCTGAAGGATACGATCAGCCTGTTCGATGATGCGCTGAAGGTGGAGCTTGGCGTCAAGTCGTTGAGCGTGGATTACGCGCTCGAAGGATATCGCAACTTCAACGACTTCTACCGCGTCGTTGGCTCGACGACGGTTGCGGGCTGGGGCCCGCAGTCGCTGGGCGAGAAGTATGAAGACAACTTCCTGCCGATGGTGGGCGCTGTCTGGAGCGTGACGCCGAACGACCAGCTGTTCGCGTCGTACTCGCAGAACTTCGCGCTGCCGCGCGGGACGGATGATATCTTCTCGGTGGCGCCGCAGAATGTGGTGTCGACACCGATACCGGCGGCGGAGGAGTCCGAGAACTTCGAGATCGGCGCGCGGACGACGCGTGGCGAGTTCTATGGCTCGGTGGCGGCGTACTACACGACGTTCGACAACCGGATCGAGAGCTATGCTGTGCCGCTGGCGGGGCAGACTGGCGCGACGGAGACCTACTACCAGAGCGTTGGCGGGGTTGAGGCGTACGGCCTCGAGTTCACTGGCGCATGGCGGCCGGATTTCTTCAACGACAGTCTCTATTTCAACGGGACGCTGACCTACAACCAGACGACATTCCAGGACGACGTGGCGAACTTCACGAACACGATTTCGAGCACGCGCTGCGCCAGCTCGACCATCCTGTGCCTGTCGGGCAAGACGCTGCCGGACAGCCCGGAATGGGTGATCAGCGGCGGTGTGACGTGGGAGCCGACCGACTGGATCGTCGCCAACGTTTCGGCGAAGTATCAGTCGGATCGTTACTCCAACTTCGTGAACACGGAAGAGATTCCGGACTACACGACGCTCGCCGCCTATGTCGACTTCGGCACGGGCGATGGAACGGGTCCGCTGGGCCGGTTCAAGGCGCGGGTAAACATCGACAACCTGCTGGACGAAGACAAGCTGGCCTTCATCAGTGCGTCGATCGCTTCGACGGCGTCGTTCCGCCCGCTGAATCCGCGTACGGTGTCGATCTCGGTGAGCGCCGACTTCTAGGATTGCACTTAGACGATCATGAGTTCGCGAGCCCTGTCGGGCTCGCGAATTTCATTTGGGGCAGCCTCTAGCGCGGGGCCATGCGGATGCCGCCGTCGAGACGGACGCATTCGCCGTTGAAATAGGCGTTCTGGATCATCTGCAGGGCGAGCGAGGCGTACTCGGCGGGGTCGCCAAGGCGTTTCGGATTGAGGACCGTGGCCGAGAGCGCTGCTTTGACGTTGTCGGGTAGGCCGGCGAGCAGCGGCGTGTTGAAGAGGCCCGGCAGGATCGTGTTGACGCGGATGCTTTCGGTCGAAAGGTCGCGTGCGATTGGGAGCGTCATGCCGACGACGCCGCCCTTGGAGGCGGCATAGGCGGCCTGGCCGATCTGCCCATCCTGTGCGGCGACGCTGGCGGTGTTGACGATGGCACCGCGATCGCCATCGGCCATGACGTCGAGCGTCATCATGCCGGCGGCGGATTTGGCGATGCAGCGGAATGTGCCGATCAGGTTGATCTGGATGATCTTGTTGAAGCCGTCGAGCGGGTGAGCGCTGATCTCTCCGGTTTCCTTCTTGCGGCCAGCTGTCTTCACGGCGATGCCGGTGCCGGCGCAGTTGACGAGGATGCGCTCCTGCCCGTTGGCGGCGCGGGCGGCGAGGAAACCTGCATCGACGGAGGCGTCGTCGGTGACGTTCACATTGCAATAAACCGCACCGGTTTCGGCGGCGAAGGCCGTTCCGGTTTTTTCATTCATGTCGAAGATTGCGACTTTGACGCCCTGGGCGCGGAGCGCTTTCACCGTCGCGCCGCCGAGGCCGGAGGCGCCGCCGGTGACGATGGCGGAAACGGAGCTATCGAGTTTCATGGCGTTTTCCTGCAAGCGTGATTGACGTTCGCGGAAGGTCTAATCCCGCTGCAGTCGCACGCCTAGTCGTGACGTTAGGGCAAGTGTCAGGCTGGTGGGCCGGTGAGTTCGATGGTGATGCCGTTGGGGTCTTTCACGAAACACTGGCGGCCGAAGCCGCTGGGGATGTGGGACCAGCGGTAGGGCACGCGGAGCTGGTCGAGGCGCGTGAGGGCGGCATCGAAATCGGGCGCTGAGAACGAGATGTGATCGAGGGCGCCGTCTGGCGTTCGCGGCTGCGCGCGCTCGACCAGATGAATGACGGCCTGGTTGCCAGCGTAGAGCCAGGCGCCGGGAAAGTTGAAGTCGGGGCGTGGGCCGAGCGTGAGGCCGATGACGCCAACGAAGAAGTCGATCGTCTCCTGCAGCTTCGCTGTCGAGATGTTCGCATGATTGAGGCCGGTGATCATCGGCGGCTCCGTTCTGGCGCTTGAGCCTAGGACGAAACTCAGAAGGAAAACAGGAATGATCTTGACGACGCTGGCTGCGCCGGCGGCCGAACCCGTGAGTTTGGCCGAGGCGAAGGACTATTTGCGGATTGGCGGGGATGGTGAGGATGGGCTGGTCGGCAGCATGATCGCTGGTGCGCGGGCGCGGATCGAAGCGCTGGCGAACGTGGCGATGATCACGCGTACGTTGCGGGTGACGATGGATTGGTGGCCGCGCGGAGCGGTTGAGAAACGCACGGTGGTGATGCCGGTGCGACCGGCAGACGAGCTGGTTGCGGTGCGCGTGTTCAACGGCTCGGAGGTGCCGCAGACGGTGACGGAGCGGTTCACGCTGGCGCGGGGGCGATCGGCAAGGCTGGTGTGGACGGATGGTGCGTTTCCGTGGCCGGGGCAGCGATATAACGGGATCGAGATCGATTACGCTGCGGGGTTCGGGGAAGAGCCTGATGATGTGGCGGAGGGGCTGCGGCTCGCGGTGAAGCGGCTGGCGGCTCACGCCTATCATGCGCGGGATGCGGAAACACTCACCGGTCCTTTGCCGGATGACGTGAAAGGGCTGATCTCGCCCTGGCGCCGGGTGCGGCTGTGAGCGGGGCTGAGAACGCGCTGGAGAGCGCGATCCTTGCGGCGCTGCAAGCCAGTGGCGCGGTGAAGGCTTTGCTGGGTGATCCTGTACGTGTGGCCGAAGTGCGCGCACCCTTGCCTGCCTATCCGTATCTGGAGATCGGCCGGCATACGAGCGAGCCGTCTGGGGGCGTCGATGCGGAAGCGAGCGAGCATCGCATCGATCTGGTTGTCGTGTCGCGGGACATGGGTGGGCGGCAGGCGAAGGAAGCGCTGGCCATCGTGCGCGCGGCGCTGATGGAAGCATCGCTGGTGTTGGAGGGGTGGCGGTGCGTGTTGCTGCTGCCGCTGTTTGCAGATGCGACGCGCCAGAGGGTTGGGCTCTGGCGCGCGCTGTTGCGGATGAAGGCGGTGGTGGAGGTGGTCTAGACCTTGTCTGCCTTCGATTTCGTCCAGGCGTAGAGGCCGTAGGTCGCAGCGGCGAGGCCAACAACGGCGGCAAGCATCGCGGGCCAGCCTGAGTCTGCCGGTACGAGAGCGAGGACGTTCCCGTTTCCGGAGGCTGCTACTACGCCTGCGGTGAAGACGCCGAACAGGCTCTCGCCGACGATCATGCCTGAAGCGACGAGAATGCCGAGGCGTTTGGCGATTTCACCGTAAGGTTTGCCGGCGACCCACTTGTTGTAAAGCGTACCGAGAACGGCGCCCGCAAAGACGGTCGTGGTGATGGCCATTGGCAGATAGATGCCGATGCCAACCGCCAGCGGGGGTAGCTTGCGCTTTCCGCCAGAGGTGCGGACCAGGATTTCGTCGACAAGAATGATGACGACGCCAATAGCTGCGCCGAAGCCAATCAGATCCCAGCGTAAGCCGCCTTCGATGACGCCCTTGGCGAGTGCCGCAATGAGGGTGGCTTGTGGGGCTGAAAGCGGCTCTGTGTTCGTGGCTGTCGGGGGCGGGCCGCCGACAAAGCCGTTGGCGTTGTTGAGCAGGTCGAGAACGAAGGGAATGACTAGTGCGCCGGCAATGACGCCGACGATCAGCGCGGTCTGCTGACGCCAGGGTGTCGCCCCGACAAGTTGGCCGGTCTTGAGGTCCTGAAGGTTGTCATTCGAGATGACCGCGACGGCGAAGACGACGCCCGTAATCAAAAGCGCGAAGGCGACGATCGAGGGGTCGGCCTGGATGCCCATGATCTGCATCGCGCCGACCATGAGGAGCGAGGCGATGACAATGGCGAGGATGCCGACGCCGGATACCGGGCTGTTGGAGGAGCCGATGAGGCCAGCCATGTAGCCGCACACCGAAGCGACGATGAGGCCGATCAGGACGACGTAGATGAGTCCACCTATCACCAGCGCCGGCGCGGATGAGGCCAAGGGTGTGCCTGCAGTGAAGCTCCAGAGAAGGATGGCGATTGCTGCGAGCACTCCGAGCGAAATGAAGCTTACAAACGTGATTGGAATGTCCTGCTCGGTGATGTCGAGCGCCTCACTTGAGGCGCGTTTGCGTTGGGCAGCCAAGGCCGAGGTAACGCCGGCGACGAGTGGGCCGATGAGCTTGATCAACGTCCAGATTGCCGCGACACCGATCGCGCCTGCGCCCATGAACCGGACCTGATTGCGCCAGACGTCGATTGCCGCAGCTTCGGCTTCACCGGGCGTCATTTGCAAGGAGGTCAACACGGGGACGCAAATTGCCCAGGCGATGAAGAAGCCGGCCAGCATGGCGATGCCGACAGCCAGGCCGACCAGGTGCCCGGCGCCAAGCAAGGCGAACTGCATGCCGAAGCTGATGCCGGTTGCGCCGCCACCGAGAGCGGCGGGAAGGCGGAAGAATGTCGAAGCTTCGCCGATGAACACACGCGCCGCGACGAGCCAGGCATAAAGCGCTGATGTGATCGAGGATACGATCACGACCAGCAAACCCGCCTTGTTCTCGCGGACGGCGGATTCGGTCTGATCGGCGCCACGCGAGCCAACCTTGAGGACTTCGGCAGCAGCGACGCCTTCCGGGTATGGCAGAGCGGCATTGATGACGAGGGCGCGGCGCAAGGGGATTGAGAAGGTGACGCCAAGGATGCCGCCGAAGGCGCAGATCAGGAAGGATTGCCAGAACGGGAAATTCGTCCACCAGCCGACCATGACCAGCGCCGGCAGAACGAAAATGATCGAGGAAATTGCGCCGCCCACGGACGCGACGGTCTGGACCGTCATGTTTTCCCAGATCGTGGACGTTCGGAACACCCTGAGAATGGCCATGGAAATGACCGCGGCAGGGATTGATGAGGCGAAGGTGAGACCGACCTGCAGGCCAAGATACACGTTCGCAGCCGTGAAGATGACGGCGAGAAGGCAGCCAAGTATCAGCGCCCGAGCCGTGAGCTCGATGCGTTTCGTTGGTGCGGCGAGTCCGGTCATGTCTGCCCCTCAGCTTTGAGCGGAGGTAAGCCGACAATGACGCGAAGGGCAATCCGCGGTGGTTAACGACCCAGACGGCCGGCGGCGTAAAGGGCGCCGCCGCCGAGCAGGCTGATCAGGGCGAGTTCGACCGTGAAAAAGGGTAGAGCGAGTACGTTCTGAAGATCGGGGCGGGCCTGCATGATGCCGGCATGGAGGCCCAGGAGGCTGCCGACGATGAGGCCTGCGCCGCCCAGAACGGTGGCCAGGGTACGCAGCGTGGCGATCGCGCCATGGTGGCGGCGCGCGTTCTTGCCCAGGTATTTGCGGTTCACTTCCTGACGCTGGTTGGCGATGACCCCGACGCCGAAGACAATTGCGAGGCCAAGAGCCGCGATGCCTGCAATGGTGAGCGAGGAAAGCCCGTGCGCGTACACGACCGCTACGGCCGGGGCGTCGGCATGCGCGCCCGCAGCCGGGCGCGTGAGGCCGAGCAGGACGGGAATGCCAGCCAGAAAGAGCAGCAGGCTGGCGACCGAGACGATGCGAAGCCGTCTGGTTTTATAAAAACGCATGTCTCACCTCGGTAATCCGCGACACTTGGCAGAAGATCGTTAAGGTCGGATTGGCTGGGTCGTCGGGATTTGCTGGATCAAGGCGGTGCCGTCGCTCAAACCGGCTCTGCGCGAACGATTTTCTTGCATTTTGAATTGCCGATCTGCGAAGGTCTGATTCACACGCTCATACACTTGGAAAGGCCCACTGATCAGTGCCGCATGACTCCCCACTGATCGCCCTTCTCTCGATTGGCTTCGGGCTTGCCTTTGTCTTCGGCGCGCTTGCCACGCGGCTGAAATTGTCACCGCTCGTGGGGTATCTGGTTGCGGGCGTGGTCATTGGGCCGTTCACGCCGGGGTTCACGGCGGATGCTGATCTTGCGTCTGAGGTCGCCGAGATCGGGGTGATCCTGCTGATGTTCGGGGTGGGGCTGCACTTTTCGCCGAAGGATCTGCTTTCAGTGAGGGCTGTGGCTGTGCCGGTGGCGCTGTTGCAGATCGTGTTGTCGTCGGCGCTGGGTATCGCTCTGGCTCTTTGGCTCGGATGGAGCATCGAGACGGGAGTGGTGCTCGGATTGGCGTTGTCGGTTTCATCGACCGTGGTTGCGTTGCGCAGCCTGCAGGAGCGGCGGTTGATGCAGACCGAGCGCGGCAAGCTGACTGTGGGCTGGCTGGTCGTTGAAGATCTCGCGATGGTCGTGGCGATGGTGTTGCTGCCGACCTGGGCGCACATTCGTACGCAAGTGGACAATGGCGAGGGTATCACCGTCCTGCAGATGCAGGACGCGGGACTCGCCGTGGCGCTCACGCTGGGCAAGGTGGCGTTGTTTGCGCTGATCATGCTGCTGGCGGGCAAGCGGGTGGTGCCGTGGCTGCTGCATCGCGTTGTGCATATGGGGTCGCGTGAGCTGTTCCGGCTGGCCGTTCTGGCGATCGCGCTGGGCGTGGCTTATGCGGCGTCAGCGTTCTTCGACATTTCGGTGGCGCTCGGCGCGTTGTTCGCCGGACTGATCATGGCGGAGAGCGAACTGTCGCAGCAGGCGGCGAATGAGACGCTGCCGCTGCGCGATGCGTTTGCGGTGCTGTTCTTTGTCTCGGTCGGAATGCTGTTCGATCCCATGATCCTGTTGGGCGACCCGTGGCCATTGTTGGCGACGGTGGCGATTATCGTCGTGCTGCGGTCGCTGATCAGTGTCGGGTTTCTGCGGCTCTTCGGGCAGTCGCGAGAGACGGCGGCGACCGTGACGGCGAGCCGTGCGCAGATCGGCGAATTCTCGTTCATCCTGGCGGGGCTTGGTTTGCAGTTCGGGCTGATGCCAGAGGCAGCGAATGATCTGATCCTCGGCGGAGCGATCATTTCGATCATGTTGAGTCCGCTGATCTTTGCGATCTCCGATCGCTTCGGGAAAAAAGTGAAGATCGCGGAGGCGCCGCAGCAGGCTGCACCCGCACCGGCGCCGAAGCGCGTGGTGCTGGTGGGTTATGGGCGTGTCGGGTCTTTGATCGGCAAGGCCCTGGACGACGCGCGGGCTACCTATTCGGTGATCGAGGACCGCGAGGATCTTGTCGAGCTGTTGACCACAAGAGGGATTGCGGTTGTGCCGGGGAACGCGATTTCAAAGGACACGATGGAGAAAGCCGGCGTGGCTCAGGCGGACCTGATGTTCGTGACTGTGCCTGACGGATTTGAGGCGGGGCGGATTGTTGAACTGGCGCGCACGCTCAATCCCAACGTGAAGGTCTATGCGCGCGCGCATTCGGATGCCGAGGTCGAGCATCTGCGGGCGTTTGGCGCGGATCTGATCGTGTCTGGTGAGCAGGAGATCGCAGACGCGATGATCGAGAAGGCGACGGCTGTTATTCCGCGACGCGCTGTTGCGCGAGCCTGATGTGACGGTCGATCTATAGAAGCGTCGACAGGACGCCTAGCATCTTTTCCCACGCGGCGCGCGCGCGATCGACGAAGTCGACCGAGTCGGGCGTCATCTCGTGCGTCAGCGTGACCGTGCAGCCTTCATTGGTCGGTACAATGTCAATGAAGACGATTGATCCGCCATCATGGCCCACAATGCCCCACGTGAAGACGATGTGCTTTGGCGGCGTGAGTTCGATGAAACGACCGACATGGTCGATCTCGTTTTCGCCACGCCGGACCTTGTAGGAAAATTCGCCGCCGACCTTTGGGTCGTTCTCGATGTGGAGGATATCTTCCTCGCGCAGCAAGGGGCCAAACATGAAGCGCGAGATCATCTCGACGTCGAGAATGGCCGCGTACACGCGTTGCGATGACATGTTGAAGTGCTGGACTGCGATGGCGGTGGGGTTGGTTGGCATGTCTAGTGACCTTCCGGCCATGTGCGGCTTTCCACGAGGGACTCGCCGGTCTCGAGAAGGCTCTTGAGACTGGCGAGAAGATGCGGCCAGCCTTGCGAGACGGAGTTGATCATTTTCGAATTTGGCGCAGCCATTTCGTGGGTGACTGTCAGCTTGATGGCCGAACCCGCGGGCTCGAGTTCGTAGGTGCAGGTGGAGTGTCCCTCGGCCTTCAGCTCCGGCATGAATTCGTTGCGCCAGGTGACGACGAGGCGGTGGGGTGGGCTGAATTCAAGCACCTTGCCGCTGTCGCCGACGCGCCCGTCAGGGATCATGATTTTCCAGTCGGAACCGACTTGCCAGTCTGATTCCTGATGGGTGCCGGCCCAGTATTGTTTTGTGAACTCAGGCTCAATCAGCGCCGCCCAGAGTTTGTCGGCGGTGGTGCGAATGTAAGTCACGTAAACAAATTTCGATTGGCTCATGGGCGTGATCTTCAGAATGGCGGCGGCAGAGGGGCGCCAGTTTCAACGAGCGTCTTGAGACCCGCGAGCAATGCGTTCCAGCCTTGCACGGCGCTATCGGTTATATCTTCTGGCCAATCGCGCGAATGGTATTCGCGGATGGTGACGCGAGTGACGCCGTTTGCGACCGGATCGATCAGGAACTCTACGCGGTCCGGCGGTGGGTTTGCATCGAAGCCCCAAGTGAGCGCCAACCGACGTGGCGGCTCTTTCGCAAGGACGATACCCGTGATGGCAGGCCACCGATCTGTGGCGTGACGAATCCAGGGCTCGCCGACTTCGCCAATCTCCGTCTTGCCGCCGAAAAAGGTTGCCTGATCTGCAGGGATGGTGAAGGCGCGCCATACGCGCTCGACCGGCGCATTGATATAGGTGATCGCCACGTAGTCCGGTCGCGCGGGAAGGTTTGCGTCTGATGGCGTCATTCTGACTCCAGCTTTCTTTTCAAGTCCACGAGTGCGTCAACCCGATGACGTTCGAACTTCCGTATCCAGCGGTTCGCGATCTCCGCGATCGGAACCGGGTTGAGATAGTGAAACTTCTCGCGGCCGCGTTTGACGGTCGCGACGAGGTTCGCTTCCTCCAGGATCGCAAGGTGTTTCGAGACGGCCTGTCGCGTCATCGAAAGTCCTGAGCACAACTCAGCCAGCGTCTGAGCGCTTTTCGCGCTGAGGCTGTCGAGCAGGGCTCGTCGGCTTTCGTCCGCCAGCGCCCGGAACACCAGATCCATGCATTTCAATAGGCAACCATTGGGTTGCATGTCAACCCCGATATTCGAGAGAAGGAGAAAGCCATGGCAGGCCAGCGAGGCCGCGACGTGCTGATCATGATCAGCGACGGAGGGGCGCCGGAGACGTTCGTTAGCGTGGCGGGAATCCGCGCGCGCACGATCAGCCTGAGCGCAGGGCTGATCGACGGTACGACGGCGCAAAGTCCGCAAGCGTGGCGCGAGCTGATCGCAGGCGCGGGCACCAAGCGAGCGGAAGTAGCCGGCAGCGGTGTGTTCAAGGACGCTGCTTCCGACGCGCGCATTCGGCAGGCGTACTTCGGCGGCGAGGCCGCGTCGCTGCGTTTGGTGGTGCCCGACTTTGGCGTGTTGGTGGGACCATTTGTCATCAGCGAGCTGAGCTATGCAGGCGACCACGATGGAGAAGCGACGTTTGCCATCCGGCTGATGTCTGCTGGCGTGATCTTGTTCGAGGCCGATGGTGAGGAGGCCTGAGCATGACGAAAGAAGATGAAGCGGCGCTGGCGGCGGGCGACGCGTTGGAACAGGCGCTGCTGAAGGCAACGCGTGTGATCGAGTTGGAACTCGCACGGATTGTGAAGAATGGCGAGGACGATCTCGATCGTCTGGCGAACAGGATAGCTGAGACGCTGGCGCGGTTGGCGGTCGACGGGGCGATGGAAGCGGTCTTCGATCGCGCGCCGGCGTCAGCGAGCACGAATGAAAGCGCGCTCGGCTCGATCAACCAAGTCGCAGCGCTGGTGACGCGGGCGGCGCGTCGCGGGGCGAGGTTTACATGAGCGGATTTCATGAAGTGCGATTGCCGTTGGCGCTGGCCATAGGCGCTAGCGGTGGCCCCGAACGGGTGACCGATGTCGTCAGGCTTGCTTCTGGCGCGGAAAGCCGAAACGCGCGCTGGGCCAGTTCGCGACGACGATGGGAGGTTGGCGGGGCCACGATAAGGACTGATCTGGCGCATGAGCTTGTAGCGTTTTTCGAGGCGCGTCGCGGGCGTTTGTACGGGTTTCGGTTCCGCGATCCGGTTGACTGGAAAAGCTGTGCGCCGAGGCAGGTCATTTCCGCGCTCGATCAGGTCATTGGTCTTGGCGATGGCGCGACGCGATCATTCCAACTCATCAAGCGTTACGCGAGTGGCGAGGCGTGGATTGAGCGGCTCATCGCGAAGCCTGTCGAAGGTACGGTTGTGCTGGCGGTGAATGGTTTCGCGACCACGGCATTCGAGGTCGATGTGATGTCCGGGCTTGTGACGTTTGACATCGCGCCAGGTGATGGCGCGGTGCTGACGGCTGGCTTCGCATTTGATGTACCGGTCCGGTTCGACGCTGACCAGATCAGCGTTGCGCTCGCAGGGCATGACGCCGTGCGCGTGTTGCGCGCGACGCTTGTAGAAATTGCTGGATAAACAATGAAACAGATAAGCGAAGCGTTCGCTGCCAGACTGGCGGCGGACGATACGACCCTATGCGCGTGTTGGCGATTTGCACGGACTGATGGCGCGGTGTTCGGCGCGACGGATCATGATGCTGAGCTAGTGCTTGATGGCGTCAGTTATCTTCCGTCTGACGGGATCGGGAGCGTCACGTTCGAGAGTTCGAGCGGTCTTGCGCCCGGGCGGGCGACGGCCAGTGGCGCCTTGTCGTTCGATTTCATTTCCGAGCGCGATCTCGATGCCGGTCTTTGGGACGGCGCGCGCGTTGACGTGTGGAGGGTGGATTGGCGGGCGCCAGAGCACAAGATTGCTGTGTGGTCGGGCCAGCTGTCCGAGGTGGCGCGGCGGGGACAGGCATTCACAGCGGAACTGGTTAGCCTGAAAGCCGATCTCGAGAAGTCGATCGGCCGGGTCTACGCGCGTACGTGTGATGCAGACGTGGGTGACGCGCGTTGTGGCGTTGATCTCGGCGCACTCGCGTTTCGCGGAGACGGCGTTGTCTTGGCTGTGTTGGCTCTTGATGCGTTCAGGGCCGCAGGTCTCGATGCGTTTGCTTCGGGCTGGTTCGAAGGCGGCGTGCTTACATGGCAGACGGGGGCCAATGCTGGGGTGTCGGTTCGTTTACGGCGGCATGTCGGCGTCGAAATTTGGTTGAGCAGGGTTCTCAATTTTGCTGTCGAACCTGGCGATACTTTTGAAGTTTCGGCTGGGTGCAACAAGACGTTCGCCGCGTGCGGCGCGAAGTTTGCCAACCGGATCAACTTTCGCGGATTTCCGCATATGCCGGGCGTTGATGCTGTGCTGGCTGGTCCGGCATCTGGCCGCGCCAATGCGGGCGGGAGGCGCGAATGAGCGCGCTCTCGCGATGGGCTGTTGTTGGCGAAGCCCGGAAATGGTTGGGGACGCCATATCGTCATCAGGCCAGCCTGATTGGCGTGGGCGCTGATTGTCTGGGGCTGGTGCGCGGGGTTTGGCGTGCCGTGATTGGCGCAGAGCCTGAGAGGACGCCGGCCTATACGCCCGACTGGGCTGAAGCACTCGGTGAAGAGTCTTTGTTGGAAGCCGCAGCGCGGCACATGGTGGAGATCGCGCCGGGCGCCGCGCAGGTCGGCGATGTGCTGCTGTTCCGGATGGCGCTGGGAGCGCCAGCCAAGCACGCCGCAATTGTTTCGGGCGATGACGTGATCCTGCACGCGTATTGGAGCCGGGCCGTGTGCGAGACGCGGCTGGTTCCGTGGTGGCGGCGGCGAATTGCTGCTGCGTTTAAATTTCCGGGAGTCGAGCACTGATGGCCGAACTTGTTTTGGGTAAGGCCGGCGCGGCTTTGGGTGCAGCGCTGTTGCCGAAGAGCTTGTCGTTTCTCGGCGGTGCAGTGGGGCGGCTTGCGGGAGCGGCATTCGATGGGCGTTTTCTTTCGCCTCCGATTCAGGGCCCGCGGGTGAAGGAATTTCACCTTACCGAGAGTCGGGAAGGCGTCGGCGTGCCTGTCGTGTATGGGCGATGCCGCGTGGGCGGTCAGTTGATCTGGGCCGCCGAATTCAAGGAGCGCCGTGAAGTCGAAGGAGGCAAGGGTGGTCCACGGGTGGCGAGCTATTCTTACTCGCTCAGCTTTGCGGTCGCGCTGTGCGAAGGCGAGGTGACGCGTGTTTCGCGCTGCTGGGCGAATGGCGAACCGTTCGATCTGTCGCAAGTTACGTGGCGACTTTATCGCGGGACCGAGGATCAGGCGCCGGATCCGCTGATTGAAGCGATTGAGGGCGTCGATATGGCCCCCGCCTATCGCGGCGTGGCGTACATTGTTTTCGAGGATATGCCGGTTGATCAGTTCGGTGCGAGGATGCCTCAACTGTCTTTTGAGGTCGCGCGGCCTGCGGGTCACGGAAGCGATCGCCTCGAAACCATGACGCGCGCTGTCAACATGATCCCGGGCTCGGGCGAGTTCGCGCTGGCGACGGACATTGTCCGACGGCGCATCGGGCCGGGGCGGGAGGTTGCGGAGAACCTGCACGGACCTGAGCTCAAGAGTGATTTTGAGGCGTCACTCGATCAACTTGAAGCTGAGCTGCCGAATGTGTCGCGTGTGAATCTCGTTGTTGCCTGGTTTGGGAGCGATCTGCGCTGTGGCGAATGTCTTGTCCGACCGGGGGTGGAGATTGGGGACAAGGTGACGGTTCCAATTGAGTGGGGCGTCGCCGGAGTGAACCGTGGCGATGCGTATGTGGTGTCAGCGACGGACGGGCGCGCCAACTATGGGGGCACGCCGTCGGACAACAGTGTGCGGCAAGCCGTCGATATGCTCGCGGAGCGAGGCTATCACGTTACGCTCTATCCGTTTCTGCTGATGGATATCGCGCCCGACAACGCGCTCCCCGATCCATACGGCGGAGAGGCGCAGGCTGCGTTTCCGTGGCGTGGACGAATTACGCCTGTCGAAGGTGACGTCGACGATCAAATCGATTTGTTCTTCGAGCAGTATCGAGCCTTCATTCTGCACTATGCTGAGATGGCAGCTGAGATTGGCGCAGATGGCATTCTGATTGGATCGGAGCTCGTTGGGCTAACGCGCGCGGCTTCGGGTGGTGCGTATCCGGCGGTCGAGGCGTTGCGAGCGCTGGCTAGCGATGTTCGCGATGTTGTGGGGCCGGTCGTTGAGATCAGTTACGCGGCTGACTGGGCTGAATATGGCGCGCACGTTGTTGACAATGATATTGCGTTCCCGCTGGACGCGCTGTGGGCTGATGCGGCGATCGATTATGTCGGGCTCGACTGGTATCCGCCCATGGCCGACTGGCGAGACGGCGACGATCATGCTGACGACGCTGCTGCAGACGGACGGTCGCGTGCATATCTCGCAGCGAACACCGCGGCGGGAGAGGCGTTCGACTGGTACTATCCAGACGATGAAGCTCGTCTGGCGCAGGGGCGCGTGACGATCTCCGACGAAGCTTACGGTGAGCCGTGGATCTTTCGGCAGAAAGACGTTGCGGCCTGGTGGAGCCACGAGCATTTTCCGCGCGCCGGAGGGGTGAGGTCTGCCGTTTCGAGCGCGTGGATCTCGGGCATGAAGCCTGTGCGATTTGTCGAGATGGGGTGCCCGGCGGTCGACAAGGGTGCAAACCAGCCGAACGTGTTTTACGATCCCAAGAGCTCGGAAAGCGCGTTGCCTCATTTCTCGGACGGCTCGCGCGACGATCTGATTCAGCGGCGCGCGATTGAAGCGTTTCAGCTGCACTGGCTAGACCCGAGCAACAATCCTGCTTCCGTTGTTTATGATGGCCGTATGCTGCCCGAGGACGGTGTTGCGCTATGGGCGTGGGACGCCCGGCCTTTTCCGGCTTTTCCGGCGCGCGGCGATGCCTGGGGCGATGCTGACAATTGGCGGCTCGGACATTGGCTGAACGGACGCGTCGGGCTCGCCTTGCTTTCGGATGTGACGGCCGATGTATGCGGACGGACTGGCGCAAGCGTTGATGTCAGCAGCGTCGATGGCGTGGTCTCCGGTTACCGCTTTGATGGTCCCGTGACCGCGCGGGCCGTCCTTGAGCCGCTGGTTGCCATATACGGAATGGACGCCACGGAGCGCGGGAACGAGATCGCGTTCGGTATGCGGGGAGCGACTTCGGTTGAAATCAACAGCGGTCGATTGGTGGAAGAGGACGGGCCACCGATCACGATTACGCGGACGGATATGGAGCGCACGGACGTCAGAGTGCGCTTACGTTTTGTCGATGTTGAAGCGGACCATGGACCCGGACTGGCGGTATCCGCAGGTGCTGTCGGCGCTGCGGTGGTCGAGGTCGAGGCCGCTATCGAAATGGATCGCGACCAGGCGCAACGGTGTGCGGACGCACTTGCGCGAGAGATCGCGTTGCAAGGCGAGCAGGCTCGGTTTGCACTGGCAGCGGACGGCATGGTGATTGAGGCTGGAGATGTTGTGACACTTGACGGGGTTGGGTGGCGCATCGTCGACGTATCTCACGGCCCAGCAATTGCCTTTGAGGCGGTGCGTGCAGGTGAGGCCGCGGAACTTGTGCTCACGTCAGCAGCGCCGGTTACATCGCTTGTTCCGTTTGTGGCGGTCGAGCCAGACGTCGCAATTGTCGATGCTCCGCCACTTCCTGGCGAGGAGGACGATGCGCGACCAATCGGTTTTGCATTCGCCGAACCGTGGGTAGGGCGTGTGGCATTTTCGGCGGGCTCCGACCTGACGCTTCTTAGCGAGCGAGGCGTCGTCGAGCGTCCATGCATGATAGGCCGACTTGTGAGCGGTCTTTATCCGCATGTTTCGGGGCGATGGCAGGAAGCGTCGGTTTGGGTGCGCGTGAGCGGCGACGGGCCAAGTTCGCGCAGCGAGGCTGCGGTGCTGGGCGGCGCGAACGCTGCTTTCGTCGAGACGGAGGCAGGCTGGGAGCTGTTGCAGTTTCTCGAAGCCGAACTGGTCGATGTCGAGACCTACAGGTTGAGTGGGTTGCTGCGTGGGCAGCAGGGGTCCGAGGCTGCAATGGCGGCGGGCGCGCCGGTTGGTTCCCGGATCGTGTTCCGCACGGGGGCCGAGCAACGGTTGCATGTCGCAGACTGGGAGCATGCGCTGGAACTAAAATGGCGGGCCGGTCGCGAATCGGGCGACGCCACCGGCGCCTGGAGTTCGAGCTTCAGCCATGAGGGCGTGGCGTTGCCGGCCTGGTCGCCGTCTCATCTGGCGGCGAACTGGGTGGGAGGCGATCTGTCGCTGAACTGGATCAGGCGCGCCCGGAAAGGGGGCGATCCGTGGGTAGCGGGCGAGCCTGCGCATGAATGGCCCGAAGCGTATCGTATTCGAGTGTCGGGGGGTATTTCATCCCGGCAGTGGGACGTCGTGGAGGCCTCCGCGACCTATCCGGCTAGTCATCGGGTTGCGGACTTCCCGGCAGGAGGGGCCGCCCTGATTGAGGTTGCGCAATTGGGAGCAAACGGCGAACCGGGGGGCTGGACGGAGCTGGAACTTGCGATTCCCGCCCCGTGACAGACAGGATAGTAGCGTTTCGCCTCAATATACCCATCTTCCGGCTTGTCTTGGGTGGGCGAGAAGGCCAACGCTAGGGCCATTATATTCAGCAAGGGCAGCATTTTGAGCTGGGATCCCTATGCGGCGCTGGGAATACCGAAATCCTCGAGCGCCGAGGACATAAGGAAAGCGTATCGCAAGCTCGCCAAGGAGCTGCACCCTGACGTGCGCCCGAACGACAAGGCGAGCGAAGAGCGGTTCAAGCGGGTTACGGCGGCATTCAACCTTCTGACCGATGCGCCATTGCGCGCCCGCTTCGACCGGGGCGAGATCGACGCAGATGGCAATGAGCGCCCGCAATTCCAGCCGGGAGGGTTTGGCGGGTTTGCCGGAGCTGGCGCGGGTGCGCGAACACGAGGCCAGCGCGGCGGCGAGGTGTTCGAGGATCTTTTTGATGGGCTGTTCAGCCGTGGTGGTGGCGCAAGAGGTTTTGGACAGCAACGCGGCGAGGATGTGCGTTATCGCATGGAGGTGGACTTCCTCGATGCGGTTAACGGCGGACGCCGGCGTGTGACCATGTCTGATGGACGCTCGCTGGATCTCGCGATTCCGGCGGGCCTCACTTCAGGGCAGACACTGAGGCTCAAGGGGCAGGGCTTGCCAGGTGCGGGCGGCGGACCGGCTGGCGACGCGCTTGTCGAGATTACCGTTGGCACGCATCCAACCTTCAAGCGCGAAGGCGACGACATTCGCATGGATCTGCGAATCTCGTTGGCGGAAGCGGTTGATGGCGGCAGGGTGCCGGTGCAGACGCCATCCGGCGCGGTTACGCTTTCGGTGCCGCCGAATTCGAATTCAGGCGACCTGCTCAAATTGCGCGCCAAGGGCGTGCAGACCCGGCCAACGCCGGGGGATCTGCTGGTCCGGCTGTTGATTGTGCTGCCTCGGAAAGACGACGCGGAACTCAAGGAGTTCGTGAAGACGTGGTCCGGGCGAAAAGCTGATGTGCAGCGATGAATTGTCCTGCAACAGCTAAAAAGCAGTTGGAACTGCTGGATTTAACCATCACGACGGTGCGTTCAGACGGGGTTCACGGTACCGCCTGTAGATACAGACCCATGCTCAGGCGACTTCTCATACCGGCCCTTGCCGCCCTTCTGGTCACCACACCTGCGTTGGCGCAGCGTGGGCATGATGGCGATCGTCAACGCGGCAACGGTTTTCCTTCGTCGCAGTGGGACAGCCAACGCGGAGACCGTGAGCCGGAGCGCGAGGTTTCGCTCAACTCTGTGCAGCGTCAGCTTCAGGGTCGCTATGGCGGTCAGATGCTTGATGCGCAGAAGATGGGCGACCGCTATATCATCTCCTGGATTACCAAAGATGGCCGGCGTCTTACCATTGAGGTGGACGCGACCAATGGCCGTGTTCTCTCCACGCGCTGAAAGATCACCATGCGAGTTCTTGTCGTCGAAGATGATCCCGATCTGGGCCGCCAGCTTACTGAAGCGCTGACGCAGGCCGGCTATGCCGTTGACCTGGCGCCAGACGGCGAGGAGGGCCACTTTCTCGGCGACACCGAACCCTATGACGCGGCGGTCCTCGATCTCGGCTTGCCGAAGCTGGACGGCGTGCGCGTGCTGGAGAAATGGCGCAACGCAGGCAAGGACATGCCGGTGCTGATCCTCACAGCACGCGATCGCTGGAGCGAAAAGGTTGCGGGTTTCGATGCCGGCGCGGATGACTATCTGACGAAGCCTTTTGTTACCGAAGAGTTGCTGGCGCGTCTGCGTGCACTGATGCGACGTGCTGCGGGTCATGCAAGCGCCGCGCTGGAGTGCGGCGATCTGCGTGTCGATACGCGTGCGGCGCGGGCTTCGGTCAACGGCGAGCCGATCAAGCTGACGGCTCACGAATACCGCGTGCTCAGCTACATGATGCACCATCAGGGTCGTGTTGTGCCGCGAACCGAGCTGGTCGAGCACATCTACGATCAGGATTTCGATCGTGATTCGAACACGATCGAGGTGTTCGTTGGCCGCCTGCGGCGCAAGATCGGTTCAAACCGCATCTTGACGGAGCGCGGCCTCGGGTATCGGCTGATCGACCCAAAGACCGAGAAGATCGTCGAATAGCATGACTGAAGCGCCTGGGGCGGGCGAGACCGAAGGGACGCGCACGCGCGGCTCCATCGCGCGGCGTATGCTTGTCGCTGCGGCGATCTGGAGCGCGGTGGTGCTTCTGGTGGCAGGCTGGTCGCTGCAGGCATTCTATCGCGCCGAGACAGATCAGCAGCTCGATCTCGCAAACAGCGACACGCTGCGCACGCTCGCCAATGCCGTGGATTCGGATGACCTCGGCGAGCCAAGGTTCAACGAGCAGAAGCTTCCCAAGGACGAGAAGTTCGGAATGACCTTCTCGGGTCGTTACTGGGCCTTCATCGACGTGGATGCCGAGGCGCGCGTCACGCGCGTCAGGCAGTCGCAGAGCTTCTTTGAAGAACGGCCGGAGTTGCCGCGTGTTGCGATCACAGATGCAATTGCGCATCCTGGCCAGACGATTCAGATCGATGGCGTGGCGCCGAACGAGCGGCTTGTGCGTGTTGGCGCGCAGGCTGTGAAGTTGTCCGGCCGCGATCTGCCCATTATCCTGTATTCCAGCATAGATCGCACAGCGGCAGACGAAGCTGTTGGCCGTTTCACGCTGCGTCTTGGCATCGCGCTGGGCGTGTTGGCGCTCGGGATCGTAATCGGTGTCGTTGTGCTGATCCGCTACGGGTTGCGACCGCTGCACGAAATTCAGGATAAGCTCGGCGATGTGCGCGCGGGGCGCCGTGACACGCTGGATGGTGAATACCCCGGCGAACTTTCTCCATTGGTAAAAGAGATCAACACACTGATCGTTCAGAACCGGAAGGTCGTCGACCGCGCGCGAACCCATGTGGGCAATCTCGCCCACGCGCTGAAAACGCCGCTTGCCGTTCTAAAAAACGAGGCAAAGGGAACGGACAGGGTTTCCGAGATCGTCCGCCGACAGACCGAAGCGATGATCAGCAACGTCAACCACTACCTGAAGCGGGCGCAGGCCGCCGCTCAGGCGGAGGTGCTGGGCGCTCGCACGGAAGTGAAGGAGCCGATCGAGGGTATCGCCCGCATGCTCGAGCGGTTGCATCGCAGCAAAGGCATTGCGATCGATGTGGAAGCCGACCCCAAAGCGGTATTCCGGGGCGAGCGGGGCGACCTTGATGAACTTGTCGGGAACCTGTTGGAGAACGCCGCCAAATGGTGCAAGTCGCGGGTCAACGTAACGGTGACCCGCAGCGACGACGGGCTTCAGGTCATCGTGGACGATGATGGGCCGGGTCTTCCGGCTGAGCATCGCGCCAAGGCGTTGGAGCGTGGCAAGCGGCTGGATGAGTCCGAGCCGGGAACAGGTCTGGGATTGTCTATTGTGACTGAGCTTGCTGACATTTACGGGGGGCGGCTGCATCTGGAGGATAGCCCGATGGGTGGTCTTCGTGCGCGGCTCGAGCTTCCGGCGGCGCCGCTTTGATCTGGCTTGTCCTCGTTGCTGTCGTCTTCGTCGCAGGCGGTGCATGGTTCATCGCCAAGTCCATGAAGACGCGCGCAATCGTGCTCGTTGCCGGCCTGGCGGCGGTCGGGACGTATTGGCTTCTTGGCAAGCCGGACATGCATGACGAGCCCCTGGATGGGCGGCTCGTGGATATCGAATCCCTGGCCCAGCGGGATCCAGAGTCGATGCGGATCGATCAGGTTATCGCGCTTGCGCAGAAGCGGGCGCTGGACAATCCGAACGATGCTGCACCGCACTGGATCATGGGAAAGATGCTTGAGGCGTCCAACAACCCGCAAGGCGCGCTTCTGGCGTTTGAGTCAGCTCTTCGTCGCGATCCCAACAACATCAACGTCGTCACAGATCTTGCCGATCTGCGTTTCAAGACGACGGGCAAGGTCGATGGCGCGACAACCCTGCTTTACCAGCAGGCCTTCGCAGCTCAACCGGAGAATCTGCGTATCGGCTATCTAGCCGGTATCGGTCTCTGGCTGCAGGGCAAGAAGGCCGAAGCCGAAGCGATGTGGGCTGGCATAAACGCCAAAGCCTCTGAAACTGGCCCGGAGCGGCAGATGTTCGCTGCACTGCGGCAGATGTTCGGAATCGACCCGCCTTCACCTGATCCAGCTGTTCCGCCCCCCAATCCCCCCAAATAGTGACGATATCTCGCGCCATTGTGTCGCTGGCGCTTGGGTGAGCACCCCATATACTGTGATGGTAGCTGTCCGAAGGTGTTTTCCATGCGCAAGCGATCACAGAGAGTCTGGCTGATTGGCGCAGCGGCGGTGCTGACAACGGGCGCTGTGGCCCTGGCTGTGGTGGCGCTTCAGGACACGGTCGCCTTCTTCCAATCGCCGTCCGACATCGTCGAGAAGGGCGTTAGCAATCTGCATCAGAGCATTCGCGTCGGGGGCCTGGTCGAGAAGGGCAGCGAGACGCATGGGCCGGATGGCGCGCTGCTGTTCAAGATCACGGATGGCAAGCACACAGTGCCGGTTGTCTATCACGACATTCCGCCCGACCTTTTTGAGGAGGGCAAGGGCGTTGTGGCCGAAGGCAAGTTCGATGACACCGGCCGTCTTGTCGCCAAGCGCGTCCTGGCGAAGCACGACGAGAACTACATGCCCAAGGAAACCTATGACGCGCTCAAGCGCGCGGCGGAGTCCGGCGGCGATGCCACTTATGGGAAAGAGCCCACAACTTGATCGCTGAACTCGGCCACCTGCTGGCTTTTCTCGCGCTAGCGACGGCGGCCGCGCAGAGCGTGCTTGGGCTCACGACCGGTGGGGAAGCGCCGCGGCGGCTTGCAGTTGCGACGGGGATGTTTCTCGCGCTGTCGATGCTGACGCTTATCATCAGCTTCGTGCGTCTCGATTTTTCAGTGGCGCTCGTCGCCAAGAATTCCCACTCTCTCAAGCCGATCATCTACCGCATTGCCGGCGCGTGGGGGAACCATGAAGGTTCCATGCTGCTCTGGTGTTTGATCATGGCGGGTTATGGCGGCGCTGCTGCGCTGTTCATGCGAAATGACCGCCTGCGCGACCGCGCGCTGGGCGTGCAGGGGCTGCTGACCTTGGGGTCGCTGGCTTACCTGCTTTTCGCATCAAGCCCGTTCACCCGGCTCACCGATCCGCCGCTTGATGGCGGCGGCATGAACCCGCTGCTGCAGGATCCGGCCGTCGCGTTGCATCCGCCCTTCCTCTACATGGGCTATGTCGGCATGTCGTTCGTGTTCTCGATCGCGGCAGCCGGCCTGATCAATGGACAGATAGATCGGGAGTGGGCCAAACGCGTGAGGCCGTGGGCGTTGACGGCATGGAGTTGTCTGACCATCGGGATCGCGCTGGGCGCCATCTGGGCCTACTACGAACTTGGTTGGGGTGGCTGGTGGTTCTGGGATCCGGTCGAGAACGCTTCTTTCATGCCGTGGCTTGTCGGCGCGGCGCTGGTTCACTCGCTGATCGTGACAGAGAAGCGCGGCGGCATGGCGGCATGGACGGTGTTCCTGGCCATTCTGGCGTTCTGCCTCTCTCTTCTCGGCACCTTCCTCGTGCGATCCGGCGTGATGACGTCGGTGCATGCGTTCGCGACCGATCCCACGCGTGGCCTCGTGCTTCTCGCCGGCCTGGGCGTGGCGGGCGGCGCTGCGTTGGCCCTGTTCGCCTGGCGTGCTCCCAAACTTCCCGCTGGCCCGGAGTTCGATCCGGTGAGCCGTGAGGGTGCGCTGGTTCTGAACAATCTCTTCCTGTCGGTTGGAGCAGCGCTGGTGCTGCTCGGCACAGTCACGCCGATGGTTGTTCAGTGGCTTGGCGAGATCAAAGCGATTCCGCCGGAAAGTGCTTCGCTGTCGATCGGAGAGCCGTACTTTCAGCTTACGCTGGCGCCGATGATCGCGGTGCTGCTGTTGTTCCTGCCGCTTGCGCAGGCCGCGCCATGGCGGAAGGCTGACCTGTCGCCGCTGGTGAAGTGGCTGACGCCCGCCATCATTGTTGCAGTGGTTGCCGGCCTTGCGGCGCTTGCGTTGGGTGGTTGGGGCATCTGGCTTGGCTTTGGCGTGCTGGTTGGCACGTGGGTTGTAGTCGGTGTTGGCTTCGATCTTTGGCGTCGCGTTGGCGAAGGCGGTGTCAGTCGTGTGTTCCGCTTGCCGCTGACGGTCTGGGGCATGGCGATTGCGCACATTGGCGTCGGCATCTTCGTGATCGGCGCAACAGTTGAAACCGCCACGCGCACGGAGCGGACCTTCCCTCTTGCTGCAGGCCAATCGGCAGAATTGGCTGGGTGGACGTTTGAATTTCAGGGCGTGCGGCCGGTAGAAGGCCCCAACTATTATTCGACGCTTGCGGATGTGAAGGTCACGCATGGCGGCACGACCGAGATGATCCACCCGGAGAAACGCTTCTATCCGGTCGCTGATACCAGCACGACGGAAGTCGCGATCAGGAAAACCATTGGCGGTGACGTCTACGTCGCCCTCGGCGACACGATCCGTGATCAGCCCGGCGTCTGGCGTTTGCGGATCGCGCATCATCCGTTGATCGACTGGGTATTCGGCGGAGCGGCCTTGATTGCTGTTGGCGGTTTCATGTCGCTCGTAGCGCGGGTGCGGAGGCGCGCACCTGTGGCGGCGACCGAGACACCCGCCGAAGAACCCGCCGGTGAAAAGGCGCCTGCAGGGGTAACCGCGTGAAGGCCGCCATCCTCATCGCGCTGTTGCTTCAGGGCGGTGCGGCAGAGGCGCCGCTGGCTGATACCGCCAAGGAAGCGCGCGCACAGGGGCTCATGCGCGAACTCCGGTGTGTGGTTTGCGAGAACGAGCCAATCTCCCAGTCTACAGCTGATATTGCGGTCGATATGCGCCGCGTCGTTCGCGTGCAGATAGACAAGGGCGCGTCCGATTCCGAGGTCAGGCAGTATTTCGTGGACCGCTACGGCCAGTTTGTTTCCTTCAGGCCGCCGACGGACGGTTGGGGCGTTGCGCTCTGGGTATTTCCGTTCCTGCTTCTTTTGGGTGTCGGCGGGCTGATTGGCGGTCGCATGCTGCGCGCTCGTAAGCGTGACCTGACGCCTGTTCCGGACGACCGGAGCAACGAACCAGACGCCTGACAGACGAAATTCAGGGCATAACTTGCCGGATTCCCACTGTAGAGCCTCTGGCGCCGCCGCATGATTGCCTTAAACTGACTGATTATCGGCGGTTGTAAGCGGCGCACGGATTCCGTTCAGAGCGCGACGACGGTCGAGAATCGGAGGGCTTTTGCGGTCGCAAAGGCAGTTCCGCATCTAGGGTCGTGCTGGGTGATCGCCCAGGCGAATGCAGTGAGAGAAAAAGCGAATGATGAAGGTTGGAACTGTCCGCACTCGCCGGTTTGGCATTGCGGCGGGTCTCATGGCCGCGCTTGCAATGGGGTCGGCCATGGCGCCGCTCGCCGCTGCGCAAAAGCCAATCGCCGTTACCCCTCCTGCTGGCGCTCCGATGAGCTTTGCTGACCTGATCGAGCGGGTGAGCCCCGCCGTGGTCAGCGTTCAGGTGACGACTGAGGTAAAGGTCGCAGACCGCAATAGCGCCTTCAATCCCTTCCGTGGTTTGCCGGGCTTCGACGAGTACGAAGACCAGTTTGGCGAAGACAAGAAAGAGGAGGGCGCTCCCGAAAAGGATCAGGAAGGCAATGCGCTCGGCTCCGGCTTCTTTATCAGCCCGCAGGGTTACATCGTCACCAACAACCATGTCGTCGAGAACGCGCGTGAGGTGACTGTCACGTTGAAGAATGGCGATCAGCTCGAAGCCGAAATCGTCGGTACTGACGAGCAGACCGACCTGGCTGTTCTCAAGGTGAAGAAGAGCGGTTCCTATCCCTTCGTCGAATTCGCGACGCGCGCGAAGCCGCGTGTTGGCGATTGGGTCGTCGCTGTCGGCAACCCGTTCGGCCTTGGCGGCACGGCCACGGCCGGCATCGTTTCCGCGGATGGACGCGAACTGCTCGGCGGCAATTATAACGACTTCATCCAGATCGATGCGCCGATCAACCGCGGCAACTCCGGCGGTCCGACGTTCAATCTCAATGGTGAAGTCATCGGCGTGAATACGGCGATCTTCTCCGACACAGGCGGCGGCAGCGTCGGTATCGGCTTCGCGATCGAAGCCAATGCGGTGAAGACGATCGCAGACACGCTGATCAAGAACGGCAAGGTTGTGCGCGGTTGGCTCGGGGTCGAAATCCAGAGCATGAGCCAGCGCTATGCTGACGCCTGGAGCCTGAAGAGCCCCAACGGCGCGATCGTCCGCACGGTCACGGCTGGCGGCCCGGCTGAAGCCAGCGGCATCAAGCGTGGCGACATCATCATCGCCGTCAACGGCGAAGATGTGAAAGACAACCGCCAGCTGACCCAGCGTGTCGGCAGCCTGCTTGCGGGATCGACCAACAACTTCAAGGTCATTCGCGACGGCAAGGAGCAGATGATAAAAGTTACGGTTCGCGCGCGTGACGACAAGGCGCTCGCGAGCAACGAGCTTGATCCTGCACGCGCCGACATGAAGCCGCCGACGCCGAGCGACGCCGATGTGAAGGTGCTCGGCGGTACGGTTCGTTCGCTCACGGAAGCGGAAGCCAAGAAGTTCGATGTCGGCGCTGCCGGCACAGGGCTGATTGTTGTTACTGTCGAGACGCGAGGCGCGTTCTCGAAGGCAGATATCTTCCCGGGCGATGTGATCCTTGAGGTCAACAACAAGGTGGTGAAGACGCCTAAGGAATACGAGGACGTCATTGCGGCCGCCAAATCGGCCGGCAAAAAAGACGTCATCGCAAGGGTCGGCTGCGGCAATCAGGAGCGCTGCTTCGATCTTACGGTCTTGCGGCCTATTGAAATCGCTCCGGCTGAATAGAAGCGGAAAGCATGCGGGTCATTGTCATCGAAGACGACGCCGACGCGGCAGCGTTCGTCAAAGGCGTCCTGAGCGAAGCCGGGCACCTGGTTGATGTGTGCGGCGACGGAGAGTCAGGCCTGAACAAGGCGCGCACTGGCGATTACGATGCGCTGGTGGTCGACCGCATGCTTCCGGGCATCGACGGTCTGAAGCTTCTCAAGAGCTACCGGGACGCAGGCGGCCGTGCGCCGGCGCTGTTCCTGTCAGCGCTTGGGGAGGTAGATCACCGGGTTGAAGGCTTGCAAGCTGGCGGCGACGACTACCTCGTCAAGCCATATGCGCCGAGCGAGCTGGTCGCGCGTGTCGAGGCGCTCGGTCGCCGGGCAACCGGCGACATTCCGACGACCAAGCTTTCGGTTGGCGGGCTGGAGATGGATCTTCTCGCGCGCACGGTTCATCGCGACGGGCAGAAAATCGATCTGCAGCCGCGTGAATTCCGCCTGCTCGAATTCCTGATGCGTCATGCTGGTCAGGTCGTCACGCGCACGATGCTGCTGGAGAAGGTGTGGGACTACCACTTCGATCCCCAGACCAACGTGATCGATGTTCACGTGTCTCGCCTGCGCGGGAAGATCGACAAGGATTTCGAGCGGCCTCTGCTGCACACCGTGCGCGGCGCGGGATACCGGCTCGAAGCTTAAGCGATGAAGATCGGCCGCTTACCGGCGCTGGTCCGGACGACAACGTTCCGGCTCGCGTTGCTGCACGCGTCGATCTTCATTCTGTTTTCGGCGTCGCTCCTTGCATACCTTTACTACGAAACGGCAGGGCATCTTGGCCGGCAGGCGGAGGCCGAGCTGAACGCCGAGTTCGGAGAGTTGTCCGCAGCGTACCGTGGCGGCGGCCTTGATCGCCTGAAGCAGGCGGTAACCGAGCGCCGTGAAGCGCGAGGCAAGTTCTTCTATCTGCTGGAGGATGGCAGCGGCCAGAAGATTGAAGGCGACTTCGACGTATTGCCTGCTCCCGCGCCATTGGGGCAGGTCGTGAACGTCGAGTTCGCCTACGATGCCAGGACAATTCAGGGGCAGCCGAGTAGGCGATCTGCGGAAGGGCGGATTTCGCGCTTGTCCGAAGGCGGTGTGCTGATGGTCGCCTATGATGTTGGCGATCTCGGCGAGATGAATCGGCGGATCACTGAAGTGGTCTGGCGCTCAGCTGCTGTTGGTTTCGTCCTTTCGCTTATTGGGGGCGTTGTGATCTCCCGATCTGCGGCGCAGCGGGCGGAACAGCTCGCCAAGACGACTGAGGGCGTCATGGGCGGCGATCTCACGCGCCGTGCACCGGTCTTCGGATCGGGCGATGAATTCGACCGGCTGTCTGAGCAGCTGAACGCCATGTTGGCGAAGTTGGAGCGCCTGGTGATTTCATCGCGCTCCGCTGGCGATTCAATCGCGCACGACCTCCGATCTCCCCTCACGCGATTGCGCAACCGGCTGGAGGCTGGCCTCAGAGACACCGACAAGGATGGTCCACGCGCGGCGCTCGTTCGATCGATCGACGATGTCGATGGCGTGCTCGACACCTTCAACGCCGTCCTGCGTTTGTCGCGCGTGCAAGCCGGCGCGACGGGTTCTTTCCGACGCACGAATGTCACCGGGATCACGGATGAGCTTGCCGAACTTTACCAGCCGGTTTGTGAAGAAAAGCGGCTCGCGTTCAATTACACCCCGCAGGGAGATCTCTTCGTTCTGGCGGATCGCGACCTGATTGCTCAGGCCATGTCGAACCTGATGGACAACGCGGTGAAATATACGCCCGAGGGAGGGGCCATCCGGCTGGAGGCGCGGCGCGGGGTCGATGGCGATGTGGAGCTGATCGTTGTCGATTCGGGGCCCGGGATTCCGCCAGAAGACCGTGAACGCGCCGTTGAGCGCTTTGTCCGGCTCGAGCAGTCGCGAAGCCAGCCAGGAAGCGGTTTGGGATTGAGTCTCGCTGCCGCAGTTGCGGAAGCGCACACCGGCAAGCTGGTTCTGGCGGATGGCGGCGGACCACCGACGCGGCCGGGCCTGTCGGTCACGCTCCGCCTTCCTGCCGCATGATCCTGGTCGCGATGGACCGCGCAGTCTTGCACGTTAAGTTGTCCGTATGATGGACCGACTCGGAAATCTGGGATTTGGAGCTGTGGCGGGCGGCGAGGGCGATGCGCTCGGCGCATTGCGTGCGGCTGCGCAGCATTCCGACTATATCGCGCGTGTTGAGCGTCGTCGTCCCGAAGTGCTTGAACAACTCGCTGGCGGGCCGCAAGGCGTGCTTGCAACCGCGTTGGCGGCAATGGAGGCTGCAGGCGAAATCGGCGGGGCGCTGGATGCTCCCATGCGGGAGATGCGGCGGGCAAAGGAAGCTGCGCACATTGCGATAGCTGCCGGCGATCTTTCCGGGATCTGGAATCTCGACGACGTGGTTGAGCGTTTGACTCGACTGGCCGATGCGTCTGTGAAAACGGCTTTACGCCTCGCTATCCGCTCTGCCTGGGCGTCTGGCTCGCTCGGTGAAACGCGCGACAGCGATGAGATGCCGGGACTGTTCACGCTTGCCATGGGCAAGATGGGCGCACGCGAGCTCAACTATTCAAGCGACGTCGATCTGATCGTATTGTTCGACCTCGATGTGCTGCCCGTCAAAGGCCTGCGCGTGAAAGAGGGTATGCTCCGTCTGACGCGTGACCTGGTCCGCCTGATGGAGGAGCGTACCGCTGATGGATATGTGTTCCGTACAGATCTGCGGCTTCGTCCCGACCCGTCATCCACCAGTCTTGCCGTCTCGACGCAGTTTGCCAGCGGCTATTACGAGAGCGTCGGACAGAACTGGGAGCGGATGGCGCATATCAAGGCGCGGGTCTGCGCTGGCGATGTTGCGACAGGCGACGCGTATCTCAAGGAATTGCAGCCATACATCTGGCGCCGGCATCTGGACTACTGGGCCATCGCGGACATCCATTCGATCAAACGCCAGATTCACTCGCACGGCGGTCATGCCGAACTGTCTTCGCCGGACTTTGACGTGAAGCTTGGGCGTGGCGGCGTCAGGGAAATCGAGTTCTTTGCTCAGGTCCAACAACTCATCCTTGGCGGGCGACGACCCGAACTGAGAACGCCGAAGACGAAAACGGCGCTTGACACGATGGCCGCGGCGGACATCATCGCGCCGGAAGTCGCCCAGGATCTGTCACGATGCTATGACTTTCTTCGCTCCATCGAGCATCGCATTCAGATGCTGAACGACGAGCAGACGCACCATCTTCCTGACGTGCCACAGAAGCGCACCGCGGTTGCAGTTCTGTCGGGTTACTCCGACCCGGTGAATTTCGAAGCCGACATTTCATCCGTCAGGCGGCGCGTGCATGGCGCATATTCCGATCTCTTCGCGACTGAGGAGCGGCTTTCGGGCGAAGCGGGCAATCTGGTTTTCACGGGCGTCGATGATGACCCCGGAACAGTTGAAACGCTGAAGGGGTTGGGCTTCAGCGATCCGGCCAGGATCATCCACGTCTTCCAGCAATGGCACCGCGGCAGCATTGCGGCCACGCGGTCCGCCCGTTCCCAGCAATTGCTTACCTCCCTTGGCCCGCGCCTGCTCGAAGCAATGTCGAAGGCCGGCGAACCGGATGTAGCATTCGAACGGTTCCGGGAGTTCTTCTCTGGCCTTGCATCCGGCGTGCAGGTGATGTCGCTGATGCTGGCTGAGCCGGCGCTGACGCATGATGTGATCGAGACAATGTCGTTCGCGCCGAAGCTGGCGGCGGATCTGGCGCGGCGACCTGCGCTGATGGATTCTATGCTTGAGCCATCGTTTCGTGCTCCAGCACAGGATGATCCACCCGGCGCTCGCGAAGCGCGGCTGCATGATCAGTTGAAGCGTGCCGACGGGTTCGAGGCGCAGCTGAACATCGCGCGGAGATTTCACCGTGAGGAAGCGTTCCGGATCGGTTATCAGTTGCTGAGGGGCGCGATAGGCGCAGCCGAAGCGGGCATCGCGTACGCCGATCTTGCGGACGCGTGTGTCTCGGTTCTGGCAGATGTTTGCGAGAAGGATGTGCTTGCGCGCTTTCCCGGGCGCATCGGGAAATGGTCGGTTTGCGCACTCGGCAAGTTCGGAGGGCGGGAGCTTACAGCTACGTCTGACCTGGACCTCATGCTGATCTATGAGCCTGAAGACGAGACAGGCGCGAACCTCGCCACGCGTTTTGTCCAGCGCCTCATCGCTGCTCTCTCGGCTCCCACCGAGGAGGGCGCCCTCTATGAGGTGGATATGCAACTTCGTCCATCGGGCCGGGCAGGGCCCGTCGCGGTCAAGCTCTCGTCGTTCGAGCGCTACTATCGCGAGGATGCATGGACCTGGGAGTTCATGGCGCTCACCCGCATTCGACCTGTGGCGGGTGATCCCGAACTTGGCCGTCGCATCTTGGAAGCGGCTCGCGAAGCTCTACGCACCAAGGCAGCCGATCCCAAGATCACGGAAGACGTAGCCGACATGCGCCGCCGGATGGCACGCGAGCGGCCCTCGCGGTCGCAGTGGGATGTGAAGCTCGCGCCAGGGGGGCTGGTGGATATGGAATTCGTTATCCAGCACGCCATACTGATGGCCGCGGCGGATGTGCCAGGCGCAGTCATTCCCACGTCGATGGACGCTATCAAGGCAATCGCGGCCGCCGGGCGGCTGGCCCCCGGGGAAGCTGCGGTTCTTGCCGAGGGGCTGACATTCCAGCTCAACTTGCAGCAAGCCCTCAGGATAGCATCGGGCGATCAGTTTGATCCCGAAAACGCATCGGCCGGGTTGAAAGCCTGGCTCGCCAATCATCTGGCTTTGAAGGATTTTTCGGCGCTGGCCGTTCGACTGGGGCAGATTCAGGCGGCCGTGGCCAGTCTCCGTACCCAGAAACTGGGCCCGCTCTCGACGGAACCGGGCGCTGGCAGCGTTTGAACTAACTGAACACGAGGGGATGGGCCCGGCGCACTGAGAACGGCTCCGCAGGAGAGCAATCAGCGCTCGGCAAAAGCCGTGGCAGGATGCATAAACGTGGAGAGCAGTTCAGTCTTGAACACCTTGCCCCACCGGGCGGCCTATCGATTCTCGGAGTTGGCTTCAAAGCCATGCGGGATCCGGACGAAGAACTGGTGCGTCGTGTTGGCGCCGGCGACAAGCGCGCGGCGGCCGAGCTCGTGCGCCGCCATCTCTCCCGCATGGTCGGCCTGGCGCGCCGGATGCTGGGAGATCACGCCGAAGCCGAGGATGTTGCCCAGGAGGTTTTTCTCCGGGTCTGGAAGCACGCAAGCGCCTGGCAGCCCGGCCAGGCCAAGTTCGAGACGTGGATGCACCGGGTAGCCATGAACCTCTGCCTCGACAGGCTGCGTCGCCGTGGGCGCCAGGGCGGCGAAGTCTCGCCGGAGACACCCGATGTCCGCGCCTCGGCCACGCGTGCGCTGGATGACCGGCAGCGCCGCGATCGTGTCCGCGATGCCTTGCAGGCCCTTCCCGAACGTCAGCGCGCCGCACTGGTGCTTTGCTATTATCAGGACAGATCAAACATTGAGGCGGCGGAAATCCTCGGTGTCAGCGTTGATGCTCTTGAGAGCCTGCTTTCGCGCGCACGCCGGACACTCAAATCGGTATTGTCGGCGGAGCGTGCAGATCTGCTGAGCGGCCTCGAGACAGGTTGAGAGAAGCGTCATGAACGAAGCACGCTTTGTGGAATTGTTGAACGCCTATGGCGCAGAGCTGTCGCGTTGGCCCGACGATGATCGCGGAGACGCAGAAGCTTTCCTTGAGGTCGCGCCACACCGCATCAAGGACATCTGGGAAAGCGAGCGCGCTTTCGATCACTTGCTCGCACTTGAAAAAAATGGCCCAGCTTCGATCTCGCTGGAAACGCGCGTGCTGGCAGCTTCATCCACCTGGCGCAACTTGCGTCGCCCCGTGAACGCCTTCGGCAAATGGCGCATGCCGCAATGGCTGACGGGCGGCGCGCTAGCGGCCTCGCTCGCACTGGGGTTTGCCGTTGGCTATGCTGGTGAGCCGGCGCAAAACTCTGACGCAGACTACGCAAGCATGCTGACTGTCTCCGGGGCCGGGGCAGGTGCGATGTTCTTTTCCGCGATGAACGATCCGGAGCGCTGAGACGATTATGCCTTCCCGGATGTCTCTTTTCCTTATCGGATCGCTTGTGTTGAATGCCGCGCTTCTGGGCATTGTGGGCGGGCGCATTTTCAGCCCAGCGAGTGCCGAACCGAGCGTGCAGATGCAGCTCGAGCGTTACGGTCCCACAGCGGATGTCGTCGCCGCAGCATGGCGACAGCTGCCGGAGGCTGACCGAGCGGAGCTGCGCAAACAGCTGCGAGAAAGCTGGCTCGCCATGGAAGGTGAACGCAAGCGCCTGCGGGATGCAGGCGAGACCGTTTACAACGCGGCGTTGGCCGAACCGTTCGACGACAACAGGCTACGCGACGCAGTCGCGCTTTTTCAGCTGCGCGAAAAGCATCTTCAGGACAATGCGGAAGACATCCTGATCAGCCATCTCGGAAAGATGCCGCCGCAGGCACGGGCGACCGCCGCCACTGGGTTGCTGACGCCGTTCAACGCGCGGATGCAGAGAGCGGACAAGCGGGAAGGTCATTCTCGCGATGGTGTTGCTGAGTCGCGTACCGATGGCGAGCCCAAGCCCTCGCCGAAGCCAGTCAACTGATGTTGGTCAGACCGTGAGCGGTTCGCGTGCGCGATCGCTTGTCGCGCCAGACTTGATCGTGGGAAGGAAGATCGAAACCGTTGTGCCGACGCCGAGCGTGCTGTCGATCGTGATGTAACCACCGTGCATTTCTGCAAACGATTTGGTCAGCGCCAGGCCAAGGCCGGTGCCGCGGACATTGCGTTCCTTGGCCTCTGGTGACGTCACCTGTTCAAACGGCTGCGCGAGGCGGGGCAGGTCTTCCGGTGCAATGCCGATGCCGTTGTCCTCGACACGGATCGCGATCCACTGGCCTTCAAGCGCGATGGTGACACGGATTTCACCGCCGGCGTCGGTGAACTTGATCGAATTGGTGATCAGGTTGAACGTCATCTGCTTGATGGCGCGATGATCGCCGTTGATATCCGGCAGATCATCGTCGGGGTCGAATGTCAGCGCGATGTCCCGGTCCGCACACCGCCGCCGCGCGAGTTTCACGGCGCCGTCCACGGCATCTACGGGGTCGATGAGGGCAGGCGACAGCCGCATCTTGCCGGCTTCGATCTTCGACATGTCCAGAATGTCGTTGATCATCTCCTCAAGGTGTTTGGCAGCCTGAACGATGTCCTGAGCATACTCCTTGTAGCGCTCATTTCCCAGCGGACCGTAGATCTCGCTCGCTATCATCTCGCCGAATCCGTTGATGTGATTCAGCGGCGTACGCAGCTCGTGGCTCATGTTCTGCAGGAATGACCCTTTGGCCTGCGCCGCGCGCTCGGCACGCGCTTTGGCTTCGGCATACTTCTCCGTCAGTTCCTGAGCCTGCCCTTTGGTGCGCTGCAGTTCTTCAACCATTGCGCGCAGGCGTCGCTCGCTTTTCTGGAGGCCGACCTCCTGACGCTTCATGTTCGTGATGTCGAGGCCGACCGTGATCAGGCCGTCTGTCGCGGTGCGCCGGTCAACCAGGCGGATCCAGGTGTCAGACAGCAACAGCATCTCGCGCGCATTGGCGTCATCCCCGAGCGGACGCTCAACGCGAACGAATTTGGAAAGCTCCGCCATCACGAAGTCGTACGAAGCTCCGGCCTGCACGACGCTCTTGTCGAGATTGAAGTCACGCAAGAAGGCAGCGTTCCAGTGTGTCAGGCGCTTGCGATTGTCCCACACAGCGAACGGACCGGGGTGCGCGTCGAGCGCTGTGCGGGCGAGTGCTTCCGCGCGGCGGGAGCGATGCTGTGCCTGGATGCGATCTGTGACGTTGAGAATTGCGCCGGTGAATGAGCCTTCACTGTGTGCGCCAATCAGCTCAAAGAACTTTCCGGCCGTGCGGCCAGTTCCCTGGAATGCGGCGCTGATCTGCCGTTGCGCTGACGCGCCCTCCAGCGCGTCCTGCACGCGTTTGCGATCGTCGTCGGCAATCATCGATGTGAATTCATCGAGCGTCATGTCGCCATGGCGCACCGCGCCGACCAGCTTGCCGGCCTCGGGGCCAACGGTGAGCAGCTGGTTCCTGGGATTCCAGCGCCACAGGCCGATGACGCTGCCAACCTCGAATGCGGTCCACGTCGCCTGCTCAAGAGCGGCAGGCGTGGGGATCCTGGCTTCGGCGTCGATCTTCTCGTGCTGAACGCGCCGGATCACTCCAACAAGGCCGAAGACCGCAAGCATAGGAGCAGCCAGCAGCAGGCCGTAAATCACGAAGCGGTTGAGATCGCCCCAGTTGAACAACGGCGTAGGTTTGAAGACGCAAGCAGCGATGCCTGCATCGTCGACAGGTGCGCAAGCAACGGCTGATCGTTCGAAGTCCACGGCCTCGAACCGCGCGTTCATCGGCATGCCGTCCGCCGGAACAAGATAGAACTTCCTGTCCTCGCGTGGTTGCAGCATCAGGGCAGAGCTGGTGCGAATGCCGGATATCCATCGCCCCTGGCTGTTCTTCGCAAAGACGCGGACGCTGTCGTCGTCAGCAAGCTGAGCCCACATCCCGGCTGGGGGCTCGCGCTCGGCCACCGCATCGAAGGGCACGCCGCGACGAATGGCTTCGAGGGATGCGCCGCTCAGGAGGAGCCCTTCCATCCTGGCGCGTGACGATATCAGTTCGGCGCGCACGTGGCCCGCGAGCGTCTCTGCTTCCCGCTGTTGCTGTATGAGCGTTGATGTGTCGGCTGATTGACGCTCTTCAAAAGCCTTCAGGGCCAGTGCGCCACCGAAAGCGATCATCAGGACGGTGAGCATGCCAATGGGAACCGCGCTACGCGGCTTCTTCGGCGCGGCGATGCGCGCTTTCCCTCCCACGGACGCCCTCGTCCCCAAAACCATTCCTTCCGTAACCGAACGGATTCACCAGTTTTGGATTCGAAAAGCTGCGAAAGGGTTAACGAGAGATTAACTGTGGGCCATGCGCGATTAGCCCGTGTTCGGCACGGTCAGACGGCATTTTTCCTGCTTCGCGGCTAGGCCGCGCTGCGCAACGAGCGCGGGCTACGTGCGAAGAAGTTTTCATCGATGATGGGGCGACCGTAGAAATAGCCCTGAGCGTACTTCACGCCGGCTTCCAGGAGCAGGCGCCTGTCCGCCTCCGTCTCGATGCGTTCGCCGACGGAGGTGATGCCGAGTTCAGCGCACATGCGCGCGACGTTGCGCATGAGCGCAAGGCCGCGAAGATTGACATCAGAATCCTGCAGGAAGCTGCCGTCAAACTTCAGGCCGTCAACGTCGAGCGCGCGCAGGTATCCGAATGAGGCGGAGCCCGCGCCGAAATCGTCCAGAGATACGCTGATGCCGCTGGAGCGTAGAGTGCTGACGGCGCGAGCAGCCGTTTCGATGTCGTGGATATGCGCGCTTTCAGTGACTTCGATGATCAGCCGGCTGCGATGGAAGGTGTGACCGGAGATGGCGGCGCAGAGTTCGCGGATCACTTCCAGGCGTTGCAGGGACTCACCGGAAATGTTGACGGCGAGACGGTATTCCGGGTCCGGATTTGCCGCGAGCTGGGCCGCTGCCGCACTGACCATGATGTAGTCGAGGTGCGCAATCTGTCCGCTTTTTTCCGCCGCAGCGATCAGGCCGACCGGTGAGTCCTCGCCATTGAATCGTGCGAGTACCTCATAATGGCTGACTGCGCCGGAGCGCGTCTCGACGACTGGCTGGCGTGCGGCCATCAGGCGCCCATTCATTACCGCGTCGCGGAAACGTTCCGCCATGATCTCGTCCATGCGGTCGCCTCGCACGCGGGCAGATGAAGGCATGCGTGAGATCACAAAATTGAAGCTGTTTGGCGCGTTGCTGTTGCGCTGGATAACCACACGTCTGCCGCCTTCGATGGACGAAACGTCCTCCCAGGACAGCCTTCGACCAGGCCCAAGCGCCCACAGCTCTTCACGCAGCCGGCTGCCTTCGCCTTCGCTGATGAGGTCCACCGCATTCCGACCAATCAGGCGGTCGGCAGTGGGGTGATGAAGCAGGGTAGCGTCGCCGTCGGCCTCGATAATGCGGCCACTGGCGTCCGTGGACACCAACAGGTCCGCGGCCGCGAAAGCAAATTCGCGAAGGCGCGCATCATCAAGGGTTGAAAGCGACATTCCTGCCGTCCGGTCACGTCAACGCAATGTAAACGCTAGCGAGCCATGATTAGTCAGCGGTTAACGATACCATCTGGCTGGCCCGGATTGGCCCGCAATCTTGAAATATCAGGATTTTCAGGTCGGATCGGCCAGAGCGCGCCCGATGATGTCGAGCGCATTCCGTGACAGACCAGCCTCCGAAAGACGTACCAACTCTGCCCGCGCCATCTCGCGCCGCGGAGCGTTGAAGCTGCGCCAGCTTTCGAACGCCGTCGATAGACGTGCGGACAGCGCGGGGTTCAGCGGATCTACTTTGAGGATTAGGTCCGCGACGAAGCGATAGCCCCAGCCATCGGCGGTATGGAACGCCACCGGGTTGTTCATGGAGAACGATGCGGCAAGCGAGCGAACGCGGTTTGGGTTCCGCAGATCGTAGTCCGTTCGTTCCAGAAGCCGTTGCAGGCGCTCGCGCAGATCGTCGCGAACCGACATGGCCTGAACGCCGAACCATTTGTCCATGACCAGCGGCGACGCTTTCCATCGTGCTTCGAAGTCGCGCAGCGCCGTATCGAATGCATCGCTTTCGATGTTCGACAACGCTGTGAGGGCGGCGAGGGTCTCCGTCATCGTGCTGGCGGAGCGATAGGCCTGCGCGACAAGGCCTTCATGGCGATCGCCCAGCGAAGACAGAAGCGACAGTGCGGACGCTCTTAGTGAGCGACGACCAGCAGCGCGGGCGGATGCGTCGAACGAGGTCGGCTCGCTCTTGTCCAGCACCGAAAGCAGCAGGTCTTCCAGCGAGCGCGCGATGGCGCGGCGCACATGCGTACGCACGACGTGGATAGCTGAAGGATCCGCTTCGCGTACGTCGAGTATCAACTCGCCAACGGTCGGTACGTAAAGCAGCAGCGCGGCATAGGCAGGATCGTTTTGTGTGGCGCGTGTGATCGAATGGCGAAGCGCTTGCACAAAGGCGGTGAGCCTTGCCTGATCAGGTTCACGGGCGCCGCCACGGACTGCATCGAGAATGAGTGCGCGGGCGATCGTCTGCAGCGCTTCCCACTGGGCGAAAGCGTCGTCGTCGAAGCCAGCAAGCGAGGCGCGATCAGATTCCGTGAGATCGTCTGCCAAACGGATCGGGGCCGAGAATCCACGGTTCAAAGACGCGCGGGGCTGGGAAGCCACATCGTTGAAAGTGAATTGCGACGAGCCGGCTTCCAGAACGACAACGTGCTCCATCGATGCGGCTGCGTCGCCAAGCCGTGTCTCCATTTTGGCTCCGTTGGCATCGAACAGGGCGACGCGAACGGGAATGCGAAGCGGCGACTTGTTGGGTTGCCCCGGCGTGGGCTGTACAGTCTGTGTAAGCGTCAGGCGCCAGGAGCGCGCCGTCGCATTGTAATCACCTTTTGCCCGAACAGCCGGCGTGCCGGCTTGCGCATACCAAAGGGCAAACGCCGAGAGGTCCTGGTCCGTTGAGGCCTGCAAGGATGAGATGAAGTCTTCAATGGTTGCGGCCGTCCCGTCGAACGTGTCGAAATAGCGGTTCATGCCCGCGAAGAAGGATTCATCCCCCACGATCAGGCGCAGCATCCGGATCAGTTCTGCGCCTTTCTCATACACAGTTGCGGTGTAGAGATTGTCGATGCGAGCGTAGGTGTCCGGCCGCACGGAATGCGCAAGCGGGCCGGCGTCTTCGGGGAATTGCCGCGTCCGTAGCCGGATAACTTCCTTGATCCGGGCCACAGCCGGCGAGCGCATGGCCTTGGTGAATTCCTGATCGCGATAAACGGTCAGGCCCTCCTTCAGGCAAAGCTGAAACCAGTCACGGCAGGTGATGCGATTGCCAGTCCAGTTGTGGAAATATTCGTGCGCAACGATGCTTTCGATCGCTTCGAAATCGGCGTCGGTCGCTGTCTTGCCGTCGGCCAGAACATAAGCCGAATTGAAGATGTTGAGGCCCTTGTTTTCCATCGCCCCGAAGTTGAAGTCGCGAACAGCGACGATCTGGAAAACATCGAGATCGTATTCGCGGCCAAACACATCTTCGTCCCACGACATCGCTGCCTTCAGCGAGCGCATCGCGTATTCAGCACGTGGCGCATCGCCCTGTTCGACGAAGATCGAGAGTTTGACCGGCTTACCCGAAAAGGTCGTGAAATCCTCCTCCAGCACATCGAACTCTCCGCCGACCAAGGCGAAGAGATAGGAGGGCTTGGGGTGTGGATCGGTCCACTCGGCAAAGTGCCGGCCATTGCCGAGATCGCCGTGGGCGGTCGGATTGCCGTTGGACAGCAGATAGGGGCACTTGGCCTTGTCGGCTTCGATGCGCACGAAGAACGGCGCCAGCACATCTGGCCTGTCGGGATAATACGTGATCCTGCGGAAACCTTCGGCTTCGCACTGGGTGCAGAAGCGGTTGCTGGAAATGTAGAGGCCTGAAAGCTCCGTGTTCGCTTCCGGTGAAATGTCTGTTTCAATTTCGAGTGTGAAGACATCGCCGGGTTTGAAGACAACCAGGCCTTCCGGCTCGATCGCATAGTCCTGATCCGACAGCGCTTGTCCGTTGATGCGGATCGCTTTGAGCGTCAGCTTTTCGCCATCGAGACGCAGCGGGGCATCTGGGTCGCCCGTGCGCCGGATCGACAGCTCCGAGACGACGTGCGTATCGGTAGGCTCAAGCCGGAAAAGCAGGCGCACTTGCTCGATGCGGAACGGGAAGGGACGGTATTCAGAAAGCCTGACGGGAGGCGGCGTTTCGGTCCGCATGACAAGCGCCCTCGTTCGGCCACGCCGCCATGAACGCTGCGGCGAGCAATGCCTACAGGGTTTGTCGCCAAGATAAAGGGCGTGTTCCCGGATTTCTCAACGAAAGCCGGGGCTGGTTTGAGGGGGTGGCTTGGGGGCTGACTATTCTGCGGCCTGCGGCTGGCCCGAGGGGTCGCCATGGGTCTCGTAGACACGACGAAGCAGGACGGTTGCCTTCTTCGCCAGGTCCAATAGCTCGGCCGGCATATCGTCCGAATGGTTGTGTCCAAACTGGGCAAGCGCTTTGGATATGCGCATCAGTTGGGGAGCCGCCTCGATGATACGAGCCTGGAACTCGATGCGTTGCGGATCGCGGTCGTATTCCGCGCTCGGAACGCGCCAGCCGCCCCAGTTCTTTTCGTCAGTCGTGACGACGGGATAGGTGCCCGGCTGCGGGTGGTTCGGAACTTCGGTGGTGTCCTTCCAGCGGTTGGTCGCGCGATTGATCCGCCAGTTATCAAAATCCGCGAGATCGTCGACGGGCGCGCCGCTTTTATCGGCAATCAGTTCGCTCGCCGAGAATTCGCGGCCAAGACCCACGTCATAGTGAATCTTCAAAGGCTCTTCGAGGCCTTTTACCCATTGGGGGAGTACAGCCTCGACAATGGCCCACGTGCCAACAGTCTTCACGTAGACTTTCTGGTTCTTGTGGAATGCGGCCTTGGCCATGGGACTATGTCCTCCCCGTTATCCCGGAAAGACTAGCACCGACTGGTTAGGTCCTCATGAATCAGGGCGTGAAATCAGGCAGGCGAGGCCTGCCCGATCTCCTAACGAGGCGTTAGCGGCAGCCCTCGTCGAAGGGGAAGAGCTGTTGGTCCGGCACGCGCCACGAAACTTCTTCCATTGTGCCGGTGCGCTGACCTTTCGTGTCCTTGGCGTAGTACTGGTACTTCATCGAGGAATAGCTGATCTCGATGCTTTCAGTCGGCGTGTTGCCGTTGTTGAAGTCCGGGTTGACGTTGAAGCTGCGGACTTCGGCGCCTTCGATGATCCATTTCGATTCAACCGCCTGACCGCCAGTGCGCACAGGCGAGGTGAAGGTAATCTCGATGCGGCCGAGCGGTTGGCCTTCTACGGCGGCCATCATCAGCTTGGGCGAGGCGCGGTCCGGCAGTTTGGTGATGAAGATCGGGCCGACTGTTGTCGAGCGAACCTGATCGGTCAGGCCTTCGGGGTCGGGCATCGCAAAGCTTGAAATGTTCATGCTGGCGCCAGAGACGGCGATCTGACCTTCGAAGCCCCGCAACGAGGCCTCGCCCGGCGCGCCTTCCACCTTCAGAAAGACGTCGGCGTTCGCAGCGCCTGCGCCGGCCAGTGCTGCGGCCGACAGAATGCTGATGCGCGCGAAAGTACGGATGCTCATTGGTCCCTCCAGGCCGCGCGCCGTCCGGGGATCGGGTGGTGGAGGCGGCCGACTCGCGGGTTCGTGTTCCCGCTTGTGTGCAGTTGTGAAACTGCGTCGCGGCTGACGTAGGGCGCCGCCGCTGTTTGATTGTGGCGAAGGTGTCGGGACGGTGGCGAGAGGTTAAAACCGCCGCTTTGCGAATGCTTAAGCCCGGTTTGCTAGGTTTTGCCCAATTAGCGGCATTCGGCGGACAAGCATGGCGCCCGCGGACGAGGGTAACGGACGGATCGCGTGGATCGCCGGCTGGTCGCTGGCGACGCTTGTTCGCGTGCTGGGCTCGGGTGCCGCTGCGCTCAATCAGGATTTCTCTGAGCCTGACAATGCCATGCGGCTTGTGCGTGTGCGTGACATGCTTGCCTGGCAGGGCTGGTTCGACAGCGTGCAGCACCGACTTGGTCCGCCCGACGGCTTGCCGATGCACTGGGCGCAATGGATCGACGGCGCAATTGCCCTGCCAATCATGCTGCTGACGCCGCTGATCGGGCAACACGCGGCCGAGATTGTCATGGCGTTCGTGTGGCCGTTTGGCCTGCTTGCCGCCTTCATGATGCTGGTGGTGCGTGTGTCGGGCGAGATCGGCGCCCGTGACGGGCTGCGCCGGGAGGCGCAATGGACTGGCGCCATCCTCGCAGCGCTCGCGTTCCCGGCTGTCGAGAAGTTCGCACCGGGTTCGTTCGATCACCACAATGTCGAATTGATATGCGGAATGCTGGCTGTGCTTGGCGTGATGAAAATGCGCGAGCGTCCACGCTGCGGCCTATGGGCGGGCGCTGCGCTTGGTCTGGCGCTGGCGACAGCAGCGGAGGGCGCCCCGCTGATTATCGCCGGGTTCGTGGCTGCCGGTGTCCTGTGGCTGTTCAGGCCATCTGATTATGCAAAAGGGCTTGGCTGGCTGGGAGTCGGCGTCGCGGCATCGTCGACTGTCATGTTCGCGGCGCTCGTGGCTCCTTCAGATTGGCTGCGGCCGGTTTGCGACGCCATGGGGGCGCCATTCCTTGGTGTTGGGCTCGTTGGCGGCGGGATTGCAATCGCGCTTGCGTGCTTACCCGCCACGTTCACCTCGACGATCGCGCGGCGTGCGGGCTCTGCTAGCGTGCTGGGAATTCTTGGGGTCGCGTTGCTGGGCTTGTCGTTCCCTGCATGCGCCGGCGGAAGCTATTCAGTTCTAAATGCAGATATCGAAAATCTTTGGATCAGCCAGATTTCGGAAGCGCGATCTCTCGTCGCGCTCTGGGGCGACGACCCTGCCATGATCCTGGCGGTCGCAGGCGCAGCGTTTGCGGGGCTGGTTGCGGCAGTGTTGTTTCTTCGCGCGCATTGGCGCGAGGCCGATGGCTGGATCGTGCTGGCTTTTCTGCTGGTGAGTTGGGCCGTGCTAGTCTGGCAGATTCGCGGTGCAACCTTTGCGACAGCGTTTGCTGTTCCATTCGGTGCGTGGGCGGTTGCCAGAGCGCGACGCGATTATCGTAGCAAGGCCTCTGCCATACGTGCGCTGGTGTTTGCCGGTGTTGCTGCGACATCCGCCGCCGCCGCCTGGGCCGGTGCAGGCGAGGCGTTGCAGGCGAGGCTGACGCCGCATACGACGCTCGCCAACTATGAGGGACGCGTCAGCAGCGCCAAGTCATGCGCCACGCCTGAAGCGTTTCGCTCGCTCGCCACCGTGCCATCGGGCGTCGTGCTCAACCAGTTCGCGCTAGGCGCCGATGTTCTGGTGTGGACAAGCCATCACGTCCTTGCCGCGCCTTATCACCGTAACATCGCTGGCACGATGATCATGATGAACGCGTTGCGTTCGGCGCCGGATGAAGCGCGGCCTATCATCTCAAGCTCTGCGGCCGCCTACGTATTGATCTGTCCTGCAGCGCCCGAGACGTCATTCTACGCACGCCACGCCGCGAACGGCACAGCACCTGAGGCGACGCTGTCGTCCATGCTGGCCAAAGGCAAGCATCCCGAGTGGCTTGCACCCGTCGAACTCGCAGGCTCGCCTCTCAAGCTCTATCGCGTTGTCCGCTAGTCAGCCTTGACGGCGTCAGCGGGTTCTTCCCGCGTGACCGGCCCTTCGGGCGAGGCAGCTTCGGTTGCCTTCTCCAGATTCTGACCCGGTCCGCGGCCACGCAATTGGATCTGCGGAATGAACAGGATGGCGATGAACGCGACGGCTACGATCACGAGGCTTCCCATGAAGATGTAGCTCATGGCGTTCGAGATCGAGGAGGAAATGAACCCTTCCATCTGCGGCGGCAGTTGCGAACCGCTTTCCGTCGCCATCGCGGCCATTTTCTGCATTTCACCGAGATCAACCTTGATGCCCGGGAATTGCGTGGTGAGGGACTCGCTCATCTTCGCCATCAGCATGGCGCCAAAGATCGACACACCGATCATGCCGCCGCACTGACGCAGGAACATGCTGGTAGAGGTGGCGACGCCAATCTGCCGGATAGGGGCTGCGCTCTGCGAAACCATGTTGAACAGACTCTGCGATGGGCCGAGGCCCACACCGATGATGAACAGACGCCAGATCACGTCCCATTGCTCGGCATTCGCACCCAGCTGAGACATCAGGAAAATTCCGAGGAATTGCATGATGGCGCCGCCCATCATCATGCTCTTGTATTTGCCGGTTTTCGTGACGAAGCGGCCCGACAGGGTTGCCGACAGGATCAGGCCGGCCATCAGCGGCAGAAGCAGCATGCCGCTATTGGTGGCCTGAATGCCAAGCCCGAGCTGCAAGTAAAGCGGCAGGTAGACGATCGTTCCCATGAACGCCATCGAGATGACGAACGATGCGATAGTGGTTGTCGTGAAGGCCCGGATCGAGAACAGGCTCAACGGAAGGATTGGCTCCTTCACGGCCCTCTCGATGAAGAGGAACATGATGCCTGTCACCAGTGCAAATGCGAACAGGCCGATCACGGTCGGAGAGGTCCAGCCATCGTCGTTGCCGAAGGTCAGGGCCAGCATCAGCGCGCCGATCGATAGCACGACGAATATGGCGCCAAACCAATCGATCTTTCCGCCGCCCGTGTGGCCGAGGTTCGGCATTTTAAGCGTGATCATCGCGAGCGCGATCACCGAGGTCGGCAGATTGATGTAGAAACACCAGCGCCAGCCAGCGATGTGCATGCCGGCGATGTCAGCGCTGCCATGATCCGTGAAGTAACCGCCGACGATCGGGCCGACGACGCTTGCCAGGCCAAACACGGCGCCGAACAGACCTGCATACCGGCCGCGTTCACGCGGCGGGTAAAGGTCAGCAATTGTTGCGAAGGCCGTGGTGAACAACGCGCCACCGCCAATACCCTGGATGCCGCGGAAGACGATCAGCTGCATCATGCCATCGCCCACCAGCGGCATGTCGCCAAATTCACCGGCGAGTCCGCAAAGCCATGATCCGACGACGAAGATCACGATACCTATGATCAGGATCAGCTTGCGGCCGTAAAGGTCGCCCAGCTTGCCCCAGATCGGCACCATGACCGTAGACGTGAGCAGGTAGCTGGTGGTGACCCAGGCATAGAGATCCAGGCCGTTCAGCTCGCGAATGATGGTCGGCATCGCAGTCGACACGATCGTCTGGTCGAGCGCGCTAAGCAAAAAGACGATCATCAGCGCCCAGAATGTCAGGCGTTTCTCGTCGGCCGTGGGTTCAGGCTTGGCGGGCGAGTCATGGTGCGCCGTCGCGTCCATGGGGAAAACTCCGGTGAAAGCAGTCGAAAACTGTGCAGTTTCCACGTTCAATACACTGGCTCTTCGCGAGTCGCCAGTGGGCCGTAATGTCGCTTACAATCAATACGGTGGCGCAACCTAACAGGATTTGAAAGCGCCGCAGGCCCCCGATAGGGTGCCGGCATGCTTCTGAGAATTCGCCCATGTTCGCGCTGATCGCACGGGTCAAGAACCTGTTGCTGTCGCCGGCGACTGAATGGGAGGTCATTGATGGCGAGATGATCGAGCCGGGCAGGCTCCTTGCTCGCTACGTCATCCCGCTCGCTGCGATCCCTACGATCGCGATCGTCATCGGCCTTTCGGTTCTGGGTGTTCAGATCGGCGGCGAGTGGCATCGGGCCCCGCTTCTGGAAGTCGCGCTGTCGGCGGTGCTGTTTTTTACACTCACGGTCATCGGCGTATTTGTATTCGCCAAAGTCATCGACTGGATGGCTCCTGCATTCGGAGCGCCGCGCAGTTACCGGCAGGCCTTCAAGCTTTCGGCATACTCGATCACTGCCGCAATGGTCGCGGGCATCCTTACCATCGCGCCCGCGTTGCAGATCCTTGCGCTGCTTGGTGCAACATACAGCCTCTATCTGCTGTTCGTAGGGACGCCGAAGGTGATGCACGCGCCGGACAAATCCGCTGTGAACTATTCGATCATGGCTACGGTCGCGGCGATTGTCCTGGCTCTGCTCGTCGGTCTTGCAACCATGGTTGCCGCAGCGCCATCGGGGAATCTGTTCCCGCACCTGCCGCGCATCCCGGATCTCTGGGGTGGAACGCTCGCGCCGTTGCCCGGAGTAGGCGTGAGCACGGAAGCGCCGCCCCTGCCGTCGTCGGCGGGCGCTCTGGCGTCGGGTGGCGGTGGTGTTGTCCGGGGCGGAGACCTGCGCGGAGCCACGCCACAAAAGCTGATGGGGCTGAATCGCGTAGCGGTCGGTGTCGAACGAAGCGGGCTGGCAGGCCAGCGGACCGTCAATGTGGAGGCCGAGTACCGGGACGGGCGTCGCCAGATTCTTCTGCAGATACTCTACTCCCGAACAATTGCCGAGAAGCTTGGCTTTGGCGGCCCGTCGACGTCGGAATTCGACCGTGAGACCGTGGACGGGTATTCGCGGCGGCGTCGGGTTGGTGATGCGATCATCGTCGAGGACTGGGATCAGTCTTCGCAGACGGGTGGCTATGGTCGCCTGGTTGATGATCGTTTCTATGTGAAAGCTTCAGGCGGGGGTGGTGTGAGCGCTGAAGACCTGCGAGCCGCCGTCGAACTCTTTGGCAAGGAGACGCTGGCGCAGTTCGAGGCCGAGAGTTAAGTCCGTAACATGACAACAGCGACGGTCCGGCCAGCCAACCGCAATGACCTCGACCAGCTCGAGGCAATGATCGCGCGTGTCGATCCGGGTATGCTCACCATGCCTTCGTCGCGCGAGGCGATGGCGGCGCGTATCGAGCGCTCACTGGCGGCTTTCGCACGTGGTTCCCTGCCGCCGGAAAACGAGTGCTACTTCCTCGTCATGGAAGAAGATGGCGAGTTGCTCGGCACCGCCAGCATCTTCACCAATCTGGGCATTGAGCGGCCTTTCTATTCGTATCGGATATCCCGGGATTCAAAGGTCTCGCCCGAGCAGGGCGTCAAGGCGGAACTCGATCTTCTGTTTCTGGTGAATGACTATCATGGCGACTGCGAGCTGGGCACTCTGTTCATCGAGCGCAAGGCACGTGGTGGCGGGCGCGGGCGATTGCTCTCGTTTGCCCGACTGATGCTGATCGCCGTGGATCCGGTGCGCTTCGGGCCCAAGGCAATGGCTGAAATCCGCGGGTTCACTGACGCCGAAGGCAAGAGCCCGTTCTGGGATGCCGTGGGCGCCAAATTCTTCCACATGGATTATCGCAAGGCGGATGTTCTGAGCGCCCGTGATCATCGCTTCATCGCGGATCTCATGCCGCGCTATCCGATCTATGTGGCGTTGCTGCCGGATGCTGCGCGCAACATCATCTCACGACCCCATCCAGACGCTGAGCCCGCGTTGGCCATGCTGAAGTCGCAGGGTTTCCGTTATAACGACGTGGTCGATATTTTCGATGCCGGCCCCACCGTCGAGGCATTCATCGACCATATCGATACGGTGCGGGAAGCCGTGCGTATGTCGGCTACGGATTTCGCCGGAGGCGGTCTGCGCGTGTCGCAAGGTCTGATTGCGCTGGCGAACACGGAGCGTTTCGCCGTTACGCAGTTTGCTCGCGGCGACGATATGACTGCCGTGCTGCAACGTATCGGCGCCAGTTCCAGCGACGAGGTGCTGGTTTACCGTCTGGCGGAGAAAGGCGCATGAGTTTGCCGGATTTCACAGGCGAATGCTTTATAGGCGGACGCTGGCTGAAAGGGGCAGGCGCAACCTTTACGTCAGTCGCGCCCGCGGACGGCGCTGTCATCTGGACCGGGGTGGAAGCAGGCGTCGCCGATGTTGAAGTCGCGGTTGCGGCGGCACGCGAAGCTTTTCCGGCGTGGCGTCGACGTTCCATCGAGGAGCGCATCGCGTTTGTGCGCGCATTCGCAAAATTGGTAGACGCCAACAAAGCAGAGATGGCGGCGGTCATCTCGCGATCGACTGGCAAGCCGCTGTGGGATGCCGCAACCGAAGCCGCGGCAATGATCGGCAAGGCGGAGCTTTCCATAAAAGCCTACAACGAACGCACGCCGACCAAGGAAGCCGCGGCTGGGGCGTTTGTCGCCCGCATCAGTCACCATCCCCATGGGGTGATGGCCGTGCTCGGGCCGTTCAATTTTCCCGGTCATTTGCCGAATGGTCATATCATGCCGGCGCTGATCGCTGGCAACACCGTCATCTTCAAACCATCCGAACAGACGCCAGAAGTCGCGGAATTCACGGTCAGGCTGTGGGAGCAGGCCGGTGTTCCCGCAGGCGTCGTGAATCTCGTGCAAGGCGCGCGCGCGCCTGCCGAGCAGCTCGTCGCGCACGACGGGGTGGACGGCATCCTGTTCACGGGCGGCGTTCCTGCGGGCCGCGCAATCCACCGTGCGCTTGGCGGAAAGCCGGAGAAGATTGTCGCGCTGGAGCTTGGCGGGAACAATCCGCTTGTCGTGTGGGATGCGCGTGATCTTGGCGCAGCGGCTCGGCTGATCGTCAAATCTGCTTACGTCACGTCCGGGCAGCGCTGCACGTGTTCGCGGCGCTTGATCGTGAAGTCGGGCACGGATGGCGATCATGTGCTGGAAGCCGTTGCCCGGCTCGTAGACAAGTTGATCGTCGGCATGCCCGACGCACAGCCGCAACCCTTCATGGGACCTGTTATCTCGGCCCGTGCAGCCGCAGCGGTTCTGGCGGCGCAGGCGGATTGGCTGCGTTCAGGCGGCGTGGCTTTGCGGGAGGCAAAGCCGTTGGAGATCGGGCCGGCCTTCGTTTCGCCGGGCTTGATTGATGTCACCGCAATAATTGCCCGCAAGGACGAAGAAATTTTTGGTCCATTGCTGCAGGTCATCCGCGTGGCGGATTTCGACGACGCCCTGAACGAAGCCAACGATACGCGCTTCGGATTGGCGGCGGGTCTGATTTCGGACGATGGGGCTCTGTTCGAGCGTTTCGAGGCCGAAGTGCGCGCAGGCGTGCTCAATTGGAATCGGCAGACCACAGGCGCCTCGGGCGCCGCGCCTTTCGGCGGCGTGGGACAGTCGGGCAATCATCGACCGGCCGGCTATTATGCGGCGGACTATTCTGCCTGGCCTATGGCAAGTCTGGTTGCGGCTGGTGCGGTCAAGGACGATGAGCCGATCATTGGCGTTCGAACATGAGCGCCATCGAGATCAATTTCGATGGGTTGGTCGGACCAACCCACAACTATGGTGGGCTCGCGCAGGGCAATCTGGCGGCGGCGGCGAATGAAGGGAAGATTTCCAATCCCCGCGAGGCCGCCCTGCAGGGGCTTTCCAAGATGCGAACGCTCATGGGAATGGGCCTCACTCAGGGTGTTTTGCCACCTCACGAGCGGCCACATGTGGGCAGCCTGCGCAGGATGGGGTTTGGCGGTAGCGATGCGGATGTCATTCGCGCGGCTTCGCGTGCATCTCCCGTCTTGCTGGCGAACGTGTCATCCGCATCGGCCATGTGGACGGCCAATGCAGCCACTGTTTCGCCGTCCGCCGACACGGGCGATGGGCGCGTACATTTCACCCCTGCCAATCTTTCATCTCATTTTCACCGTGCCATCGAAGCCGACACCACGTCGCGCGTGCTTTCCGCGATCTTTGCGGATCGGTCGAAGTTCATTGTGCATTCGCCTGTGCCGTTTGCGTCGTTTGGCGACGAAGGTGCGGCGAACCATTGCAGGCTTTCGGCGTCGCATGGTGAGCGCGGCGTGGAAATGTTCGTCTATGGCCGTTCTGCCTTCGCGAAATCTGACGACGCCAGGTTTGCGGCCCGTCAGGCGATGGAAGCGTCTCATATTGTCGCGACCCAGCATCAGCTTTGGACGGGCGGCGGCGCTGTCCTGATTCAACAAGCGCAAGTGGCGATTGATGCGGGCGCGTTCCACAACGATGTTGTCGCTGTCTCAAACGGCAACGTTCTGATGTTCCACGCGCAGGCCTTCGAACAGAAGGATGTAGTCGCGGAAGCGCTGAAGCGTGCGTGCGGCGCGAAGGGCTTCGAGCCCATCCTTCTGGAGGCGAGCGCCGACGAGCTGAATCTCGGCGAAGCGGTGAAATCCTACCTTTTCAATTCGCAGATCGTATCTCTGCCTGCCGGCGGTATGGCGCTGATCCTTCCAGGTGAGGCGGAGGAAACACCCCGCGCCAAGGCGTTCGTCGATCGTGTGCTCGCGATGAATGGCCCGATCCGCGAAGCGCACTATCTCGACTTGCGTCAGTCCATGCGCAATGGCGGCGGGCCTGCTTGCTTGCGCTTGCGTGTGGTCCTCACGGATAGCGAACTCGCGGCGATCGACAGGCGCGCAATTCTGGATGAGGCGCGCGTTGCGGCATTGGAACAAGTTGTTAAGCGTCACTATCGCGATCGCCTGGGCATCGCGGACCTTGCGGATCCAGCCCTGCTCGATGAAAGCCGCGCAGCGCTGGACGAGATCAGCCAGGTGCTTGGCCTTGGGGCGCTGCATGACTTCCAGAGTGTTTGATCGCGCGCCGCCGATTGAGACGGAAAGGCTGCGTTTGCGAGCGCACGCCGCCGCTGATTTCGCGGCCTGCATTCCGCTCTGGAATGATCCAATCGTTACCCGCTTTATCGGTGGCCGCGCCTATACGCCTGAGGAAGTCTGGCAACGTTTGCAGCGCTACGCAGGCTCGTGGGTGCTGTTGGGGCATGGTTTCTGGGCTGTTGAGGAAAAGATCAACGCGAAGCTGATCGGCGAGATCGGCATCATGGACGCCAAGCGTGACATCGACCCGCCTTTTGGCAATGATCTGGAACTAGGTTGGGCGCTGCTGCCCGAGGCGCATGGCAAGGGTTACGCAAGCGAAGCCCTAAAAGCCGTGCTTGGCTGGGAGCTGCAGGTTCTCGCCAGTCCCTGCCTTGTGGCGTTGATCGACCCCGACAACGCTCCATCCATCAGGCTCGCCAACAAGTTCGACTTTTTCGAGCGCGCCCGTTCGGTGTATCGCGGCGTTCCTTCAATCCAGTTCGAGCGCAGGCGGGCTACATGACCAATGGCGTGATCCTCGCTCTCGATCAGGGCACGACATCCAGCCGCGCAATGGCGATTGCGTTCGACGGCTCAATCGTTGCCTCGGCTCAGGAAGAATTTCCGCAAATCTTCCCGCAATCCGGCTGGGTGGAGCATGATCCCGAAGCAATCTGGCGCACGCAGCGGCGCACAGCTCAACAGACGCTTGAGCGCTTGGGGGCACGGAAGGTCGCGGCGATTGGCGTAACCAACCAACGCGAAACCGTGGTGGTGTGGGATCGCAAGACCGGTGAGGCGATACACAACGCTATCGTCTGGCAAGACCGGCGCACCGCGCAGCGCACGCAAGATCTGGCGACCGCGGGTCATCAGGACATGGTCGGCGAACGCACCGGCCTGGTGCTTGATCCCTATTTTTCGGCTTCGAAGATTGCATGGATACTCGATGTCGTTCCTGGCGCTCGCCAGCGCGCTCAACGCGGCGAGCTAGCCGCCGGAACAATCGACTGTTTTCTGATCTGGCGACTGACCGGCGGGAAAGTTCACGCAACCGACGCCACCAACGCATCGCGCACCTCGCTCTACGATATTCGCACGGGCCGATGGGACGCCGAACTTTGTGATCTGTTCGGCGTGCCCATGGTGCTGCTTCCCGATGTGCGGGACTCTGCCGGGGATTACGGTGTCAGCGATATCTTCGGGCCCAGCCTGCCGATCCGTGGCGTCGCGGGCGATCAGCAGGCGGCGCTGGTAGGACAGGCATGCTTCGAAGCCGGCGAGGTGAAATCGACCTACGGAACCGGCGGCTTTCTCGTGTTGAACACAGGCTCAGAACTGAAGCGTTCGAAATCCCGCCTGCTCGGAACGATCGCCTATCAGTGTGGCGGCAAGCCGACCTACGCGCTTGAAGGTTCAATCCTGTCGGCTGGATCGACAATTCAGTGGCTGCGCGACGAGCTGAAGATCATTCGCGATGGCGCTCACGCGGGAGAGCTCGCAAAGGGGATTGCTGATAGCGGCGGCGTCTATGTCGTGCCCGCGTTCGTAGGATTGGGCGCGCCGCACTGGGATTCCGCGGCGCGGGGCGCCATTCTTGGTTTGCAGCGCGGATCAACCATAGCCCACATAGCTCGCGCCGCGCTGGAAAGCGTCGCTTTCCAGACTGCGGAACTGCTTGAAGCGATGGCGAAGGATGGCGTCGCGCCACAGCGCCTGCGGGTCGACGGCGGCATGGCGCGCAATGACTGGCTGCTACAGTTCATGGCCGATATCTTGAGCATCGAAGTCGTGCGTCCGAAGAACACGGAAACAACGGCGCTCGGCGCCGCCATCTTAGCGGGAGTTGGCGCCGGGGAGTTCGGCTCGCTGAACGAAGCTGCCGCTTTGTGGAAGCTGGATCGCAAGTTCGAGCCCGCGATGGCGTCGTCGGATCGTTCGCGCCAGATGGCGGGATGGAAAGACGCGATCGCCCGCGTGAAAACTTCGAACTGATCGCCAGCCAGCCCGATTTCAGCCCGATTTGATTACCACCGTCCAGGCTGGTCGGGCAGGGGTGATCATGAGGCGCGGGCTCTGTTTTGTTGCCATATGTGCGCCCATGCTCGTGGGGTGCATATCCTGGTCAATAAATGAGTCATGGTTCTTCAAGCCAGTGTCCCGTGCGCAGAAAGCTGCCACCGTTGGCGAGCTCAAACTCGACGCCGAGGAGCGCCTGACCCCGTCGAGCGCCTTTAGCGCCGACTTCAGCCGAATTTTCCCGAATTTTCCCGATCGCATGCCCGCAAGGATCTCGCATGACTTCGTCACCCTGGGCGGGGAGCGTATCGCGATCTCACGGGTTGCTGGCGCCAATGGTTCCGATGACGAGCCGCTGATCGTTCATTGCGGTGGCGAGTCTGGGGACAGGCGCAGCCATGGCGCGGTCTACGCCGGAAAGATCCTTCCGTGGGGCGAAGCTTTGCTGATGGACTATCCAGGTTATGGCGACAGCAGCGGTCAACCAACTGTCGCCGCGATGCTGGCGTTCCAGCGGGAGCTTGCTGCCTATCTCGACGGGCTCGCAGTGGATCGCCCATTGATATTGTGGGGTCATTCGCTTGGCGGTCCGATATGCGCGGCGATCGCAAGTCGAAGCGGGCAGGTTGATGCGGTTGTCCTCGAAACGACCGCGCCAAACTTTGCGGATGTGATGGATGCAACGAAGCCTTGGTTTACTCCGCCGACCCTTCAGCTCGATGTTGTGGAAGGCCTCAAGGCGTACGACGTGGCGGTTGCGCTCGCCACGTTCCCGGGCCCGATCATGGTGCTGGGCGCGGGCAGGGACCAAGTCTTTCCAGTCAAGCTGGAGCGTTCTGTCGCGGCAAAGCTCAGAGAGCAGGGATTGGCTGTGACCTATCTGGAATATGCGGCTGCCGATCACATGAACGCAGCCCTGAACGGCTTTTTCGTGCGTGACGCAGTGGGGTTCTTCGCGAACATAGCCAACAGCCGGCGCTGAGCGCCATTCCAGGGCTCGCAAGGCGAGACTCATCCCGCTAGGATGGTCGTATGAACACACGCATTGAAATGGTCGAGGTCGCGGCCCGCGACGGTCTGCAGAATGAGCCGGGCTTTTTCCCGACCGCCGACAAGCTGGAATTGATCGAACGCGCCATCGCGTCAGGGTCGAAGCGTATAGAGGTTGCCAGCTTCGTTCATCCCGGCCGCGTTCCGCAGATGGCCGATGCCGAGGCTGTATGCGCCGGGCTGCCAAAGCGTGGTCGGGACGACGTCACCTATATCGGTCTGGTCCTCAACAAGCGCGGCGCTCTGCGCGCGCTCGAAACTCAGGTGCATGAGCTGGGCGCTGTGATTTCCGCGAGTGACGGTTTCGGCACGCGCAATCAGGGTCGCACGTCCGACGAGACCGTCGAAGACGCCATCGAAATTATCCGCCTCGGCAAGGATCATGGGCGGTCGGTGCAAGCGACCATATCCGTCGCTTTTGGTTGCCCCTTCGACGGCGAGATCGCGCCGTCGCGCGTCGCTGAATTGGCCCGTAGGGTTGCAGCGGCGGGTCCGCGCGAGATTGCGCTTGGCGACACGATCGGCGTTGCCGTTCCCACGCAGGTGAAGGCTGTGATGGCCGCTGTGAAAGTCGCCGCGCCCGGCATCCCGGTCCGACTTCACTTCCACGACACGCGCAATACAGCCATTGCAAATGCATGGGCGGGCGTTGAGGCCGGCGCCACAACGCTGGACGCTTCCATCGCCGGCATTGGCGGTTGTCCCTTTGCGCCCAACGCCACAGGCAATGTTGCTACCGAAGACGTTCAATACATGCTGCAGCGCTCAGGTATCGAAACCGGCCTGAAGCTGCACGGGCTCATCGAAACCGCGCAATGGCTGTCAACGAAGATGGGCCGCACCTTGCCCGGCCTCGTCAGCCGCGCCGGAGGCTTCCCGAAGTGAGTGGAGCTCTCGAGGGCTTGCGCGTCATCGAGATGGGCTCGCTGATAGCGGGGCCTTTCTGCGGCCAGCTCATGGGCGACATGGGCGCTGATGTCATCAAGATCGAAGCGCCGGGCGAGGGCGATCCGATGCGCCAGTGGGGGCAGGGCGCGAAGCCCGCCTGGTGGCGCGTGATCGGCCGCAACAAACGCTCGGTGTCGCTCGATCTGCGCAAGCAACACGGGCAGGAAATCGCGCGTGAGCTTGCGGCGAGCGCTGACATCCTGATCGAAAATTTCCGGCCCGGTACGCTTGAGAAGTGGGGCATGTCGCCAGAGGCGCTGTACGCGATCAATCCGCGCCTCATCATTGTGCGGGTGTCCGGCTACGGCCAAACAGGTCCCTATGCGGATCGGGCGGGCTTCGGACTCGTCGGCGAGGCGATGGGCGGTTGGCGCTATCTGGTCGGCGAGCCGGACAGGCCGCCAGCGCGTATGGGCATATCCATCGGGGACACACTGGCGGCATCCTACGGATGCATGGGCGCGCTGGCAGCGCTCCATCATCGCGATAAAACTGGGCGCGGCCAGGTGGTGGACTCCGCGCTTTATGAATCCGTACTGCAGGTGACGGAGTCCTTGCTCGCAGACTACGGGGCCAGCGGGCACATGCGAACGAGGTCTGGTTCCGTCCTCCCCGGCATCGCGCCGTCCAACGCCTATCCCTGCAGCGATGGCGACATCGTCATCGGCGCCAATCAGGACAAGGTGTTCGCACGCTTTGCAGAGACGATCGGCAAACCGGAATGGGCTGAAGACGCGCGCTACAAGACCCATCATGCGCGCGGCGAAAGGCAGGTAGAGCTGGATAATCTGATTTCGGATTGGACGCGCCAGCATACAGTTGCCGAGGTCGATGCGATCATGTCCGAGGCTGGCGTCCCGGCCGGGCCGATCTATCGTCCAGACCAGATGTTGAGCGATCCACAATTCCTGTCACGCCATGCGATCCACTGGGAGGATCACCCGCGTCTAGGCCGGATTCCCATGCAGAACGTCTTTCCCAAATTGTCGGAGACGCCGGGCGCCGTGCGCCGCCCTGCGCCGGATACCGTTGGCCAGCATACCGACGAAGTGCTCGGCGTTTTGCTCGGCTTCGACGCAGTGATGCTGGCAAAGTTGCGCAGTGACGGCGTCATCTGACTGTCGCAGCCATAAACCGCAGAATTTCCGCTGATTTCGGGGTTTTGTCCGGCGCGAACTGCGGACTATGTTAGTCCAATAGAATCCTTCGATTTGGAGATGCGCATGTGTGAGAACCATAAGGTCGACGGCCCGCAGATCGTGTCACTCGAAGGCATGCATCGTCGTGATGTCGTAAGACGTTTGTGGGCCGGCACAATGTTGCTCGGCGTGGCCAGCACGACGGGCGCGTGCGAGAGCGCCGCTGAACTCTTTACGCCAGCCGATGCTGATCTGATCCCGATGGCGGCGCAGGCATGGCAGGAAACCAAGGCGCAGACACCGATCTCCAAGGATGCGCGCGCGAACCAACGCCTGCAGACTGTTGGCAACAAGATCGCCAGCGTCGCTAACGTACCCGGCGCCCAATGGGAATTCGTCGTGTTCGACAGCAAGGAGAAGAACGCATTCTGCCTGCCGGGCGGCAAGGTCGGCTTCTACAAGGGCCTGCTCGATTTCGTGGACAATGACGATCAGGTCGCCGCCGTGCTCGGCCACGAAGTCGGTCACGTTGTCCTGCGCCACGCAGCTCGCAGGATTGGACAGGAGACGCTGACCAGCGTCGCTATTCAGGGCGCGGGTGCTCTCGTTGGCTCGCAGGTCCAGATGAGCTCGGAATCACTCAACATGGTTATGGCCGCCGCCGGCGCCGGCGCGCAGGTTGGCGTGCTGCTGCCGTTCAGCCGCTCAAACGAAACCGACGCCGACCGGATCGGCGTCGATTACATGAAACAGGTTGGTTACGACGTGAAGCAGGCGGTGCGCTTGTGGGAAAAAATGGGCGCGGCCTCAACCGAGCGTCCGCAAGAGTGGATGTCGACCCACCCGAACCCGGAAAGTCGCGTCGCGGACCTCAAGCGGTACATCACCGAAAAAGGCTACGCGACGTTCTAAGGCGTCACTTGTGCAAAGAAGCAAAGGCCTGGGCCCTTCAAAAGTCCGGGCCTTTTTGCGTCAGCGCGTCTGCCGAACTTGCCGCGGTTCATAGATCGCCCAATGCCGGGCGCTCATGATGAAGCGCTGGCTCGCAAGCATCTGAATATCAAGAACGACCATCAGGTGTCCCTTGGTCTCGATATTCTCGGCAACAACCGCACGCACTTCCAGCTCTTCCCCGTCGTGCAGAAGGCCATGCATGTTGATGTCGCTCTCGACATGGATCCACGGCCCCAGTTTCACATTATCCGCTAACACATAATTGGCCCGCCGCAGCAGCCATGCCGCGTTGGCGATCCGGCCATCTTCATACAGCGCCGCATCATCACGGACGGCCGCGATGTGAAGGAGGCCTTCTTCGCGTGTGCAGGTCTCACGTAATACGCCTAACGTCATGCCCGGCGCGAGGCTGGCGATTGATGCCGGGGGGCGGGAGTCAAAATCCGGCAAGACCGCGTCAGGCAAGAGATCGGATGGCGCGTTTGCTCCTCGCAGCTTTGCAGAACCTGTGGCGCATACCTCTCCGCGAGCCGAGATAGATAAATCAAGGCCGTCGCCGCTGTCCGCCGATTTCACCTCGACGCTATCGCCATCGTAGACCGGCTTTATGAAGCGGGCGCGCATCTGGCCGCTGGTTAGCCAGTCCTTGCCCCACTTCGCCATTGGCATATGCGCGAGGTAGGCGAACACATCGACGCCAGGCACAAGGCCGCCGGTAAAGCCAAACCGGCTGGCGACCGTATCGTCGTGAATCTTGTTTTCGCTGGCCGTGGCCGTGTTGAATGCAATGAGAGTGCGGACGCTTGTCATGCTGGCAGGTTAGGCGACGCAACGAGGCGCGTCGAGCATCGCAACCCAACGGCCCCAAGGGCGTCAGCTGGACATCAAATCAAACAAGATACGTGCAATTTCGCTGTACCAGCAGCTGGTCTCGAACCAGCCGCAGTTTATTTTCCGGACATGGCCATACGTCCGGATCAATACCCTGGGTCTTTTCTTTCGCCGCTGCCTGGCTCAGTTGGCCGGCGCATCCGGCAGCGCATATGCAATCACCCAGCCGCCCTTGTCGTCTATCGGTTTCCGCATTGCTCCCGCGCCGGCGTATGTAGATGCATTGGGCCAACCAGGGTTGGGAACGGTAATTACAACATACTGTTTCCCATTCTTGCCGAGATAGCTCATCGGCGTGGCTTGCGCGCTGCCTGGCAACTGGGTTTCCCAACGAACCTCGCCAGTCCGGGTGTCGAATGCACGGAAAGTCGAATCCATCGCCGCGCCGTGGAAGGTCAGCCCACCACGTGTGGCCATTAGGCCAGCCTGGACTGGCGTTCCCACCAGGAAAGGCATGCCCGTGGGCAGACCGAACGGTCCCACATCCTTCATTGAACCGACGGGGCGCTTC
>ERZ795044.109-NODE-109-length-67936-cov-14.557608_pt1 | contig 67936 bp, 67 predicted proteins | sample MGYA00375128_ERZ795044 | MGnify/ENA primary metagenome ERZ795044 (study PRJEB30173, sample SAMN05720213) | anaerobic digester metagenome | isolation source: active sludge of municipal wastewater-treating anaerobic digesters | place: USA | collected 2014-12-22 ...
CCATCTTCGAGTGATCCATCTTCGAGTGATCCATCTTCGAGTGATCCATCTTCGAGTGATCCATCTTCGAATGATCCATCTTCGAGTGATCCATCTTCGAGTGATCCATCTTCGAGTGATCCATCGTCGAGTGATCCATCGTCGAGTGATCCATCGTCGAGTGATCCATCGTCGAGTGATCCATCTTCGAATGATCCATCTTCGAGTGATCGACCGCAGGGGCTGGCGGATCACTGGAATCCCGAGCGGCGTGCTTGTGCGCGTGCACGTCCGTGGGCGTGGCCGTGGTTTGGGCGAGGCCAAGGCATGGAGCAAGCGCCAGGGCGAGAGTCGACAATACGATTCGGCGAGTGCTCATTCTTCAACCCTCACCGTGCGCATCATGCCGGCTTCCATGTGGTAGAGCAGATGGCAGTGATAGGCCCAGTCACCCAGTGCATCGGCGCGCACGCGATAGCTGCGCCGGGTTCCGGGCGGCATGTCGACAGTGTGCTTGCGCACCATGAAGTTGCCGTGCTCGTCTTCCAGATCGCTCCACATGCCGTGCAGGTGGATCGGGTGCGTCATCATCGTGTCATTGACCAGCACGATGCGCATGCGCTCGCCATAGTTGAGTCGCAAGGGTTCGGCGTCGGCAAACTTCTGCCCGTTGAAGCCCCAGGAAAACCGTTCCATGTGGCCGGTCAGATGCAGTTCGATCTCGCGCCCCGGCTCGCGACCGTCCGGATCGGCAAATGCGCTTTTCAGCATGGCGTAGCTCAGCACCGTGCGGCCATTGTCGCGCAGGCCGATACCGGGATCATCGAGCGAAGCAGTCGGTGCCATGGTCTGCATGTCCACCAGCGGATTGCTGCCCTCGCCCGGCGGATGCTGGAGCATGCCCGGCATGCTGTGACCCATGGCCGCATGATCCATCGCGGCGTGATCCATGGACGCGTGGTCCATGCCGCCATGCCCCATGTCGGCCATGCTCAGAATGGGCCGCGCATCCACTTGCGGAACGGGCGCACGCAAGCCTTCGCGCACCGCGAGTGTTCCGCTGACATGGCCGGTGCGACCCAGATCCTGGGCAAAAATGGTGAAGGCGTCCTGCCCGCTTGGCTCGACAATCACGTCGAAGGTTTCCGCTGCGGCAATGCGGAACTCGTCCACCGTCACCGGATGCACGTACTGGCCATCGGCGGCCACCACGGTCATCTTCAAGCCTGGAATTCGTACATCGAAATGGGTCATCGACGAGCCATTGATGAAGCGCAGCCGCACCTTTTCTCCGGATCGGAACAGGCCGGTCCAGTTGCCCAGCGAGGTGGTTCCATTCATAAGGTAGGTGTAGGTGTTGGCGTTGACGTCGGAGAGGTCCGTCGGCGTCATGCGCATGGCGCCCCACAGCTTGCGATCCTCGATGGTTTCGGCCAGACCATCACGTCGTGCATCGCGCAGGAAGTCGCCCAGCGTGCGCTTGTAGTGGTTGTCGTAGCCCGGCATCTTTTTCAGGCGCGCGAACAGCCGGCCCGGATCCATGTCGGTCCAGTCACTCAGCATCACCACGTAGTCACGGTCAAACGAGAATGGCTCGGGTTCGATGGGATCGATGATCAGCGCACCGTACAAGCCGGCCTGTTCCTGGAAGCCGGAATGACTGTGGTACCAGTAGGTGCCACCCTGTCGGAGGGTGAAACGGTAATGGTAGGTTTCGCCGGTATGGATGCCGGCGAAACTCAGGCCCGGCACGCCATCCATGTTGGCCGGAAGCAGGATGCCGTGCCAGTGGATCGAGGTTTCGTGCCCGAACACCGAACCTTTCGGCAATGCGTTGGAAACGCGCACGTTTACCGTGGTGCCTTCGCGCCAGCGCAACAAGGGCGCTGGCAGCGAACCATTGACGGTGACCGCCGTGCGCGCTCGTCCGCTGAAATTGACCGATGACTCGCCGATGGCGAGATCGAACTCGGTACCGGAGAGCACCACGGGTGTGTCGGGCGACTTGAGCGCCCAGCCCGGGGATGGCAGGAATCCAATTTGCGTGGCGGCGCCCGCGGCGACCAGGCCCTGCACGAATCGACGTCGCGATGGCATGGGCAGTCCATTGCGACCGGGGATGATGGGTTTGACTGACATGAATGCTCCGAAATGTCGTGATCTGCGATTCCAGACCCAGGAATCGCACGTGTCCTGGGACGCGGTGCCGACAATGGGCCACGCGCTTTCGGGTGCTCGAAGCACCCGCGACGTTTCAGGCGATGGGAGGTCGTGTCAGGTGAAGAAGCTGCGGCGGAAAATACCCCGGCTCGTGCGAGGGCGTGTGCATCCGGAATGCAGGGCCAAGGGCAAACTCAAGGCTTGCGACCGACACCGCGCAGCTGCTTGTCATGCACGCGCAATTGCAACCACTGGAACAACAAGCTTGCCCTGCTCCACTGTTTCCATCGTGCGGGTCGGGAATCCCCGGCAAGTGATGATCAGGCGTGTCTGCGTTGGCCGCAGGAGACTCATGGCATGGAGCGATGGATGAAGACTCCGCAGCAGACGTTGCGACATCACCCTGCCCAGCGCCCATGGCCGCATGCGCCCCGGCGGATGGCAAGGCAAACCCGTTCAACAGGAGTGCGCCACTCAGGCAGATACGGGATAGCAGGGAAATCAGTCGCATGCCGAATTCTAACCGCAGTTCATGAAAATGCCCGCAGGATGAAGATCAGCCCAGGAGCCTGACGACCGCCACGGACTGCGCATCGACGGTTTCAACCCAATGTGCGTGGTTGAACACCTGGCCATTGCGACGGACCTCGGCAACGCGGCGGCGATCAAGGCTTGCATAGACCCAAGCGGGCCGGTTTGGTTCACCCAGGGCAAGCACCCCATCCGGCGGGAAACCGAGGTCCGGAGGCCCGAACACGCCGGCGGCACCGACATTGACATCGATGGCTTCCGACCAGGGGGCTTCGCCAACCAGAACCGACTGCACCACATGGCACTGCCCTTCCAGCGCACGGGCGCGCGCGGCGACATGCACGCGCTGGTATCCGGCCTCGCTGTCGGTGCAGGACGGCACCAGCAGCAGCTCGGCACCGGCCTCGATCTGCGCGCGCACAAGCAGTGGAAACTCGCTGTCATAGCAGATGGCAATGCCGATCCGGCCCAACTCCGTATCGAACGCTTTGGCGGGTTCACCGCGCCCGATGCCCCAGGTTTCGCGCTCGAAGCGCGTCATCACCTGTTTGTCCTGGAAGTCGCATTGCCCCTGGGGAGTGAACAACCAGGCCCGATTGCAGAATTGGCCGGACTGCAGGCGCCACGGAAAACTCCCGGCCAGCAGGTACACCTTGAACTCGATCGCCAGCGCGCGATGCAGTTCCAGATAGGCGTTACGCAAGGATTGCAATCCTTCGATCTGCGCCTTGAGGTTTCCTGGCGCAACATCCCTGAGCAGGGACACCAGCCCCATTGCCGCATACTCGGGAAACACCAGCACGCTTGCACCCGCGTTGGCTGCGGATTGCACCCACACGCGCAGATCCGTTTCAAATCCGGCCCAGTCCGCATGCCGCTTCAGGCCAAACTGGGCGCTCGCAACAAGGAAAGACTCACTCATGCCAGTACCCGCTGCCAGAACGTCAGCTGCTTTACGCTGTCTTCCGGCTCGCCGACATCCGGCCAGCGGAACTCGCTGGTTACGCCCTCCATGCGCGTGTAACCGCGGCGACTCCAGAATGCGTCGTTGGCCACGTGATCCGCAGGCTTGAGCGGATGCGAGGCGGGCCTGTTCACTGCGCAGAAAACGCAATGACTCAAGCCGAGCCGGCGCGCATGGGCTTCGCGCAGATCAAAGAAGCGCACGCCGAGACCACGACCCCGATAGGCCGCGAGCAGCATCGATTCGCCAAAATACGCGTAGCGTTCCAGCGGCATTCCGCGTTCGCGAAAGGGCTTCTGCATTTCCGCTTCGGCCTCGGCCAGCGGCAGCACGGACGTTGCCCCGACACAGTGCTCGCCATCCCAGGCCAACGCAACCAGGCTGCGTGGCGAGCGCACATAGACATCGAGGTAACGCATTTCGTAGTCGCGTGATCCTTCGTAGAGGTAGGGCCATTCACGGAACACGGTCATGCGCAGATCCGCCAATGGTTCCAGGTAGGGAACGAGCGCGGAACCCGAAACCGGTTCGATGCGCAGTGCGCTCACATCAGCCACCGACCTGGCGCAGCCAGTCCTGCAAATTGTAGTAATTGCTGATACGCGCCACCCTGCCCCCGCGGATCTCGAAGAACGCACCCGCCGGCAGCACGTAGCTCTGGCCGTGCGCCGCGGGCAAGCCTTCATCCGCCTGCTTGTAGGTGCCGTGCACGGTGAACTCCGCCGCAGCGCGTGATCCATCTGCATTGACAAGGATCACGATGTCCTTGATCTGCTCGGCGTAGCAGCGGTCCATGCGTGCAAGAAAGGCGCGGAACGCATCGCGGCCGGTTTCACGGCCACCCTGGTTGATGTCATGCGCCACGTCATCGGTCAGCAGGTCGAGAAAGCCCTCCCAATCGCGGCGATTGAAGGCGGCGTAGTACGAGGCAATCAGGGCTTGGCTATCAGCGGACATTGGACTTCCGGGCAGTTTCAGTGTGGGGAACCGGGTGCCGGCAGGACGCCGAAATGGGTTAGCGGCAATCCCGGGCATTGCGGCGCCATGATATGACAGGCTTGCCACCGCGACCGCCCCCAAATGCCGCGTTCAGGTCGACAGCCATTGCGGGAACGCAATCCCGACTGGTGACATCCAATCTGACAGAACACGGTTCTGACGCGAGGTGCCCTGTGCTGCAAACGCTGCCGAATCCATCCGCCCTTGACGATCCGGAACTTGCCGGGCGTATCGCAGACGGCGACGCGCTGGCCATGCAGGTGGTGATGCGCCGCTACAACCAGCGTCTGTTCCGAGCCGCCCGCAGCATCCTGAAGGACGACAGCGAAGCAGAGGAAGCCGTACAGGACGGATGGCTGCGGGCTTTTCGCGCCATGCACACGTTTCGTGGCGAAGCCAGCCTGTCCACCTGGTTGACTCGCATCGTCAGCAACGAGGCCCTGGGTCGCGTGCGCAAGAGCAGCCGCCGCGCCGAGATCATCCCCATCGAGTCGCCGGCAACCGAAGCAGCGGAACACGAACTTTCCTCCGTCCAGGATGACCCTGACCATGCCCCGGAGAACACGGCAATGCGCGCAGAAATCCGTCGTTTGATCGAGCGCAAGATCGACAGCCTGCCGGATGCCTTCCGCAGCGTCTTCGTACTGCGCGCCCTTGAGCACATGAGCGTGGAAGAGGTCGCCCAAAGCCTCGGCATCAACGAGGCCACGGTACGCACCCGCTACTTCCGCGCACGCGGCCTGCTGCGCGAAGAACTCGCACTTGAAGTCGATGTGAACATGGAAAACGCCTATGCCTTTGCCGGCGCGCGCTGCGACCGAATTGTCGCCAACGTGCTGATGCGAATGCAGGACCCCGCATCCGGCGGCTACGACGCCGCATCCCCCAAGCCAGGAGATCAGACATGACCCAAGCCAGGTTCCCCCAATTGACCGTTGCCGACTCTCGCCGCGGATTCCTCAAGCTCGGCGGCATTGCCTTGTCCGGCACCGCTGTTGCCCTGCTCGGCGGCTTGCCGATGCGTGGCCTTGCGGCATCGCACGGCGATGCCAAGGCCAGCGGCGACGTGGCCATTCTCAACGTGGCGCTGGGCCTTGAGCACGAAGGCATTGCCGCCTACCAGATCGGCGCCGGCAGTGGACTGTTGAGCAAACCGTTGCTTGCCGTGGCCACCCTGTTCATGAACCAGCATGAAGGACACCGCACCGCGTTGGTTGGCGCCATCGAGAAGATGGGTGGGACACCCGTGCATCCCAAGAGCATGGATGACTACAAGGCCAGCGAGAAACTCTCGATCAGCTCCATCAAGACCGGCGATGACGTGTTGCGTCTCGCCCAGCGCCTCGAACTGGGTGCGGTGAATGCGTATATCGGCGTGATGCCCAGTTTCGAGGACCGCAACCTGTCCCAGGTTGCCGGTCGCCTGATTGCCGATGAAACCATGCACTGGACCGCCCTCACCCAGGCCTTGGGTGGATCGCTGCCGACACCGGCTTTCAGTTTCGGCGCCTGATTGCCGGCAGCGATTGATCAGACCCGCAATTGCGCAGCGGTTGGCCAATGCAGAGCGGAGTCCGCTCCGTTCTGCGAGGCCGAGCATTTGCGGGCCGGGATCAGTTGAAAAGCAACGCGTGCGAAATCGCACCTTCGTCTCACGACCGGCGTTGCACCAGGGCAGCGATCAAACCGGCCGCTTCCGCCATTCCTCTTGCTACGGAGATTCCCATGCCCTTGCTGATTGCAGCGATGGTATTTGCATCTGCCCTGATGTCTGCCACTGCGATGGCTGCTGTCGACGCCAAGCACGGCGAGGCGCTCTACACCGCGCGTTGCGGTGCCTGCCACTCGGTTGCAGACAATGGCGCAGGTCCGCGCCATCGCGGCGTGTTCGGGTGCCGGGCAGCGACCCAACCAGGCTTCGAGTATTCGGATGCCCTGCGACAGTCGGGCATCGTCTGGGATGAAAAGACCCTCGACCGCTGGTTGTCCGATCCGAGTGCATTCGTACCGGGCAACATGATGGTCGTTCGCCTGGCCAACGAGGCCGCCGACCGTGCCGACCTGATTGCCTTTCTGCAATCGGTTTCGCAGGGTGAGCGCAGCTGCAAGCCCGGCACAGCGATGCCTGCGGCAGTCAGCAGCTCGCAACCCTAAACAACGGCGCACGCTCCCGGAGTCCCCATGTCCCCTTCAATTGTTGCCCGAATTGCGCAGGCCGATGGCCTGCTCCGCCTGCCGGCGTCACTGCGGATCCGCAAGCGTTTGCTGGAAGCCGGCCAGCGTCATCATGCCAACGACAACATTTCCGGGTTCATCGAGGAAGGCGAGCTGGATGAGCTGCAACACGAGGTTCAGGATCGATTGCAGGAGGTCCTGCAGGCACTCGTCATTGACACGCAGAACGACCACAACACCCGGCAGACAGCACAGCGCGTAGCCAGGATGTTCGTGCGCGAGGTGTTTCACGGGCGCTACCAGCCTGCCCCCACGGTGACGGCATTCCCCAATGTGTCCCAACTCAACGAGTTGATGATCGTCGGCCCGATCCGCGTGCGCAGTGCCTGTTCGCACCATCTGTGTCCGATCATGGGCGAGGTCTGGATCGGCGTACTCCCCAATGCCGACTCGGCGTTGATCGGGCTGTCCAAGTACGCACGCCTGTGCGATTGGATCATGAGCCGGCCGCAGATCCAGGAAGAAGCCATTGTCATGCTGGCCGATGAACTGGAATGCCGTATCCAGCCGGATGGACTGGCCGTGGTAATGGAAGCCAGTCACTTCTGCATGCACTGGCGCGGGGTCAAGGACGATGGCTCGCTGATGACCAACTCGGTGATGCGCGGGGCCTTCCTGGAGGATGCGGCCTTGCGTCGCGAATTCCTTTCCCTGCGGCAGAAGCCGGGCAGAAATGCGAGCTAGGAATCTGCTGCAATAGTGTTGCGTTGCACTCATTGGTTAGAATTGCGCGCATGCTTTCCCGCTGGAACCGCCGTTGCCGCTCCTGGCGCACGCTCCTTGCCGTGCTGCTCGCGCTCGCCTTCGTCTGGCAGCCGATCGTGCTGATGGCGACCGAGGCTCACGCTTCGGATCACCTTCTGCAAACCGGGCACTCCCATGACGGCGATTTCGCCACGGGAACCATCCCCGACGATGAACCGCGTTCTGCCGATGACAGCGAGCGCCTGCATGAACTCCTGCACCAGAGCCAGTGCTGCACCAACCTGCTGGTTATTCCCGCTTCCACTCTGCTTCTCAGCCCCGCGATCATCACGGATGCGGCTCCCGAGTTGATCGGCTCCGCGTTTGTCACGCGCAGCTGCGGCGAACTCCTGCGACCTCCACGAAACGCCTGACTGCACCGACCGCGCGTCGGATCCCCTGTCACCGTTTCCCGGAGGAATTTTCATGTCCATGCTGCACGCGGCATTTGCCGCTGCGCTGTTGTGCCTGTCCATGTATGCCCGTGCACAGCCCGCACCCGCGCTGACCCTGGATGACGCCATTGCCCGCGTCGCCGATACACATCCCGATCTGCGCCTGATTGATTCTCGCGCCAAGGTCCTGGACGCCGAACGGGAGCTGGCTTCCCTGCGCCCAGCCTTGGTTGCCGGCGTCAGCATCGAGAATGCATTGGGCAGTGGCGACGTGCGTGGCTTCGATGATGCCGAACTCACCCTGAGCCTGGCGTCGGTTCTTGAACGGGGCGGCAAGCTGGACGTGCGCCGCGTGTTCGCGCAAACGCGCATCGACGCGCTCGCCATCGAGCGCGAGACCCGTCGGCTCGACCTGCTTGCCGAAGTTGCGCGACGTTACCTCGCGGTCATCGGCGCGCAAGGCCATGTGCAAATCGCGCAAGGCGACATCGATCAGCGCCAGCGCACGGTTGCGGCTGCCCGTCAGCGTCTCAAGGCTGGCGCATCGCCTGAGTCGGTGGTGCTGACCGCCGAAGCAGCCTTGGCGCGTGCCGAACTTGATCACGCGCGCGGCACACAACAGGAACGCGCAGCACGGCAGCACCTGGCCGCGCTCTGGGGTGAACGCAATCCGGATTTCACCGTGGCATTTGCCGACCCCACCGTTCTGGCGGACATCGAATCCGCGGCTGCGCTTGCCGATCTGCTCGAGCAAACACCTGAGCTCACGCAATTCTCCGGAGAGCAGCGCATCCGCGAGGCGCGCCTGCAACTGGCGCGTTCCAACGCATCGGCGGACCTGAGCTGGCAACTGGGCGTGCGCAGATTGCAGGCCACCGATGACGTGGGCCTGGTTGCAAGCCTGTCGATGCCGCTCGGAGCGCGACATCGCGCGCGGCCGGAAATCGATGCGGCCGAGACCGAACTTTCCCTGCTCGGGATCGAGCGCGAAGCCAAGGACATGGCCTTGTACTCGACCTTGATCGAAGCGCACGGCCGCTACCGCATTTCACAACTGGAAGTGAATCGCCTGCGCGATGAAATCCTGCCCAAACTGGGCCAGGCCGAACGCGCCGCCGAGCGAGCCTACCGCGCAGGGGCCATCAGCTATCTCGAATGGGTGCAGTTGCAGTCCGAAAGCAGCAGCACCCGCAGGCAACAACTAGAAGTGGCGCTGGATGCCCAGCGCGCGCTGATCGAAATCCAGCGACTCACGGGACAGGCGTTCATTGCTGCCCCGACTGCTTCCGCTCAACAAGGAATCGCCCAATGAACGTGCGTGCAGGTTTCGCAACGCTGCTTGCCTTCTTGCTGGTCGCTTGTGGCGAAGGATCGGTTTCACACTCAGACCACGATGACCATGACGCAGACGTGCACGGCCACGCGGCGCAGTCGCCCACGGGCCAGCATGGCGGGAACCTGCTTGAGCAGAATGGGTTTGGCGTAGAGCTGGCGATAGCCGAAGACGGAACGCCAGCGAAATTCCAGGCCTGGCTCTATCGCGCCGGCAAACCGCTGCCTTCCTCCGCGGGATCGGTCGAGGTGCGCCTCAAGCGCCTTGGAAACATTGCCGAGAGCCACGTGTTGAAACCACAAGGCGACGGCAGTCTGCTCGCTGGGGAGATTGTCGAAGAGCCGCATTCCTTCGATGTCGAAGTCCTTGCGCGCATTGACGGCAACGCACTGCGCTGGACCTACGCAAGCCACGAAGGTCGCACGCAGATTGCGGCTGACATCGCCGAACAAGCCGGAATCCGTGTTGCCGCAGCTGGGCCCGGTGAGATTGCCGACACCCACGAAGTGCAGGGTTTGCTGACACCGCTGGAAGGTCGCATCGCCAAGGTTGCCGCACGCTATCCAGGTCCGGTCCGAAGCATTGCAGCCAACGTAGGTGACACGGTGCGCGCAGGCCAGAGCCTGGCAACGATTGAAAGCAATCTCAGCCTCACCCGCTACGACGTGACTGCACCCATCGGTGGCGTCGTGCTGGCGCGCAGCACCAGCCTCGGTTCCGTGGTCAGCGAGGGCGCGCCCTTGTTCGAGATCGCGGACTTGAGCTCGCTTTGGGTTGACCTGCACATTTTTGGTGCGGATGCCGGACACATCCAGGCCGGCGTGCCGGTGAGCGTCACCCGCATGAGCGATGGCGTGCTCGCACGCACCACCCTGGAACGCGTTCTGCCGGGTACCGCGACCGCGAGCCAGAGCACGGTGGCACGCGCAACCATCGTCAACACCGATGGCTTGTGGCGACCGGGCGCGGCGGTCACGGCACGCATCACGGTGGAACAGCAGCCTGCACAACTGGTGGTGCCCTTGAGTGCATTGCAGAGATTCGGTGAGCGGGATGTCGTCTTCATTCGGGTTGGCGAAACCTACGAGGCACGTCCGCTGGAGTTGGGCAAGCGCGATGCACAACAGGTCGAAGTGCTGTCGGGCCTGCGTGCGGGCGATGACGTGGTGGTGGAACAGAGCTACCTGATCAAGGCGGACATCGAAAAGTCCGGCGCCTCCCACGAACACTGAGGCTACCGCGATGCTCGAGAGAATGATCCGTTTCGCCATAGCCCATCGCTGGCTGATGCTGGTGCTGACCCTTGTTCTGATCGCCGTCGGTGCGTGGAGCTTCGGCAAACTGCCCATCGATGCCACGCCCGACATCACCAATGTGCAGGTGCAGGTCAACACCGAGACGCCCGGCTACTCGCCGTTGGAAGCCGAGCAGCGTGTGACCTTCCCCATCGAAAGCGCACTCGCCGGTTTGCCGCGCCTGGCTTACACGCGCTCGATATCGCGCTACGGGCTGTCCCAGGTCACTGTCGTGTTCGAGGATGGCACCGATCTCTACTTTGCACGCCAGCAGGTGGCCGAGCGCATCCAGCAGGTCAAATCGCAACTGCCGGGCAATCTGGAACCGACCCTGGGGCCCATTGCCACGGGCATGGGCGAGATCTTCATGTACACCGTGGAGGCGAAGCCCGATGCACGCAAGGCAGAAGGCGGTGCGTGGACAGCGACGGACTTGCGCACCCTGCAGGACTGGGTCATACGACCGCAACTGCTCAACGTGCGCGGCGTCACCGAGGTCAACAGCATCGGTGGATTCGCACGGCAGATCCACATCACTCCCGATCCGGCCAGGTTGGTGGCACTGGGTTTCACCTTGCACGACGTGGTCGCGGCGGTTGCCGCGAACAACCAGAATCTGGGGGCCGGCTACATCGAGCGCAACGGCCAGCAGTTCCTGGTCCGCGCGCCGGGCCAGGTCGTCGACCTCGATGCCATCCGCGACATCGTGCTGGACCGGCGCGAAGGCGTGCCGATTCGCGTGCGGGATGTGGCGCAGGTCGGCGAAGGTCCTGAACTGCGCAATGGCGCCGCCACCCAGAATGGTCGCGAAGTCGTGCTGGGCACGGTGTTCATGCTGATCGGTTCCAACAGTCGTGACGTGGCACAAGCCTCCGCCACCCGCCTGGTCGAAGCCGGCAAGAGTTTGCCGCCCGGCGTGGTCGCCAATGCCGTCTATGACCGCACGGGTCTGGTGGATCGCACCATTGCCACGGTCAGCCGAAACCTGCTGGAAGGCGCGCTGCTGGTGATCGTGGTGCTGTTTCTGCTGCTTGGAAATTTTCGCGCCGCGCTGATCACCGCTGCGGTGATTCCATTGGCCATGCTGTTCACACTGACCGGCATGGTGCGCAGTGGCGTTTCGGGCAACCTGATGAGCCTCGGCGCCCTCGATTTCGGTCTCATCGTTGACGGCGCCGTCATCATCATTGAGAACTGCCTGCGTCGTTTTGCCGAACTCCAGCATTCGCTCGGCCGTGCCTTGAACCAAGAGGAACGCCTGGACGCCACGGCCTCCGCCACTTGCGAGGTGATACGGCCCAGCCTGTTCGGGCTTGGCATCATCACCGCGGTGTACCTGCCGATCTTTGCGCTCACCGGCGTCGAAGGAAAAATGTTCCATCCGATGGCCATCACCGTGGTGCTCGCGCTGAGCGGTGCCATGTTGCTGTCGCTTACGTTCGTGCCGGCTGCGGTGGCCCTGTTCCTGCGCGGCAAGGTCAGCGAAAAGGACACCCGCGTGATGCGGATCTCGCGGAGCTTGTATGCGCCCATGCTGGCCTGGGCGCTGCGCTGGCGTGCGTGGGTGGTGTTGGGCGCCGCGGCGGGTGTGGTCCTGTGTGCACTGCTGGCCACCCGACTCGGCTCGGAGTTCGTGCCGAGCCTGGATGAAGGCGACATTGCCGTCCATGCGCTGCGCATTCCAGGCACCAGCCTTTCGCAGGCGGTGTCCATGCAGACCGGCCTGGAGAACACCTTCGCACGTTTTGCCGAAGTCGAACGCGTCTTCAGCAGGATCGGCACCGCTGAGGTGGCCAACGACCCCATGCCGCCGTCAGTCACCGACACTTTCCTGATACTCAAGCAACGCGACCAATGGCCGGATCCGCGCAAGCCCAAATCCGTATTGCTGAAGGAACTGGAATCCGCCGCACGTCGCCTGCCCGGAAGCAATTACGAGTTCACGCAACCCATCCAGATGCGCATGAACGAGTTGATCTCGGGCGTGCGTGCGGATGTTGCGATCAAGTTGTACGGCGATGATCTTTCCGTTTTAGCCGAGATTGGCCAGCGCATCGAGGCAGTGGCAAGGCGTGTGCCTGGCGCCGCCGATGTGAAAATGGAGCAATTGTCCGGGCTGCCCTTGCTGACGGTCACGCCGGATCGCAAGGCATTGGCAGGCTACGGCCTCAATCCCAGCATCGTGCAGGAGACCGTCGCCACCGCGGTTGGTGGCGAAGTGGCCGGGCAATTGTTCGATGGCGACCGCCGCTTCGACATCGTGGTGCGCCTGCCCGAACAATTGCGTCAGGATCCAGCGGCCCTGCAGGACCTGCCCGTTCCGCTGGGAGGCAATGAGAACATCGACGAGTCCAGCCGTGCCGCAGCATGGATGTCGGGCGCACCGCAGACGGTGCCGTTGCGTGAGGTGGCGCGCATCGAGACCACGCTGGGACCAAACCAGATCAATCGCGAAAACGGAAAGCGGCGCGTGGTCATAACCGCCAATGTTCGTGATCGCGACCTCGGTGGGTTTGTTGCCGATCTCAAGCAGCAGATCGATGCCGGAGTCGAAATTCCGTCCGGCTACTGGATCGACTACGGCGGCACCTTCGAGCAACTGATCTCGGCAAGCCAGCGCCTGTCTGTCGTCGTACCGCTGACCCTTGCCCTGATATTCGCCCTGCTGTTCTGGGCATTTGGTTCTGCGCGCGATGCGGTCATCGTATTCAGCGGCGTGCCATTGGCCCTGACCGGCGGCGTCATCGCCCTCGCCCTGCGCGGCATTCCCCTGTCCATATCCGCTGGCGTGGGGTTCATCGCGCTATCGGGCGTCGCCGTGTTGAATGGCCTGGTGATGATCACATTCATCCGCAAACTGCGCGAACAAGGTGACCTGCTTGATGACGCGATCATCGATGGCGCCCTGGGTCGTCTGCGACCGGTGCTGATGACCGCGCTGGTGGCATCCCTGGGTTTCCTGCCGATGGCGCTCAACGTCGGCGCGGGGTCTGAAGTTCAGCGCCCACTGGCCACCGTGGTGATCGGCGGCATCGTTTCCTCGACCTTGCTTACCCTGCTGGTGGTACCTGCGTTGTACCGCCTGCTCAACCGGGGTGAGACATCGGGCAATTCGGCGACGCGGAGAAAGAGACACGGAACGCAGTAGAGCAAGGTTGGTGATTCCCCGGTTCTTCCGGGTGCCGCTGATTTGGCCGCTCATCCCCAGGTTGCTTCGTGACTTCCGGGATCGCGTACCGTTTCAGCACCCGGTGCCCACGCCAAGCACGACATGCATTCAGTCGAAACCGGATCGGAAGATTGCTTCTTCGAGAGTCATGAACTGGACATGTCCGATGCGCGTACCAGCCAGTTCCGTCGGAGTGTCACTGGTGCCGATCACGATCTGGTCATCGAGCCAGGCCAGTTGGTAGTCCCCGGTACCGTTCAGATCCAGCGCCGCATCGGGAATTGGTGCGGTGCCGACTACACTCCAGTCGCTTCCTCCAACATCGCGAAAGGCCAGGAAGATCTCACGGGAGTTCGCGCTTGATCCGTCGGTACACACCAGGCGGGTATCCTGGATTGCCAGGTTCAGGCAACCATTGCCAATCGAGAACGCGCCAGACCAAACCGAGCCCGAGTAAACCCAGCCGTTCGTGTTGTCGAAGATGTAAATCAATGCCCCGCGGGAAGAACTCCTCGTTGCAACCGCCAGTTGATCTCCCTGCATGTCAATGCCGCGCGAAGTCCAGGAAATTCCCGACGGTCGCCACAGGGGACCCACGTACTGGTATCCAGCATTCGTTTCGTGTCGAAACATCAGCTTTCCCGACAGCAACCAGTCACCGCGCACGTGAACTGTGTAACCGAAAAAAGTGTTGCTGGGCGCACCCGCCGGGCAGTCTATGGTCTGTGCCAACTCAAAGCCGGCCCCACTGTCGCGGTAGACCAGCACCTGCGAAGCGCATGTATCCGGATCTTGAAACTTGCGCGACACGACCAGAAGGTTTCCGTCAATGGCGACTCCTGCACCCCAAACCAGCTCCGTCGTTTGCGGCAGTTCGAACCTTTGCAAGGTTTGATGGTTTGTCGCATCCACAATCCAGATCGATCCATTTCCATACACGGCCACCCTGACGTGATCACTCGCCATGCGCATGCCGAACTGCTTCAGCAATCCCGGGGCTCCCGGCAGTACCAAGTCCGCAGGCGTGGCAGCACCCGCAGATTGCGCCGGATAGACCCACAGCGAGCCCGCCTCTTGATCGTGGGCATCAAAACCGGGCGCACCCACCCAGAGATGACCGGACGTCAATTGCAAAGACAGGCCGAATCCCATGCCGTCGGAATCGAAGATGCCGGCAGTATCCCCCGATGCAGTCCAGTCGTTGCCTTGATGTGCAAAGGCCTGTGATCCGATCAAGGCCAGGTCCTCTGCAATCGCCGCGGAAAAACCGGATTCGGCCACCACCGGAAGTTGTGCCGCGATTTGCCAGACACCACCCACGTCACGTTGGTAAATCTGCGATTCGCCGTACTGCGACACCACCAGGGCAGCAGAATCCTCCGCCAGGGAAAATGCGCGCCTGACAGGAATTTGCTGGCCCGCGTGCCATTCAGAGCCGACCTGATCCAGTACCAACACTTGATTGCCGATGGTTACGAAAAGCTGGTCGGCACTGAGCGCAAGCACTTTCGTGCCTTGCGAAAGCCAGGGATCGGGCCTGGCCTCCGTTCGCCAGCCTTGCTCCGCGGAATAGGCTGCCGTCATGCATCCCTCAAGCAGCATCGGCACACAGTAGGCAATGCGCTGACCATCGGTGACGGCGGACAACTCCCCGAACATCATGCTGTCAAACGTGAATCCGGCGTCAATCCAAGCACCGCTCGCGGAATCGAATCGATAGCTGAAGATGTTTCCATCCTGCAGTGGTAAGCCCGATGTCACCACCAACAAATTGCCCCGCAACGACAGGGTCTTGCCAAATCGGAAGGCACCCGTGGGCGCTTGCAACACCTGCTCCAGCACCCAGCCGGTACCGCCCGGGTCACGCAGGTAAATGGAAACAGTGCCGCCTCCTCCTGCCTCGGGAGCACCGAGTGCGAGTCGCTGAGAATCGGCGGCAAGGGTTACCTCGTTGTCGCTCGCATCCTGCCCCTGGGCCAGCAGGATCGATTGCGACCAATCTGCGCCATCTCGCAAGCGCACATAAACCCGAAAGCCATGGGCAGCATCGCCGGCAAAACCGGTGAATGCGAACTCACCCGATAGTGCGGATGCCACCAGCATCGGCTTCGCTTGATCCAACCCTGGTGGGCGCAGGGAGCCCACGGGCCATGCAATTGGCTGTGCGAAAACGGGCACAAACCAGGCCAACAACACACACAGCATGCAGAATACGGCAACCCTGCAATTCGATGTCGGGTGGGCATCCATCTTGCGAATGCATGCAGTCATTCCTGATCCGCTCCTGTGCAATAGGGATGACACTCATGTGCTTACCGCAGTGTACGGCGTGTACGGCTTTGTGCACACTGTGTCGCCCATGGAAAGCGAGACGCGCAGGCCTGCATCCTTCGCCCCACGGGATGTCGCGCGGCAGAACGTCGCGAGCAAGCTCGCTCCCACAGAATCAAGAAATGGTGGGAGCGAGCTTGCTCGCGACAATACTTGTTCAGACCTACCCTAAGCCTGGAAGCGCCCCAGCACCAGACTGCCGTTGGTGCCGCCGAAACCGAAGCTGTTGCTCAACACCGTGTTCAATTCGGCGTTGCGGCTTTCGCGCAGGATCGGGTAGCTCGCGCAGGCAGGATCGAGTTCACCGATGTTGGCCGAGCCGGCGAGGAATCCGCCTTTCATCATCAACAGGCAATAAATCGCCTCGTGCACGCTGGCCGCGCCCAGTGAATGCCCGGACAGCGCCTTGGTCGATGACAGCGGCGGCATCGCGTCGGCAAAGACGCTGCGCAGGGATTCCAGTTCGGTGACATCACCGAGTGGTGTGGAAGTGCCGTGGGTATTGATGTAGTCAATCGGTGACTTCACCCCGGTCATTGCCATTCGCATGCAGCGCACCGCGCCTTCGCCGGAGGGCGCCACCATGTCCACGCCGTCGGAGGTGACGCCATAACCGAGCAACTCGGCATGGATGCGCGCACCGCGCGCCTGTGCATGTTCGAGTGATTCCAGAACCAGCATGCCGCCGCCACCGGCGATGACGAATCCATCGCGGGTGGCATCGTAGGGTCGCGAGGCGCTGGCCGGGGTGTCGTTGTGGTGCGTGCTGAGAGCGCCCATGGCGTCGAATTGCGAGGTCATGCCCCAGTGCACTTCCTCGCCGCCACCGGCAAACATCACATCCTGCGCGCCATGCCGGATGAGGTCCGCGGCAGCACCGATGCAGTGCGCCGAGGTGGCGCAGGCCGCGGCAATCGAATAGCTCAAGCCGCGGATGCCATAGGCCGTGGCCAATGCAGCCGAGACCGTCGAACACATGGTCCGCGGCACCATGTACGGGCCGACCTTGCGTACGCCCTTGTTGCGAAGCAAGTCACCGGTTTCGATCTGCCATTGCGGCGATCCACCGCCGGAACCGGCAATCAGGCCGCTGCGCTCGTGGCTGACCTGCGATGTTTCAAGCCCGGCATCGGCAATGGCGTCGCGCATGGCCACGTGCGCATAGGCGGCGGCATCGCCCATGAAGCGCTTTTGCTTGCGTTCAATCTGTGCTTCGAGGTCAATCTCGGGCACGCCGGCCACTTGGCTGCGCAGGCCAAGTTCGGCGTATTCGGGAACATGGCGGATGCCGCTGCGCCCTTCGCGCAGTGCTGCGGCGACGCTGGCCTGGTCATTGCCCAGGCAGGAAACGATGCCCATGCCGGTGATGACGACACGACGCATGCTTAAAACCCCTGGGTGGAGGTGAACAAGCCCACGCGCAAGTCATCGGCGACGTAGATCTCGCGTCCATCAACGAGCATGCGCCCATCGGCGATCACCATGGCCAACTTGCCGCGGATGACGCGGCGGATATCGACTTCGTAGCGAACCAGTTTGGCATCGGGCAGCACCTGGCCGGAAAACTTCACCTTGCCAACCCCGAGCGCACGTCCACGCCCGGGTTCGCCCAGCCACGGCAGGTAGAAGCCGGTCAGTTGCCACAAGGCATCCAGGCCAAGACAACCCGGCATCACCGGATCCTGCTCGAAATGACAGGCAAAGAACCAAAGATCCGGTCGCACGTCCAGTTCGGCATGGATTTCACCCTTGCCCGATTTGCCGCCTTGGTCGGATATGCGCGGAATGCGATCAAACATGAGCATCGGCGGCAAGGGCAGGCGCGCGTTGCCGGGTCCGAACATCTCACCGCGGCCGCAGGCGATGAGTTGCTCGTAGTCAAACGAGTTGGGTCGAGTCATCTGGGGGAAGAAAAAGGCGGGCAAGTCCGGCCGTGAGTTTAACCCGGATGCCCAGCAAACGGCGCGTAACCCCCCCCGCGGATGCGTGGATCCGGCGCACCATCGGCCACGATTGCGAAAGGCGGTTATCCTCGGGGCATGAAAACCACGCTCCGTTCGCTGCCGTATGTTGGAACCCTCTGCCTGATGCTGGGCGCATGCGGATCGGTAACCACCCGTGTCGAACCAGCCATCGAAGCCCCGGCGGCAACGCCTGCGCCTTCGATCGACCCGCACTACCAGCCCGTCATCGACCGCGATGCCGCCTATATCGACTCGCTGCGTGCCGCTCCGGCACCGGCCGAGCCGCAGGTCATCGTCGGCAAGTCGGAGCTGGGCGACCGCCTTGAACTGTCCGCCGACGGCTATGTGAACATCGGCAACGGCCGCTACCCCCCGGCAAGTGATGAATCGCTGGAAGCCGCCATCGCGCTCGGCAAGCATGTCGGCGCCGAGCGCGTGCTGATCTATTGGCAAGATTCCAGCGCAGGAGCCGAAACGCGCTCCCTGCTGGCCGCCTACTACGTGAAATTCCGCCTGTTGTTCGGTGCCACATTTCGCGATCTCACGGCCCGCGAGCGCGAATCCCTCGGCTTGGACGGTGGCGTGCGCATCGGCGGCGTGATCGGTGATTCGCCCGCATCCCAGGCCAACCTGTTGCCGGATGACCTCGTGTTGTCCCTGAACGGCACGCCCATCCGCGGCCGCAGCCAATTCCAGGAATTGCTCAAGAACAACGCCGGCAAGACCATCACCTTGCGCGTGCTGCGAGGAACCACCCGCATCCCGCGCGTGGTCAGGCTGGGCGAATTGCCGCCAACTGCCAAGCCGGATTGATCCGCTCGAACGAGGGCGACAGCCGAGCAAGCTCGGCTCTACGAGAACCACACGGCCTTGGTAGAGTTTGTTCCGTTGGGAGCGGGCGCGCGAACACTTGGTAGGTCGGGTTTCAACCCGACGGCATTGGCTCTTCTGCGGCACCTTGTCGGGCTGAGGCCCGACCTGCAAATACAACTTGGCTGAGTTCCCTTTGTCGCACATCAAAAGCCGAGCAAGTCCGGCTCTACACGCGGAACACGTTTCGCTTTGCGGCAGACAAGGCAATTGCGGGGCGCATCCTCAATACCGTGCCTTTGCATTGCGGATTTCGCGCAAGCGCGTGTCCAGTTCATCAAGAAACTCGACCGGCAATTCCGCCTGCACGGGCACGAACCAGAGTCGCGCGTCTTTGACGCCGGCGAGTTTGACCGCGTCCTTCTCCGTCATCAGCACGGCGTGGTGGTCGTCGAACGCAAGGTCCTGCATCGTCAACGGATGGTGATCGGGAAACGCGTGCTCGATGACATCGAGCCCCGACTGTCGCAAGTGGGTGAAGAAGCGCTGCGGATTGCCGATGCCGGCGAGCGCATGCACGGGATGTCCGCGGAATGCCGACAGCGGTCGCAAATCGCAGGGTTGTTCGAGGCTCACCGCATGATCGCCGCTCAGCTGCATGGCGATTTCGTTGCGCCCCGCCCCCTGCCCGTTGCACACCACGAAATCCACGCGAGCCAGGCGCTCGGGTGACTCACGCAGGGGCCCGGCCGGAAGCAGGTGGCCGTTGCCGAGGCGCCTGGCGCCATCCAGCACGCAGATTTCCAGATCACGCGCGAGCGCCGGGTTCTGCAATCCGTCATCGGCAATGATCACATCCACGCCGATTGAAGGCAGCAACAGCGCTGCATGGTCACGACGTCGTCCGATCGCCACCGGTACGCCGCGACGATGCATCAGGCAGGGCTCATCGCCGACCCGATGCGGGGTGGCGGTCTCGTCGAGCAATCGAGGCCCGCGCTCACTGCCGCCATGACCGCGACTGACCACGCCCGGATTCCATCCGCGTTTGCGCAGGAATTCGACCAGGGCCAGTACCAGTGGCGTCTTGCCCGTGCCGCCGACACTGACATTGCCGACCACCACAAGCGGTACGGGAATGCGCACCGCGCGCAACAGGCCCATTCGATACGGCAATGCGCGCAAGCACGCAAGCAGGCGGTAGAGCGGAACCAGTGCGCGCATCCACATCGGTGGCGCCTGTCCGCCATACCAGATGCGCTCGACCGAGAACCTGTTCACGCGCTGGCCGGGTTGGCCGCCACGTCCTCGCTGAACTGGACGCGATGCAAGGCCGCATAGTGGCCATCCTGTGCCAGCAACTCCCGATGCGTGCCGCGTTCGACGATGCGCCCCGCATCCATCACCACGATCTGATCGGCATGCTCGATGGTGGACAGGCGATGGGCGATGACCAGCACCGTACGATTCTGCAACAAGCGCCCCAATGCGTCCTGGATCAGGCGTTCGGACTCGGTATCCAGCGCGCTGGTTGCCTCGTCCAGAATCAGCAGTGGCGCGTTCTTGAGCAAGGCACGCGCAATGGCGATGCGCTGGCGCTGGCCTCCCGAGAGCAAGGCGCCACCCTCGCCGGTTTGGCTGCCGAGTCCCTCCGGCAACTGGCGGATGAACTCCATGGCGTTGGCCGCATCGGCTGCCGCTTCGATCTGCTGCTCGGTCGCGCCGGCCAATCCGCCAAAGGCGATGTTGTGGGCGATGCTGTCGTTGAACAGCACGAGCTGTTGCCCGACCCAGGCAATCTGGCTGCGCAGGCTGTGCAGCGTCCACTCGTGCAGCGGCACGCCATCGAGCAGGATGCTGCCGGAATCCGGTTCGTAGAAGCGCGGTATCAGGCTGGCCAGCGAGGATTTCCCGCTGCCGGAGCGCCCAACCAGTGCGGTGACCGTGCCGGGTGCACAGTGCAGGCTGATGCCATCCAGGGCCGGCCTGGCCTGACCCGGATAGCGCAGCACGACCTCGCGCAGTTCGAGCTCGCCGCGGCAACGCGCGGCTTCGTGCCTGCCAGTATCGATTTCACCGGGCATGTCGATGATGTGGAACAGGTCGGCCGCCGCCGCCACGCCGCGCTGCATCATGGCCTGCACCGAGGTGAGTCGCTTGAGCGAGGGCAGCATGGTGAGCATGGCGGTGATCAGCGACATGAACGCACCCGGCGACATGGTGGTGATCATCGATGGGCGCGTCGCGAAAAAAATCACCAACGCCAGGGCACAGGCGGCAACCACCTGCACAACCGATGTCGACATGGCGTTGGTCGCGGCGATCTTGAGGTTGAGCCGGCGGTTGCCCTCGTTGATTTCATTGAAGCGTTCGCGTTCGGCGGCCTGGCCCTGGTAGACCTTGACCACGCGCTGGCCGCTGACGGCTTCATCGACAACACCGGTCACCGAGCCAACCGAACGCTGGATCTTGCCGCTGATGCGCCGGTAGCGCCGGCCGACCGCCCACGCCACCAGGGCGATCAACGGCGCCATGACAAACAGAAGAAGGGTCAGGCGCGCGCTGAAATACAGCATCACCGCGATCATGCCGATCACGGTGAGGCTGTCCAGCACCACCACCTTGATGGCATTGGTGCTCGCGTGTGCGACCTGTTCCACGGTGTAGGTCAGGCGCGAGATCATCTGCCCGGAGGGCTCGTGGTCATAGTGCCGCGTCGGCAACAACAGGTAGCGCGCAAAGACTTCGCCGCGCAGGGTCTCGACCACGTTGCGACCGATCCGCGCCAGTCCATAGTCGGCAAGGAACGTTGCCACTCCGCGTATCAGGAACAGGCCGACGATGACCAGCGGCATCCAGAAGATGGTTTGCGGATTGCGCTCGATGAACAACGTATCCAGCATGGGCTGGATCAGGCGCACGAAAACGGCGGCGACCGCGGCATCAAAAACCATGCCGAACAGGCCAGCCAGCGCCCACCATGGATGCCGTGCGGCATAGCCGAGCAAGCGTCGATAGGTGGTCAGCGCGCCGACGTCCGCCACGCGTTGTCTGGCACGGGCGCTGTCCGCTGCCGTCTTCACCGCTGTTCAGGCGCCTTGCTGGGCATGGTGGCAAGACTCAAACGGTCGAAACCCAACTGGCCCAGCGCATCCATGGCCGTGATCACGGCCTGGTGCTGGGTGCGTGCATCGGCGCGCAGCACCACCGGTCGCGCACGGTCGTCACCGGCAACGCGGACAATCGCATCCTTCAGGGTTTCCACGCCCGGATTGAGCACTTCGTTGTTGTCGATGTAGAAGCGCCCCTCGGCATCGACCAGCAGCACCAGGGCCTGGTCGTCGCGCGACTGCTCGCTGCTGGATGCCTCCGGCAGGGTGACCTTCATGCTCGAATGCTGCACGAAGGTCGTGGTCATCACGAAAAACATGAGCAGGGTCAGCATCACATCGATCAGCGAGATCACGTTGATCTCGAAATCCTCTTCGCGTCTGCCGGCAATGCGCATCGATCAGCCCGCCACGCGCTGCGCCGGTGTCTCTGCCGCGAAACTCAGTTCATCGGTGAGGGCGATGACCTGCTTTTCCATGTCGATCACCAGCTCATTCACCTTGCCGCGGAAGTAGCGGTGGAAAAAATACGCGGGAATCGCCACGCACAGGCCGCTGGCCGTGCACACCAGGGCCTCGCCGATGCCGCCGGCCATCTTCAGCGGGTCACCGACACCGCTGACCATGACGGCAAAGAACATGCTGATCATGCCGAATACGGTGCCAAGCAGGCCGAGCAGCGGGGAAATCAGGGCGATCGTGCCCAGCGTGTTGAGGAAGCGCTCAAGTTGGTGAACCACATGGCGACCGGTGTCCTCGACGCGTTCCTTGATGACTTCTCGGGGACGGTTGCGCACCATCAGGGCGGCCGCCAGCAATTCGCCCAAGGGCGAGGTTTCGCGCAGGGCGTCGATATGCTTGGGATCCAGCTTGCGCGTGCGTGCCCAGCTGAGCACCTGCTGGCCCAGCTCGGGCGGAATCACTGCCTTGCGCCGCAAACTCCAGAATCGCTCCAGGATGATCGCCAGCGCAACCGCGGAGCAGATCAGGATGGGGATCATTGCTGGACCACCAGCCATTAGAATTTCAAGCACTTGCAGAAACTCCTTCAAGTATTTTGTTGCATGAATTCCGCCCCGCCAGGGAAAGGCGGACGGGCGATGATAGCAGCGAGCCGCGCGCGACTGATCGCCTGCGCCGGCGCGATGGCTTCAGCGAACGCGCCACCAGGCCGAACGCAATTCACGGCCAGCCTCTGGCAGCCCGGGATTCTCGCCCAAGTCCACATGCAGGTAGCCGCGATCCGCGGTGTTGGCCAGTTTGATCGCGCGAACGCGGAAGCGCTCCACCAGCTCCGGATGCGGATGACCGAACTGATTGCGGAATCCTGCCGAGACCAGACCCAGCCGTGGCCTGAGTGCATCGAGGAACGCCTCCGAGGTGGCGTTGCGGCTGCCATGGTGGGCGACGCCCAGAACCCGCGGCTGGGCAAGCGGCGGCAGCTGCTCGATGAGACTGCGATCCGCGCGCGTTGTGAGGTCTCCAGTCAGCAACAGGCTGCCGAAGCGCCCTGAAACGGCAAGCACGCAGGATCGATCATTGCCTCGACTGGCGCCTTCGGCTGCTGCAAGGATGCGGAAATCAACGCCATCCCACTGCCAGTGCGCACCGCTTCTGCACGCCGTGGCCGGGACGCCGAGGCGCTCGGGCTCGCCGCTTTCGATGGGCGCATCGGGAAATGCGCGATGCACCGCTTCCGTGCCGCCGGCATGATCGCCGTCACCGTGGCTGATCAGCAGCCGGTCCAGATGGTCGACGCCGAGCGCATGCAGGGACGGAATCACGGCGGTTTCGGCCAGGTCGTAACCACTGGGATAGCGCGGTCCTGCGTCATACAACAGGTTGTGCCCGCGAGTTTTCACGAGAACCGACAAGCCCTGCCCCACATCGAACATCCACACGCCAAATTCGCCGTCAACTGCCCGCCTCTGTTGCGGCACCAGCAAGGGCAGCAGAAGACACAGACCTAGTCCGCGCGCCGGCACCCCTCGCGGGAGCAAGGCCCAGGCAACTCCCAGCATGGCCAGGGCAAAGGCCCAGATCGGTGCCTTGGCAAAGTAATGCTGCGCCGCCGGCAGCGCCGCCATGGCTTGCATGAGTTTCCAGAGCGCCATCAGCAACACGCTTGCCCAGTCCAGCAGGACCCCACCGATCAGCGGAAACGGCAGGATCAGCAGGCTCGCGCAGACGGTGATCGGCACCACCACGAAACTCACCAAGGGCACGGCCACCAGATTGGCCAACGGGCCGACCAGGGATCCCTGCCCGAACAGCCAGACCGTGAGCGGCAACAGGGCGAGGCTCAGGATCAGCTGCAGGCGCGGCAGTTCGCGCCATGTCGCAGGTCGCGCGGCCGCTGGCTGCGTCAGCGCGAGCAGGATGGCGACACCGGCAAAGGACAACCAGAATCCAGCCGCCAGCACGGCCAACGGATCGAACAGCATGATGCTCACTGCCGCCAGCGCAAGGCCGTGGCTCACGCTCACCGCGCGCCGGCTCAGGCGGGCCAGCAGCACCACCGCGATCATCAGCACCGTGCGTATCGTGGGCACACCCATGCCAGCCAGCAATCCGTAGGCGAGTGCGAAGGCCAGCGCCATGGGCGCCTCCAAGATGGGCCCTGGCACGCGCAAAGTCAGCTTTGGAAAGCATTTCCAGAACCTGCGTGCGATGAGCGCACCGAGCGCGGCCAGCATGCCCACGTGCAGCCCGGAAATGGCGATCAGGTGACCGATGCCGGTTGCGCGCAGCACCTGCCAGTCGGCCTCGCTGATGGCCTGCTGGTCACCCACCGCCAGCGCCCGCAACAAACTGCTGGCCGTACCCGGACCGATTCGCCCCCCAATGGCATGGCTGATTGCGCTTCGCCAGCCGTCGATGCACAGCGCACCGGCGGAGGCGATCAACCGGCTCTCGCGCGCATCGCGGACATAACCCACCGCCACCACGCCGTGCTGGATTGCGCCGCGCTCGCTGTCGTAGCCCCCCGGGTTGACGAGGCCGCGCGGTGGACGCAGCCGTGCACGCAGTTGCCATCGCGTGCAGGGTTGCAGGGTCGGCGCGCGTTCGTACCAGTTCAGGCGCGCGAGTCCGCGCAGATCCACCACCCGCCCCTGCAGGCTCGCTGATTCGATTTCAAACTCGAAGCGCGTGCTTTCCGGCATTGCATCGGGCAAGCCGCGGATGCGGCCAACGATGTCGAAATCCTTGCCGTGCCACGCGGCCGGCAAGCGCGCATCCAGAGCGGCCTGCGCATGCAGCAGGGTCAAGGCGAAGCCGAGCAGGAACCAACCAGGCAAGCGCGTGCGGCGTCGATGGCAGATCAATGGCAGGGCGAGCAGCATGGCCGCGCTGCCCAGCCAGGCGGGCGGAAGGGAATCCAGCAGATGCACGACCAGCCCGCCACCGAGCATGGCCAGTGCGTGCGTAACGGTTACCTGTGGCCAGCCGAATCGCCGCCTTGCGCGATTCTCCTGCGCTGTGCCGATCGTTCCCTGCCCCATGCGTTTGATCCTTCCTGGATGCGCAATGTCGGCATCGTGGCCGCTTGTCTTCCCGCTTGCAAGTCAGGCGCTGGAAGCATCCAGCTGGTGCAGCTTGCCGGCACGCAGTTCAAACATGCGGTCCATGCGTGAGGCCATGGCGCGGTCATGCGTAACCAGCACCAGTGCCGTGCCGATTTCGCGATTGAGTTCAAGCATCAGCTCATACACCTGGGCAGCATTGGCCTCGTCCAGATTGCCGGTCGGCTCATCACCCAGCACGCAGGCAGGTCGCGTCACCAGTGCGCGTGCCACCGCCGCACGCTGGCGCTCGCCGCCGCTCATCTCGCCGGGCTTGTGCTGGAGCCGCGCGGCCAGGCCGACCCGCTCGAGCAGCTGCGCAGCCTGTTGCCTGGCTTCGGCAATTGCGGTGCCGCGGATCAACAACGGCATGCACACGTTTTCCAGCGCGGTGAATTCCGGCAGCAGATGGTGGAACTGGTAGATGAAGCCGAGCGAGCGGTTGCGCAGCTCGCCACGCGCGCGATCCGAGAGCCGCGACATGGTGCGCCCATCCACCTCGACCTCGCCCGCCGTGGCCGTGTCCAAGCCACCCAGGATATGCAGCAGGGTGCTCTTGCCGGTACCCGAGGCACCAACGATGGAAACCGTCTCGCCGCGCTTCACCTCGAAACTCACCTCACGCAGCACATCGGCGCGCAAGGAGCCTTCCTGATAAACCTTGGCCAGCTTGCTGGCGCGCAAGACGATGCCTGCGGGCCCGGTGGTTTTCAACTGCATGGCGGACTCACTCATAGCGCAGCGCCGCCGCCGGTTCGATGCGCGCAGCCCGCCAGGCCGGGTAAAGCGTGGCGATGATGCAGAACAGGAACGCCGTCAGGGTGATCCAGCTGACATCGCTCCACTCCAGTTGCGAGGGCACCTCGCTGATGTAGTAGACATCAGCCGAGAGGAACGAGACACCGAAGGCCTGTTCGATCCAGCGCACGATTTCCGGCAGGTTTGCCGCGAGCAGCACGCCGAACAGCACGCCGAGGGCAATGCCCAGCGTTCCGACCAGCACGCCCTGCACCATGAACACGCCCATGATGCTGCGCGGGCTCTGGCCAAGGGTGCGCAGGATGGCAATGTCGGCCTGCTTGTCGGTCACCAGCATGACCAGGGTGGACACCAGGTTGAAGGCCGCCACGGCGACGATCAGGGACAGGATCAGGAACATCACCTTCTTCTCCATGGCGATGGCCTTGAAGAAATTGCTGTGGCCCTGCATCCAGTCCGATACCCGATAGGCCTGGCCGAGTTGTCCGGAAAGCTCGCGTGCCACCGACCACGCGCGAAACATGTCATCCAGACGCAGGCGGATGCCGCTTGGACCGTCCAGCCGATACAGGGTCTGCGCATCCTTCATGTGCACGACAGCGAGCGCACCGTCGTACTCCTGCATGCCGACTTCGAAAATTCCGCTCACGGTGAAACGCTTGAAACGAGGCTGCACGCCCATCGGCGACGTGCTCACCTCCGGCGTGATCAGGGTGGCATGGTCGCCCACGCTGACTCCAAGCTTCATGGCCAGTTCGCGACCGAGGATGATGTTGAAGCTGCCGGCGCTGAGGTCATCCAGCTTGCCGACCACCATCTTGCGGTCGATTTCCGAAACATGCGGCTCGTATTCGGGCAAGACGCCTCGCACGATGGCGCCGGACACGCGCTGGCCCTGCAGCATGGCTTCGCGTTCGACATAGGGCGCCGCACCAAGCACATGCGGATTGCGCTCGGCACGCGCAAGCGCCTGCGGCCAGTCGCGCACGCTCTCATCCACGCCTTCCACGGTGGCGTGGGCAACCATGCCGAGGATGCGGTCCTTCAGCTCGCGATCAAAGCCGTTCATCACCGAAATGACGGTGATCAGCGCCGTCACCCCGACCGCAATGCCGAGAATGGACACCAGCGAAATGAAGGAGATGAAATGATTTCGACGCTTGGCCCGTGTGTAGCGCAGGCCAATGAAGAATTCGAGCGGTCGGAACATGCCGGGAACAATTCAGGGAGCACAGGTTCGGAATGATCGCACGCGCCGCACCGGAATGGCGTGCGTGGCCGCTGTCGGTCAGTCAGGTTTCCACATTCGGCAGCGGCACGCCAGCGGCCTGCTTCGGTGCCTGGGCCATCAACACCAGCAACAGGCGTCTGCGCAACTCGGCATCCGAATTGCCCGGCGCAAGCAGGAACCTGCGCCGTCGCCCATCCGCATTCGAGAACTCCAGAACCAGCAGCACGCCGCGACGCAGGAATCCCTGGAGCTCAGCGGGATCTTCATGCCCATGCTGATCGATCAGTCGCCAACCGGATTCACCATGTGCGATGCGAGTGATGCTGCTGTTCATCCAGACACGCAGCGAAACCCCCGCGTACAGCAAGGCGACAGCCGCAAGCATTCCCTTCCACGCGCTGGTCAGACCGCTCGAAGCAATGGCCAGCACGGCAAAACCAACCATCAGCACTACACCGATGCCAAGGTATCGGCAGGGCCGGTAATCAAACGCGATCGCGGGTGCGGATTTCATGGATCACCCTGGCCTGATTCGCATCATCCGGCTGTCCGCGGCCGAGCAGCCAATCCCACAAGTCCGGATCCTGCGCATCCAGCAATCCCCCGAATCCCGTGCGCAAATCGGCAGGCGCGTGCGGATAGCGCACCTCAAGCCACCAACCGAGCAGTTGATCCAGCTCGCGAGTGCCTCGTCGACAACGCCAGCGCAGGGCCTTCAGTTCGGCATCCATGAAACACACCCGCTCACGTGCGGCGCTCGACCATGAGCTTCTTGATCTCGGCAATGGCCTTGGCCGGGTTGAGTCCCTTCGGGCAGGTGCGTGCGCAATTCATGATGGTGTGGCAGCGGTACAGGCGGAATGGGTCTTCCAGTTGATCGAGGCGATCCCCGGTGTCTTCGTCGCGGCTGTCGGCAATCCAGCGGTATGCCTGCAAGAGGATGGCCGGGCCCAGGTAACGATCACCGTTCCACCAGTAACTCGGGCAGGATGTCGAGCAGCAGGCACACAGGATGCATTCGTACAGGCCATCGAGTCGGGCGCGATCCTGTTTGGATTGCAGGCGTTCCTTGGCCGGTGGCGCACTTTGCGTGCGCAGCCACGGCTTGATCGATGCGTACTGCGCGTAGAAATGGGTGAGGTCCGGCACCAGGTCCTTGACCACGGCCATGTGCGGCAGCGGGTAGATCGGCACGCCACCGCCGGAACAATCGTCGATGGCCTTGGTACAGGCCAGGGTGTTGGTGCCATCGATGTTCATTGCACAGGAGCCACAGATACCTTCACGGCAAGAACGGCGGAAGGTGAGCGTGGGATCGATTTCGTTCTTGATCTTGATCAGCGCATCGAGAACCATCGGCCCGCAGCTGCCCAGATCAATCTCGTAGGTATCGATGCGTGGATTGGCGCCGTCATCCGGATTCCAGCGATAGACGCGGAATTCGCGAACCTTCTGCGCGCCAGGCTTGGCCGGGAAACGCTTGCCTGGCTGGATCCTGGAGTTTTTCGGTAACGCAAATTCAGCCATGACGTGAATTCTCCGAGCGGGGCTCACCGCCGATCTGTTTTCAAAGCATCGCGCCTGAAGGCGCTCCTACATGGGTATCGAGAATGGGGATTCGGGAATCGTCAGCGCGGAAAGCTTTTTTTGCAAGAACCCGCCTTGCCGATTCTCCATTCCCCATTCCCGACTCCCAACCATCAATACACCCGCTTCTTCGGCGGCACCACGCTGACATCGTCCGTCAGCGTGAACATGTGCACGGGACGGAATTCAAAACTCGCCTTGCCCTTCTCATCCACCTTGACCAGGGTGTGCTTCTGCCAGTTGGCATCATCACGCTCGGGGAAATCCTCGTGCGCATGCGCACCGCGGCTTTCCTTGCGCTGCTCCGCCGAGGTGATGGTCGCCACCGCGTTGTACAGCAGGTTCTGCAATTCGTAGGTTTCGATCAGGTCGGAATTCCACACCAGCGAGCGGTCGGAAACCTTCACATCCTCGAAGCTGGCAAACACGTCGGCCATTTTCCGGCAGCCTTCCAGCAGGGTCTTGGACGTACGGAACACGGCCGCATCGCTCTGCATCGTGCGCTGCATGTTGAGGCGGATTGCAGCGGTCGGTGTGTTGCCATTGGCATTGCGCAACCGGTCCAGGTTGGCGAGTGCCTTGTCGCAGGCGTCATCGGCAAGCTTGCGCTGCGCGGCACCCGGCTTGATGGTCTGCGCGCAGCGATTGGCGACGGAGCGACCGAACACGACCAGATCAAGCAGCGAGTTGGAGCCGAGACGGTTGGCGCCGTGCACGGAAACACAGGCCGCCTCGCCGATGGCATACAGCCCGGGCACCACGTGATCGGGGTTGTCTCCCACCCGCTGCACCACTTCGCCGTGATAGTTGGTCGGAATTCCGCCCATGTTGTAGTGCACGGTCGGCAACACCGGAATCGGCTGCCTCGACACATCGACGTTGGCAAAGATGCGCGCGCTCTCGGCAATGCCGGGCAGCTTCTCGTGGATCACCTCCGGCCCAAGATGGGTGAGATCGAGCAGCAGGTGGTCCTTGTGCTCGCCCACGCCACGCCCTTCGCGGATCTCGATGGTCATCGAGCGGCTGACCACGTCGCGCGAAGCCAGATCCTTGTAGTGCGGCGCGTAGCGCTCCATGAAGCGCTCGCCGCTGGAATTGCGCAGGATGCCGCCTTCGCCGCGCACGCCTTCGGTAATCAGGCAACCCGCACCGTAGATGCCGGTGGGATGGAACTGCACGAACTCCATGTCCTGCATGGCCAGTCCGGAGCGCAGGGCGAGACCACCGCCATCACCCGTGCAGGTGTGGGCCGAGGTTGCACTGAAATAGGCGCGTCCATAACCGCCAGTGGCCAGCACCGTGCCCTGCCCGCGGAACAGGTGCAGGGTGCCTTCGGCCATGTCCAGGGCCAGCACGCCGCAACAGGCCCCGCTGGAGTCCCAGATCAGGTCGAGTGCGAAGTACTCGATCATGAACTGCGCGTCATGCGCCAGCGCCTGCTGATACAGGGTATGCAACATGGCATGCCCGGTTCGGTCTGCCGCTGCGCAGGTGCGCTCGGCTGGCGGGCCTTCGCCGTACTTTGTCGTCATGCCGCCGAACGGCCGCTGGTAGATCTTGCCTTCGTCGGTGCGCGAGAACGGTACACCGTAATGCTCAAGCTCGATGATGGCCGCAGGTGCTTCCTTGCACATGTACTCGATGGCGTCCTGGTCGCCGAGCCAGTCGGATCCCTTGATGGTGTCGAAATAGTGGTAGCGCCAGTCGTCCTCGCCCATGTTGCCGAGCGCCGCCGAAATGCCGCCCTGCGCCGCCACGGTGTGCGAACGGGTCGGAAACACCTTGGTGATGCACACGGTTTTCAGGCCCTTGGCAGCCAGGCCAAAGGTGGCGCGCAGGCCGGCACCTCCGGCGCCAACCACCACCATGTCGAATTCGTGGGTCTGGATTTTGTAGGCAGACATGTTCAAGCCCCCAAAGCAATGCGAATGACGGCAAGAACGCTCGCCAAGGCAGCGAGGGCACAGGCGAAGACGACAACCAATTGGCAGGCCAGGGCCCGGCCCGGCGTGTGCACGTAGTCTTCGATGACCACCTGCAAGCCGAGCTTGCCATGCCAGAACATCGCCAGCAGGAACGCAACCAACAGCACCGCATTGCACGGATGCCCGACCGCTGCGCGTGCCTGCGAATAATCGGCTCCGATGAGGCTGACCAGCAATACAACCAGGTAGACGGTCAGAAACAGCAGGGCCACCGCCGTCGCACGTTGCACGATGAAATGGTGCACGCCGCTGCGCGCGGAACCCAGGCCGCGTGCATTCTTGACCGGGCTGCGCAGGGAATCGGGCGAATTCATGCGACACCTCCGCAGCAGATCGCGACCGCACAGACGATCGCAGTCAGCACAACGCTGCCGATGACCGAGACCCATGAGCTGCGCACGAACGCGGGAATCGAGAATCCCCAGCCGGCGTCCTGAACAAGATGCCGAATGCCATTCAACCAGTGGTAGCACAGGGCCCAGGTGAAGCCGATCATGACCAGAATGCCCGGCCAGCTCGCGAGCAGCCCGCGCGCGCAATCCCAAGCCTCTTGGCCGCTGGCCAGGGCAAGCAGCATCCCGGCCAACACAAAGGCACCGACGCTCAACACGATTCCGGAAGCGCGATGCAGGATGGAAGTGACCATCTGGATCTGCCAGCGATACACCTGCAGATGCGGAGACAGCGGACGAGCGACTGGGGGCATTTGGCTGGCCTTGTACGTTTGGCTGGCGACTCGAAGGTCGGATCCCTGAAGGCTGTTAACCCGGAGACTCAAAAATCGATGCAACGACCGTTCTTCTCCCAATCGCCATAGCGGGTGGGATCAGGACCTTCGCGACCACCGATCTCCTCGACCGACTTCCCCGCAGCGTCCGACGCGGTCGGTTTCTCCGCTGTCGTCTCCTGCAGGGGATTTTCGGGGACTGGCGTGATGTCTGGCATGGCTGGATTCAAAACAAAAGCTTAATGCCGGTGGCGGGTCCTGACAACCAATGCACGGGCTTGCTTTGCTTCGACTGAGCACGCATGTTGTTCATCAAGCCCTGTTCCGAGCGGAAATCCACGTGCCCAAATCGCTGGCTAAGGCCGAAATCGTCGAAATCCGCGGAGAGGACGCCGTCGCATTTGCGCACGCCCAGTTCTGCAATGACGTGCTCGCCCTGTCCGAACTCAACTGGCAGATCGGCGCGTGGCTGGATGCACAGGGTCGTGCACGTTGCGTATTCGTGTTGTTGCGCGTGGAGGCAAACCGGCTGCTGGCCTGGCTGCCGATGGGCAGCGCAGCGACCGTTGCCGCCGATCTCCAGCGCTTCGTGCTGCGCGCCAAGGTCAAGGTGAGCGTGGCCCAGGGATTCCATCTCGCCGAGGACGAACCGACGCAGATAGAGAATGGGCAAGTCGCCGAAAGCCCCGAAGGCTGGCGCTTCAATCTGCCTGGACCTGCTCCGCGTTCCGTGCGCGTGGCCCGTCATGTCGAACCCCAGACGTTGGACGCCGGGGCCCTTGAAGCCTGGCGACTGGCGAACGTCATGGCCGGCCTGCCCTGGCTCCACGAATCGCTTGCCTGCCAGTTCACTGCGCAGGCATTGGGACTGGATCGCCTGGGCGCCGCCAGCCTGGACAAAGGCTGCTATCCGGGCCAGGAAATCGTAGCCAGGTTGCACTTTCGCGGTGGCAACAAGCGCATCTGCGTGCGCGTGCAGGGAGACTGCGACACTCCGCCCCAGCCCGGCGATTGCGTGCTGGAAATGGAGGGCGGGACAGTTGCCGGCACGATTCTTTACGCCGCAAGCTGCCAACCCACGGGGTTTCTGGCACTGGCCGTGCTTTCAAATACCGACCAAACAGGCGCAGGATTGCATCTCGAAGGCAAGCCGGGCGCCTCCCTCACGCTGCAATCGCTGTTGGACGCCGGCTTGCCCTGACGCCAGGGTTGGCACCGTCCTTGCTACCTGATGTGAAGCGAAACCTGGAGGCACGACACCATGCACCCATTCCCGACATGCCGGCGCATTCGCCGCCTTGCCACGGCCCTTGCTTTGGGCAGCCTTTTGCAGGTCTCCGCGTCGCAGGCCGCCGAATACCGATTCACGCCGGAACCTGCCTATCCCCCGGAGGTCGCAAAGCAGATCTATCAGCCACTGCTCGACTACCTCGGCAAGGCCACCGGCGAAAAATTCGTGCTGCTGACCTCGCCGAACTACTCGGTTTACTGGCGCGACATCCTCAAGCCCGACCAGACCGATTTTTCCTATGATGAGGCACAGTTTGCCGACTACCGCATCCAGCACTTGCAGTTCGTGCCCGTGGTGCGCAAGGCCCAGCCAACCACGTACACGCTGTTGGCCAGTTCCGAATTCGATGGCCAAACCCCGCGCGCGCTACTGTCATCGCGCATTGCCACCATGCCCGCCCCCAACCTGGGCTACGCCCTGCTGATGGAAGTTTTCTCCGACCCGGTGCAGCAGCCGGATATCAATTCGGCGACCGCATCCTGGCGTGAATGCCTGGACATTCTCAACAGCGGCGAAGCCGGCGCCACCATGTTCCCGACCTGGATGCTGGAAACCTTTGGCAATCCCAGCTTGGCAACGTTGTATACCTCTCGTGAGTTTCCGGGCAATGCCATTCTTGCCGCCCCCTCGGTTCCGGAGGAAGTCCGCAACAAGGTTCGTGACGCGCTGGCAAACGCTGAAGGAGCGCCGGAATTGGGTGGCCTGCTGCTGGAACTGGGTGTCGACAAGTTCATCCCGGCCACCGCAACGGACTATGCCGGACAGCGGAAGATGCTGAGCGGGTTTTACGGATACAAGTAAGTCAACGCGAACAATTGATTGATGACGACGCAATTCCCATTGCATCATATTGCCGTTTGAATTTTGTATCGTTTAACCAACAATTCCGCCAGTTCCGAATCTGAATCCCCTGTTCAGGATTCAGCATTTTTTTGGTGACAAGTGCCCCGCCAGCAAGTAATCTCCGCGCCGTGTTGCATGGCTGATGGCGGCTGGGCCCCATCGGATGTTTTCAAAGATTGATGTCTACCTCCGGTTTCATCACTTCTTAGAGGACTTGCCAGACACCGGGCAAAAGCGACTGCCACAAGCTGGCAAACGTTTGCCCACAACCCGACGCAGCGAGAACGCGCGCAGGTTGCCCTTTCAAGCGCAGTGTGGACTCGGCAGATCAGGACATGATCTGCGCAGATGCCCGCCTGCGAATCGGAATGTCCGCTGCCTGCTGGAGCGGACTGCAGGCTGGGACCAACCAGCGGAGCCTCGTCGCCGAATCACTGGCAACAGGGCAATGAATCCGCCCCCCGGCCTGCCAACGCAGGAGTAAACGCACAATGAAATTGGCCTGGTTGCTTTGGCTGGCTTCAATAATGCCAGCACATGATGCCGACAGGACTTGTCTGGCAACCATGATTTACCTGGAAGCACGCAGCGAATCCCAGCTCGGGCAGGCAGCCGTCGCAGAGGTGGCGCTGCGCCGTCGCGAAAGCGGTCGGTGGGGCGACAGTATTTGCGAAGTCGTGAATGCACCGCTTCAGTTTGCAATTTCCACAACCAACAAGAATTACATGCTGAAGAACCCGCAGGCATGGGATCGCGCCTGGAAAGTCGCCGATCATGCATTGCAGATGTGGGAACTGCCCCGCGACCAACGGCGTTTTGTCGTCCCCAAAGCCAATCACTTCGTCGCCGAGGCAAAGGCCTCGCCAAGCTGGATGAAGGGCGAACCCCTGGCGGTGATTGGAGCGCACAGCTTTTATCGGGTCAACTGAACGGGACTACCCGATTCAGACAAAAGAAAAGCCGGCTTGCGCCGGCTTTCTTGTTGATGGTGGCTTGCCGCAGCTTGCATCACGCCAATGACCGGCCTCAGTAACCGGGAACCACCAGGCCGTTGTCGATGTAGACACGATCGCCGCGACGCAGGTCGTAGATGCGGTACTGCTCGAAAGCCCGTGTCCTGCCCGAATCCATGCGCACAAGAATCCGGAAGTAGCTGCGGCGCTGTCCATCGCGTTCGACTTCATTGCCGATGACGCCTCCTGCCACGGCACCGGCAATGGTCGCCGCCTTGCGGCCGTCTCCCTTGCCGACCTGGTTCCCCAGCGCGCCACCGATGATGGCGCCAAGCACAGCCCCTCCACCGGAGGTCCCGCGCTGTCCGATGGATTCGATCCGCAATATCTGGCCGCAGTTCTCGCAACCCCTGCGATACTCGCTGCGGCCGCGGTTGTAATCGTAATCATCGCGAACGTAGCCGGAATTCGCCGGCACGCATCCGGCAAGCAACATCATGGTCAAGCCCGCAAGCAGGATTCTGTGGGTCATGGTCTGGTCCTCGATTTTGTTGTCCGCATGTTGCGGCAGAGGCAGCTTGGCCCTCAGGCAATGAATGCGTGCGGAACGTCTGTTTGCGATGGCCAAAGCCCAAGGATGAACGTCCTGTTCAGCACGTTTTGCATCGGTTAGCATCGCGCGTCCACGGAAATTCCCTATGCAAGCTGATGCCTTGTTGCTCGATGAGCTGCGCGACCTTGATGTGGAGGCCGCCGCATCGAGGGTTTCAACGCTCCCGGATGATGCGATTCTCGAGACCTTGCAGGCGCTGGGCCCGGGCCGCGGGTTTGCGATTCTCAACCGACTCGGGGCCGTGCAGCGCACCCGCATCACTTCGGCTGCCGGCACCGATGCATCCGAACACTGGCTGGCAAGCAGGGCTTGGCCGGAAGGGTCCGTGGGGCGGCTCACCGAGCCCGCGCCAATCACCTTCGAGGCGAGTGCCAAAGTCGCTGACGTGCTGGCCAGGTTGCGTCCGGTTGCCTCGCGAACGCTCATCACCTATGTGTATGTCGTCGATTCCGCCAATCGTCTCACTGGCGTGGTCACGTTTCGGGAAATGGTATTTGCCGATAGTGGGCAAACCCTCGCCGAGATCATGCTGCCAAGGCCGTTCTCCCTGCGACCGGACGCCGACGTCATCGATGCCATGCGCGAGGTGGTGCGTCGCCACTACCCTGTCTATCCGGTGTGTGATGAACACGGTCAACTGATCGGAGTTGTGCGTGGCTCGGTACTGTTCGAGGAGCAGGCCTTCGAAATCAGTGCCCAGGCCGGCTCAATGGTTGGCGTGGAAAAAGATGAACGCCTGAGCACATCCTGGGGTCGCAGCCTGCGTCTGCGCCATCCGTGGCTGCAATTGAATCTCCTGGCAACCTTCCTGACCGCCGCGGTGGTCAGCTGTTTTCAGGATGCCATCAACCAGATCGTGCTGCTGGCCGTGTTCCTGCCGGTGATTTCCGATCAATGCAACAACACAGGCTCGCAAGCGCTGGCAGTGACCTTGCGTGGAATGATGTTCGGTGAACTGAAGCCCGGCCGTGGCTGGCGCCTGGTGTGCAAGGAAAGCTGGCTCGGTTTTCTCAATGGCTCCCTCACCGGATTGCTCGGCGGTATTGCCATGTACGCGCTCGCACGCGCGCAGTCGCAAGCCGACGCCGTATTCCTCGCCGGCATCACCTGGGCTGCCATTGCCGGCAGCTGCACCATCGCCGGCATGGTCGGAGCCGGCGTGCCGCAACTGCTCAAGCGCATGGGCGCGGATCCGGCTACGGCATCCAGCATATTCCTCACCAAAGCCACCGATATAGTCAGCCTGGCCATGTTTCTCGGCCTTGCCGCAGTGTTGCTGCTGCCTTGACTGTGCAGATGCACGACCTCATCGACAGCCATTCGCACCTGGATGTCGAGGATTTTGACCAGGATCGCGATGCGGTCGTGCAACGCGCCCGTGATTCCGGAGTCGCCCGCCAGGTTGTTCCCGCGATTGCCCAATCCGGCTGGAACCGGCTCGGTTCCATCTGTCGGCAATACTCGGGGCTGTATCCCGCCTATGGATTGCACCCAATCTATCTGCCGCAGCACCAACCCTCACACCTCGACGAACTCCACCGCATCATCGAGCGCGAGCAACCCGTTGCCATCGGCGAGTGCGGGCTCGATCACCACATCCAAGGTCTTGACCCTTCATCACAGCTCGACTACTTCGAAGCCCAACTCAAGCTGGCCGGCAAGCACGATCTGCCTTTGATCATCCACGCCCGCCAGGCCCTGGACGAGGTGACGGCGTGCATCCGCCGCCACGCCCCGCTGCGTGGAGTCGTGCACAGTTTTTCCGGCAGTCCTCAGCAGGCGCAACAACTCTGGAAGCTCGGCTTCTGCATCGGCATCGGCGGACCGGTCACCTATGAGCGCGCAAGGCGATTGCGCGAGATCGTTGCCCACATGCCGATCGAGTTTCTCCTGCTGGAAACCGACTCCCCTGACCAGCCCATGCACGGACATCAGGGACGGCGCAATGAACCTGCCCTGCTGCCACAGGTGCTCGCCAGCGTGGCTGGGCTGCGTGGCGAAAGCGAAGCGAGTGTTGCAGCGGCCACCTGTGCCAATGCCGTTCGCCTGTTCAGGCTCGACTGAATGTTTAATCCAGACCCGGAAGGCGATCCTCAAGCCTTGGCTTTGCCCGTTGCATGGGACAACAGCCTTTGCAACGCGGCTGATACGGCCGCAAAGGCAAACGTCGCAGTGACGTGGGTGGCAGCGCCAAGCCCGGCTCCGCAGTCAAGCTTGAGACTGGATTCGCCGCTTTGCGGACGCGTTCCGCACACGCTGCCGTCGGCCTGCGGATAGCGCACGTTCTCCAGCGAGTACACGGCAGGTACGCTGAAGTAGCGCTTTGGCCCGCGCGGAAAACGGAATTCCTCGCGCAGCTTCTTGCGGATCAGCGCAAGCATGGCGTCATGCTCGGTCTTGGACAGGTCGCGAATGCGAACCAGGGTGGGGTCAATACGCCCTCCGGCCGATCCGCACACGATCAAGGGCAGCTTGCGCCGCCGGCACCAGACAATCATTTCCACCTTGACCCTGAATGCGTCACAGCAATCGATGACCAGGTCGTAGCCGCGATCCAGCATCGAATCGAGATTCGACGGCGTGAGGAAGTCTGCAAGCGCATCCACCTGCATCGCCGGATTGATGGCAAGCAGCCGTTCGCGCATCACGGAAACCTTGCTCTTGCCGAACTGGCCATCCAGCGCATGCAACTGGCGATTGGTATTGCTGACGCAAACCTCGTCCGCATCGATCATGGTGATGCGTCCGACGGCACTGCGCGCCAGGGCCTCGACCACCCACGATCCCACGCCGCCAATGCCAACCACGCAGACATGCTTTCCTGAAAGACGGGCCGCGCTTCCCGCGCCATACAGGCGGTCAAGTCCACGGAATCGATCAGAGGATTGCATTGCTGGAAATTCGGGACGCAAAACGGCGGCGCGCGAGGTTACCATGCCGCTCGCCTACCGGGTTTCCGCCCATTTCATGTTCAGGAGCACGCAACATGCGTTTTGTCATCGGTGCAATTCTTGGCCTTCTCGTCGGCGCGGTGTGCGCGGTCATGGCCTACAACGCGATATCGCAACGGCACGCCTATTCCAGGGGCCTGATGACGGTGATGGGCCAGGCACTGAAACAGGCCAACGATGCGGCAGCAAGCACCGATTGCACGAATGATGGCCATGCTCTGGCCAAGCTGTCCTTGCTGGCTGATGACATCGAAACCGCAATTCCCGGCGACGGAACACCCGATCGCGTTTTTCACCAGTACAGCATGGACCTCAAGAAGCAGGTTGAGGCCGCGAAAACCTCCACTTGCACTGATCGCAAGCAGGCCCTGACCGATGTCAAGAATGCCTGCAGTGCCTGCCATCGCGATTACAAGTAACCCGCTACCCGGCGATGACCGCATTGGCGCGCCTTTCGCCCGATGGAATTCACATGACCTTGCCGGTCACGTCGGTCAGCAGCTTTGCGGCAGGGTTCAACGAAACAAGACCAAAACCGTCATGCGTTGTATTGCTGATCGCATCTTTCCATTGGCATCTGTCAGCCGGGCGAGCCTTGAAGCAAACGGGCACTCGCGCGATCGCTTCGACCGGGAATCCACCCACACTCTCCGGTTTGAATTTCCATGTTTTGACCGCTGCCGTGGCTGCGTTCAAAAACAATGGGTCCGTCTTCTTTTCTGCGATCTCAACCGGCGTGATGGAAACAATGTCGCCAGCTTTGTCGAAGTGCACATCCAACACGACGAGACCGCCCAAATGCGCCCTGGCCAAAGCCTCGGGATACCTGACCGACTGAACCATTCTCATACTGGGGCCCGTCGAGGCATGTTCCACGCCAAGCGCGATCTTGCCTTTCACTACTTGCCCAGCGAGCGTCGTTCTGAGCCACGTGTCGGTCGCCGTTGGAACTCCGTCCAATTGCCCTGGACTGAACTTCCACTTTCGAATTGTCTCGGCTACTGACTTGTGCGGAATTTGGTCCGGGTTTTGCGCAAGCGAAAGTCCGGTGATCTGTCCGCCAGCATCCAGGGACAGCTTCCAGGTCAATGTTGTGGACCAGGTTCGCGGCTCTGATGCACGTACGTCCAGGCAACCCATGGCAACCAGTGACACGATAACCGCCAACCAAGCCTTCATGATTTCCTCCTTCTCATGCCCGCGCAACAGTAGGCCGGCCGCATGCTAGCACGGAGATTGCACCTGTCGCCGCAATTTATACGTGGCAATTGCTTGCATCTGCATGAGTGGCGCAGTCCAATGGCCTTCCCGCACGAGGATATCCCGCATGGCCGCATTGCTTGTCATCTTCGTGCACGGCTGGAGCGTGACCAGCACGGACACCTACGGCGAATTGCCGGCGCGTCTGGCCGCTGAATCGACCAAGGGCGGCGGCCCGAAACTGGACGTACAGCACCTTTACCTGGGCAAGTACATCAGCTTTCGCGATGAGGTACGATTGCCGGATCTTTCCCGCGCGTTCGAGGCCGCCCTGCAACCGGTACTGGCGCAGGCGGGCGCCCAACGCCGTTTTGTCTGCATCACCCACTCCACCGGCGGTCCGGTGGTGCGTGACTGGTTTGATCGCCATTACGTGCAAACGAAGTTGACCGGGCAATGCCCGATGAGCCACCTGATCATGCTGGCGCCCGCAAATTTTGGCTCGGCGCTGGCCCAGCTCGGCAAGTCGCGGCTCGGCGCGATCAAGGCTTGGTTTGACGGGGTCGAACCCGGCCAAGGCGTGCTCGACTGGCTGGAACTCGGCAGCCCGGAAGCCTGCGAGCTCAACCTGCGCTGGATCAACGACTATCCCCGCCTGAAGCTCACCGAATCGGCAAACCCGATTTTCCAGTTCGTGCTCAGCGGCGAAACCATCGACCGCAAGCTGTACGACTTCATCAACCCTTACACCGGCGAGATCGGTTCCGATGGCGTGGTCCGCCTTGCCGCTGCCAACCTCAATGCCTCGCACATCATCCTGCAGCAACCGGCGATCATTGCCGGCGAGTCCTTGCCTTCCGCACGCAAGCGCCTGCGCAGCCTGGAATACGTACGCGGTCGGCGATCTGCCAGCACCGCCTTCAAGATTGTTGCCGGCGCATCACACAGCGGCGGTGACAAGGGCATCATGCGCAGCGTGCGCAATGACGGGGCACCCCACGCCACGGTGGATGCCATCCTGCGCTGCCTGCGGGTTGCCGATGCCGGAAGCTATGCCGCGCTGACCCAGGCTTTCAGCAGCGAAAATGCCACCCTGCAGGCCATCGACAACCGCCTCGAAATCGAAAAGGTGCCGGTGCTGCCAGACCGTCGCTACTTCCACGACCCACATGCCATGGTGACATTCCGCTTGCTCGATTCCGAAGGCATGAGCGCGCCGGAGGTGAAGCTGCTGCTGACCGCAGGCCCCAATCATGATCCAAACCAATTGCCGGAAGGATTTCTTGCCGACCGACAGTTCAACAAGCGCTCCGGCAACCTCACCTTCTTCCTCAACCACGCCGCTCTCACCGGTTGCCCTGCGATTCCAGGCCCCAAGCCCGGCCAGACTGCGCGCCTGGAGTGGATCGCCCGACCACCCTATGGATTGAAGATCCAGTCACGCGATGGGGAGCATTTCGTCGAGCATTGGGAAAGCGAACTGCACTCCAGCGTCAAGGATCTGCTGCCGATGATCAGCGCCAATGAAACCACCATCATCGACATTCGCTTGACGCGGGTGGTGCGCGAAGGCACCTTCCGCCTGACCCGGCAACTCGTATCGCAGAGCTTCAAGAATACCGAGCCGGGTGGCGTGATTGGATAGCCCATCAAGCATTTTTCCGGCAGGCCGATGAAACCCTTGGATACCGAAAAGCTCGATCGCATCGTTGCCCAGGCCCGGCGGGACCGCGATCAGCGCGAAGCCGGATACCGCGAGCGCGCCCTCAGGATGTATCCGTGGGTGTGTGGCCGCTGCGCGCGCGAGTTCACCCGCGCCAATGTGCAGGAGCTCACCGTGCACCATCGCAACCACGATCACGACTTCAATCCGCAGGACGGCAGCAACTGGGAACTGCTCTGCGTGTACTGCCACGACAACGAGCATTCCCGCTACATCGACAACGCAGCGGGCAACATTCCCGCGCCGGGGGACAACCCTGCCCCGGCTACCAACAACCCTTTTGCCGGTTTGAAGGACTTGCTGAAACGCTGAGTCTTGCCTACTGCCCGACGCGTATCGCGATCGGACAATGGTCGGATGGATGCTCGGCTTCGCTCACGCCGTAATCGAATTGCTCGAATGAACCTGCTACGAACCGCGAGGCAGCACGCGGATCCAGCACGATGTGGTCAATGAAATCCGGATAGCGTTCCTGGCAACGCGCCGGCTCGCCACCGCTGGCATCGGTCAGGTCAACGTCCTCTTCCAGCGCCTTCCAAACCGAATCCTCAGGCAAGGCCAAGCGCCGGTTGAAGTCACCGAGAATGGCAAATGCCTCGCCTGCGCGCTCCCGTGCATTGATCCATTGATCAAGCACCGGCACCTGCTCGAACAGAACCGGACACGCTTCCCGATCACTCCCCGCCGAGCATCCGCTCTTCAGGTGCACGGCGAGAAGTCGCAGCGGGTGTTCGCCCTGCAAGGTGATGTCCACACCCCAGCGCAAGTCGGCATTGTCCAGTCCGAGTGCCGCGAGATCCGCATTGCGCTTGAATTCGACCCCGTGGCGGATGGCAAATCCGGCCTTCTGTTCACGGATCAGTGGACCGTCGGTCGCATCCCGTCCACAAAAATGCTGGCGACCGCTGGCTGGGCGCCCGGAGATGACAATGCTGTATTCCGTCGAAGGAAACACGCGCGCGGCTGCGACCGCACTCTCCACTTCCTGGAATGCAATCACATCCGCATCGAGGCGCTTTGCGTAATTGCGCAAGGCGGCGTAGTCCGCTTCCGTGCGTGGACGGCAGCCCAAGCCGTCCTGTTCGGCCAGATGTTCGAGATTCCAGCTGGCAATTTTCAATTCCTGCGCGGACTTTGGCACTCGCGCATCGCGCGGGGAGCAGGCCGCGACCGAGCAAGCCGACATCAGCAACGCCAGCGCAATTCGTGCATGCATGTCGTGGCCTCAGGATTCCGGCAATGCAGCGTTGTGGTAGACCTCCTGGACATCGTCCAGCTCATCGAGCCAGTCGAGAAGATCGGTCAGGGTTTCGATCACCTCGGCGGCAACGGCCACGCGATTGGCCGGTCGCATCACCACGCCGTCGCTGATTGCCGTAAATCCCGCCGCGACCATCGCAACCTTCACCGACTCGAAATTCTCGGGTAAACACAGCACGGTGCTTTGGCCCGAGCCATTGACCACGTCATCGGCCCCGGCTTCCAGCGCCGCTTCCAGGATCTTCTCTTCGACATCCGTTGACGCCGTGGCATAGACCAGTTCGCCAACCCGGGAAAACTGGAAGGCCACCGAACCGCTGGTGCCGAGGTTGCCGCCATGCTTGGACAGTGCGTGGCGCACGTCAGCCACGGTGCGCACCGGATTGTCGGTCATGGCGTCGATGATCAGGGCGACCCCACCCGGACCATAGCCCTCGTAGCGCAACTCCTCCATGTTGTCGGCACCATCCGCGCCGGAGCCGCGGCGCACGGCCCTTTCCACCGTGTCCTTGGTCATGTTGGCCGACAATGCCTTGTCGATGGCAATGCGCAAACGCGGATTCGCTGCCGGGTCGCCGCCGTTTCTTGCTGCCACGGTGATTTCGCGGATCAGCTTGGTGAAAATCTTGCCGCGCTTGGCGTCTTCCGCGTTCTTGCGACCTTCGATACTCGGGCCTCTGCCCATGGTGTTACCTGCAACGGGATGGAAATGGGGGCGGATTCTATCAGGCAGACCCAGGCCGCCATCACATCACGCGCCTGGCCGGCCAGCCCGCGAATCCGCGCCGGAGTCCACCTGTGATCGCGCCCGGCTGTCGATCCAGGCATCCTTGAGTTGCCAGCGCTCGTTGAGCCAGGCCTGGAATGCCTTGCGGCATTCCGCATCACCCGCATAGTCGCCCCCACGAAGATTGGCGGGCAATGAAAGCAATTCGACCTTCATGGCAACCCGTTTGACCTTGCCTGCGAACAGATCCACGGCACCCGGAATGCCGCCGGGATAGAAAAGCGAAACATCGATGACGCCATCCAGCACATCGCCCATGGCCTCCACCACATAGGCGATGCCGCCGGAGCGCGGGGCCAGCAGGTGTGCGTAGGGAGACTTTCTGCTGCTGTGCTTGGCCGCCGTGAAGCGCGTGCCTTCGACAAAATTGATGATTGAAACCGGCGTGTGGCGGAACTTCTCGCAGGCCGCGCGCGTGGCATGTCTGTCCTTGCCAGCGAGTGCCGGATTCTTGGCCAACTGGGACTTCGTGGTCCGATGCATGAAGGGAAAATCCAGCGCCCACCAAGCCAGGCCAAGCACCGGCACCCAGATCAATTCCTGCTTCAGGAAAAAGCGCAGCAATGGAATGCGACGATTGAGCACGCCCTGCACGACCGGAATGTCTGCAACGCTCTGGTGGTTGCAGATCAGCAGGTAACGGCCATTCCTGCGCAAACTGGGCAGCTCATTCACATCAACATGCAAACCCGTCAACAGGCGGATCAATGCGCTGTTGACCGCGATCCAACTCTCCGCAATTGCAGCCAGAATCGCGGAAATGAATTGTCGGAAACTTGGAATCGGCACGATCAGCTTGATCAGAGCCAACAGCAGCAGCGGCGTGGCGTGAACCAGCGTGTTGAGCGCAATCAGCGTGCCATTGAACGCGACGCGCAAGGTGACAAGCATCAAATAGACTCCACGGGTTGCTGGCGATGGATGGAAACGAATTCTTCCAGCAACGCTGCATCGCAATCAAATGCGTGCTGGTCAATGCAGCTGATCATCGGGCCAATTGCGCCGGAATTGAGGGCAAACGCCCACTGGAAGCGGTCAAGGCTGCCAAGATGGATCGACTCCGAACGGGTTTGAACGCCCGCCAGGCGCAGGCCAGCGTCCAGCAGTTGTCGTGTGACGCCCGGCAGGCATGGACCCTTCGGCCAGACCACGGCGTGTCCATCCCAGAAGCCGATGTTCCAGGTGGAGCCTTCGCAGATTTCACCGGCTGGCGTGGTGAACAACGCGTCATCGAATCCCGCCAGCCGCGCTTCGCGCAGTGCATGGAACAACTCGAAGGTTCCAAGATGCTTGATGCCGTGGACATGTCGGGTGTGCACGAGGGATTTCACCCGCAGGGCCGGGCGGATTTCCCCGTGCGCTGCCCGGGTGGAGACCAGAATGTCCACCTCGACCGGCTGCTCCGGACGCCTGCGCTCAAAGGCCAGCGAAACGATGCTCACGCGAACCCATTGCGATCCTTCAACGGCCATGCGACGCAGGCAATGGCGAACGCGGTCGCTGTCCAGCTCGGTTCCGAACAGTGTACGGGTCGCATCGACCAGGCGCTGCAGATGCAGGCCGAGACCGCGAACCTTGCCGTCGTCCATGCGAAAGGACGTGAAGTGTCCGTAGTTGAGCTGCGCAAGGGACGCAAGTTCGCCGATTCCTGGCTCGCGGCCGTTGAGTTCGATGCGGGATTCACTCATTCCAGGATGCGATGCAACGGCCGTCAACGAAAGGCCGGCAGTATGCCTTGAATCACGACGATGGCATGCTTGGCTAATCCCGATGCCTTTCGAGAGCGCGTCCTGAACACTTCCGCTTCCGCCCATGCCAAGGCGCTTTGGCAGATCCATTTGTGCGTGTTGCTGTGGGGCTTCACCGCCATCCTCGGCAAGGCGATCAGTCTTTCCGCCCTGCCCCTGGTCTGGTGGAGGATGATTCTCGTGGTGGCTGCCATCGCCCTGCTGCCAGGGGTATGGCGCGCCTTGCGCAGCATGCCCATCAAGCTGATCGGATCGTATGCCGGCATAGGCGTGCTGGTGTCATTGCACTGGCTGACGTTTTACGGCTCGATCAAACTGTCCAATGCCTCGGTTGCGGCCACCTGCATGGCCCTGGCGACGGTGTTCACGGCCCTGGTGGAGCCCAAGCTGGCCGGGCGCAAGTTCTCCCGACGCGAGCTGCTGCTGGGCCTCGCCGTACTTCCCGGCGTGGCACTGGTGGTTGGAGGCGTGCCGTTCGCCTACCGAAATGGCATTCTGGTTGGTGCGATCTCCGCATTTTTCGTTGCCCTGTTCAGTTCCCTCAACAAGCGCCTGGTCGAACACGGAGATCCCTTGACCGTCACCGGCATCGAACTGGCCGCCGGCACCTTGACCCTCACCGCACTCATTCCCCTCATGGATTTCGCGTTTCCAGCGCTGTCAGGCAATCCCTTTGTGCTGCCGGGTTCGCGCGACCTGCTGCTGATCCTGACACTCTCGGTTGCCTGCACCCTGTTTCCTTTTGCCTTGTCACTGGTGGCTCTTCGTCACATGAGCGCCTTCAGCGCGCAGATGGCGGTCAACCTCGAACCCCTCTATGCCATCGTCCTTGCCGCCATTTTTTTCGGCGAGCAGCACGAGTTGAGCATGCTGTTCTATGCGGGTGTGGCGATTCTTCTTGCCGCGGTGTTCGTGCATCCGCTGCTGGAATCGCGCGCGCGCCAGGCGCAGCCGGAAATCCTCGGCGTGGCCGAAGCGAAGAACATCCTTGAGTGATCCCGCCGCCAGTGATTCCGCCCGCCGCATCTGGGTCGATGCCGACGCCTGCCCCAATGTCATCAAGGACATCCTGTTTCGCGCCGCCGAACGTGCCGGCATCGAGGTGACCCTGGTGGCCAACCAGTGGATACGCACCCCACCTTCACGTTTCATCCACTCCATCCAGGTCAGCGGGGGCCTGGATGTTGCAGACAGCGAGATCGTGCGGCGCGTTTGCGCAGGCGACCTCGTGGTCACCGCGGACATTCCCCTGGCCGCGCTGGTGATCGGGAAAGGCGCGCTGGCCCTCAATCCGCGTGGCGAGATGTACACCGCCGACACCATTGCCCAGCGCCTTTCGATGCGCAACTTCATGGACGAACTGCGCGGCGCGGGAGTCAACACCGGCGGCCCGCCCAGCCTTCACCCACGCGACCGTCAGGCCTTTGCCAACCAGCTGGATCGATGGCTGGCCCGAGGCAACTCCTGACGAGTCCACGCGTGGAAAAGCCACAAGATTTCCGGACCATGGCTTTACGCGCCATTAATGACGATTAGTTATTCCAATTGACGTTTTATTGCCTGTTTTGCCGAATTGCATACAGGAATATCGCGTTGCATAATTCGTCATGTCTTGCGCATAACCGAGATTATCCGCCTGAACTCGTCATCGGAGACGCATCATGATCATCGAGCCTTCGTCATCGGATCGAGCGGTACTGATCGAGCTGGGCAGCCGCATCAGTCAGCATCGGCTCGCGCACAACCAGAGCCAGGCTGAGCTTTCCCGCGCGGCCGGCATTTCCAAACGCACGCTGGAACGCCTCGAAGCCGGCGAATCCACCCAGCTCACCAATTTCATCCGGGTCTTGCGCGCACTGGACCTGGGCAGCGGCCTGAACGCACTGATCCCGGCGCCCACACCCAGTCCCATCGAACTGCTCAAGTTCCAGGGCAAGCAACGCAAGCGCGCCTCCTCGGTTCGCGAACCCAAGACCCCGACCAAACCCTGGGCCTGGAACGACTCCAAATGACCACCGTGGCCGAGGTGCGGCTGTGGGGCCGATCCATCGGTGCAGTTTCCGTCGAAGACGCCCGATCCGCTGCGGCCTTCCAGTTCACCTATGAATTCACGCGCAGCGGGATCCAGGTATCACCGCTTCGGATGCCGCTGTCTGATCGGGTGTATTCCTTCCCAGGTCTCGCCCGTGAAACCTTCCATGGGCTGCCCGGATTGCTGGCCGACTCCCTGCCCGACCGCTTCGGCAATGCCCTGATCGACACTTGGTTGGCCACTCAAGGACGCAGTGCCGAGAGTTTCAATGCGGTCGAACGCCTGTGCTACATCGGATCGCGTGGCATGGGCGCGCTGGAGTTTGCCCCGGCGCAAGGACCGAAATCGCGAACCAGCGAACCGCTGGATATCGCCGCACTCGTGCAGCTGGCTTCCGATGTTCTCAGCCAGCGCAGCGGACTGCGCCATTCGATGGCTTCCGCAGACACCGCCGAAACCTTGCGCGACATTCTGCGTGTCGGTACTTCCGCCGGAGGCGCACGCGCCAAGGCGGTGATTGCCTGGAATCGGCAAACCAATGAAGTGCGTTCGGGCCAGGTAGCCGCCGGTGATGGCTTTGATTACTGGATCCTCAAGTTCGATGGCGTCAGCGGCAATCGTGACAAGGAGCTGGAAGACCCCACCGGCTACGGCTCCATCGAATACGCCTACGCATTGATGGCCAGGGCTGCGGGCATCGACATCAGCGAATGCCGCTTGCTTGAGGAAAACGGACGACGCCACTTCATGAGTCGCCGCTTTGACCGGCTGGCCGGTGGCGAAAAATTGCACATGCAATCCCTTGGCGCCCTGGCCCACTTCGATTTCAACCTGGCCGGTGCCTACAGCTATGAACAAGCCCTGCAGGTCATGCGCACCTTGGACCTGCCCATGGCCAGCATCGAACAGCAGTTCCGCCGCATGGCCTTCAACATCGTTGCACGCAACCAGGACGACCACGTCAAGAACATCGCCTTCCTGATGGACAAACAGGGACGCTGGTCCTTGTCACCGGCCTTCGATGTCACCTACAGCTACAACCCCGATGGCCTGTGGACTGCAACCCACCAGATGTCCATGAACGGCAAGCGTGACGATTTCACGCTGGAGGATTTCCGCACCTGCGCGAAATTCGCCTCGATGAAACGCGGCCGCGCCGAAGCCATCCTCGATGACGTCATCGCAGCCGTGAAACGCTGGCCGGAATTCGCCGAGCAGGCGAAGGTGCTGCCGCAGTGGCGTGAGGTAATCGCCAAGGCGCAGCGTGTCGCCTTGCTTCACGGCTGAAGCCCCGTTTCCAGAATCGGCATCCTCAGGGCCAGCCGCTCGGTCGACAAGACCCGCTGTGACACTCGGGACCGATCATTTCCTTGAAGAATTCAACCTTCTGCCCAGGTCGCTTGTCCAACTCTGCCTCAAGATTCAAGCGGTATCGGGATCGGCATCCCGCAGCGCCAGTCGCTCGGCGGACAAGGCACCGCTCCGATGCGCCAGCTCGACCATCTCCTCGAAGAAGTCGACCTTTTGCCCGGGCTTGAGCCTCATCCATCCGCGCAGGCTGGCGATCTCCGCGTCACTCAAAACCTGGTGACCTGACGCACCTGGGTCAAGCGTCGTCATTGGCTCGTCTCTCAATCTCGATCTGCTTCAGTTTGGCAATATCGTCGAGGTCACGGGCTCGTCCGGCGGCTTGTTTCATCAGGATCAGATGCCCGATGCTGGCCACCCGAACGATTGTGCCGTCGATGTCCATTGCCACGGACGCATTCGTCAACGCATCAAATGGCAGCGGCTCCTTCACGAAAATATCCAGCGAACGAACCGGATTCCCCACATAGTCAACGCCGACTTCGTTCAGCGCAGTGAAGATTTGGCGAATGTTGAAAGCCATGGGCACCCGGTCTCGATTCGAATCATGCAAGATGAACCAGAAAATTCATCAGCAGAAATCCATGGGAATGGATCGAACATGGCAGCCAGATATACAGCTGCATCGAGCCCTCCGCAAGCGTTCACCACTGGCAAGACTTTCTCGCAGATGCAGTGCTTCAACATGACGTCAGCCGTGATCGAATGGAACGGACAGCGATGTCGCATGTGGCAATACAAGACTTGACCCCGAGCACGCGTGACCCCGAGCACGCGATACAAGACTTGACCCCGAGCATGCAAGCCGAGTAGGTCGGCTCAAGGCCCGCAGGGTCGGAGCCGACGAACAGGGTGCAAGGTACCGGCCGTCGCGTGGTGCCCGCTCGCGTTGGTTCCGCGGCTGCGCCGCTTGAACCAACCTACGCGAACTTTCCACCGAGGTATCTCGGTCGAAGGCGCAAGCCGAGACGAACAGGGTGCATGGTACCGGCCGTCGCGTGGTGCCCACTCGCGTTGGTTCCGCGGCTGCGCCGCTTGAACCAACCTACGCGAACTTTCCACCGAGGTATCTCGGTCGAAGGCAAAAATGATGCAGACATGCGCAAGGCTTTCGAGCTTCTACTTTCCATCCCGATCAAACAAGCCGAATCCGAATCCGGATTTCATGACGGCCGCGACGCGCTCAGCCAGGGATTTGGGGGTGGACCGCGGGGGCATCGGTGGCGGCGGGGGCGGCTCTGGCGGCGGTTTCCACGACACCGGCTGTTGCTTGGCCAGGCTTGCGCAGCGCATGGCATCCACGGCCAGTCGATCCCAGGAAAGGAAATGCGCGGTGGCTACCAATACCCAGCCGGGTCTACCGGGTGGTGGCTGGTCGGGGTGGAGGGGATCGAATCCGGTGGAACCTGACAATCCCAGGGCATTCGTCAGCGCGCGACCATTCAACCGGAATGCCACGCTCTCACGATGCAGCATCATGAACGGCTCGCCATCGAACAACAGGCAGGGCATGCCGTACAGACGCCCGATTTGCGCACCCTTGTACTGCTGCAGGAATGCCGCCAGCGCCTCGTAGCGGCTGCGTGCATTGGCCATGACGTTCCCCCACATCTCCCGCGATCGAGTGTACTGCCGAAACCATCAGTCGGCGAAGGAATTGCGGGTTGGTTTGTCGACAATGGTCACGGAATCGCCAGCCCGCGCTTCACCGCAGGTCGTTGCAGCCCGCGCTCCAGCCACGCGGCGACATTCGCAAACGCATCGAAACCGACCAGCTCGCGCGCTTCGTAGAAGGTGATCAGGTTGTGGACCCAGCCCAGGGTGGTGATGTCGGCAATGGTGTATTCCTCGCCCATGATCCATTCGCGCCCATTCAGTCGCGCATCGAGCACGCCAAGCAGGCGGCGCGATTCGTTGACATAGCGTTGCAGCGGTCGCTTGTCCTCGTACTCGCGTCCGGCGAACTTGTGGAAGAAACCGACCTGGCCGAACATCGGACCGATGGCGGCCATCTGGAAGAACACCCACTGGATGGTGTGCCAACGCTGGGCCGGATCGGTGGAAATGAACTTGCCGGTCTTGTCGGCCAGGTAGAGCAGGATCGCACCGGATTCGAACAACGCCAGCGGCTCACCACCAGGGCCGTCCGGATCGATGATGGCCGGAATCTTGCCGTTCGGATTGAGTGAGAGGAACTCGGGAGTGAAGGTTTCGTTCTGCGTGATGTCGATGCGATGAACTTCGTACGTCAGCGCACATTCCTCCAGCATGATGGACACCTTCACTCCGTTGGGAGTGGCCAGCGAGTAGAGCTGGATGCGCTCGGGATGCTGCGCGGGCCAGCGCTGGGTGATGGGAAAATCGGAGAGCGGTTTGGATGACATTTCGAGTCCGGGGAATGAATGGGTTCAGCCAGGTGTGTACCGAGTGATTCAAGCGATGCGCTTGGCCTCGGCCAAGCCGACATCGCTTCGCACAACATAACCCACGTGTTTGTAGAGCTGCATTGCGCGCGGGTTCTCGTGGCTGACGTGCAGGAATGGCAGTTCGCCACGATCCAGGATGGCGTTGTTGAGCACGGACATCAGGCGACGCGCGTGACCGCGGCCGAGATGATCGGGATGGGTGCAGATCGCGCTGATTTCCTGATGACCAGGAAGCGACATGCGCTCCCCCGCCATGGCCACCAGCTGCGAACCCTCGTAGATGCCGATGTAGCGCCCCAGGTCCGGGGTTTGCGGGCGGAAGTAGTGCGGATAGACCAATGCCGTCAGGGCGAGCACGTCGGGACGGTGCGCCTGATCAAGTTCCACCCACTGCGGCCCCGGGCCAATTTCGAGGCGACGCGTGCAGGTCATCTGCGCAATCGGCGCAAAGGTCCGAACCTGCCATGACTGCGGTAGCACGGGCATGGGACCGACAAACAAGACCGACTCGCCCGCTTGCACCAAGGCATTCAGATCATCGGCGCGTGCGGCATCCATCGAGCGCACGCCGATGAATGGAGCCACCTCGGCACGATAACGTGCCACGTCGCCCAGGCGCCGCCCCAGTTCCGCATGGCGGCTGGTCAGCGAATGCCAGACGGGGTTGTCCAGAGGTACGCCAAGGTGCGCATTCATTTCAGCCGCTTTCCAGCAATGGAATAAACGACTCCCTTCTCGCGCTTTCCCACGGCAACGAAGGTAACGAGCAGAACCCCATCATCGACCTGATAAACGAGCCGGTAGCCCGTTGCACGCAGTTTGATCTTGTAGCAATCCGGCATGCCATGGAGGCGCGCCGATGGGACTTTCGGGCTTCTTAGACGCTCGCCCAGCTTGTTCTTGAACTGTTCGCGTATGGGTGTGGCGAGCTTGCGCCATTCCTTCAATGCCGACGCAACAAATGCAAGCTCATAGGTCATCAAGCTTGACCTTCAAGCGACGCTCCTTCGCCCTGCCGCGCACCAGCTCGGCCAATTCAAGATCTTCCAGACGGTCGAGCAGGCGCTTGTAAGCTGAGGCGGGAACCAGGTAAGCACTGGGCTTGTTGTGGACGAGCACGGCCACTGCTTCACCGTCGGCAGCTTCGATCACCGCACTGGGGTTGCGTTTGAGCTCAGTGACGCTGACGCTTGAGTCGGCAAGTATGGTTTCCATATTCTGGCTCCAGATTCGGAGCCAAATATCGCACCATTGGAAACGCCTCGCAACCCGCCAGCCCGCGTTTGGGCTACGCCATCGGCAGCTTCAAGCCCTGCTCTTTCGCGCAAACCTTGGCAATGTCATAGCCCGCATCGGCATTGATCGCACTCTCCAATCCCGCATCAAGGAAGCCGAACTCGGCCAGTTGAGGCCGCAACTTGTCACGCAACGCATCGTGCGTCGACTTCGTGGCCTCCATCTCGTCATTGGCCAATTGGCGATCTTTCAGCGCGTTGCGCACCTGCCACCAACCGGCGTCCCAGGTGTCGACCCTGAACTTGTCAGTACGCAGTTGGCCTAACCCTGCAAAGTACGCGCGCCATACCGCCTGCCCAGCATCGAGCAAGGCGAGGGCTTCCGGCGATAGCTCGCGCCCCTGCAGCCATACGGCTACGAAACGATCCGATGCCGTAGGCAACTGCATGGCGATGTCGCCGTCGCCAATCTGCCACCTGCGCAATTCCGCAACGAGCCACGGCAAGAAGTGATTGGGAATCTGGTAACGCTGACCCTCGTAGTCCACATCGCGCATGGCAACGGTATGGTTGCTGTTGTGGAACAGGTTCCAGACGGTGCAATCGGTGATGAATTCAGCACTCAACGCCGCGGATGGCTGCATGAACTGGTCACGATCGTTGTGCCATTCGGCCTTGGGCAGGCGCCGGACCGCGTGCACCACCATTGCCTGCTCGAAGTTGGCAGGCGTGATGCTCAGGCCGCCGGCGCTGGCGTAGGGCCCGGAATACAAGGCGGTCATGTTCTGGTGCTGAATATCATTGCCGGCACACAGCAAGGATCCAATGAAGTCGGCGCTGATGCGGTCACGAATATCCGGCCCTTGGGTCTTGACCGTAGTGGCCGAGGAAAACGGCGGAAAAACGGCGATGCCATCAGGTCTATCGATCCATTTCGACAGGAAGCGGGCGCGGTGCTCGCTGCGCAGGTGTTTTCGCCCGATCTTCTGCACGCGGGTGTCGTACACGTCCAGCAGGATCTCCTGCCCTTCCAGACTTGCTTCGCTTGCGAGATTCCACAACAGATGACCGACCGGAAACTGGCTTGCCGCCGAAGTGCCGTCGAAATTGACCGAGGAAAACATGAAGCCACGCTCGAAACCGAAGCGGAATACGCGGTCGCGAAACTTCTGGTCGTTGGTGGCGTTGATGTACTTGAGCGTGGAGAACAGACCCAACCAGGCCGATTTGCCGCGGAACTCGCGTCGGATGCGATACAGGAACTGCGCGAACAGCTCGCGACTGACTTCGCCCAGATCGTCCTGGTGCATGCGTTCGCGTACCAATGTTTTCGACACATCGGCCTTGTTCGCGCCCTTGGCCCCGCCTTTCTGCGCAGTGGCGAACGGCGGATTGATCAGCACGATCCACTTGAGGTTCTTGTCGTCGAGGTCGCGGCGCAAGCGTTCGGGCATCTTCCAGGTCGCCGTGCGCGCGAGATCCAAACCACCTTGCGCGGCGAAACCGTGGCTGGTAGCCATGTCGTCGGAAACAGCAAACAGGTTGCCCACGTCATCGTTGAGATAGTCGTACTGGAATACGTCCACGCCGGGAAAGACTCGTTCCAAATGGGTCACGTCCTGCGGATGCAGGGTGGACAGATACAGGTAAGGCCACGCTTCCGCCGGCAAGTGGTATTCCAAGTTGCCGGTACCCGCAGCCATGTCCCACAAACGGTATTCGCCGCCGCGCCACCAGTGCGCGCCGAGAGTTCGTTCGAGACCCTCCAGTGCCTTGGCTGCGAACGGCAAGGGAGTGAAGAACTCTCCCTCGCGACGACGCGCGGAATCATCGGTGAGACGGTCCACCTTGGCCAGGATGCCACGCACCACATCCGGATCGCGCACCTTCTCGTACAGCGACCAGAAGCGCAGGTAGTCGTCGGCCAGGATCTTCTTGATCCGCACTTCGTCCGGCCCGACCTGGAAATGGACCTTGCCTTCGTCAGCGATGACCTGGGTGCGACCTTGCTAGATGTCGTTGACGAAATAGCGCGACGGTTTGAACCCGTTGCGCACCGACTCCTCGAAGATTTCCGCCCAGTAGGCATACACGTCTTCGAAGTTGTCTTCGGTGATCAGCTTCTTGTCGCCGAAACGAAATCCTTGCTGGGGCGAAAAACGTTGATCCAGTTCTGCCATCAGCGCAGCCGCTTCGGCGGGGATGCTCATGTCGCGCGCAACGACTTTGCGGAAGGCCGGATGTGAGCGCACGGCAGCAACCAGCCGGGGATCCGGATTGGATGGCGGCAACGACCAGTCAAAGAGCGCTCCATTGTCGCTGTACAACTCGCTCCAATCGGGCACATTGCCAAACACCATCTCGTTCTTGTCGGCAGCGCACCACTCCATGGGAATGGGTTTGGTCGACTGGTGATACTTCAACCGATGCAGGTAGTACAGCAACTGCGCAAGTACGGGCGCGAACTGCGAAGCATTGGACAGCTTCTTGTCGTACTTGAATTCAAACAGCACCTGCGGTGAATACAGGTCATGATCGTCCGAGGTGTCGTAGTCAAGCTTGAGATGGCGTGCCCACGCTGCCTTGACGTCTTCCTCGGTCCTGGCCTTGTCGAGCCGCTCAAGCAATTTCTGCAGGCGCTTGTCCTTCACGATCTTCCCCGTCGCCATTCCTACGGCACCTTACAGTATTCGAAAGGATTTTCTTTGGCTTCTGCGCGCACGCCCCTGCGATGCGGTTTCAGCCGCACAGCCTTGCTTGAGACAACCGCAACGGCACTTCAGACTTTGCGCACAGGGCCCGGATACTGGGCAAGCTGCTCATCTACGGTGAGCAGCAACATGCCGCCGACCACGGCTTGGGCCAACAGGATCCGATCAAATGGATCCTTGTGCAGCAGCGGTAGCACCGTCACGGCCACGGCGTGCTCGCCATCGATCGACACTTCGGCATAACCGTTTTCAAGCAAGCCGCGCCGCAACACACCGGGATCCACACGAAAATCATCGCGACCGAGCGTGCGCTTGATGGCGATCTCCCACAGACTTGCCGCGCTGAAACAGAGCGTGTGGCGTTTGTCGCCAATCATCCTTCGCGCGGCAGGAGACAACTTCTTCGGCTCGCTGGCGGCCCAGAGCAGCAAATGGGTATCCAACAGCAGCTTCACGCTCAAGCACCGAAAAGCTTGGCAATGGCTTCGGTGCCCATGCTGTCGAAATCGTCCGGCACTTCGATTTCCCCAGCGAGAAAGCCCAAGCGCTTCGGCGTGGCAGGCGCATCGAGTGCCGTCACCTTCACCAGAGGCTTGCCGGCCTTGGCAATCACGAACGGCTTGCCCTTGGCTGCCTGATCGACCAGCTTGGAGAGTTGGGTTTTGGCTTCGTGGATATTGATGGCGCTCATGATTCAGTAAACCAAGTCAACTGGACCAAGTCTAGCGCGGCCCTACCTGCATCCTCAAGGCGGCATGGCGCATCGTCGCCATGCCAGTTGGTTTCACTGCACGGCTGCGTCAGGCCATCGGCAGCTTCAAGCCCTGCTCTTTCGCGCAAACCTTGGCGATGTCATAGCCCGCATCGGCATGGCGCATGACGCCGGTGCCGGGGTCGTTCCACAGCACGCGGGCAATGCGTTTGTCGGCGGCTTCGGAACCATCGCAGACGATGACCACGCCGGAGTGCTGGGAGAAGCCCATGCCGACGCCTCCCCCATGATGCAGCGAAACCCAGGTTGCACCGCCGGCGACATTGAGCATGGCATTGAGCAGCGGCCAGTCGCTGACCGCATCGGAACCATCCTTCATGGATTCGGTTTCACGATTGGGCGAAGCCACGCTGCCGGAATCGAGGTGATCGCGACCAATCACCACCGGTGCAGAGAGTTCGCCCTTGCGCACCATTTCGTTGAAGGCGAGCCCGAGCTTGTGGCGCAGTCCGAGCCCCACCCAGCAGATGCGCGCCGGCAAGCCTTGGAAGCTGATGCGCTCGCGCGCCATGTCCAGCCAGTTGTGCAGGTGGGCATCGTCGGGAATCAATTCCTTCACCTTGGCATCGGTCTTGTAGATGTCTTCCGGGTCGCCGCTCAAGGCAGCCCAGCGGAACGGACCCACGCCTCGGCAGAACAGCGGGCGCACATAGGCCGGCACGAAGCCTGGGAAGTCGAAGGCATTGGTGCAGCCTTCGTCCTTGGCCATCTGGCGGATATTGTTGCCGTAGTCGAAGGTGGGGATGCCCTGCTTCTGGAAAGCCAACATGGCCTCGACATGCACGCGCATGGACTTCTTCGCGGCATCGCGTACCGCATCGGGATTGGCCTTCTGTTCCGCCAGCCACTGCGGAACGCTCCAGCCCATCGGCAGATAGCCGTGCACCGGGTCGTGTGCGGACGTCTGGTCGGTGACCGCATCGGGCTTGACCCCGCGCTTGACCAGCTCGGGCAGGATTTCCGCCGCGTTGCCGAGCAAGGCAATCGACTTGGCTTCACCGGCTGCCGTGTATCTGGCGATGCGCGCCAAGGCATCATCCAGATCATTGGCCTGCTCATCGACATAGCGCGTGCGCAGGCGGAAATCGATGCAGCGCTGCTGGCATTCGATATTGAGCGAACTGGCACCGGCGAGACTCGCCGCCAAAGGCTGTGCGCCGCCCATGCCGCCCAGGCCTGCAGTGAGTATCCATTTCCCTTTCAGTGAACCGCCGTAGTGCTGCCGTCCCATCTCGACGAAGGTTTCGTAGGTGCCCTGCACGATGCCCTGCGAGCCGATGTAGATCCACGAACCGGCCGTCATCTGGCCGTACATCATCAGGCCCTTGCGGTCGAGTTCGTTGAAGTGCTCCCAGGTGGCCCAGTGCGGTACCAGGTTGGAATTGGCAATCAACACGCGTGGTGCATCAACGTGGGTCGGAAACACGCCGACCGGCTTGCCCGACTGGATCAGCAGGGTTTCGTCATCACCGAGCTCACGCAGGGCTTTCAGGATCGCGTCATAGCATTCCCAATTGCGCGCGGCGCGGCCAATGCCACCGTAAACCACCAGTTCGGCCGGGTTTTCGGCCACTTCCGGGTCCAGGTTGTTCTGCAACATGCGATACGGCGCCTCGCTGAGCCAGCTCTTGCAATTGAGTTGGGTGCCTCGCGGCGCGCGGATGGTTCGCTGGGAGTCGATGCGGGAAAACGTGGTCATGGCAGTCTTTTTCCGGGTTTCAGACCGACATTATGGCAGGGGCCGATTGTGGCGTTGGGGGTTTTGCCGTCGTTTTGCGTATTGGTGGGGCAACCCCACTTCCGGAGATCCCCGGTGAACCTGCGATCGTGTCGAATCCTGTGCCTGCCGTTGCTCCTGTCTGCGGGCATGGCCAATGCGGAGCTGATGATCGGCGGCTATCCTGAAATCGGTTCGAACAGCCATCCACTGCGTCAGTTCTCGGCCAATGCCCAGGGCAGCGATGCCCCAGTGCGCATCCTTGGAGGCCCGGCCAGCGCGCTCGAATCACCCGCCAACGCCAGTTACGAGGCCGGCGAAGGCCTCCTCTATGTTTCCGATTTCTACGGACAGACCATTCGCGTGTTTTCCGCATTTGCCGAGGGTGATGTGGCGCCTGTGCGCATCATGCAGACACCCTTGCTTGGCCAGCCGCGCGCCAACGTGCCCATCCCTGCCCTCGATGAACTGATCGTCATCGCCGGCAACTGCTGCATCCTCACCCTGCCCCTGCATGGCAGCGGCAGCAATGTCCCGCCTTCGCGCATGATCGGCTGGGGCGGCAATGGCGGCATCACCGAACTCAATAATCCTTCCTCGTTGGCCTGGTTCCCGACCACCGACGAAGTTGCCGTGATGGATTACGACTTCGGCAACTTCGCCACCAAGCTGGTCTTCCATGCACGTCCAGGCAATGGCCAGGTCACCCCGACCCGGGTGCTCAAGAGCTTGCACACGGAAAACGCGGCGGGTTTCGCCTACAGCCAGGTCCAGCAGCGCATCTACCTGCTGACCTTCACCACCAATGGCGACGGCAGCCACGAAGGACAGATCCGCGTGTTTTCCGAGACGGCATCCGGACAGGACGCGCCGCTGTACACGATTGAAGGCACGGCCACCCAGCTCGGCTTCAACGCTAGCTCTTACCAGAGCGGCATTGCCATCGACGCCGATTTGAATCGCCTGATGGTCGGCGTGTCCGGCAACGGAAGCGCGGCCGACAATCGTGCCATCGTGTTTGACTTGGCAGCCACCGGCAATGCGACGCCGATCCAGGTGCTGCAGGGCAGCACGTTGAGCCCGGGTTACCTCGGCGCTCCGTTCGCGGTTCCGAACGACAAACTGTTCGCCGACGGCTTCGATTGATCGTGTAACGGGCCGGTATGGGCAAGCACCGCCGGTTTGCGCGAAAATCACCGGCTTTCGTTCCCGGATTGCCCGCGCATGGCGGCATGGAAATCGTTTGTCCTGATCGGCTGCATGCTGCTTGCCGCCTGCGGCCGGATTCCGGAACGGCAGCAAACCGAATCGCGTCCGGCGCCACTGCTGCTGGTTTCCATCGACGGATTCCGCGCCGACTATCTGGATCGCGGCTTGACGCCCACTCTGAGCGCGCTGGCCGAAGGTGGCGTGCGCGCCGAATACATGCGCCCTTCGTTTCCCTCGCTGACCTTTCCGAATCACTACGCGCTGATCACCGGAATGCGACCCGATCACAGCGGCATTGTCGCCAACACGATGGAAGACCCGCGGATTCCCGACCAGAAGTTCGCCCTGTGGAATCGGGAAGCGGTGCAGGATCCGCGCTGGTGGAATGCCGCGACTCCGTTGTGGACCACTGCGCAACGCCAGGGATTGAACTCGGGAATCATGTTCTGGCCGGGATCTGAAGCGCCGGTGGACGGAAAGCATGCCGAGTTCTGGTCGACCTACGACAAGCAGTTCAGCGGAAACTCACGGGTTGACCGAGTGCTTGGCTGGCTCGACCTTCCGGATGCGACCCGGCCCAGCCTGATTACCCTGTATCTGGATACGGTCGATGTCATCGGCCACCGCTTCGGCCCGGATTCGCCCGAGCTCAACCACGAACTGGATGAAGTCGATGGCATCCTGCGCCGATTGCTGGATGGACTGCGGACACGTGGATTGCATGAGACCATCAACATCGTCGTGGTATCCGATCACGGCATGATGGCTACGTCGCCGGATCGTGTGATCTATCTGGACGAACTGCTGCCCGAGACCCATGCACGCGTCATCAGCTACGGCGTGTTGACCGGAATCGAGCCCCTGCGCGGCCATGGCCGCGACACCGAAGCCATCCTGCTGGCCAAACACCCGCATATGCGCTGTTGGCGAAAGCGCGAGTTGCCTGTCCGTTTTCATTACGGAAGCAACCGGCGCATCCCGTCCTTGCTGTGCCTGGCAAACCGTGGCTGGACCATTTCCAGCCATGACGCAATCCAGGCGAAAAAAGCCTTCTCCCTGGGTCAGCATGGCTACGACAATGATTTTCCGGAAATGCGTGCCATCTTCATTGCCAGCGGCCCGGCATTCCGCAGGCATTCCGTCGTGCCACCCTTTGACAACGTGGATGTCTATCCACTGCTGGCCCACCTGCTCGGCATCAAGCCTGAGCCAAACGATGGCGACTTCTCGAAGGTGCGCGATACCCTCGCCACACATTGACTGCATCAATCGACAAGTCGCTTGATGGCCGCGCGGTAATCGTTGGCTATCCGGTCTTCGTTGCGGTGGCGGAAATCCTGCACGCACCATTGGCCGTTCACCATCACGTCGCGGACCAGGTTCGCGTTGCCGGCAAACAACCAGGTATCGAGCAGATTGTCGGCCTCACGCCCGGCGAGCAGCGGCGAGGAATCGTCCAGTACCAGCAAGTCCGCCCGATGCCGCTGGCCGGCTGCGGCAGAGTCCGGCTCGCCCAGGCATCCCAACGGCAGGCCTGAGGCAAGCGTTCCTCCGCGCAAGGCATTGGCAAACAGCACTTCACCGGTGCTTGGTTGTTGCTCATTCGCGCTGATGTTCCGCCGCCGCGCAATCAAGCGTTGTGCGTATTCCAGCCAGCGCAGTTCTTCGACCGGCGAGATCGAGATGTGGCTGTCGGAGCCGATGCCGAAGTTTCCACCCAGCTCCAACCAGCGTTGCAATGGAAAGATCCCGTCACCCAGGTTGGCCTCGGTGGTCGGACACAACCCGACGACCGCACCGGTGTCGGCCAACTTGCGCATTTCCGCGTCTTCCATGTGCGTGGCATGGATGAGGACCCAGCGCGAATTCACCGGGGCATGGTCAAGCAACCACTCGACCGGGCGGGCATTGCGCACGGCCAGGCAATCCTGCACTTCGCCAATCTGCTCGGCGACGTGGATATGGATGGGCATGCCATCGGCGGGCCCATGCGCGGAAGCCGCCATCGCATCGAGGCCTTCCAGCACGGCGCGCATGGCATCTTCGGGAACGGCACGCAGGGAATGCAGGGCGACACCAATGCGCAACTGGGCGTTCTCAAGGGAACGCAGGCGTTCGACCAATCCCAGGAAACCATCCACGTCATGCGCAAAGCGACGTTGGCGTTCGCCCAAGGCACGACCATCGAATCCCCCGCTCATGTACAGGGTGGGCAAAAGGGTAAGGCCGATGCCCGCGGCCTTGGCCGCTTCGATCAGAGCCAGCGACATCGCCGCAGCATCCGCATAGGGTTTGCCGTCGGGTTGGTGATGCAGATAGTGGAATTCACAAACCTGGGTGTAGCCAGCCTTCAACATCTCCACGTACAACTGGCTTGCGATGGCGAACAAGTCGTCCGGCCCAACCTTGCCGGCAAACGCGTACATGACTTCGCGCCAGGTCCAGAAACTGTCGGCGGGATTGCCGCGGCGCTCGGCAAGGCCCGCCATGGCACGCTGGAATGCATGGGAGTGGAGGTTGGGCATGCCGGGAACAACCCAGCGACCGAGACCGTGCGCAGTCTGCGTGCTGGTTGCCGCGCGCCCCAGGAATTGCCCTGCATCCACCTCGAAGTACGCGTTCTTCTGCCAACCACTTGCGAACCAGGCATTGCCCGCGTGAAAGGTGCGACTGGCCATGCATCCGTCTCCCGAAATTGACGAGGCATTATCCCGGGCATCGCCAGGCGCGGGAAGCCGGGAGCCTGCGCGGCAGAATGAATTCGAAGCGATACGGCGCTGGCGCGATTCAGCGGATCAATCGGAAGGTGCGCATAGCGGGCTCTATGCAAGCCTGACGAGTGATTCGATCAATCGATGACAGCGGCGTTGCAGCCGGATGGCTTCTGCCGCGCAGGCTCCTGGCACGTATTTGCCGATGCAGGTCGGGACAGGTCTGCAATAATCGGCCCATGAGCAAGCAAGCAACGAGCGGACTTTGGGACGGCCTTTTCGTCGATTGCCAACTGGCCACCCTTGCCGGCGAACAGGGTTTGGGCCTGGTCGAACACGCAGCCATTGGCTGGAAGGACGGCCTCATCGTATTTGCTGATGCGATGTCCGCCCTGCCCGACGCGCCACAAGCCTTGTCTGCGCGGGTCGAATCCGCGCGGGGGAGACTGCTCACACCGGGATTGATCGACTGCCACACCCATTTGGTGTTTGGCGGAGACCGCGCGCACGAATTCGATCTGCGCCTGCAAGGGGCAAGTTATGAAGCCATCGCCCGCGCAGGCGGAGGCATTGCATCGACGGTAAGCCAGACCCGCACCCTGGATGACGATGCGCTGTTGGCTGCATCCATGCCGCGCGCACGCGCGCTGATCGCCGATGGCGTAACCACCCTGGAAATCAAGTCCGGGTATGGACTGGATCTGGAAAACGAACTCAAGATGCTGCGGGTGGCACGTCGAGTTGGCGAGGAATCGGGGATCGACGTGCGCACCACCTTCCTCGGCGCGCATGCGGTTCCGGCCGAATTTTCCGGCCGCCAGGATGCCTACATCGACCTGGTCTGCACGGAAATGCTGCCTGCGGTGGCCAAGAGCGGCCTTGCCGATGCCGTCGATGCCTTCTGCGAATCGATCGGATTCACGCCTGCGCAGACCCGTCGCGTTTTCGAAGCTGCGCGTGCGCTGGGCCTGCCGGTCAAGCTGCATGCGGACCAGTTGTCCGATCTTGGCGGCGGTGCCTTGAGTGCCGAATTTGGAGGGCTCTCGGCCGACCACATCGAGCACACCAATCCCGAAGGCGTGCGCGCCATGGCTGCCGCGGGCACTGTCGCCGTGCTGCTGCCGGGTGCGTTTTACGCCCTGCGCGACACCCAACTGCCGCCGATTGCCGAGTTGCGCGAACACGGCGTGCCGATGGCGGTGGCCACCGATCTCAACCCGGGAACCTCTCCCCTGCTGTCGCTGCGCCTGGCCATGAACATGGCCTGCACCTTGTTCCGCCTGACTCCGGAAGAAGCCCTGCGCGGAACAACCGTCAACGCGGCAAAAGCCCTGGGCCTTGCCGACCGCGGCCGGCTTGCCCCGGGCATGCGCGCTGACTTCGTGATCTGGAATGCCGGGAAACCCGCGGATCTTTGCTACTGGATCGGTGGATCACTGGCCGAGAACGTGTTCGCACGCGGCAACGCGCTGCGCAGATGGCCAAGCTGATGCCGAGCCGCACTGCGCCCCTGCCCAACCCGATCGGGCTTGCCCTGCAGGGCGGCGGTGCACACGGCGCCTTCACCTGGGGCGTGCTCGATCGATTGCTGGAGGAGGAATCACTCAGCATCGAAGCCATCAGTGGAACCAGCAGCGGCGCATTGAACGGCTTGGCTCTCGCCCAGGGCTGGATGGACGCAGGTCGCGAGGGTGCCCGCCGTTGCCTCGCCGACCTCTGGCAGCGCATCGCGTCACATACCCATGCCGCGGCCTGGATTTTCGGCTCACGCATGCTGGCCAAGCAGGCCGATGCCAGGAATCTGCATCGCTATTTCACGCCTCGCCAGATCAATCCGCTCAATTTCAATCCGGTTCGGCAGATTGCCGAGACCATGTTCGATTTCGAGCGTTTGCGCGTGCAATCGCCATTCCCCATGCACATGGCGGCAACCCGGGTACGTGACGGGGCGCTGGTGATGTTTGGTCCCAGGCAATTGAGCGTCGATGCCCTGCTCGCTTCAACCTGCCTGCCGCAGATATTCGCGCCGGTTACCGTGGACGGTGAGGTCTATTGGGATGGCGGCTGGGCGGGCAATCCCGCGCTGGAACCGCTGCTGCAGGGTGACGCAGGAACCATCCTGGCCGTGCTGGTTCGACCGCTGGATCACGGAGACATTCCGCGCACCCCGGAAAAGATCGCCACGCGCATGGCCGAACTGGGTTTCAGTGCCGCCTTCCAGCGTGAATTGCGATCACTGCTTCTGATCGGGAAATCGCTCGGACGAGCTCAAACGCTGACGCCGCAGGGACAGCGCATCCGCAATCTCTCCATCCAGTTGCTGGCCCCCGACTCCACCCTGGATTCGTATCGCGCGATGACAGCCTTGGCCACGCCCATGGCATTTCTCCAGGCATTGCGCGACCACGGCAGGGAACGCGCGGAGCGCTGGCTGCTCGATCCGGAATCCCACGCAGCCTTCACGGACCATGTTGCTCCGGGGAGCTAGGCGATTCATCGAAACGAAAAACCCCCGCCTGGGCGGGGGTTTCCTCGAAGACGAAAATTGCTTCGCTTCAGGCGGCCGGCTTCTTCGCCGCTGCCTTCTTGGCCACGGTCGCCTTCTTGGCGGCGGGCTTGGCCGCCGGCTTGGCAGCCGACTTGGCGGGAGCGGAAGTCCCGGACTTTGCAGCTGCCGTGCTGCCGCCTGCGTGCGGGCGTACGTTGCCGTAACTGCGGATAGCGATTTTGCCCTTGCGGGTCTTGCGGTCACCACGGCCCATCGGAGTTCCTCTAGAAGATTTGGCCAAGCAAAAGGGCGCAAAGAATAGCAGCGCGGGCGCAAATCGCAAGTCGAAAGCGCCCAGATCCCACGCTCAGTCGCAACAATGCGCCTGTGGGCAGGCAGCCGACTCAACCTGGATGGTGGCGTGGGAGATGCCGAATTCGTGGCGCAACAAGGACTGCAAGCGGGACAGGACAGCATCCGTATTGCTGCCTTCAACAAGCTGTGCGTGCAGTGTCGCCATGCGCCGACCACCCGCCAGTTGCCATACATGCAGGTGGTGAACTCCGCAGATACCGTCAACACCGGCCTCAAGGCGCCGCGTGAGCGCATCGACATCAACGCCCTCGGGCACGCCTTCGAGCAGGATGTGCGCGCTGCGCCTGAGCAGGTGCCAGGCACTGCGCAGGATCAGCGCCGAAACCAGCAGGGAAATCGCCGGATCGGCCCAAAGCCAATCCAGATAGCGCACCACCAGCGCGGCAATCACGGCACCCAGCGAACCCAACAGATCACCGATCACATGCAGGCGGGCGGCGGCCGTGTTGAGATCGTCATGCTCATGCCCACCAAGAACCCGAAGCACAACGAGGTTGACCAGCAAACCGATGCAGGCCACCAGCAACATGGTGCCGGACAGGATGGGTGCCGGCTCGAACAGGCGACTGACGGCCTCGTATGCAATCCAGGCAACCAGCAGGATCTGGGTCAAGGCATTGGTGTAACCCACCAGCACTTCCAGGCGCGCGTAGCCAAAGCTGCGCAAGGCATCGGCGGGTTTGCGTGCGAACCATGCACCCAACCAAGCGAACAGCAATGCTGTCGCGTCGACCAGCATGTGTCCGGCATCGGCCAGCAACGCGAGTGAACCGGAGATCCATCCACCCGCCGCTTCCACGAGCATGGTGATCGAGGTCAGCGCAAAGGCCAACAGCAGCTTGCGCGGATTGCTTGATGACGCGCCGTGATCATGATCAGGATCGTGCGCGTGCTCGTGCTCTGGTGAGTGGTGGTGATGCGCGTGGGGCGCGTGATCGTGCGACATGGCGCAAATGCTAGTCAGCCTGCCGGCGGTTACACAATCACGCCGGATGCCGGCAGTTCTCGTCGTGCACATGCGCCGAGCCCAGGCGCAGGTTGGTCAGGTGGGCCAACGCGACCAGGCTGCCGCCGCAACTGACCAATACGGCGTGCAGCAGTGGAGAGTTGTGCAAGTTGATGATGATGCCCATCACCAGCAAGACCACGCCCGGCAGCAACAACGCAAATGCCGCCTTGCCCTGGTGCTTGCGAAATCCGAAGGTGAGTGAGGCTGTCGCGAACAGGATTGCGCAGACAACGAACACCCGCTCAAACAAGTGGCTGGCCAGGAAGCCCAGCCCCAGCGCCGGCAGCAATGCAACGACCAGGGGCAGCGCCGCACAGTGCAACGCACAAACGAATGATGCCGTCGCACCAATTCGGTCGGTGAATTGCGCCATCCTTTCGTTGCCGGCGGACACGGGGGAGTCGGTACTGCTGTGCATGATCGATAGTATGTAACAGGTTGACTTGCTTGTTCAGTCGCTTTGCTGGGCGTTTCCCCAGCCAGCTTTGGTGCGAAATGCGTGGGTGGCTTCGCGGGAATGAATGATACACTATAACATTCCATCCAAGCCAGCCCTGGAAAATCCGTGCCTCATCTACGCCCTGCCCTTGCCACCCTCGCCATGTTCACCAGCCTCGGCTTGCCTGCCCAGGCAGCCTCGAATCCCGCAGACACCGCGCCACCACAAACGGAGCAGGCCGAACGCAGTGGAGCCCACCCGCGAAGCGACAATTCAGCGGAAGAATTGGGAACGGTGATTGTCTCGGCCATTCCCGGCCAGCAGGATGCCAACAAGACCATCAGCCCGGTGAGCGTGCTGGCAGGTGCGGAACTGGATGCCGCACGCGCAACGACCCTGGGCCAGACGGTCTCCAGCGTACCCGGGGTGCAGACCAGCGCATTTGGCGCAGGCGCCGGACGTCCCGTCATCCGTGGCGCCGATGGCGCCCGCGTTTCGGTTCTCAGCAACGGCTTGGGTACGCAGGATGTTTCCAGCGTCAGCCAGGACCATGCCGTTTCCCTTGAGCCCTTTCTCGCCGACCAGATAGAGATCCTCAAAGGGCCTTCCACCTTGCTGTTCGGCTCGGGTGCCATTGGCGGCGTGATCAACGTCGTTGATGGACGCATCCCGGAACGCGCCCCCGAGAATGGCCTGCAAGGACGATTGCAACTTGGCCACGACACCGCTTCCGATGGCAACGTACAAATGTTCCGCGTCGACACGGGCAACCAGGGCTTCGTGCTGCACGCCGATGGCCTCGATCGCGACAACGGCAACTATTCGGTTCCAGGAGGCACATTGGCCAACAGTTTCGTGCGCACCAAGGCAGGCGCCCTGGGCGCATCCTGGCTCGGTGAACGCAGCTTTCTCGGCGTATCGGTTTCACGCTTTCTCGATGCTTACGGCAATCCTGCCGAACCCGGTGATCCTGCCGAAGGCGAACCTGCCGTTCGCGTGCAAATGGAGCAAACCCGCGAGGAGCTCAAGGGCGTACTGCGTTCTCCGTTTGCGGGATTGGAGCGGGCCGAGTTGAGTTTCGGCCATACCAGTTACCAGCATGTCGAGCTTGAAGGCGACGAAGTCGGCACGAGGTTTGTCAACCACGCCAACGAGGCTCGCCTGCTGCTCAACCATGAGCCACTGGCGGGCTGGCAAGGCGCATTTGGATTGCAGGGATTTGATCGCGCGTTCAAGGCTGTTGGCGATGAATCGTTTGTGCCGCCGACGGCCAGCGAGGGAATGGGGTTGTTCCTCACCGAACAACGCGAGTTCGGCAAATTCAAGGTCGAACTGGGTGCGCGTGCCGACCGCCAGAGCAGCGCTCCGCAAGCCGGCGCGCGGCGTGATTTCCGCCCCTTGAGCCTGTCGGCCGGGCTGTCGTGGCGCATCGATGATGTTTGGCACCTGACCTTCAACCTTGACCGAGCCCAGCGCGCTCCAGCCGAGGAGGAGCTGTTTGCCAATGGACCGCACCTTGCTTCGGCGACCTTCGAGATAGGCGATCCGGCGCTGGCCAAGGAAACTGCGAACCAGATGGAGGCGGGATTGCATTTCCATGGCGACTGGGTGGACGCCAAAGTGGCCGCGTTCGTCAACCGATATTCCGATTTCATCTACCTGGCCGATACCGGGGAAGTCGAAGCTGACCTGCCGGTTCGCCTGTGGTCACAGGCAGACGCGAAGTTCAGGGGTGGTGAAGCAGAAGTCACCCTGCATTTGAGCAACAATCCCGGCGGTCACTACGATCTGCGATTCTGGGGCGATGCCGTGCATGCCAGGTTGCAGGACGGCAGCAACCTGCCGCGCATACCGGCCGCACGGTTTGGCAGCACCTTGAGCTGGAAAAATGAATTCTGGCGCGCAAGCCTTGGCGCCGTGCACTACTTCAGGCAGAACCGCAACGCCCCCCTGGAATCGACCACCAGCGGTTTCACCCTGCTCAACGCGCATCTGGCATGGAATTTCTTCAACAATGACCGCTCCGACTGGGAAGCATTTCTCGACGCCGACAACCTGGGCAATCAAACAGCCCGGCTTTCGACTTCACTGATCAAGGATCTTGCGCCACTGCCTGGCCGCAATTTCAGCGTCGGAATCCGCAGCATGTTTTAGGGAAACTCTGAACAAGTACGGAACTCATTCGTCGCGAGCAAGCTCGCTCC
>ERZ795044.119-NODE-119-length-64739-cov-17.760064_pt1 | contig 64739 bp, 43 predicted proteins | sample MGYA00375128_ERZ795044 | MGnify/ENA primary metagenome ERZ795044 (study PRJEB30173, sample SAMN05720213) | anaerobic digester metagenome | isolation source: active sludge of municipal wastewater-treating anaerobic digesters | place: USA | collected 2014-12-22 ...
ACGTAGAGCGGAGCTTGCTCCGCTTGTCGCCTGCCCGCAGCCGAGCAAGCTCGGCGCTACGATGCGTCGCAAACGAAAACGGGCACCCGAAGGTGCCCGTTTCAATCACGCCTTCGCGCTGACCGCGAAATTCACATGCCTTTCTTCCACTGCCCAAGCGCTGCCATGCCATTGGCCTTGGCGCGCTGCGCGACCATGGCCTGGGCACTGGCAAAGTTGGCTGCCATGTCCTTGCCCCACAAGCTCAGCGCCGCCTGCTGCATGGCGCGGCCGTAGGAGAACGACAACGGCCACGGATGCGGGCCCTGCTGGTTCATGGCATTCAGGTTGGCCGTTGCGAACTCGTCCGACTGGCCACCGGAGAGGAACACGATACCCGGCAGCGAGGCCGGCACGGCAGCCTTGAGGCAACGAATGGTGGCATCGGCCACATCCTCGACTTCGGATTGTTCCGGGCAATCCTTGCCGGCCAGCACCATGCTGGCTTTCAGGATGGTGCCTTCCAGCATCACGTTCTGCTCGTACAGCGAGGCAAAAAGGCTGCGCAGGGTGGCTTCGGTCACTTCGTAGCATTCGTCGATGTCGTGGGCACCGTCCATCAACACTTCCGGTTCCACCATCGGCACGATGCCCGCTTCTTGGCACAGGGCCGCGTAGCGCGCCAGCGCATGACAGTTGGCTTCGATGCAGGTGCCGCTCGGTGCTTCACCGCTGATGGTGATCACTGCGCGCCACTTGGCGAACTTGGCGCCGAGCTTGGCGTATTCATTGAGGCGATCGCGCAGGCCATCGAGACCTTCGGTCACCAGCTCTCCGGGGAAGCCGGCCAGCGGGAATGGGCCGCGATCCACCTTGATGCCCGGCAGGATGCCGGCATCCAGCATGATCTTGGTGAACGGCACGCCGGCCTTGGTCGACTGGCGGATGGTTTCGTCGTACAGGATGGCGCCGGAAATGTGCTGGTTGAGGCCAGGCGTGGTCAGCAGCATCTCGCGATAGGCGCGACGGTTTTCTTCCGTGTTGGGCACACCCACCGCGTCGAAACGCTTCTTGATGGTGTTGTTGGACTCGTCGATGGCGATGATGCCCTTGCCCGGGGCCACCATGGCCTGGGCGATGCTTTCAAGTTGCTCGATGCTCATGAAAAAGACGCTCCGCAAGACAAACGCAGTAAGCCAACCCGGAAAGGGTCAGCCAGGATAGGGAATCGGGGCGCGGAGTATAGGCCAGATTGGCTGCGGTCGCATGTCCGTGCGGCCTTATGGGCCGCACGGACGGGAATCGGGAATCGAGAATGGGGAATTGTCAGAAGCATGAGCAAAGCGCGCTCCGCTTGAACGATTCCCGACTCTCAATTCCCCATTCCCGCCCCTTGGGCGATTCCCTGTTCCCTATTCCCTATTCCCTATTCCCTATTCCCAAGCCTCAGCGGCCCGCAGGCCGCTGGGGCTTCCACCGCTTGGCCGGTATCACGCAGTTCTGCATGACCGCCTGGCGTGCCTCGGGCTCGGCAGGCAGGTTGAACGGGAAGATCATCGAGCTGAACACCCGGTCACGACCGGCGTTGGTGATGGTGGGCAGGAATTCCAGGTTCGATGCGATGCTCGCCGCAAAATCACCGAGGCCGCCCTCCGGATACACCTTTTCTATGGTGATGTTGCTGGCGCGGCCGTTGCCCTCGACGATGAACGACACCGCCGCGCAACCGGGCTGGTTCATGTTTTTGCCACCGAGCGGCGCGTCACCCTGCACTGAGTCCTTCATCATCACCCAGAATTTTTCCAGGTCTTCGGGCTTGACCGAGCGCACGGGGTTCTCGGCCATGGCCAGCGATGCCACGCTCAGGCAGGCGATCGCGAGAATGCATCGGCACAGGTTCATCTCACCCACTCCACTGCTGAAAGTTCGAGCATAGCGAATCCTTCAAAGATCACCCAAACCCTCGGCCATGCCATCCGGGCCAACGCGCAGCAGTTTCAACGTGTTGGTGCCGCCCAGTTGGCCGGTATGGTCGCCCGTGGTCAGGATCACGCGGTCGTCCTCGGCGAGATGCCCGAGTGAGAAAAGATGCTGGATCGCCTCGCGCGCCGCCTGCATCGGGCCGACATCATGCGGATCGAACTCGATCGGATAGACATCGCGGAACAGCAACATGCGCCGTCGTGCCGCGGCGTTGCGCGACAAGGCATAGATCGGCACGCTGGAGCGATGGCGCGACAGCCAGCGCGCGGTGGCGCCGGATTCGGTGAGGGCGACGATGGCGCGCACACCAACGCGTCCGGCGAGAAACATGCTGGCAAGGGCAATGGCCTGGTCGGTGCGGTCCAGCACACGCGTCGACGGGCCCATATCGATGGGTGGCTCGAACTGGCGTTCGGCGCCAAGGCACACCCGGCGCATGGCCGCCACTGCCTTTTCCGGATGTTTTCCGGAGGCGGTTTCCTGTGAAAGCATCACCGCGTCGGTACCATCGATTACCGCGTTGGCCACGTCCAGCACTTCGGCGCGGGTGGGAATGGGTGATTCCACCATGGACTGCATCATCTGCGTGGCGGTGATGACCACCCGGCTGCGTTCCAGTGATTCGCGGATGATCTTCTTTTGCAATCCGGGCAACTCGGCATCACCGATTTCAACGCCGAGATCGCCTCGCGCCACCATCACCACGTCGCTGGCGTCGATGATTTCACCCAGGGTGACGATGGCCTCGGCGCGCTCGATCTTGGCCACGATGGCGGCATCGCCTCCGGCTTCGCGCAACAGGCTGCGCGCGCGTTCGACATCGGCGGCATTCTTGACGAAGGAAACCGCGAGGAACTCGACGCCCAGTTCGGCGGCCAGGGCAATATCGCGTCGATCCTTGTCGGAGAGCGCATCCACGGTCAGGCCACCACCCTGGCGGTTGATGCCCTTGCGATCGGACAGTCGGCCACCGAGCACGACCCGGCAATGCACCTGCTCATCGGCAATGGACTCCACGTCCATCACGATCATGCCGTCATCCAGCACCAAACGGTCGCCGGCCTTGATGTCGCGCCACAAACCGAGGTAACCCACACCGACCCGGTGCTTGTCACCTGGCGCTGCATTGGCCCGGCAGTCCAGGGTGAAGGCCGCGCCCACGTCCAGGTGCACGGCACCGTCGGCAAACTTCTCGACGCGAATTTTCGGCCCCTGCAGATCGCCCAGGATGGCGACCTCGCGCCCAAGCTCGGCGGCAGCAGCGCGCGCATCGGCCGCACGCTTGCGATGATCGTCCGCCTTGCCGTGGGAAAAATTCAGGCGCACCACGTCGACGCCTTCAGCCAGCACTTGCTTCAACATGCCGGGGGCATCGGTGGCGGGGCCCAGGGTGGCGATGATGCGCGTACGACGCAGGTGTTCGGACATTCAGCGACTCCCGTTGGCGGCAAGCCGTGACGCTATCACAGCTGCGTTTGCGCTGGATGGATGGTTTTCGCCAATGCCGCGCGATTGCGCCGGCCGAATGCGGTCAGGCCCCGTGCGCGCGCAATGCGGTGACTGCCGGCAGGTCTCGGCCTTCGAGGAATTCGAGGAAGGCACCGCCGCCGGTGGAGATGTAGGAAACCCGATCGGCAATGCCGTACTTGTCCACTGCCGCCAGGGTGTCGCCACCGCCGGCAATCGAGAATGCCGGCGACCGCGCAATGGCTTCCGCCAGCACCTGCGTGCCTTTGCCAAAGGCGTCAAACTCGAACACGCCAACCGGTCCATTCCAGACCACGGTACCGGCCTTGTCGATCAACGCCGCGTACTCGGCCGCCGTCTGCGGACCAATATCGAGGATCAGGTCGTCTTCCGCCACCTCGGCCACGGCCTTCACCCTGGCGCTGGCGTCAGCGGCAAAGCGATCCGCAACCACCACATCCTGCGGAATCGGCAGCTTGCAACCACGCGCCTTGGCCGCTGCCATGATGCGCTTGGCGGTGTCGACCAGATCCGGTTCCACCAGCGACTTGCCGACCGCATGGCCGCTTGCCAGCAGAAAGGTGTTGGCAATGCCGCCACCGACGATGAGTTGATCGACCTTGTCGATGAGGTTTTCCAGCAGGGTGAGCTTTGTTGAAACCTTTGAGCCTGCCACGATGGCCAGCAGCGGACGCATCGGATGTTCCAGTGCCTTCGCCAGTGCGTCCAGCTCTGCCATCAGCAAGGGCCCACCACAGGCAACCTTCGCAAAACGGATCACGCCATGCGTCGAGGCCTGCGCGCGATGCGCGGTACCGAAGGCATCCATCACGAACACATCGCAAAGCGCCGCATACTTGCGCGAAAGTGCCTCGTCGTCCTTGGCCTCGCCGACATTCATGCGGCAATTTTCCAGCAACACGATGGAACCTGGGGCGACCTCGACACCGTCCACCCAATCACGAACCAGCGGCACATTGCGACCGAGCAACTGCGACAAGCGCGCGGCCACCGGCGCCAGCGAATCCGTTTCACTCCAGACGCCTTCTTTCGGTCGGCCCAGATGCGAAGTGACCAGTACCGTGGCGCCCTTGTCCAGGGCCAGGCGCAAGGTCGGCAATGAGGCCGTGATGCGCTGCTCGGAGGTGATGCGCCCGTCCTCGATCGGCACGTTGAGATCCTGTCGGATCAGGACACGCTTGCCCGCGAGATCCAGCTCGCTCATGCGGATGATGGCCATAGGTTGCACCTGAAAAGTGGGGGGGGGAATCGGGAATCCGCCAATTACAGCGGGCAATTGCGGGGTTTGCAATTGATGCAGCCGCTTGTTCCGCCGCCAGAGCAGATCAATTGGCCTTGATCACGCCACAGGCAATGCGCGGTCCGGATCCACCGCTTGGCTGCGTTGTGTAGTCATCACTGCGCTGAGTGAAGCCGATCGCATGATTGAGCAGGCTGGTTTCACCGGCTGCAAGGGTAACGCCCATGATGGTGATGTCGATAACCGCGTTGCCCTGCGCATCCGCATCCACATTCGGCAAGTCGCCCGCATGATGATTGCTGCGCGATGGATCTCCGTGGTTGCGGCCCGTGGGATTGAAGTGGACGCCGGGATTTAGCGCATCCTCAAGCTTGCAGTCCTGGGTTTCCAGCACATGGAATCCATGCCGGGTGCTTGCGGAAAAACCGCGCACGAGGCCGCTGATGCGCACACCGCTCTCGCCCTGCTCCAGATTGAGCATGCCAAAGACGGTGTTGCCCGGCGTAGCGGTAATAATGGCCTGGGCGCGAGCAGGATCGGCTGCCGTCGCGGGAGCCGTATGGACAGCAAGCATCCCGATGGCGGTACAAAAGCCGAGGGTCAGTGAAAAACGCATGGATCATCTCCTGTGTGATGGCTGCACGGCGGTGGAGCCAGCCGCGCATTTTCGCACAGGATGCGTGGATCGCCCGATGAATGCGGGCAGGAGCAATTCAGCCAGCTTGCGTTCCAATGCAACTCTGAATTGGCAGAATCCGCTCGTGGTGAGCCAGTCGAACCATGAACGGCTCTCACCCCCTCCGTTCGTGGTGAGCCTGTCGAACCATGAGCGGCTCTCACTCCCTCCGTTCGTGGTGAGCCCGTCGAACCATGAGCGGATTCAAGGCACTACCTGCTCGGCCTTCATCAGTACTCTGCTGGGTACTTCGACAAACCGGAAATGGGCAGAAGATGATCCGCGTTGTCGGCAGGCGACTGGCCGGGCTGGATTGCGCAATCGCGCCCACCGTGGCGATGGACGCGATTGCGGGATTTCACGCGGTCAGTGCATTGCGCGCAGCAACGAGAAACTGCCGCCGTGCTCGAGGCCGAGCGCAATGTCATTGGCCGCTCCAGCCAACAGCACGGTGCTGCCTTCCAGCGCGATCAAGGCTTGTTCCGACAGCAGCGGACTCCACGCACTTGCGCTCATGCCCGTGGATGTCCTCGCCACCAAACGCACCCAGACTTGGTCACTGATGCGCACGGCTTCGATGCGGAAGCTGCCATCGCCGGCGGCGACCAGTATCGTGCGCTGCAGGGAGCCCAGCTCATCGGCCTTGACCTGCAGCACCACGTCCTGCGTGCTGCCGAGTTCACCGAAGTCCAGCCAGCCGCCGCCGATGCCTTGCGCACCATCGCCACCCAGTTCGAAGCCGTCGCGGAACAGCACCATGTCGGTGATGTCGCTGGCGCTGACCGAACCATTCGGACCCGTGGCTTCAATCGTATTGGTGATGCGCTCCCCAGCACCGCTGACCACAGCCGCATCGAGCAGATAGACCACGCTGCTGCCTGCCGGCAGGTTGACGGTGTCACTCACGCCACCGGTTCCGCTGTTTGTGCAGGTTGCGCCATTGACGGGAATGCAGGTCCACGCTGCAGTGAGGCTATCCAGCTCGGCCGGCAGGGTATTGCTGACGGTGACACCCGCCAGGTTCGAGCTGCTGCTGTTGCCGACAGTCATGGTGTAACCCAACACCTGGTCGAACTGGACGAACGCCCGACCATCGGTGATGGTCACGCTGAGTCCGCCGCTGGCAGCCGTGCTGGTTGCGGTGAAATCGACCGTCGTGGCGATGCCGACCACGCTTGCACTGGCGGTATCCGTTCCAGGCGTGGCATCCAGTATCCAGCCACCCAGGGTGGCGATACCGCTGGCATTGGTGACCTGCACCGCACCGCTCAAGGATCCGCTGGCGGAACCGGCTGCGAAGGTGACCGTGACGCCAGCAACCGGGTTGCCACCCAGATCCGTTACCAGCACGGAAGGCAAGGGTCCGGTCAGCGACTGCCCCGCGGTTCCGCTGAAGCTGGTGCCGCCATTGGCCAGCAGGATGCTCGGTGCACCCGGCACGATGGTGATGGTGCCGTTGGCCGGGCTCGCACTGTAGTTGGTGCTGCCGCTATAGAGAACGGCAAGCACGTTGTAGTTGCCGACGGCCATCGGTGCCGTTGCGCCACCGTTGTAGCTGGTCACGACCGCAGCCGGGAATCCGGATACTTCGCCAGTGACGCTGGCAGAGGCTGGATGCGAGTTGCCGTCATAGGCAAACGTGCCCAGCCCGGACAGCACGATCGTTACCGGTTTGGGCGCAACCACGAGGTTGATGCTGGCACTGGCTTCGTAGTTGTTGCCCGCGCAATCGGCACTGACCAGGGTGCTGCCGGCGTTCGTGCGTGGGTAGTCACCACTGAAGCCGAGTACGCAGGCTCCCGCGTTGCCGGGTTCCTCGCTGATCAACGCGCTGGTCGTGTGCGCAGTACCGTCGAACACGAAGTTGGTGCTGCCAAACTGCACATTGCCGACTGCACGTTCGATCACCAGCGTTGCCACGCCGGATCCGGCATAACCCTGCCCGGCATCGATGCTGGCCGTGGCCGTGTAGCTGCCGGCATTGACCGGTCCGCACGCAGGCGGATCGCTGGAGGTGCAGGTCGCCACCACGGCATTGCCAGAATCGGTGTACACGACCGTCCAGTCGAGCCCAGCCGGCGTGGTGCTGATGGTGACGCCATGCGGGTTGCCGTCGTAAGTCACGAAGAGCGAACCCGGATCGAAGCCGAAGCTCGCCGTTGCGGTCACCACATTGGTCGAAACATCGGCATTGGCCAGCGATGCGGCTGCATAGGGATCGGCCTCGGCGGCATCAACCACATCCGCCACTGCGCCATACAAACCTTCGCTGGCATACGTGAAGCGGAAGCGCCAGCTCCACGACGGCGAGCTGATCGGGAAGGCCGCATTCGGCCGCGGGAACAGGTACAGCAGATCATTGCCATCCTGTACGAACTCCGCTTGCAGCAGCGCGGTGGCATCCACCCAGTTGCCGCCCTGGTACAACTCCATCTTTGCAAGATCAGCCAGAGTCATCAAATCCGCGCCGCCATTCTTCGACAGGCGCACGCGCACCCAGAAGGTCCGACCGATGAAGTCGGCCGGATCGGCCAGCAGGGTTCCCGTGTACTCCGCGCCTGCACCCACCGGCACGTCATCGACGGGTCCGAGCAGGAGCAGGCTCATGTCCGGAATGACCACCGGCGCATCCACCACCGTGGTCGAGATGGCCGCGGTATCGAATGCAAACGGCGCCGGATCGCCGGCATCGGCGGCCAGAATCACGCGCGCCGTTGCCGTGTAGGTGCCGGTATCGGCATAGGTGAAACGGAAGTTCCAGCTCCACTCGGCATCCTGGATCGGGAATCCGCCCGGCAACTGCGATTGCGGGAACAGGTAAACCAGCTCACCACCGACCTCGCTGAGATCCCCGGGCGGCAAGGCTTGCCAGCTTCCGCCGTAGTAGATCTCCATCGCGGACAGGTCGGCGATGGTGAGCGGATGCGTGCCTCCGGCCTTGGCGATGTTGACCTTGACGAAGAAGGTTTCGCCTGTGTGCAAGGACGGATCGGCCAACATGGTGCCGACGTATTCGGTCGGCGTGCCGACGGTCACCGATTCGGCCGGACCGGCCAGCACCAACTGGATGTCGGTCGGCGGCACGGCATCGATCACCACGGTGGCAATCGAGGCGGTCACCGGCGGTGCGATGGCAACCTTGGTCACGCCATCCACGAGTTCCGCCGTGGTGGTGTAGGTGCCGGTATCGGCAAAGCTGAAGCGCACGTTCCAGGTCCAGCTGGAATCAAGAATGGGGAATCCGGCCGGATAGCCCGGAATGCCGTCCGGGAACTGGTAGACCAGATTCGGGCCATCAAAGGTGAACGGGATCGAGCCGAACACGGATTGCGCATCCACCCAATTACCCTGGTAGAAAATCTCCATGGTGGCCAGGTCGGCAAGCGTCAGCGGATGGTTGCCGCCGGACTTGCTCAGGGTGACCTTGTAGCCAAAGGTCTCGCCCTGGTGCAGATCGGGATTGGCAATCATGGTCGCCGCGTACTGCGCGGTGTCACCGACATGGATCGGATCGACCGGACCATTCAGGACCAGCGCTATATCGCCGGTTCCGTTGACGATCTGGAAGGTGGCGTTGGCCGAGCCCGAGTAGTTCGGATCGGCAATCGTGGCAACCAGCGGGTAACTACCGACCGCAATCGGCGGTGATGTGCTGCCGTTGTAGGTGACAGCGACGGCGAGGCCGGGCGGTGTGGTTTCCACCAGCGCGGATTTTGGCGATCCGTCATAGGCCTGCACCAGGTACGACAGACTTACCGTGGCTGCGGCCGGCGTCACGCTCGCGTTGTTGCTGCCGCTGGCGTCGTAGTTGGTGCCGCTGCAGCTGGCATTGACCGGATAGTTGCCGACGTTCGGACCAACCGTTCCGCTGACGGTGCAGCTGGTCGCGGGTTCCTGCGCAATAGTCGCCGTCACCGCATGGGTGGCGCCGTTGTAGACGAAGCTGAGTTGACCCCAAGCCACCGTGCCGGTCGCCTTGGCGACAACTGCCGTGGCATTGCCGCTGGCACTGTGGGTGTCACCCGTGCAGGTGGCCGACACCGGATAGCTGCCGGCATTGGTCACCGTGGCAGGTGTCAACACGCAAACGCCTGTCGGGTCTTCGGCGATGTGCGCGGTCAGGGTTTGCGCTGCGCCGGTGTAAACCAGGCTGAGGTTGTCGAACACCACGGTGCCCGCGATCAGGTCATTGGTCAGACTAAAGCTGGCATTCGGCGTCAAGGAACCACTGCTGGCGCTGACCGCGTAGCTGCCGGCAACGCCATTGGCGGTCGCCGAACTGCTCAGGGTGCCGTTGTAGTTGCTGCTGCCGCTGGCAGTTCCCAGCAATGCGCTGGCACCACTTCCTGGAGGCGTCAAACTGATGGTCTGGCCGGGAACCGCGCCACCGAGTCCATCCACCACGCGTGCCACCAGCGCTTGTGCAAATGCGGTGTTGATGGTCGCGTTCTGCCCACTGCCGGCATAGGCAACGATCGCCGTCGGTGTGTTGTCGCCACACAAGGCGCTGCCAATCGGATTGGCGGGCAGCGGATCGGCGATCAGGGCAAGCGGGTTGCTTGCACTTGCACCGCCGTACCAGTTGGAGCCGACAACCAGCTCACCGGCTGCCCAGTTGGTCTGCACCAACGTGGTCGCCTGGATGCTGTTGTGGAAGATCGGCCCCATGGTGTGTGAACCGGGCCAGGGTGAACCCATGACAAACAAGCCGCGGGTGCTGGCGGTCACGGTGTTGCAGACCATGCTCACATCCGTGGCATTGCCCGGCGTGACCAGCAATCCGGAATCCATGCGCGCGATGATGTTGCCGCGCACCAGCACATCGGCGCTGGTGGCCAGTTGGATGCCGGCATTGCCTGTTCCGAACACCGTTAACGCATCAATGTCGTTGTTCTCGATCAACGAACCATTGTTCTGGCTGAGCTGGATGTTCACGCTTTGCACATGGCGGAACACGTTGTCATGCACATGGGCGTCAGTGGCGCTGTCGAGACGAAGGCCCATGGCCCACTGGCTGCCACCCGAACCGTTGGCAAAATCCTGGAACAGATTGCCGGCAACCTCGAGATTGCTGGTGCCGCCGATGTTGATGCCGACACCCGTGCTGTGGCTGGAGACGTAGTTGAGCAGGCGGTTGTTGAAGAAGTCGATGTCGTTGCGTCCACTGCCCGAGGTGGACTGCGCCATGCGTCGACCATTGACGCCATTGATTTCGAAACCATCAAAAACAACGCTGCCGGCATTGATGCTGAGCGGCACGTTGAGGGTTGGATCCATGCCCGCCGCCGACTGGTGCAGCACCGACTCGTTGCTGCCTCGACTGCCGGCATTGCCCGGTGTGCCTGCGTGGGCACCGAGGATTTGCGTACCCGCCTTGTTGACCACCACGTTCTCGGTGTAGTCGCCCGAGCACACCAGGATGGTGCTGCCCGCCGGCATGGTGTCGATCGCATCCTGGATGGTGATGAAGTCCGGTGTCGGGCAAGTCGCCAGTGGCGAGGGATGGGTACCGAGCAAGTCGTCATTGACGGTTGCCGTGGTGGCTGCCGGAGTCACTTGCACGATCAGCTTGACGATGGCGTTGTCGAGCTGGGCGCGCACCGTGGAATAGCCGGTGTTGAGGCCTGTCAACGGCGAGGTCCCCTGTGCGCCGAGCGTGTTGATCGGCGACGGCAGGCTGCCGCGCGTGGCACTGGCCGCGATTTCCGTGGCATCCGGGAAGGCGCTGCCAACCAGGGCATTGGCCGAGTTGTAGCGCAGGTCAACGCCAATGAGCGAGGGATCACCCGGATTGATGATCGCGGGTGTGGCACTCGCTTTCAGCACCAGCCACGGCAAGAAGCTGGCCGATCCAGTGACGCTGTCGCAACCGGTGACTCCGGGACCTTCGTTGCAGCCCCACCAGTTGTTGGTGAAAGTGCTGGTACCGCCGCCCGCACCATCGACCAGCCCGCTGTCATTGCCGACGATGCGGTTGAAGCTGGCTGTGGTGGTGAGGTTCTTACCGCCCGTGCGTTGGGTGTCGATGCCGTGGTCGTAGTTGCGGATGGTGTTGGCGGTGACTACGACGTTGTTGTCGTAATCCCCGTAATAGAACGTGGTCGTACTGAACCAGGCGCCGCTGGTTTCTCCCGCAGAAACTGTCGCACCGGCGCCGTCCACCGTGTTGCGCAGGAAGGTGGATGTGCGCACCGTGCCGCCATCGGTTCGACCACCGAACGCGCCCAGACCCACCGCGCAATTGCGCACGACATTGTCGCGCAGGGTGATGTCCTGGAAGGGCACGAAGGTCCAGATGCCGTAGCCGTCTTCGCGGCCACAGTCCACGGTGTTGCCGGCAATCAGGTCGCTGCCGCTGCCCACATCGTTGTTGTTGTCGGAGTGGATACCGCTGCCGGAATCGGTCACCGTGTTGTTGGTGAAGGTGGTGCCAGAGGAGAAATTGGCGGCAATCGCGTCGCTGGCACCGCTAACCGTGTTGCCGTCGATGACGCCGCCGCCGGTACGGATGAAAATGCCGATCGACGCCGGATCGGAATCGACGTTGCTGACCGTGTTGTTGCGGAACTCGGATTGGCCACCGCCAGCAGGCGCATACAGTGCGCGCAGGAAGATGTTCTGCACCGTGGTGTCGTGCACATGAAAACCGGTGTAGCCGACGCCGGTGCGGTAGTCGGTCATGATGCCGTTGCGTGCGGCGATGTTGGCGGAAATCAGCGGGTTGATGCCGTCGACGCTGAGATTGCTGACTTCGACATCATTGGCCTGCACCAGCATGACCACGCTGGCCACGATTACACCACCGTCACACATCGAACCGCTGCCGCCACCGGCGCTGCAATCCGGGTTGTACAGCGCCGGCACAAGAACGGTTGCGCCCTGCCCGGCACCGATGAAATGCAAGGGCTTGTTGACGATCAGGTTCACCGCATAGTTGCCTGCGGCGATATGCACGTTGTCATACGGATCCGCCACCACAATGGCGTGGGCGATGGTTTGGCACGGCGCGGCCGAATTGCTGCAATCGTTGGCCGCGTCGGTGCCCGTGGTGGCGACATAGCGATCCGGTGCGAAGTTGACCACCGCGAAGGCTTCAACTGCCTCACCACCCACCTCAACACCGCCGTCCGTGTTGGTCGGCGCGCCGGTCTTGACCAGAATCTGGCCGTTGCCTTGCTGCAAACCGGTCAGATAGGCAAAGCCTGCGTTGATGTTTGTCGCATAGGTACTCGCGTCAAACGCGTTCAGTGCCAGCATCGCATACGCGGTGGCTTGGGCGTTCGGGCCATCGCTGCCCGGCCCGGGAATGGCGTCGCTGGTATCGGAAAATGCGCCATCATCGGCGCCACCTGAAACCTGCAAACCGGCCAGGATGGCGGCCAAATCCGCGGTTGAATTTGCGGCAGCCCAGCCACCACTGGCCGGATCGAGATCCATGCCGGTGATGGCCGAAGCCCAGATGGCACCGGAAAGGGCAACCAGGTCGTAGGTGGTATGACCCGAACCCGGGCCACCCATTTCCAGGCTCTGTTCGATGGCGGCCATCAGTGCCGCGGTTTCCGTCGGGCGACCCGCCTCGTGCGCGGCAATCGCGAGCTTGGACAGATCCCAGGCGACCAGTTAGGGAATGCTTGCGCGCGCGGCGAAATCCGCGGCAATGAAATCGGCCAGGTCCTGGTCGGCGGCGGCACCGTAGATGCCAGACTGCAGGCGATTCCAGAACTCGACATCGACGAAATTGGCATAGGCCGGATTGCCGCTCTGCGTGGACAGCTCGGTGAGGAACAGCGGATCGTGGGTGGCGAAACGGTGATGGCCGTCGCCCCAGTCGAACCCGGTCAGGCAATTGGCCAACTGGCAGTCACCGTTGGCGATCGCCGCCTGCAACAGCGCCGGATCGTGGTTGCGCTCGTACGTGCGCAGCAGACCCAGCGCCGTGGCGCCCTGGGTGTTGCGATAAGCAGTGACTTCACCCGGCGTCCACGGGAATGCGCCATTGGGCAATTGTTCGCTGACCAGCCAGGCGGCGGCATCGCCCGTAACGCTGGCCACGCCGATACCGGCTTTGGGCGCAGGTGCCATGAGCACTCCGCTGCGCACCGAAGCAAACGGGCCGGTATCCATGCGCGCCATCGGGTCGGCGGATGCCGGTGGTTGCGGCCTGGCCGCATGCAGCGGCGACATGAACGCGGTCAGTCCCACTACCAGCACACCCAGCGCAAGCCCCTTGCGCCAGCCGCGACGTCCTTCGATGCAATTCCCCATGATGCTCTCCTCGATCCAGATGGCTTGTTGCCCGTTGCTTTTCACTCGTTGATGTTGCCTTTGCCTTCTTGCATGCGTGCGTCGCACGCAATGAGACCGATCCCTTGCTCAGGGCGGGTCAGCCTCGAATTCGAATCCATCGCGGAACAGGACCACCTGCACGTTCACATCGGCCTGGTCATTGATTGCATCGACATCTCCGCTTGCACTCACGCTGGCCGCATTGGCGATCACCTCGCCGGGAATCGGCTGGTCCGTGCGAATTGCCACGGCCAACAGCCAAGTAGCGCTGCTGCCCAGCGGGAAGCTGGCGCTGTCGATCAGGTCACCGCTGCCGCTGTCGGTGCAATCCGCACCGCCGCTGGCAATGCAACTCCAGGTTGCCGTACCGGCATCCAGCTCCGCTGGCAGCAAATCAGTGACGCTGGCGCTGGCCACGTCACGATTGCCGAGATTGCTCACCGTGATGGTGTAGGACAAAACCGATCCGTACTGCGCGAATGGCCGATCAACGGCAATGGTTACGCCCAGGTCCGGTGCGGCGGCTTCGATGATTTCAAGCGTTGCCGATGCGCTGCCGCTGTAGTTCGGATCGGCGATGTTCGCGACCACCGCGTAGGTTCCGACCGCGCTGGGCGGCGTGGCTGAACCGTCGTAGGTCACGTCCACGGACAGGCCCGACGGATTGCTCGAGGTCGTCACTGGCTTGGGCTGGCCGTCGAATTCCTGCACCAGATTGCTGATGCTGATCGTTGCCGATGCCGGCGTGATCTCAATCTGGCCCGTGGCATTGCTTGCCGTGTAATCCGTGACACCTGCATCCAGCGCACCGATCACGGCGTAGGTGCCGACATCATGCGGGGCGGATGCGCTGCCGTTGTAGCTGATCGTGGTGAGCGCCGGGAATCCGTTCACCTCGCCACCCACATTGATGCCGGCTGCATGATCGACATCATCGAAGACAAAGCTGCCGGTGCCGGTCAAGTCCAGCGTGAGCGAAGCCGGGGCAACATCGAGCGTGGTGCTGGCACTGGCCGTGTAGTTGGTGCCATCGCAAACCGCTTGCGCAGTGGCATTGCCTGCGTGCAGGGGCGCTTCCGGAACGTAGCTCAGGCTGCATGCGGCGGTGTTGGCGGATTCTTCGGTGATCACTGCCGTGGTCACATGCACGCTGCCATCAAACACGAAACTGGTGGCACCAAAACTGACCGATCCCACCGCCTTGGCCACGCTCACGTTGACGGAACCACTCGCATCGTAGTTGCTTCCCACGCAGTCGATTGCAATGGCGTAGGTGCCGGCATCGGTGACCGAGGCCGGGGTCGCCGTGCAGCTGGCTCCGGCTTCCTCGGCGATGGATGGATCAAGCACATGTGCTGTGCCCGTGTAGGTAAACGCGGTCTGCGCGAGTTGCACGGTTCCGGTCGCCTTGGCCACGGACACGATGCCATTGCCGATGACGTGATAGCCCGGGCTGGTGCAGTCGGCGGAAACCGGCGTGTCACCGGCATTGGTCACGCTGGCAGGCGTCACCACTCAAACAGCGGATGGATCTTCCTGAAGTTCCGCACTGATCGCATGTGGCGTGCCGTCGTAGGTGAACGCGGTTGGCGAGAAAGTGACCGTGCCCACGGTGATCAGCGGCACCCATGCGTAGTCCACTTCACCCAGTGTGGCTGGGGCAAGGCTGCTCAGGTGGCGTTCGAAGGTCTTGGCCCAGACCCCATCAAACGCGGCCTGGTCCATGCTCGCCATCGGCACACCGCCAAAGGTGTTTCCCGGTGCGCTTACATTCCAGCGGAACGGGCGCTTCTCGCTGGCCTGGTTTGCGCCGTCGCTGTAGGAAATGCCCTCGCCAATCGCGTAGGCAGACGTTCCGTTGCAGGCGCCACCGCTGTTGTGGTTGGTCGCCGTGCAACTGCGATCATCGATGGCGATATACCAGCCGATATTGGTGTCGAACTGGTTGGCATCCGCTGCATTGCTGCCGCCGATGGTGGCGACGAAGGGCGCATCGCCGTCAGCCATACCGCCTTTGTCATTGTCGTTGACGAACAGCACGGCCTTGCCCTTGTTGGCAACGCCGCTGCCCTGGAAATCGTTGCCGACAATGCTGAGCTCGCCAAACGCGACGGGATTCGGTGGCACACCGGTTTGCACCATGCGGTTGCCGACCGTGATCGCGGTGAACTCGCTGGCGCCGTCTTCCGGTTGGAAGGTATTGCCACGCACGGTGACATTGCGTCGGTTCTGCAACCACAGCGCGCGATACTGGTTGGTGAATCCGGCAAACTCGTTGCCCTCGACCAGGGTCGGCGCACTCGGGTTGCCAGCCAGACGCAGCAAGTGGGATTCGGAGCTGGTCAGCGTCGCCGGATCGAAGTTGAGGGCAATCGGGCTGGCACTCGATCCGGGCGTCCAGTAGTGGTTGTTGGTGATGTTGAGCGCGGTTGCAGTGCCGCCGACGGGATTGATCTGATTTTGCAGGCGACCAAAGAACCAGTTGCCGTCAATGGTCAGATGCCGATCGGCAGGATCAGTAGCCGCTGTGCCACTGGTGCCGAGTGTCCACAGGTCGGCCGTGGTACCGACAATCTGGTTGCCCTGGATCAGTCCCAGGCTCTGTTCGAACAGAATCGCGCGCTTGGGCACGTAAGTGCTGAAAAACCCGCCGATGGTCGGCTCGATCACGTTGTCGCGCAGGGTGACGAAACCACCGGCCATGCGCGGATAGCTGACAGGAATGGAACTCGACGAACCAGCGCCGCTGAAGGCACCGTTGATTGAAATACCGAAGGCACTACTGCCGCCCCCGGTGACCTTGATGTAGTTGTTGTCGATCAGCAGGCCATCGATATCGCCGATGGCGACGATGGCTTCCTTCGTGCGATCAAGGCGCGTCTGCAGGTACAGGTTGCGGATGGTCACGTCACGCACGCTGTTGACCCAGATCATGCGCTGCGACGAGGCCGATCCGCCGGGTGCTTGCTGCAAGACACTGGCGTTGGCGGAAAGATTGTCCAGGGTGCCGGGTGCGCTGTGCGGGTCGACCGCAAACGGCGAGTTGTCACCGATCAAACTGAGACCGGTCTTGTTGATCTCGATGCCCGGCGCAACGAAGGGATAGTTGCCCGGCGCAACGCGAACGGTGTCGTTGGCAGCGGCCTTGTCGATGGCGGCTTGGATGGTCTGGCAGGGTGTTGCCGCACTGGCGCAGCTCGCGCCATTGTTGCCGGAAGGGGCCACGTACCAGTCAGCCGCAGCGCATGGCAGCGCAAGCATGGTCGCCGCGGCCAGCAGTAGGCCACCAGGCCAGACGCAACGCGTGCGCGACGCGCCAGCCGCCGGTGATGAACCGGCCATGCCGACTTCCGCAGATTGGCGATCTCGTTTCCGCATTCCACGCTCCCTTGATCCAGGGTTCCCTGACGTCCGGCCCCTGCGGGCACGGGCGAATGGCAGCGGAACTACAGGATGCGTGCCAGATCCGTCCTGGCCAGGCCGCGCCGCCGGCTCACCTGCGACTCTGTGCCGCGCAGGATTGCGGAAACGTCGATATACGGTGCGCTACGCAAAATCAGGCGCAGGCTGGAGCGGCGCGAAACGGATGAAAAGCGGAATGCCGAATGTTTCGGATCTGTGTCAGCCGTCACATTCTGACGCTGGGTGTCGACAGCCAGCGTCAGCTTTGTTCCTGTGGATGGTGCTGAACATGACGGGCCAATCGCCCGGGCGATGACCGTGACGGACGCCGACTCTCACCCAATCAGATCGACCGACCATCCACCGGCACGCGCTCCAGGGTGGCGATATCGACTCCTTGCAGACAACGCACGTTGACTGCCACCGTGTCGGCGCCAGTCTTCGGATGCTTGCCGAAGCCGAATGTAGCGCAACCACAGGTCGGGCAGAACTGGTGGCGGATGCGGTGCGTGTTGAAGGTGTAGGTGGCCATGTCGGATTCCGGCGTGGCCAGGGTCAATGCATCGCGCGGCAGGAACCACAACAGGTAGCCCTTGCGGCTGCAATGCGAACAATTGCACTCGATGGCCTTGTCCGGCTCGGCCTCGATCTGATAGCTGATCTTTCCACAATGACAGCTGCCTTGATAGTTCATCGTTTTCTCCTCCGGATTGCGATCCCAGAGCTTCGCATAGCACCCATCGGCCATGAATGGCCTCCTACAACAAGCCTTCGATCCTGGATGGCCGCCTACAGCAACGCCCACACCTGGCGCAGGCCGATGGCGTGCAGCACCCCGATGCTGAAACAGATCGCGCAGCTGACGACCCAGAAGGTCAGACTGTTGCCGGGGAAGTACGGCACCAACAAGAATCCGAAAACACCGCGCGCGAGGTACACGGCGGTAATCGCGCACAAGGCCACGCGCAGCAGCGGCAGGCGCGGAATCAGTCCGGCAGCGGAAAACGCATAGGCCGCCCATAGCAACAACAGCAATGCAATCACGAGGGTTACCCGTGCCGGGTAGCTGGATCCGCTCTCGACCAGTTGCGCCATGCGCTCGCCCGCACCAAATGTCCGGTACCAGGACGCACCGAACACGATGCAGCCCAGGTGCAGCAGCGCGGCGAGCGCGCTGAGCGATCCCGCGGCGAGCAAACAAGAATTCACGGCACGCCGGCCGAGGTGGCGCGTTGATAGACCTGCTTGCCCGCTACCCAGGTCGAAAGCACTTGTGTCCTGCCGATCTGCAAGGGCTCGATCTCGAAATAATCCTGATCGACCAGGATGAAATCCGCCCACTTGCCGGGTTCCAGCGTGCCCAGGGTCTTCTCCTGGTGCGCGGCATACGCGGCGTCGAGCGTGAACGCGCGCAAAGCTTCGATGCGGCTCATGCGTTGGTCGGCATGCCAGCCACCCGGTGGCTTGCCGAGCAAGTCCTGACGGGTGACTGCGGCATGCAGGCCAAGAAACGGATTGGACAACTCCACCGGAAAATCCGATCCACCGGCAACATGCGTGCCTTGCTTGAGAAAACGTTGCCAGGCATAGGCACCCTTGATGCGCTCGGTACCGACACGGTCCTCGGCCATGTTCATGTCGGACGTGGCATGGGTCGGCTGCATCGAGGCGATCAGGTCCAGTTCCTTGAAACGCGGGATGTCATCGAGCGCAACCACCTGTGCGTGTTCGATGCGATTGCGCAGTGCGCGGTAGCCGTCATCCTTCCGGTAAGCCGCAGCGAAAACATCCAGCGCTTCGCGGTTGCCCTTGTCACCGATGGCGTGGATGCACACCTGATAACCCTTGCCCAGCGCCTTGTCGAACATGCTGCCGAGTTCTTCCGGCGTGCTGAACAACAAGCCGGAGTTCTTCGCATCATCCGAGTACGGTGCGAGCATGGCCGCACCACGGCTGCCCAGGGCGCCATCCGCATACAGCTTGACGCTGCGCACGGTCAGCATGTCATGGCCGTAGCCGAGCAGCGGACCATTGCGACTGATCGCGTCGAAGTCCTTGCCGGTGCCGCCGATCATGGCGTAGATGCGCGCGCTGAGCTTGCCGTCATCGGCAAATTTCCGGTAGAGATCGAACGTGGCGTTGTCGATGCCGGCATCGTGCACCCCGGTCAGACCGACGCTGGCCATCTCATCCAGCGCAGCGGTCAGCGCCTGCCGATTCTGCGCGTCGCTCATCGGAGGAATCCTGCGGGAAATGAGTTCCATCGCGGAATCAATGAACACGCCGGTGGGATTGCCCTGTGCATCGCGCTCGATGCGTCCGCCCGTGGGATCCTTCGTGTCGCGATCAATGCCGGCCTGCGTGATGGCAGCGCTGTTGGCCCAGCCAGCATGACCATCGACACGCTCCATCCAAACTGGGCGATCGGACACGGCCTTGTCCATGTCCGCAGCGGTGGGAAACCGGCCCAGCTTCCAGATCACCTGGTTCCAGCCGCGTCCCAGCATCCACTCCTTGCCTTTCGGTGCAGCCGTTGCGGCGCTTCGGATGCGTGCAAGCGCGGCCTGCAGCGACTCGGTGCCCACCAGATCCACCTGCAACTTCGCCACGCCCAAGCCCATGACATGCCCGTGCGCATCGATCAGTCCCGGCAGCAGCGTGTGGCCCGCACCATCGACCACGCGCGCATCGGCGGCCTTGGCCTTCATCGCATCGCGGCTACCCGAAGCGAGTACCTTTCCGTCCTCGACCAGCAGTGCCTGGAAGCGTTGCAGCCTGCCTGTGGAATCCAGGGTGTAGCCGTTGACCTTGTCCAGCAGCAGTGTGTCTGCCCACAGGGCGGGCGCGATGCACAAACAGGACAACGCGCAAAGGATTCGGCTCATCAGGCGCATGGCAAGGTCTCCGCGGATTTCGGAGAAGCGATCATATGCGCAAACGCGCTGGCAACGTTCGACCAATTCGCCGCAACGTCCGCCAACGGCCAGGCGGACCTGAACGCTTCATGCGACAGTCATATTCCGGGCACGCCCGGTTCACGCCATGTTGCGCAACCATGCACGAGGCTGGATTCGAATCTGCGGCGGGATGCGCCCACAAGCGTACGAACCGATCTCCGCACCCTAAGGAAACTCTGAACAAGTACGGAACTCATTCGTCGCGAGCAAGCTCGCTCCCACAAAATCAAGCAATGGTGGGAGCGAGCTTGCTCGCGACAGTACTTGATCAGACCTTCCCTAAACCGCCGCGGGTTCACATCCCAAAAAGGAGAAATCCCATGAACAACGCATCCTTCTCTTTCAATCGTCTCGTCGTGAGCCTTGCCCTTGTCCTGGGTGGCACCACCATGGCCATCGCGGCCAGCGAGCCAGCGACAAGCAATGAAGCCATGGATTCGCAGCAGCCGGTCACCGACACCTGGATCACCACCAAGGTCAAGGCCGATCTTGCCACCACCGAAGGCATCTCAAGCACTGACATCTCGGTCTCGACCACGAATGGCGTGGTGACCCTGATTGGCGTGCTGGCTTCGGACACCGAAGTGGACAAGGCCATCGCGGTGGCCAAGGGCATCAAGGGTGTGGTTCGCGTTGATGCCTCGGCGCTCAAGGTGAAGTGAAGCCGTGACCATTGACGGCATTCAACAAGGCCCCGCCAATGCGGGGCCTTTTTTCTGCATGCGATACGCGGCCAGGATCCGCGAATCCCAAGCTGCGGCGATGGTTGGCGCAATCACTCCGGGGTTTGCGCGCCCGCAGAACGCGACCAGCACCACAGCCACCAGGGATGCACGATCAGGGAACCCAGCGTCGCCAGCGCCATGTCCTTCTGCGCATCCCACACATCGCCCTGTGTGCCCAGATACGCCTGCCCCACTTCCGGGGCAACCACGCTGGCGGCCAGCCATTCGATCAATTCGTAGATCAGCGAATGCGACATCATGAAAGTGACCGGCAGCACGAACAGCCAGAATCCACGCAAGCGCACCCGGGAAACGATCATCTCGGCAGCGACCGGCGTGATCAGCAATCCGTAGAGGAAATGCACGAGCCGATCGAACTGGTTGCGCTGGAAACCGAACAGCGCGTCCAGTGAACAGTCCTCGCAAAGTGCCGCAACCCACGTCTCGTAGGGGACCTCGGAATACTGGTAGTGCGCGCCGATTTCGTGCAATACGCCGAACACGAACAGCAGGGTGCAGGCCAGGTTCGACAACGGTGTGCGCCGATACCACCAGATCGCCCAGGCCAGGGCCAGCACGGTGAGGAAATTCTCCAGCAGCCAATCCGACCGCGACGTCGGGTCGAGCCCGAGGCCGACAAACACGACCAGGAAAACCAGCAGCAGGCCCAGGGCGTAACGCGGGTTATGGCGAAAACCGAAGGAGCACCGGGCGAAATTCATCGCTTCACTCATGCGTGTTCCATTGCAGCCAGGTTTGCGCGGGTGCGGACAGCAGGATGCGTGCTACACCACCTCATCCCCACAACTCCCGCTGCCGTTGTCTGTCCCATCATTCACCCGGGCTTGACGGAGGAGTCTCTTGAGGAATTGTCAGATTGCGGCTTCATGGACCGTCGCCATCCTTTGTTGGAATGACGCTGACTTGATGGGAGATCATCTGCCAACGACCGTGTTGTAAAACCCAGATATGGACAAATCGCTCTTGGATAGTCATACCCGCCTCCGGGATGACCCATGTGCCGGTGACGCGTCCGGTCTGGCCAAACTGAGTCACTTGAACATCTCGCGTTGTTACAGAGGGCAACCAGTCTCGACTGTCTTTCAACCAAGCCAATCGTGCTGCCTTGTCTTGGACATTGCCAGTTGGACCGATGAACAAATGGTCGTTGGCAAGCAACGCAGCAGCTTTTGCAACATCTGCAGTGTGCGATGCTGCGAAATAAGCTTCGGACGCAGCGGCCAGTGATGGGGATGCTTGTTGCGGAAGCGATTGGCAAGCGGTCAGGGCAAGTAGTGCTATCAGCATGTGAGCGCGCATTGAATTTCTCCCAGCAAGCCAACGCCCGAGGTAGGCGGCGCAAAGAACGCGAAGCGGCACCTGCGTCTGGTTGAGCGAAAAGTCATGTTCTTTGCTTCCAGTGGTGCGGATCACGGCTACCGTGCAAGACAGCAACCACAACGATGGAATCGTCTTTGAGGTGGAAGAACACTCCGAAGGGGAAACGGTGCGTCAACGCGCGACGCGTGTTGCGATGGATGGAAGGATACAACTCCGGATGCTCGGCAACCCGCTCTAAAGCCCGACGAACCTCGTCAAGAAATTCCTGCCCCAAACCCCGGCTTTGCTCCTCGTACCAAGCCGCCGCGTCCTCGAGATCTTGCGCGGCCTCGGGACGGACACGGAGTGGCAAGCTCATAGCCGGTGGCGAATATCCAACAGCACATCTTCGAGCAGCCGACCAGGATTTCGATCCGCTTCGTAGGCATCCAAGCGCTTGTCGAGCTCTCGCCGCTGCGCGTCGGTCAGCTTAAGCGCCCCTTGGTCGGCTGCGATGCTGTCCCACAGCTCCTCGACCAGGTGAAGTCGCTGATCCACTGGAAGGTTACGTAGCGCTGTCATGTTCATAAACACCTCCGCTATGCACGAGTTTACCGAAAGCCTGCTCACCGAACATAGGCAGAATGGCTTGTTGCAACGCGGCCTGCCGTCGCGGCACGCTGGAACGCTGGTCTGAGCGCGCCGAGATTCGCCGATGGTCCATCAGGCAACAACGCATTGGTGCTGAGGCAGTCCATGAACAAGCGTAGCAGCTTGCATGCCGGGCTGGATGTGAGCAAGGAACCGATCGAAACTGTGCTGGCCAATGGTGCGGCAGGTTGCGAGGACACCATCGCTTGTGCTCGCTCACCAGCCGTGGCTGGACGGCCTACAGCGGAAGGCTGATGCGTGCGACGCAGCCGCGTGCATCGCGACGATTTTCAAGCAGCAGGCTGCCGTCGTGGGCTTCGATGATCTGCCGTGCCAGCACCAGGCCAATTCCCGAGCCACCCGGTTTGGTGGTGAAGAACGGCACGAACAGGTTTTCACTGGGCGGCAGGCCGGAACCCGAGTCGATGATCTCAAGCAGCAATGCTCCATCGGCTATCTGCCAACGGACCTTCACCACGCCTTGCATGGGCAGGCTGGCATCGACGGCGTTCTTCAGCAGATTGATGAGCGCCTGTTCGATCTGATCGGCGTCGGCATCGAGTTGCAGCTCGGGCCCCGACTCGATCTGTACCGGCATGCGCTGTTCAAGTTCGACAACCCGGCGAATGAGCGCGGCAAGTTCAAAGCGGCGCCGGCTTGGCGGCGGCAAACGTGCCAGCGCGGTGTAGCGCGACATGAAGCGCGCCAGCCCTTCGGCGCGATCACCAATCACGCCCAATGCGGTGCTCGCATCTTCGCGCCAGTCGGCAGGCAGGGGTTCGGACGCCAGTACCTTGGCCAGGGTCGCCGCCATCGAGCGGATCGGCGCCAGCGAATTGTTGAGTTCATGCCCGAGCACCCGCAGCAGGCGCTGCCAGGCGAGGCGCTCTTCCTCGCGCAGAGTGCGGCTCAGGTCGGTGATGACCAGCAGGTGATGCGGGCGACCTTCTTCGCGGAACACGCCGGGACGCACTTCCCAGCGTCCGCTGCCACCGGCAAAGCTGCGCTCGCTGATGGTGGTCTCATCCAGCGCCAGCCAATCATCAAGGCCCAGCTCACCGGCGGACCTGCCGAGCAAACGACCCGGCACCGCACCCAGCAGGCGTTCGGCGGCGGGATTGGCGAGTTTGAGATTGCCCCTCGCATCAAAGGCCAGAACCGCGATGTCGAGCACCGCGATCACCTTGACCAGCAATGCGCTCTTTTCCTCCACCGCAAGGCGCTGCTCGCGCAGGGTCTGCGCCAGCATGTTGATTTCCGCCACCACCTCGCCAATCGCATCGCCACGTCGCGCATGGGTTCCGCGCAGGCTGTAGTCGCCCTCGCGGAGGGCTTCGAGCAGATTGGACATGGTGCGCAGCGGATACACGGCACGCCGGCGGAACTCGAAGGCAATCAGCACGGTGAACACAAGCACGGCTGCCAACACGCCCCATGCGTAGGGTCGCAAGGGGGCGCGCATCAGCAGCACGCTCAGGGTCAGCAGTGCCGGCAACGCGACCAACAGTGCGCCGAACAGCAGTCGCGTTTCAAAACTCCAGCGTCGGCTGCGCGGGCGGGGTGGGAATTGATCCATGCTCACTTTTCATCCGGCGGCTAAGATGTGAGGAAACAGGTTACAAGAACAAGGGGAACCCTGATTCTTTTTCTCTTGCCGTCATTCCGGCGCAAGCCGGAACCCATTTGGCTTTTGCAAACATGCCATGAGAATCAAGATGGATCCCGGCTTGCGCCGGGAAGACGGCCTGCCGTGTGGTGCCCAAATCCGCGCGGGGAACCATCCTTTATTGAAGGCCGTTCACGGCCGACAAGGATGACAACCATTGAACCAAAAAGCGTCGCGCTTGCCGTCATTCCGGCGCAAGCCGGAACCCTTTTGGCTTTTGAAAGCATTTCAACCTGAGCCTTTCGGCAGGCTCAGGTCAAACTGCACGCCGAACGTGCGAAGCCGAAGGACACGGATTGCCATCCAATGCATGCACATTTGCACGTCATTCGATGCCGTATTTTTCCATGCGCCGGTACAAGGCCGGGCGGCTGAGGCCAAGCAGGGTGGCCGCGCGCTGGATGTTGCCGCCGGTTTTCTCCAGCGCCTGGCGAACCATGCGTTTCTCGGCTTCCTCGACGGTCACCTGTCCGACTGCGGGAACCGCCCCCATGGCACCGGCACCGACCGCAACGCTGTCGGCATTGAGGTTGAGTGCAGACGCATCCAGCGCACCGGCAGCGGCCATCAGCACCGCGCGTTCGATGCTGTGTGCAAGCTCGCGCACATTGCCCGGCCAGGCATAGGCCGACATGGCATTGAGTGCCGATGGTGCAAAACGCAAGTCGTCGCGTTGGTAGCGCTGGGCAAAACGCTGCAGGAAGGACTGCGCCAGCAAGGGAATGTCCTCGCCGCGTTCGCGCAATGGCGGCAGGTGCAGTTCCACGGTGTTGAGGCGGAACAGCAGATCCTTGCGGAAGGTGCCACCGGCGACTTCAGCGGCAAGGTCGGCGTTGGTGGCTGAAATCAGGCGCACATCCACTTTCAGGGTGCGCGAGGAGCCCACCCGCTCCAGTTCGCCATCCTCCAGCACGCGCAACAACTTGGGTTGCTGGGCCAGCGGAATGTTGGCGATCTCGTCGAGAAACAGGCTGCCGCCATCGGCCAATTCAAAGCGGCCAATGCGGTCCGTCTTGGCATCGGTGAAGGCACCACGCACATGGCCAAACATCTCGGCTTCGAAAACGGTTTCCGGAATGCCGCCCATGTTGACCTTGACGAAGCTGGCTTCGGCACGCTTCGAGGCGTCGTGCAGCAGGCGGGCGATGACGCCCTTGCCGGTACCGTTCTCGCCAAGGATCAGCACATTGGCATCGGAGGGCGCCACCCTCGCCAGGCGTTCCAGCAGCGAGCGCATGGATGCCGATTCCGCGATGAATCCTTCCGCTGCCGGTCCACGCAGCAAGCGGTTCTCGGCTTGCAGGCGTTGCCCGCGCCGACGTGCGCGTGCGAGTGCATGCTGGTTGCCGAGCACGCTCATCAAGCGCGCGTTGTCCCACGGCTTCTCGATGAAATCACCGGCACCGTGGCGCATGGCTTCCACCGCAACCTGGATGCTGCCCCAGGCGGTCATCACCACCACCGGCAAGTCCGCATCGAAAGCCTTCAGTTCGGCCAGAAGCTCCATGCCTTCCGCACCCGAGGTGGTGTCGCGGGTGTAGTTGAGGTCGATCAGTGCCACGTCGAATTGGCGTTCACGTGCAGCCGCCAGCGCCTGCGCCGGACTCTCCACGGCGGTGCAGCCCCAGCCCTCGCTCTTGAGCAGAAGGCGCAGCGCCTCGCGCACGTCGCGCTGGTCATCGGCGATGAGGATGTTGGGTCGATTCATTGCCATGGGTTGACCAGTCCAAGCCCGTAGCGCGAGAAATCACCGACATTGCGTGTGACCACTGCAAGATCATGCTCAAGCGCCGTTGCGGCAAGCAAAGCATCCATCAGCGGTGGGGGCTTGCCACTACGCCTGCCCTCACCCAGCAATTGTCCCCAACGCACGGCGAGGCTCGCATCCACGTTGAAGATGCGATCCTCGAAGTCAGGCAGCACTTCGTCCTGCAACCACGCCTTGAGCGTCTTCGCCTTGCCGGCCTGATCCAGTGAGGCAATGCCTTGCTCGATCTCGGTGATGCTGACGACACTGAGAAACAACTGTTCCGGTGCCTTCGCCAGAATCCAGTCGCGAACCCGCGTCGAAGGACGTGGGCGGGTTGCCTCGAAAATCACACAGGTATCGAGCAGGTAACCGCGCATTACCCAAGATCCACTTTGCGCCCGCTATCGCGCGAGCGCTGGATCTTCAGCTCGACCTTGGGCGCGGTTCTCCACCAACCCTTGCCGGATTGTCGACTACCACGCTTGAGGCGACGCAATTCTTCAATGGCCACAACCGCCACCTCTTCCTTGCCGCGCACGGTGATCACTTGCGGCCCCTTGCTTTTGGCTGCCTTGACCAATTCACTCAGTCGGTTCTTGGCTTCTTGCAATTGCCAGTTCATGTGCCCTTCTCCATCTAGCCAGTCTGGCCAGATGATACGCCGCCTGTGTCGACCCAGCCATCCTGCAGCCGGATCACCCGCTGCGCCTCGTTGGCAAACGCCTCGTTGTGGGTAACCTGGATGATGCTGGTTCCTTCTGCGTGCAACTGGTGCAACAAGTCCATGATCATGCGCGCCTGGCTTGAATGCAGGGCGCCGGTCGGCTCGTCGGCCAGCAACAGGCGTGGCCGCGTGATCACGGCACGCGCCACCGCCACCAGTTGCTGTTGGCCACCGGAGAGCTGCGCCGGGTAGAGATCCTTCTTGCCGACGATCTGGAAGCGATCGAGCAGGTCGGCCACCCGCGCGGCGCGCTCCCTGGCCGGCACATCCCGGTACTGCAGGGGCAGATCGAGATTCTCGCGCACGCTGAGCTCATCGATCAGGTGGTAGTGCTGGAAGATGAATCCGATTTTTTCCCGTTGCAGTTGCTGGCGTTGCTTGGGATTCAGCGTTTCCACCGCGATGCCATCCAGGCGATAGCTGCCCTGCCAGTCGTGATCCATGAGGCCGAGCACATTGAGCAGCGAGCTCTTGCCCGCCCCCGACGGCCCCATCACGCTGACAAACGCGCCCTCGGCGATCTCCATGTTGATGTTGCGCAGCACCCAACTGCGACCCGTCGCCAACGGGTATGATTTTTCCAGATTGCAAAGCTGCAACAGGCTCATGCGTTGTGTTCCCGATTCAGGATGTTGTGCGACATGTGCGGGCATGCTCATTCACGCCGCAGGGCGACCATGGGGTCGGTGGCCGCCGCGCGACTGGCCGGCAACCAGCAGGCAATCCCGGCAATCACGCCCACAAGCCCGAGCACCAGACTCCAGGTCAAGGGATCGTTGAAGGGTATGCCGATCAAGCGTCCGCTCATCGCACGCGCTACCGCCAGGCCCAAGCCAAGGCCAAGCAGCAAGCCAACGACGACCAGGTTGCCGCCCTGGCGCATGATCATCGCGCGGATCCGGCCGCGTGTCGCGCCCATAGCCATGCGCACGCCCATTTCCGCATTGCGCCGGCGAATCGAAAAACTGAGAACGGCGGCCAAGCCGATCGCGGCAAGCAGCAGCGCACCCAGGGCAAACCCACCCAAGGCCTCAATAAGCGCACGACGTGAACCCAGGGTGGAAGCAATGCGCGTGGCCAAGGGTTCATTGGTGCCGACGGTGGTTCCCGGCGCACTTTGCTGGATGGCGCGACGCACGCTTTCGGCAATGGCAGCGGGATCACCCGAAGCATGGCTGACCAGCCAGAACACCGGCAGCGGCGCGGCGTTGAATTGGTAGACGGTCGGCAGATTGTCGGTTTCGTCGAGGCTTTCGTGCTTCACCGTGCGCGCCACGCCAATGATGGGCGCACGACGAAATCCTCCTTGCGCATCGGTTGCAAGCTCAACGTAGGCGCTGAGTGGATCGACGCCTTGAAGGAAACGCCTGCGGAACAACTCATCGACAATGACACCGCTGCTGCCGGGGTGATCGGCGTCGTTGAATTCGCGCCCCGCCAGCAGGCCGATGCCGAGCGTGGACAGGTAACCGGGCCCCACCGAACGCGTGCGCGCCTGCAGGTTGTCGGGCTGATTCGGCATGCGGATCGAACCCACCATCTCCCAGCCGCTGAAGGGCGGCGCGGTGGACACCGCCACGCGATTGATACCCGGCAGGCTTGCCACCGCGGCATGGATGCGCTCGACCACGGGCGCATAACGTGTCGCATCCGTGGCCGGATCAAAAGCTGCACCGGCCGTGGTGACTCCGACCGGATCGACCAGGGTCAGCAGCACACCACGCGAATCAAAGCCGCGATCCGCATCGGACAAGTTGAGCGCGCTGCGCAGCAGCAGGCCTTCGCTGCCCAGCAGGGCCGTGGTCAGCATGACCTGGGCCACCAACATGGCCGGACGCAGGCGGCCCATGCCACCCACGCCACTGCGGCTGGACAACTGCGATGCGCGTGCGGAAACCAGTGCGGCGATCAGGCCGCTGGCCATGGTGATCACGCCCACCAGCAAGGCACTCGACAGGCTGGCCGCACCGAAGGTCACGCCCTGGGGTAGATCCTGCGGCAGCAAATCGCGGGACACCAACACACGCAACAGCGCGGGCGTCAGGGCCAGGCCGAGCACAACGCCAAGCACGACCGGCGGGGCGAGATCGGCGAGCACGGTCTTTGCAATCGAGCGCTCGCTGGCGCCGAGCGCGCGACGCACATCCAGTTCGCGACGACGCACGAGCAAGCGATCCAGTTGCAGGTTGACCAGGTTGGCAAGCACGGCCACCAGCAGGATCAGTGCCGCAATCTGCAACCAGGTGAGCGCATGGAAATAGCCGCTGGCGTAGCGATCCCGCCACGCGCGCGCGCCGGCCACAACGCCGGCATTGCTGCGCAGTCCATCCAGGCTGGCGTCACGCGCGAGGATGGCATCGAGCGCCACCTGCGCCTGTTCCAGCTCGACGCCCGGCGCCATGCGCGCCACCACATCGATCATGCCGACGTTGCCCTGCCGGTTGAGCTCGCGCTCCGCATCGCTCATCACGAAGGGTCGCCAGGCCTCGATGGAGGCATCCGGAAACGCAAACGATGGCGGCATCACGCCAATAACGCGATACACCCGGTCGGTGAAGCGAATGTCCTTGCCGATCACCTGTGGATCGGCATTGAAGCGGCTGCGCCAGATGGCATCGCCAAGCAGGATGACGGCATCATTTCCTGCACGCGCATCATCGGCCTGGAAGCCACGCCCCAGCGCGGGCGCAATGCCCAGCACCTGCTGAAAATTCTCCGTCACTCGCGCCATCTGCCAGGTGCGACCGTCCTCGCCACCGCCGCGCACACGCGCAACACCGAGGGCGCCGCTGAAATGGGCGGTATCGGCAATCACCGCCTGGCGCAGGTTTTCCGTGAGGCCCACGTCGAACCCGTAGTTGACCAGGCGTGCCTGCAGTTCCACCAGGCGCTCGCCATCGACATACGGCAATGCCTTCCAGCGCAGCGCATGGATGGCGGAAAACGCACTGGCATTGAAGGCCACCACAGCAGCAACCAGCACGGTCACGATGAGTGCAAACAAGGGCGTGCGCAGTTGGCGACGCAAGAGGCTGGAAATCGCGTTCATCGGAAGTTCCACTCATTCATCGCGCAACGCGACCATAGGATCGACGCGCAAGGCCCGTCGCGTCGGCAGGAGTCCGGCAACCAGTACGGCCAGCAGCAACACGCCCACCACGCCGATGTAGACCCAGGGATCGGAGCCGGCGCCTTTCAGCGTGAGTCCCGCCAGAGCACGCGAGCACAACCAGGCCAGCGGCAGTCCGACCAGCAGTCCGCCGATCACCTGTCGACCGGCACGCGCGAGGATCATGCCGAGGATTGCCCGGGAATCCGCGCCCATGGCCCGACGCACGCCGATCTCGCGGGTGCGTCTGGCCACGTCGAAGGCGAGCACTGCGTAAATGCCGGCCACGGCCAGCAACAGGGCAAAGCCCGCAAACACGGAGAACATGCTGGCCAGCAGGTCGCTGCTCCAGAGCATGCGTTCGCGCCATTCATTCATGCTGCGCAGCCAGTACACCGGTTGGTCCGCGTCGATGGCGAGCACCGCTTCGCGGATCGATTGGCCGAGCGCGGCGGCCTTGCCATCGGCGCGCACGGCCACGCTGAAGAATGCCGGTGCGGTCTGGCTTGCGGGACGAAACACGTTGCCATCGCCACGGTGCGCAGCCAGTCGCGCACTTTCCTCGAAGTAATTGGCCTGCACGCTGTCGGCAACCACGCCGACCACCTCAAGCGATTCCGCGCTGTCCTCGCGCGGCGACAATCGCAGATGCTTGCCGATGGCGCTTTGTCCTGGCCAGGCCGTCTCGGCCAGGCGCGCGCTGATGACCGCCACCGGCACGCTGTCCGCGCGATCACGTTCATCGAACAGGCGACCTTCGCGCAGGCGGATGCCGAAAACATCGAAGAAGCCCGCGCTGACGCTGGATGCCCATGCCTGCGGCAAGCTGGAGTCGCGATCAACCACATCGCCCTCACGCGCGTAGTCCTGCCGCTCGTAACCCATCAGCGGAAGACTGCTGGCGATGGCGGCCTGACGCACACCGGGCAAGTGCGCAAGGCGCTCGCTCAGGGATGCGGCAAAGCGCTCGCGTGCGGCTGGCTCCGCGTACTGTGCCGCAGGCAATCCGATGCGCGCGGTCATCACCTGGTCCGTGTCGATGCCCAGCGGCTTTGCCTGTGCGGAAACCGCGCTGCGGATCGCAATGCCCGCGCCGACCAGCAGGATCAGCGAGAGGGCCACTTCGGCACCGACCAGAAGGCGCGCCAGACGCCCGCGCTCTCCGATGCCGCCGCCTTGGCGCAACACCGCCTGCACATCCACGCGACCGGCGCGCAGTGCGGGCACCAGTCCGGCCACCAGCGCCGTCACCAAGGCGATGCCGGCGGTGAACAACCAGTCACGCGCGTCACCGGAAAAATCCACCCAGTACGGTGTCTGTGCCGGGGTATCGGCCATGACGCCTTCCATCACGTGTGCAGCGCCCAGCGTTGCCAGCCAGCCCAGCAGCGTGGCTGCCAGTGCCAGCAGCAATGTTTCGCACAACACCTGCTGGATCAGGCGCGAACGCCCCGCTCCCAGTGCGGAACGCACGGCCAGCTCACGCGCACGCGCCGCAAAGCGCGCCATCACCAGACTCGCCACGTTGGCACAGGCAATCAGCAGCACCAGCAACACCGCAACAAACATCGCCACATTGGCCTGGCGAATCTGCGGCAAGACGAAATAATCGCCGAGTGCCACCACGCTGGCCGCATCGCCGCGCAGCTTTTCCTTGCGCTGTTCGGCCAGGTTGCTGACCAGGGTAGCGAACCCGGCGCGAGCCTGCGGCAGGGACTGGCCGTCACGCAAACGCCCGAAGCCATTGACCAGCGGCGCCGACTCATCCGCTGCGGCAATCCGGTCAAGGCCGAGCGGCGTCCACACCGATTCCTCGATCGGGAAGGCAAAACGCTCCGGCATGATGCCGACGACACGGGTGGGCGTGCCGTTGATGCGAATGTCGCGGCCAAGCACGCCGGGATCGGCATTGAAGCGCAGCTTCCACAGCTGATCACCAATCAAGGCAACCGGCATGGCCCCGGCCCTGGCATCGTCGGCCAGGAAATCGCGGCCAAGCTGCGGCTGCACGCCGAGCGTGGCAAAGGCATCGGTGCTCACGCGCGCACCGGAGACGCGCTCAGGCGGGCCTTCGAGTCCGCCCAGGTTCATGGTTGCCGTCGCATACGCGGCAAGCGATTGCAGGCTGGATTGCCGATCACGGAACTCAAGCCAATCCAGCATTGGCAGGGAGAGCCTGCGCTGTCCGCTTTCGCTGTCGGTGTACTGGACATGCAGCAACTGCTCGGGATGCGCGAACGGCAGCGGTTTCAGCGAATAGGCATTGATCGCGCCGAACATGAAGATGCTGAGGCCAATGCCCATGCCGAGCATGAGCACCGTCACCAGGGTGAAAACGGGAGTGCGCAGCAGTGCGCGTGCAGCCATGTGCAGATTGACGAGCATTTCGCTGTTCCTCATTCGTGACGCAAGGCAATGACCGGATCGATGCGCAGGGCGCGGCGGGCCGGCACCAGGATCGCCAGCAGGGCGACCAGGGCAAGCACACCCAACACCAGCGCATAGACCAGCGGTTCCGTCGGGTCGAAACCATTGAAGGATCCAACCAGCAAGCGTGCAAATGGCCAGCCCAGGGCAAGCCCGAGCAGGAGGCCGATGCCCACCTGAACGCTGCCGCGTCCAACCAGGCTGGCGAGCACCTGCCCCGCCGGTGCTCCCAGCGCCCTGCGCACGCCGATCTCGCGGGTTCTCTCGCGCACGGTGAAGGCCAGCACCCCATACAGGCCGGCGGCAGCCAGGAACAAAGCAATGAGTCCAAACACGGTGAACATGCGCGATACCACGCGCAGGCCGAACACCGCTTCGGCAATCACCCGCTCGTATCCGCGAACCCAATAAGCCGGCGCATCCGGCTCCAGCTCGCGCACGATCTCGATGAGTCGCGGCGCAAATGCCTCGGGATCGCCAGCCGTGCGCACCGCCAGGCTGGCAAAGCGTGCGGGCTGCTGGCGCATCGGTACCAGCAAGGCTGGCCGCACCGGATCATCCAGGTCATCCAGCTGGGTGCGTGCGATCACGCCAACCACGGTCACCGTGGAATGATCGGACTCATCCGGATCCAGGGTGAAGCGTCGACCCAACACCGGCCCGGCATCGCCGAAACGCTCGGCAAAAGTGCGATCCACGATGGCCACCGGCGTCGAGTCGGCGCGGTCGCGCGAATCGAACAGCCGGCCCTGCTCGAGCGTGAGGCCAAAGGTCGCGGCAAAGTGGTCGTCGATCGCGCCTGAGTAGACGAAGGTACGCGGCGCATCTGTGGCGGCGCCGTCGGCGATGACACGCGTACCGCTGGCAATGAGTCCGGGCAGGGTGGTTCCGGCAGCGGCATCGACGACACCCGGCTCGTTGCGCAGCCGTTCGGTGATGCGCTCGAAGCGCACCACCTGCTGCGCACCTTCCCCTTCTCCCAGCTCGGGCAATCCAACCCGTGCACTCAACAGGTGCCCGGGCTGGATGCCGAAATCATTGTGCGCAAATCCATTGATCCCGCGCACCATCACGCCGGCGGAAACCAGCAGCACGCAGGAAAGGGCGATCTCGCCAATCACCAGGCCACGGCTGATGCGTGCGAACGCACCACCGGCAACGGCGCGGCTGTCGTCGCGCAGGGCCTGGTTGACGCCGCTGCCCGCGCGCAAGGCCGGCAACAGGCCGGTGATGAGGCCGGTGCCGAGCGCGGCCAGCACGGTAAGCAGAATCAGGTTTGCATCCACGGAGAAATGCATCCAGGTCGGCGGTCCGTCCTGCTCCGAGGTACGGAATACCAGATCGACCCAGTGCGCGCCCAGCCAACCCAGCGGCAATGCAATGGCTGCAGCCAGCAGGGACAGCAGCATGCTCTGGCAAAGCAGTTGCAACACCAGTCGCGCGCGGCTGGCGCCCAGCGCCGAGCGCACCGCCAGTTCCTGCCGGCGCGCCAGGGCGCGCGTCAGCATCAGGTTGGCGGCATTCGCACAGGCCACCAGCAAGACCAGCAAGACCGCGATCAACATGACATTGAGAATGCCGCGCGTTCCCGCGTCGATGAAAAGCCAGGACAAAGGCTCGGCGCCGGTCGTGAGTTGTTCGAATGCGACCGGATCCGCTTTCGCGGCCTCCATGCGCCATGCGGACAAGGCGGCATTCACGGCTGCCGGCGTCGCCCCATCGCGCAGGCGGGCAACCACCGCCCATTCACTGCCGTCACCCCGCGTGGCGCTCGCATCCAGGCTCCCCGCCAACCACACCTTTTCCTTGTACGGATAGCTGAACTGCGCCGGCATCACGCCGATGACGATCGCATCGCGCGCGTTGACACGCAGCGTGCGCCCGATGATCGATGCATCGGCATTGAAGCGATTGCGCCACAGTGAATCGGAAAGCAGCACGGTTGGCGCTGCCCCCGGCTGGCCATCCGCCGCAACAAATCCGCGACCCAGTTGCGGCACCACCTTGAGTACGTCGAGCAGGTTGCTGGTCAACTGTGCACCGGCATAGCGTTCGGTGCCTGCGGCATCGCCGAGATTCACCGTCATTTGCTGGAATCCACTCACCTCGGCAAGCGTGGCCAGTTGACGCTGCCAGTCCAGCAGATCGCGGTCGCCCACGTCCCCGAGTTCATCCGACCGGTCGGAGCTTGCGATGCCGAGGTGCAGCAGGCGTTCGGGCTGCGCGAACGGCAAGGGTCGGATCACCAAGGCGCTGAGGACCACCAGCATGAACATCACGCAGGCGAGGCCGGCGGCGAGCACGCCGACGACCAGCGCGGAGAAGGCGGGTTGCGCCGCGATCGTGCGCGCCGCACCGCGCAACTCGAATGCAAACGCTTTCATGTGTTTTCCTCCCACGTTGATTGGCCGCTGGCAGGGATCACGACAAAGCCTCGCGTGGCGCCACCGTGCAGGCACGCCGCGCCGGCAGCAGGCAAGCCAGCAAGGTGGTGGCCAGCAGCAGCACAACGACGCCGATTGAAACCAGCAGATCGCCGGCCGGCACGCCATACAGCATTCCACTCAACGCGCGCGCCGATGCCCAGGCCAAGGCAAGGCCGCTGGCCACGCCGATGGCAGCGATCGCCATGCCACCATGCAGCACCAAACCCAGGATGCGAGCGGGTGTCGCCCCCAACACCTGGCGCAGCGCAAATTCGTGTCCGCGCTGGGTCACCGCGAATGCCATCAAGCCGTACAGACCACCCACGGCCAACAGCAGGGCCACACCGGCAAAGATGCCCAGCAGGACCAGGCTCAACCGACGCTCGGCCAAGGCCGCCGTGCGCACTTCCGCGAGCGGAGCAAGCCGATGCGGAATGTCGCCAGCCAGGCTCTGCAGCTGGCCACGCATCTCGCGCTCCAGGGCGGCCAAAGGCAAGGCCGAACGCACCACGATGTTGAATTCGGACGCGGCCATCGGACGCTGCCCAAGGTTCAGGTAGATCGTGCCGGACGGCGCGCGATCCAGGCGGTGTTCATGCACATCGTTGACGACGCCGATGACGGTGAGGATGCGCGCATCGCCATCCATGTTGCCGAACTGGATGCGCTTGCCGATCGGATCGGCATTGCCCCAGGCGGTGCGTGCAGCCGCCGCGCTGATCACCGCCACGTTCTCGCCATCGGCACGGTCGCGCGCGTCGAAGCCTCGGCCGCTGAGCATGCGCATGCCGGCCGCCCTGAAGTAGTCGGCCGTGGCGATGCGGAATTCGGCATAGCCCAGTCCGTCCACCGCATCGAGGCTGGCGAGGTCGGTAACGCTGCCGTCCCAGAAAGTCCCGCCGGCGCCACTGCCGGTCAACGGCAGGGCATTCACGCCGCCCGCGGCATCGACTCCGGGCAGGCTCGCGAATGCGTCAATCAGCGCCTGGTAACGGCGCGCGGTTTCCGCCGCCACGGCCGCGTCCTGTGACCACGGGCGGATCAGCTCCACTCGCATCGCGCTGCTGCCGTCAAAGCCGGGATCAACCGACATCAGGCTGACGAAGTTGCGTGTGAGCAGGCCGGCGCCGAACAACAACAGGGTCGTCAGTGCGGTTTGTCCGACCAGCAGCGTCGCACGCATGCGCAATTGCGCCTTGCCTGCGGACAAGCCGCGTCCGCTCTCTCGCAGGCTTGCATTGGGTGTGCCGCGCTGACTGCCCAGGAGTACGGCCAGCGCAACCACGCCAGCCATTGCCAGAGCCAGCAGGATGCCCATGCCTATCGCTGCGGGATCCAGCGCGATGTCGTCCAGGCGTGGCAAGCCGGCGCCGCCGCTGCGCAGCAGCAGGCGGATGGCGAGCGATGCGCCCGTCAAGCCGAGAACGCAGGCCGACCCGGCAATCAGCAGGCTTTCCGCGAAGACCTGGCGAGCCAGGCGCGCCCGGCTCGCGCCGAGCGCCGAACGCACCGCCAACTCGCGTCCACGCGCCACGTTCACGGCCAGCAGCAGGTTGGTTGCATTGGTCATCGCGATCAGCAGCAGGAAAGCGGTTCCTGCGGCCAGCAACAGCAGCGCATTGCGCACCGGGGCGGCAATGGCGTCACGCAGCGGCATCAGGTCGAATCCCGCAGCGTCGACATCGTCACCGTGCTGCTCGTGCAGGCGCTTGGCCAGTGCGGCCGCGGCCAGGCGTGCTTGGGCCAGGCCCTCGCCCGCGTGCAGACGGCCAATGCCATCGAAGTTGTGCGCGCTGCGTGAATTGCCGGGGTGATCCAGCACCGACAGCACCGGCGTCCACAACGCGGCCTGCGCGGGGAATGCAAATCCACGCGGCATCACGCCGATCACCGAATGCGTTTCACCGTTGATCTCGAACACCTGACCCAGGACGTCGGCACGGCCACCGAAGCGGGATTGCCACAGATCGAATCCAATCACGGCCAGGCGCGCGCGCTCGTCGCCGGAAAAGCTGCGCCCGAGCACGGGGGCAACGCCCAACACCTGGAAGAAGTTGTCGCCAACCAGAGCGTATCGGTGGCGCTGCGTATTCCCCGCGTAGGTAACCGGCGCACCCATGTCCGTGTAGTAGGCGGTTGCATCGAACGCATCCACCGTCGCTGACAGATCGGCATAGTTCGGATAGGCGAGGGCCATGTCGTGACCGTCTTCGGCGCGCTCGCGGATCTGCACCAGACGCTCCGCATGCGGATACGGCAGATCGCGCAGCAGCACCGCATCGATCACCGCGTAGATGGCGGTCGCCGCGGCCAGACCGATGGCCAGCGTGAACGTCGCCAGCACTGCGGTGCCGGCTTGGGCGCGCAGGCTGCGTGCGGCATGCTTGAGGTCAGTCAGCCAGCCCATCATTCGACACCTCCGCAATCGCCTCGCCAGTCAGTCATCGTGCCGAGCCCCGCCATGGAAAGCGCCGCAGGTTCGCCGTCGTTCCCGTTCATGGGATGCTGCGCTCGCGTGGGCGAATCAGCCGCTGGTCTTCCTCGTGGCGCAGGCGGTGCATGGTTTCCTCATCGACCACGCGACCATCGAACATGAAGATCTTGCGCTGGGCAAAATCGGCATAGCGCGGATCGTGGGTGACCATGCAGATGGTTGCGCCGCCCTGATGCAGCTCGTCGAGCAGGGCCATGACCGCTTCGCCGTTCTTCGAATCAAGGTTTCCGGTCGGCTCGTCGGCCAGCAGGATGGACGGCGCACCGACCAGCGCACGCGCAACCGCGACGCGCTGCTGCTGACCGCCGGAGAGCTGCGCCGGATAGTGCTTGACCCGATGTGCCATGCCGACCCGTTCCAACGCCTCGATGCTGCGTTTGCGTCGCTCGGCCTTGGATACGCCATCGCGATAGGTCAAAGGCAGCTCGACGTTCTCGAAGACGCTGAGATCACCGATCAGGTTGAAGGCCTGGAACACGAATCCGATTTCCTGGTTGCGGATGCGCGCCCTTTCGCCGGCATCGATGCTCGCCACCTCGCGACCATTCAGGCGGTAACTGCCTTCGCTGGGCGTATCCAGCAATCCGAGGATGGCGAGCAGGGTCGATTTTCCACAGCCGGATGGTCCGGAGATCGACACATATTCGCCGCGCGCGATACCGAAATGCACGCCGGCCAGGGCATGGGTTTCCACTTCATCGGTGAGAAACACCTTCTTGATGTTGTCCAGATGGATCAGGGATTCGCTGTTCATGCTGTTCTCGCGATGGCAGTGGGTTCAATGGCGTGCTTGTTGTTCGATTCGTTCATTCGAGGCGAATGTCATTCGAGACGGATGCGGTCATGCTGGTCGTATGCGCTGGTATCGGAAAGAATGATGCGGTCACCGACGTTGAGCCCGGAGCGGATCTCGATCTGGTTGACCGAACTGCGGCCAAACTGCACGGGCACGCGCGTCGCCACGTCGTTGGCATCCAGCTTGAACAGGCGCACTTCGGAATCGGCCTGGCCAAAGGCCGGTCGACCCACGTACAGCGCATCGACCAGGCGTTCCAACTCGATGGTGCCGTCCACGGAAAGGTCGGGGCGCGCACCTGCGGGCAAATCACCCACCAGTTCCACATCGACCTGCACCGTGCCGTTCTGCACGGCCGGATCGATGCGCAGCACCTTGCCTTCGACGATGCCATTGCGGGTGTCGATGTGCGCGGCCTGCCCGATGACGATGTCCTTGGCCTGGGTTTCGGCAATGCGAAGTTCCGCCATCAGGTCACCGGGGCGGGCCACGCGCGCGAGGTTGCTGCCGGCGGCGACCTGCTGGCCTTCTTCAACCGCCACACGCTGCAGGATGCCGGCGATACCCGCGCGCACCTGCAAGCTATCCACCTGGCGCTGGCGCAGATCACGCGTGTTGGCGAGCTGATCAAGACGCGCCTGCTCGGCGGCAAGCTGGGCGGCGATGTTGCGCCGGAACTCGTCAACGCGCTGCTGTTCGATGTCGACCCGATACTTGAGCTGCTCAAGCACGACCAGGCTCTTGCGATACTGCACGGCGGGAATGATGCCCTTCTCCGCCACCACCTTTTCCGATTCCGCCTGCATGCGCGCGGTTTCGTAATCGGTTTTCGCCTGCGCCTGCGCGGCCTGCTGATCGAGCAGGCGCGAGGTGAGTTCGGTGCGCTTGGCGGCAAGGTCGGACTGCGCGGCAGTCAGTTCCGCATTGGCCGCCAGCAACTGGTCGTCCACTTCCGGATTGCCAAGCTCGAGAATGATGGTATCGGCCTCGACCACCGCACCTGGCTTGATCAGCACGCGCTCGACGCGCGCCGAAGTCTCAGCCGCGATCCAGCGGATCTCCTTGGGCACCAGGGTGCCGGGACCACGCACTTCGCGCAGCAGCTCACCGCGCTTGACGGTGTCGACCAATACGCTGCTGCGTTCCACGCCGGGCAATGCCGGATCGAGCATGAGCAAAGCGGCCACGGCCGCGATGGAAAGGCTGCCGATCGCCAAGGCGGTGATGATCTGGCGACGACGCTTGCGTTGTTTGAGTTCGGGTCGGGCAATGTCCATGCCCTGCATATAGCAGGGCCCGTGCCAACCCGGGCTAATCTCTCAGCGCATTGTTTTCACAGGTTATTTTCGTACGCGCCCGGATTCTGTCCGGTGCGGAGCGTCCGCTTTCGAACACCTGCCCGCACGGTGCGAACACCAGTGTTCGTAGAACCGGGCTTGCTCGGCTGGATGCGTGGCGTGGCGATGAGCGGAGCAAGCAAGGAGCGAAGCAAGCTCCGCTCTACGGAAACGATGGATCGTAGGCATGGACGCCATTGCCTGCCCCTGTAGAGCCGAGCTTGCTCGGCTGGATGTGCGGCAATGCGATCAGCGGAGCAAGCCCCGCTCTACGGAAACGATGGATCGTAGGCATGGACGCCATTGCCTGCCCCTGTAGAGCCGAGCTTGCTCGGCTGGATGTGCGGCAATGCGATCAGCGGAGCAAGCCCCGCTCTACGGAAACGATGGATCGTAGGCATGGACGCCATTGCCTGCCCCTGTAGAGCCGAGCTTGCTCGGCTGGATGTGCGGCAATGCGATCAGCGGAGCAAGCCCCGCTCTACGGGATGGAGGTTTGGTGATTTGGAATGGCTAACCGTGCCCTCGGGTTTCGGCCAGACTGGCAATCGCTGCGGGTATCGACGCGGCATCGGCAACCTCGATCACCCGCGCGTGACCCGGCGCAAATTCCGCATCGTTTTCCAATTGCCAGGTGGAGTGGTAGGGCATGTACACGCCGCAGCCACCGAGTGTCACCACCGGCGCGATGTCCGAGCGCACCGAGTTGCCGACCATGACAAAGTCCGCCGGCGCCACTTCGCATTCGGCGAGCACGCGTGCGTAGGCGGCAGGATCCTTTTCGGAAACAATCTCGATGCGATGGAACAGGTCGCCGAGTTGCGAACGGGCCACCTTGCCCTGCTGGTGCAAGAGGTCACCCTTGGTGATCAACACGATCCGGCACATGCCGGCTACGGTTTCCACGGCATCGCGAATGCCGGGCAGCAATTCGACCGGATGGGCCAGCACGTCCTTGCCGATGCCAACCAGGCGGTGCAGGTCCGCCGCGCTGATGCGGCCATCGCTGATGGCGAAGGCCGCCTCGATCATCGACAGGGTCATGCCCTTCGCGCCGTAACCGAACAAGGCAACATTGCTGCGCTCGATCGACAGCAGTCGATCATGCACGCGCGCGTCGGCGAGATCGACGTAGCGCCCGACAATGCGCTCGAACTCGGCTTGCGCGGCGTCGTAGAAATCCTGGCTGCGCCAGAGCGTGTCGTCGCCGTCGAAACCGACCAGTTCAAACATCGTCATTCTGCGGCGTCGGCGCTGCATCGACCGCGCCGTGTCCTCGACGCGCGCGGATCCGGCCGGGCTCCAGCATGCTGATCGAAACCACGCGGTTGCGACCTTGCTGCTTGGCGGCATACAGGGCAACGTCGACCGCCGCATAGAAGCCGTCGTCATCGCGATCACGGGCCGCATGGAAGCTGCCGACCCCCATGCTCACGGTGACCGGCACATTGATGCCGGCACAGGCAATCGGCTGCGCCTCCAAGGCCTCGCGGAAGGCTTCGGCCCGGATCGTGGCCGACACTTCATCCACATCGCGCAGGATCAGCGCAAATTCCTCGCCGCCAATGCGCGCCACCATCACGTCATCAGCGGAAAACATCCTGGCCAGCTTGCGCGCCAGGCGCCGCAAAACCTCATCGCCAATGACATGGCCATGGCGATCATTGATGGACTTGAAATGATCGATGTCCAGCAATACGAGCGCCACGCCGGCACCCTGCAACCACTGTGCTTCGCGCACCAGGCCGTTCAGGGTCTCCGCGAACGTGCGTCGGTTGCTCAGCCCGGTGAGGGCATCGGTCTGACTCAACTTTTCGTACTGGTCGCGCTGGCCGCGCAGGGCATCGTCCAGATCGAGGCGACGGCGGAAGTCGGCGCGCGAGCGAAAGGCGGCGTTGACCAGATAGATCGAGAAGACGCTCATCGCCGCGGCCATCAGCGGCTCGGCGGAGTCCATCCACAGGATGGCCAGCACCGGAACCAGCAGCATCACGATACCGGCCAAGGCCAGCCGCATTACCGGTGTGTACAGGTGGGCAAACACCGAGGCAAACGCGATGGTGGCCATCAGAGTGGTGTTGCGTGTCTGCACGCCGGCCATGTCGTCGAGCAGGATCCAGGCCTGCACCGCGGACCAGATCAGCGTGGTGGCCAGGCAGATCAGGACATAGCGCGAAATCCAGCGCGACTGCGCGGCTGCATCCGTCTTGGGTGGTCGGCTGCGCATGCGGATCCACGCCAGCAGCACCAGGACCAAGGTGATCGCGGTGGAGTTCCAAGGCGCATTGTTGAAGTAACCGGCGGCATAGCCGAGCGGCAACCATGCCAACAGGTAGAGGAATCCACCACGCGCCGAGCGCGTATGGATCTCGAGTGCACGCGTGCGCACCCGATGGTCGTATCGGCCTTGCGCGTCTGCAGCATCCTGGTTGGCAGCAACCATGAGCATCTCCCCCGAGAGCGCAGGTCATCCGGACAATGATCCCACAGACCATCGCGGTCGGCACTCGACCGGAGGACCCGAACCTGTGATGGCCTCGACGAAAACCCGGGAAAGTCCTTGCCCGCTCACACGCGAAGACGAAGATCGCCTTCCGATTTGGCGGCATCGACCTTCCGCGATCAGTTCTCCGCAACTTCGATCAAATGGTGCCGATTCTCCGGTGCGGCCTACATCAGCCGCATTTGCTGTACCCGCAGTTCAGGCAGGTGGCACAGCCGTCCATGATGATGGTGGCGTTGGTATTGCACTTCTGGCAGAGCGTGGCGCCTGCCGGGAAGGCAGCTTCGGCATCGTCTTCGCGCAGTTCGGACTCAACCGGAGAAGAATGTGAATCCTTCTTCTTCGACGCGGCGTTCACACCTGCGCCGTGGCGGGCGCTTTCAGATTTTTTTTTTGCGCGCCCTTCATAGGCCGCACGCTTTTCCGCCAGCAAGGCGCGCTGCGACGGATCCATTTCCGGATCGTGCAGCAAGCCGATCATCTTCATGTGGCGTTCGACCACCAGTCCGAGCTCGGCGACGATGCTCGGCATATAGGTGCCGCCCGCCTTGAAGTAACCGCCGCGCGGATCGAACACCGCCTTGAGTTCTTCCACGAGGAAGGTCACGTCACCGCCTTTGCGGAACACGGCGGACATGATGCGGGTGAGCGCAACGATCCACTGGAAGTGTTCCATGTTCTTCGAATTGATGAAGATCTCGAAGGGCCGGCGCTGCTCGTGCTCGGTGCCCTGGTTGAGCACGATGTCGTTGATGGTCACGTACAGCGCGTGCTCGAACAGCGGCGACTTGATCTTGTAGGTGGCACCGATGAGCTCGTCCGGGCGCTCCACCTTTTCATGCATCTGGATGACTTCGGCCGTGGCCAGCTCGGGCTCTGCAGCGACAGGCGCTGACACCGCCGGCTTTGCCTCGTCCGGCTTGACCACGTTGTAGCCCTTGATCTTCTTGCTGATCTTGATCGCCATCCGGCGCACTCCTTGGTATTCGATTGCGGAACGCGTTCAGCGACCGTCGGTTGCGGCGACGCCATGCGCGTCGCTCCTGCACATCCGCCTCAACAGGCTGTACCGGCCAGGGCTTGGGGCCGTGACCGGTACCGGGAGATACCGTTCCCGCCGGTCACGGCGGGAACGGCATGCCCTTACTTGCGACCCTTCTTTGCGGCCTTCTTCGCCGGCTTGCGTGCTGGCGCCTTCTTGGCGGCCTTCTTCACGGCCTTGCGGGCGGGTGCCGCTTTTTTCACTGCTTTCTTGGCAGCTTTCTTGGCCGGTTTGCGTGCCGACGCTTTCTTGGCCATCTTCTTCGCGGCTTTCTTCGGCGCGGCCTTCTTGGCTACCTTCTTCACCGCTTTCTTGACTGCGGCTTTCTTCGGCGCGGCCTTCTTGGCCACCTTCTTCGCGGCAGGCTTGGCCTTGGCCTTTGCCTTGCTGGCCTTCTTGGCAACGGCCTTCTTGGCGGCCTTCACCTTCTTGCCCACGCTGGCAGCAACCTTGCCAATCTTGTCGGCGGCAGCGGCTTCCGCCTTCTTTGCCGAAGCGACGACGTTCTTGATCTTGCGTGCGGCCTGCTTGCGCGCCTTCTTCACCTTGGCTGCCGCACTCTTGCCTGCGCTGGCCACCGACGATTTCGCATCGGCGACGACGGCGCTGGCGGTAGAGGCCACGGCACCGGCGGCATCAGAGATCGCGTTGCCAATTTCTTTCAGACTGTCTTTGACTTCTTCTACCGAACTCTCGGAATTCATGTTCCCCTCTCCGACCTATGTTGGTGACCAGGATTGAAATCGCATTGCACAACACAACGACGCGCGGCATGCGCGCCGGCCCGCACTCGATTCAGAATTTGCCGTAGTAGCCTTCTTTCAAGGCATCGAACAGATTGGCTGCGGTGTGGACCTCGCCATCGTACTCGATCTCTTCGTTGCCTTTTACCTCCACCACCGATCCGTCTTCGAGCTCGAAACGATACTTCGTGTTTTCCAGATCATGCTCCTTTACCAGCACTCCTTGGAAGGCCGCTGGATTGAAGCGGAAGGTGGTGCATCCTTTCAAGCCCTGGGCGTGGGCATATCGGTAGATGTCCTTGAATTCCTCGTACGGGTAGGCGGTCGGCACATTGGCGGTCTTGGAGATCGAGGAATCGATCCATTTCTGCGAGGCAGCCTGGATATCAACGTGCTCGGTCGGGGTGATGTCGTCCGCGGCGACGAAGTAGTCGGGCAGCTTTTCCTCGGCCTTGTCCGAAAACGGCATGGCCTTGCCGTTGATCAGCTCGCGGTAGGCCAGCAGTTCGAAGCTGAACACCTCGACCTTTTCCTTGGATTTCTTGCCCTCGCGGATCACGTTGCGGCTGTAGTGGTGGGCAAAGCTGGGTTCGATGCCGTTGCTGGCATTGTTGGCCAGGGAGAGGGAGATGGTTCCGGTCGGGGCAATGGAGGTGTGATGGGTGAAGCGCGCGCCCACCTCGGCCAACTCGGCCACCAGCTCGGGGGCGACTTCGGCCACCCGCTGCATGTAGCGGCTGTATTTGGAGTGCAGGATGCGGCCGGGCACGGAATCACCTGCCTTGTAGCCATCCCGAATCATTTCCGGGCGCTTGCGCAGCATCTCGCCGGTAACCGTGAACTCGCGCGAGAGCACTGGCGCGGGCCCTTTTTCCTTGGCCAGGCCCAGCGCGACTTCCCAGCCGGCCACGGCCATTTCACGCGAGACATCCTCGGTGAAACGACAGGCCTCGGCGGTGCCATAGCGCATCTTGAGCATGGTCAGGGTGCTGCCAAGGCCAAGGAAACCCATGCCGTGGCGACGCTTGCTCTCGATTTCCTCGCGCTGCTGCTCAAGCGGCAACCCGTTGATTTCGACCACGTTGTCGAGCATGCGCGTGAACACGCGCACGACCTCGCGGTATTCGTCCATGTCGAAGCGCGCCTTGGGCCCGAACGGATCACGCACGAAGGTGGTCAGGTTGACCGAGCCCAGCAGGCAGGAGCCATACGGCGGTAGCGGCTGTTCGCCGCAGGGGTTGGTCGCGCGGATGTTCTCGCACCACCAGTTGTTGTTCATCTCGTTGACGCGGTCGATGAGGATGAATCCCGGCTCGGCAAAATCATAGGTGGACACCATGATCATGTCCCACAGGTGCCGTGCACGGATGTGGCTGTAGACCTTGCATGCCACCAGGCCATCGTCGCGCACCACGTAGTGCTTGCTCGTCGGCCAATCGCGCCAGACCACCTTGTCGGCGTCGGTGAGGTCGATTTCGTGCTGTTCCTTGATGTGGATCGGGAACACCAGAGGCCAATCGCCGTCTTCATCGACGGCCTGCATGAAGCCATCGGTGATCAGCAGGCTCAAGTTGAACTGGCGCAGGCGACCGTCCTCGCGCTTGGCGCGGATGAACTCGCGCACGTCCGGGTGCGAGACATCGAAGGTGCCCATCTGCGCACCGCGGCGGCCGCCGGCGGAGGACACGGTGAAACACATCTTGTCGTAGATATCCATGAACGACAGCGGGCCGGAGGTGTAGGCACCGGCTCCGGAAACATACGCACCGCGCGGACGCAAGGTGGAAAACTCGTAACCGATGCCGCAACCGGCCTTCAGGGTCAGGCCCGCCTCGTGCACCTTGTCGAGGATGTTGTACATCGAATCCTCGATCGTGCCGGAAACCGTGCAGTTGATCGTCGAGGTTTTCGGCTTGTGTTCGTTGGCACCGGCGTTGGAGGTGATGCGGCCGGCCGGAATGGCGCCACGGCGCAAGGCCCACAGGAAGCGCTCGTACCAGTACTCCTGCTTCTCGGTGGTGGTTTCGACCTCAGCGAGGGCGCGCGCAACGCGCTGGTAGGTATGGTCGATGCTGGCATCAACCGCTTCGCCGCTCTTGGATTTGAGCCGGTATTTCTTGTCCCAGATATCGTGGGACGCTGGTTGAAGTGGAATCTCGACTGCCCCGCGCGCCAACCCCTCAAGTCGCACCGTGCTCATTGCAAAATCGTCCTCCCGGATCTTCTTGTGTGTCCGGGATTGCTTCCCGGTATCGTTGCTGCTTTTCACCACGGCACCGCTTCACCTTATGGACGGTCAAGGGCTGCCAAAGCGGTCGGAATGCCTTCGACATTCCCCGAATCTCGCCACAATGGCTAGGCCCGCACCCGTTGGGCACACACAACATCTTGTGCTTGCGCCAAAGGTCTACGGTACGCCGCGACCGGCTCCTTGTCCATAGGCCCGAGTCCGTTTGAAGCTGGGCTTGGCTTTCCGCCCGGCCACCCTTGGCAAACCCGGATTCGAGGGCCGGAAATGCAACTGAATCGAAGCTGCGTGGTCCGTGTAGGACAGCATCGACCAAGCCGTGAGCGTTTGCGTGGCCCGCGTGGCTTCCGCCCCTTTGCCACCCCTCACCATCCCTACCCGTCAGGAATCCCGGTAATGACTCGAACCTCCAAAACCCGCGTCGCATCGCTCATTGCATTGTTCGGTCTGGCTGCACTGCTTGGATTGGTTGCATTCCCGGTATCGCACGAGGCGCACGCCGGCCTGCCTCCGTCGGTTGACGGCCAGGCACTGCCTTCGCTGGCACCGATGATCGAGCGGGTGACACCGGCGGTGGTCAATATCAACACCCGCACGCGGGTGGCGGTGCGTGACCCCTTTTTTGATGACCCGTTCTTCCGGCGCTTTTTCAACATGCCCAACCAGCCGCGCGAGCGCGTGCAGCAATCGCTGGGCTCCGGGGTGATCGTGGACGCTGCCAAGGGATATGTGCTGACCAACAACCATGTCATCCAGGGCGCCGACGACATCGAAGTAACCCTGCATGACAAGCGCACGCTCAAGGCGCAGGTGATCGGTTCGGACCCGGCCACCGACCTGACCGTGCTGAAGATTCCCGTCGGCGGCCTTGAACAAATCTCCCTGGCCAAATCCAGCGATGTGCGCGTGGGCGATTTCGTGGTCGCCATCGGAGATCCCTTCGGCCTCGGCCAGACCGTCACCTCGGGCATCGTGTCCGCGCTGGATCGCACCGGCCTGCGCGGCGGCTACCAGAGCTTCATCCAGACCGACGCCTCCATCAATCCCGGCAACTCCGGCGGCGCCCTGGTCAATCTGCGCGGAGAACTGGTTGGTATCAACTCGATGATCTTTTCTCCATCCGGTGCCAGCGTTGGCATCGGCTTTGCCATTCCCAGCGACCTGGCCGCCAATGTCATGCGCCAGCTGATCCAGTTTGGCGAGGTGCGTCGCGGCGTGCTGGGCGTGGAAACCCAGGACCTGACCGCAGAGCTTGCGGGCATGCTCGGCATCACCAAGGGCAGCGGCGCCGTAGTCACCCGCGTGCGCGGCGACAGCGCGGCCGCCTCCGCCGGCCTGCAACCGGGCGATGTGATTGTCGCGATCAACGAAAAAACGGTGTCCTCCGGACAAGACCTGCACAACATCGAAGGCCTGTCACCGCTGGGCGCGGCCCTGAACGTGCGCATCCTGCGCGATGGCAAGCCGCAAACCGTGAGCATGACCCTCAAGGCCAGCGCTTCCACCCGCCTGCGCGGAGGCGATCTGGATGCGCGACTTGCCGGTATCCAGTTGCAGGACCTGACCGATGCACAACGCCAGAATGGACTGGCAGGCAGTGCCGTGACGGCCGTCGAGGGCTCCAGTCGTGCCTATGCCCAGGGACTGCGGGCCGGCGACGTGATCGTCGCCATCAACCAGCGCGAGTTCGAGAGCACGGCGACCCTGGCGGATCTTCTGCAACGCAAGCCGCGCCAGATGCTGCTCACCATCCTGCGTGGGCAGAGCCTGTACTACCTGCTGCTGGAGTGAACGGGGTTCGGAGATTAGAGATCGGAGATCAGGGGCGGAGATCGGAGATCAGGGATGCCGTCTTCTGCTTTTCTCCGGCCCCTGCTCCCCGATCTCGGATCCCGAAAAAAAGGAGTCGGCCGTTAAGCCGGGTTCTGTCGTGGGCAGCCATTCCTCTGGATCCTGCGTCGCCGCAGGATTCAAGCAACCAACCCGGGAGCGACGCGGGCCACGCCATAGCTCCCCTATTTGGTCTTGCTCCAGGTGGGGTTTGCCGTGCCATGCGGCGTTGACCCCGCACGCGGTGCGCTCTTACCGCACCGTTTCACCCTTGCCACGCACATCTTGCGATGCCGTTCGGCGGTTTGCTTTCTGTTGCACTTTCCGTCGGCTCACGCCGCCCAGGCGTTACCTGGCACCTTGCCCTGTGGAGCCCGGACTTTCCTCGCCGTGTCGAAACACGTCGCGACTGCCTGGCCGACTCCAGCGCGAAGTCTAGCGGGTTTGGCCCGGCTGCGGTTGACGCCCGCATCCGCATTGCCCACGATTCCGCTTTGCCGCGGATTTCCTGATGCCCGCAGACCCCGCCGATTCCACCCCCCAGACCGACAAGGGTGCGCACGCACCCAGGCCGCGCGCGCGGTCCCGGCCCGGTCGCATGGCCCTCATGCGCGGACTGGCGATACTCGTCTGGGTTGGCATGCTCGTGTTCGTGCCATTCGCGGAAAAGCTCGAACTGGAGAAATCCTTCGCGCTCGCCATCGTCGGCTGCGCCACCTTGATCCTGCTGTTCGCGACTGCGCGCGCGTCGTTTTCCCTGCTCAACATCAGCCTGCTGGTCATCACCCTGGCCACGGCGAGCATGCTCAAGCTGGAGTTCCTGCTCACCCCGGTACTCGCACCCGACCTCAAGTACTACATCAACCTGGAGTCGCTGGACTGGCTGGTGCGCTATCCGATGCTGCTCGCGGTGACGGGTGTTGCGCTGATCCTCGTTCCTGCCCTGCTGGTGCTGGCATGGAAATGGGACGAAGTCCCCGTGGCCTGGACCCTGCGCCAGCGTCGCGCCGTGCTGATGCGAGGGCTTGGCTTGCTTGCGGCCATCCTGATCCTGGCCATCTGCCTTTCGCCGCGCGGCCCGTTTTCCGGCGTATTCAACAAGCCGATGTGGGCCACCATCACCGACCGCAGCTACCTGACCGCGTTCTTCACCTCGTTCAGCGATACCGAGGTGCACATTCCGCAGCGCTCCGGGTCCAGCGACACCTCGATCTCGTGGAAGCTCGACACCCCATTGCGCGCGCCGCAGCGGCGACCGGATGTGGTCGCAATCCTCGAAGAAAGCACCTTCGATCCGCGCATTCTCAAGGTCTGCACAATCCCGCAATGCTCCTTGCCGATGTTCCAGCCGGATGCGGATACCCGCGCCAGCGGCCCGCTCACCGTGCATACCTTTGGTGGTGGCACCTGGACCAGCGAATTCGCCCTGGAAACCGGCCTTGCTGATGTCCTGTTCGGCAATGCCGGGCTATACGCCACCTACAGCCTGGCGCCACGCGTGCAGTACTCATTGCCGCGCGCGTTCAAGGCGGCTGGCTATCGGGTGATCGCGGTGTACTCGCACAGCGGCGAGTTCCTCAACGCACGCAATGCCTACGAGAACTACGGCTTCGACATGTTCTACGACGGCACGGACCTCGGCCTTGGCTGGGAAAGCACCGACGAGGACCTGTACGAGGCGTTTCGCCAGATCTACTCCGATGAAGTCGAAGCGCATCCGGACCAGCCGCTGTTCATCTTCACCCTGACCCTGCACCAGCACGGCCCGCACATGGACCCGCTGGAGAGCTTGCCTGCGCCCTTTGACAAGCCGCTGTTCAAGGGCAAGTTCAAGCCACCCGCGCTGGATGCCTGGCTCAATCTCAACCTCGGCAATTACCTGTACCGCGCAAAACTCTCAAGCGCGATGCTGGACAAGATGCAAGCACTGCTTTGGCGCAGCGGACGCCCCACGGTGCTGATGCACTTCGGCGACCATCAGCCTTCGTTTGACGGTGCCATCCACGCGATTCCGAAGTCGGTACCCAAGGCCGCCGGACAGAACTCAAGCAGGGTCACCTACTTCAAACTCGATACCAGCTACGCAATGCCGAAGCTGCCGCGTTACGAGGCGCTGGACATCATCTACCTGGGCTCCCTGCTGCTGGATGCTGCCGGCGTTCCCAAAGATGCCTACTACCAGGCCAATACGCTGATGCGTGATCGCTGCCAGGGCCAATACCTCAATTGCAAGGATCGAAAATTGATTTCCGCCTACCACGATTATTTGTTCTACAACCTGAAAGTGCTCAAGGATGAATGAGACCGGTCGTGTTGCTGGTGTCGATGAGGCCGGCCGCGGGCCCTTGGCCGGTCCGGTGGTGGTGGCCGCCGTCATCCTCGATCCGGCACAGCCGATTGCCGGGCTTGCAGACTCCAAGGCGCTCACGGAACGCAAGCGCAATCGACTCGCGCTGGAAATCCGCGAGCGCGCCTTGGCGTTTTCCATCTGCCATGTCGAGGCCGAGGAAATCGATCGGCTCAACATCCTTGCTGCCACGTTGCTCGGCATGTCGCGCGCCTTGAGCGCGTTGTCGATAACACCCAGTTTCGCCTTGATCGACGGGAACCGCTTGCCGGGTGACCTGCCCTGCCCGGCACGCGCCATTGTCGGCGGCGATGCAACGGAAGCGGCCATCAGCGCCGCCTCAATTCTCGCCAAGACCACGCGCGACGCCCTGATGGTTGAACTCGATGGCGTTTACCCCGGCTACGACTTCGCCCGCCACAAGGGCTATCCTACCGCCGCACACATCCAGGCCATCGAACGCCTCGGCCCCTGCCCGCAGCACCGGCGCAGTTTTGCGCCGGTGCAACGCTGTTTGTTGCGCCGGTAAGGCCGGATGCGGATTTTTCGGGCGACATTTTGGGAATATGTCGGCTGGGCGCAAACACGCAACATCGGATTGCATGCAGTACCGACGCGGCGCGCTCCTGGTCGATGGACACGGGCTTGACCATCCACGAAACTGCGGACGCCTTTGCCCAAAGCGTCCAATCCACGGCCGGCGGGCACACAGGCACATTCAGTCCAATACTTTTTCAACAGGAGTTTCCTCAGCATGACAAAGCCACTGCTCCTCGGCATGCTGGCCAGCACTGCGTTGATTGCCGGTGACCTGCACGCCAGCGAACCTCAAGCGAATGCCACGATGCTGGTACTGGATGCTTCAGGCTCGATGTGGGGACAGATCAACGGGCGCAGCAAGATTGAAATCGCGCGTGATGCCGTTGGCAGCATGCTGGACGGCTGGCAAGGAGGCGACATCGGCTTGCTCGCCTATGGACACCGGCGCAAGGGCGATTGCGCGGACATCCAGGTATTGCAGGCACCCGAAAGCAACAACACCGACGCCATCCGCAAACAGGTCGGCGCCATCAATCCGGTCGGCATGACCCCGATCAGCGCCTCGGTTCGCCAGGCTGCACAGGAGCTGCGTTTCAGCGAAAACAAGGCCACCGTGATTCTGGTCAGTGACGGCGAGGAAACCTGCAACGCGGATCCTTGCGAGCTGGGCAAGGAGCTGGAATCCGCTAGTGTGGATTTCACCGCGCACGTGATTGGCTTCGACATTGAAAAAGGCAGCAAGGCTGACCTGCAACTGGCCTGTCTTGCCAGCAGTACCGGCGGCCGCTACCTGATGGCAGACAGCGCAGCCGAACTGAACCAGGCACTCAAAGCCGTGGCCGTAGCGACTCCGGACACACCCAAACCCGAAGTGAAATCGGCCCAGGAATGGTTGCCGGGCTACTCGTTGGGCTGGGTGTCGGGCACGCAGCTTGAAGGCATCGAAGACCAGGGCGCCACGCGCAGCATGGATTTCCAGGTCAACCAGACTGCCAAGGATTGCCAGGCGATCTGCTATGCGGAAGAAAACTGTGCCGGCTGGCACTACGAACCCACCGGCAGCTACTTCATCGACCACCCGCGTTGCTTCCTCAAAGGCAAGGGTGCACCGCTGAAACTCGAACAGCAGGATGCCGATTGGACCGCCGGGGTCAAACCTGGCGTTGAGATCATTCTTGCCGAATCGGCGGAGTGATCCGAGCAGCGGCCCACGGGATTTGCGGGCGTGGCGATTTGACCGACCCCAAACGCCCCCACCATCGGGGGCATCACCGCCGCAGAATCGGTCGAGGTTTGCGGCGCGCGCGTCCCCGATGCACGTCCGCAAGCCCACCATGACGCCGGGTAATCGCCCGCCCGCACCCCGGCCATTCCGCGTTGTCCAGCACGTCAAGAGCTGATTGTCCCGGCGGACGCGGAGCCCGCACGAGCCCTGTCCAGTGCGCGCTTGTCCGGCCCGGAACGCGCCGCTACCCTGTCTGATCCCCCCGCCCGATTGCACCATGTCCCCGGCTTTCGTCCACCTGCACGTCCACAGCGAGTATTCGCTGGTTGATTCGACCATCCGCATCGATTCTCTGGTTGCGGCGTGTGCGGCGGCCGGCATGCCTGCGGTCGCGCTCACCGATCAGGTCAACCTGTTTGCCCTGGTCAAGTTTCATGCGGCAGCCGAGAAGGCGGGCATCAAGCCGATTGCTGGCTGCGATGTATGGCTGGAGGATGCCGGCGATCGTCATCGGCCATTCCGCCTTACCTTGCTGTGCCAGAACGACGAGGGATATCGCAATCTTTCGCGGCTTGTTTCGCGCGCCTGGGCGCAAGGACGTCACGGGGATTTCGCGTTCATCGATCCGGCGTGGTTGAGCGAGGCGCATGCCGGTCTGATCGTGCTGGCGGGTGTGGAAAGCGAAGCCGGTCGGCACCTGCTGGGTGGTCGCCTGGATGCAGCCCGCGCCTGGCTCAAGGACTGGCAACACACCCTGGGTGATCGGCTTTATCTCGAGCTAGTGCGCACTGGCCGCGAGGATGACGAGAATTTCGTTGGCACCGCCGTGCGGCTTGCCGTTGAACTCGATATCCCCGCCGTCGCCAGCAACGACGTGCGCTTTCTCGAACGCGATGACTTCGAGGCGCACGAGGCGCGGGTCTGCATCCACCAGGGGCGCGTGTTGGCTGACCCCAAGCGGCCACGGCTGTATTCGGCCGAGCAATATCTGAAATCACCAGCGCAGATGGCGGAGCTGTTTGCGGACTTGCCGCAGGCCATCGAGAACGCCGTCGAGCTGGCCAAGCGCTGCACCCTGGAGCTCAAGTTCGGCACGTACTACCTGCCGAATTTCCCGGTGCCGGAAGGGTTCGATCTGGCATCGTGGATCCGCGAGCAGGCACGCAGCGGCCTCGCCGCGCGCCTGTCCAGGCAGGCACCCGCCGCCGGCTTCAGCGCCGAGGACTACAGCAAGCGTCTTGAAGTCGAAGTCGACGTGATCGTGGAGATGGGCTTCCCCGGCTACTTCCTGATCGTTGCCGACTTCATCAACTGGGCGAAGGACCACGACATCCCGGTTGGTCCCGGACGCGGCTCGGGTGCGGGCTCGGTGGTGGCCTGGGCGCTGGGCATCACCGACATCGATCCCTTGTGCTATGGCCTGCTGTTCGAGCGGTTCCTCAATCCGGAACGCGTGTCGATGCCCGACTTCGACATCGACTTCTGCATGGACAAGCGCGATCAGGTGATCGAGTACGTCGCCGCCAAGTACGGGCGCGATCACGTCAGCCAGATCATCACCTTCGGCACCATGGCGGCCAAGGCCGTGCTGCGCGATACCGGGCGCGTGCTCGGCATGCCCTACGGACAAGTCGACAAGATCGCCAAGCTGATTCCCATGCGGCCGCTGGACCTGAGTCTCGACGATGCGCTCGGGCGCAGCGAGAAATCGGCCAGGGAACCGGAGCGCGTCGTTGCCGATTTCAAGACTCAGTACGAAACCGACGATGCGGTGCGCGAGTTGGTTGACCTCGCCCTGAAGCTTGAGGATCTCACCCGCAACGCCGGCAAGCACGCGGGCGGCGTGGTCATTGCACCGGGACCGCTCACCGACTATGTGCCGGTGTACAGCGAAACCGGCGGCGAGGGCGCGGTCACCCAGTTCGACAAGGACGACGTGGAGGCCGTGGGCCTGGTCAAGTTCGACTTCCTCGGCCTGCGTACGCTCACCATTATTGATTGGGCGGTGAAGGCGATAAATGCTCGGCGCCGGGATTCGGGATTGGGGATTGGGGATTCGGAAAAGGCAAAGCCGGGGCCGTTGGATATTTCCACGATTCCGCTGGATGATCCGGCCGTATTCGACCTGTTCAAGCGCGCGCAGACCATCGCCATCTTCCAGTTCGAGTCGCGCGGCATGCAGGGCATGTTGAAGGATGCCAAGCCCGACCGCTTCGAGGATTTGATCGCGCTGGGTGCGCTGTATCGACCGGGGCCGATGGACCTCATTCCCAGCTACTGCAAACGCAAGCACGGGCTGGAACCCATCGACTATCCCGATCAGCGAGTGGAACCGGTGCTGCGCGAGACCTACGGCATCATGGTCTACCAGGAACAGGTCATGCAGATGGCGCAGATCGTCGGCGGTTACTCGCTCGGCGGTGCCGACCTGTTGCGACGTGCCATGGGCAAGAAGAAGGTCGAGGAGATGGCCCGTCATCGCGCAATTTTCCGCGAAGGCGCAGCCAACAATGGTGTCGACGAGGCGAAGGCCGACGCCGTGTTCGACACCATGGAAAAATTTGCCGGCTACGGCTTCAACAAGTCGCATGCCGCCGCCTATGCCCTGGTTTCCTACCAGACGGCCTGGCTGAAAACCCATTACCCCGCCGAGTTCATGGCCGCAGTGTTGTCGGCGGACATGGACAACACGGACAAGGTGGTCAACCTGCTTGGCGAAGCGCGCGCGATGAGGCTTGAGGTGCTGGCGCCGGACATCAACACCTCGGTGTACAAGTTCCTCGCCCTGGAGCCGGACGCTGCCGAATCGCGATCCCAGCGCATCCGCTACGGCCTTGGCGCAATCAAGGGCGTCGGCGAGGCGGCCATCGAGAACATCGTCGACGCGCGCAGCCGCGGCGGCGGGTTTCGTGACATTGCCGATTTCTGCCTGCGCGTGGATGCGCAGAAGGTCAACAAGCGCACCCTCGAAGCACTGGTGCTGTCCGGTTCGATGGATGGCCTGGCCGGCAATCGTGCCAGTGTGTTTGCGCAGTTGCCGGAAGCCATGCGTGCTGCCGAGCAACAGGCGCGCGATGCACAGGCCGGGCAGAACGACATGTTCGGCGGCGGCAGTGCCGCTCCAGTGAAGCTGGATTTGATTGAAGTCGAGGAATGGCCGATTGCGCGCAAGCTGGGAGGCGAACGCGACACCCTGGGCTACTACTTGTCAGGTCATCCCACCGATGCGTGGCGTGATCTGCTCGCGCGCGTGGTGAGCTGCCCGATCGGCGAACTGGACAAGCACTACAAACCGCCGGAAGGCCGCAACCGGTTTGCTGGCGGGCGCATTTTCACCCTGGCCGGCTCGGTACTGGGCGTGCGCAAGCAGGGCGAATCCCGCGCGTTCGTGCAGGTTGAGGATTACTCCGGACGCTTCGAGGCAGTGATGTATCGGGAGACCTGGGCCGAGTTCGCGCCCTTGATCACCCGCGACGCCATCCTGGTGTTCGAGGGCACCCTGACGATTGATGATTTTTCCGGCAATTTCCAGTTGCGCACGCAACGGGTCAGCACCATCGAATCGACCTGCGAGCGACAGGCACGACTGCTGCGTGTACGCGTGAACGGGATTGCCCGGGATTTTGCCTCACGCCTGTACGAGGCGCTGGAAGGCAGCCGCGGCGGCAGCACGGCGGTGCGCATCGTTTTCAGCAACCAGAGCGGGCGCGGCGAGATTGAACTCGGGCCCGAATGGCGGGTGCGTGCCAGCCCGCTTCTGGTGGAAACCATCGGCGCGCTGGATGGCGTGCTCGAAGCCGAACTGCACTACGGGCAATGAGCCGGCTGCGGCCTGGTCGCGGTTGCGGCTTGGCCTGAACCGCTATACTTCCGCCTTTCTGGTCCAAACGTCGCTAGATGAACCCCAACTTCCTCGAATTTGAAGCGCCCATTGGCGAGCTCGAAGCCAAGATCCAGGAGCTTCGGCATGCCAGTCATGGGCAGGCGATCAATATCGAGGAGGAAATCGGCAAGCTGCAGGCCAAGCTGAAGACGCGCACCGCCGAGATCTTCCGCAACTTGACGCCCTGGCAGGTTGCGCAACTGGCCCGGCATCCGGCCCGCCCCTTCACCCTCGACTACGTCAAGGTGATGTGCGAGGAGTTTCATGAGCTGGCCGGTGATCGCGCCTATGCCGATGATGCGGCTATCGTCGGTGGCATCGGCCGCATTGACGGTCGCAGCGTGATGATCATCGGCCACCAGAAGGGCCGTGATACCAAGACCAAGATCCGCCGCAACTTCGGCATGCCGCGCCCCGAGGGTTATCGCAAGGCGCTGCGCCTGATGAAGATGGCCGAACGTTTCAAGCTGCCGCTGTTCACCTTCATCGACACCCCAGGCGCCTATCCCGGCGTCGGCGCCGAAGAGCGTGGGCAATCCGAAGCCATTGCGCGCAACCTGATCGAAATGGCCGAGCTGAAGGTGCCGATCGTGTGCACGGTGATCGGCGAAGGCGGCTCGGGTGGCGCATTGGCCATTGGCGTCGGGGATTGCACGCAGATGTTGCAGTACTCGACCTACTCGGTGATTTCACCGGAAGGTTGCGCCTCGATCCTGTGGAAAACGGCGGAAAAAGCCAAGGATGCCGCCGAGGCACTCGGCATCACTGCCCAACGCCTGCTGGAGCTGGGCCTGATCGACAAAGTAGTGCGCGAGCCGCTCGGAGGCGCACATCGCAATCCGCATTCCATGGCGGTGCGCCTCAAGGCCGTGCTGCTCAACCAGCTGCGCAGCCTCGAAGGGCTCGACACCGGCAAGCTGCTGGAGCAACGCTATCAGCGCCTGCGCAAGTACGGCGAATTCAAGGTCGCTTGAGCACTTCAACACCCTCTCTCGCCGGGAGAGCGGTTGGATTAAGGCAACGCTGGACAAGCCGTCTTCCCGGCGAGGCGCTTTACAACAGCCGAATGGCTGGTCAAGCCGGGATCAATTTTTTACGCAGTACGTTGAATACAATGGATTCCGGCTTTCGCCGGAATGACGATATTGGCGTAATCGGGACTTATTCAGCGTTGTCTCAAGGGTTCGGCAAGTCAGCGCAGCGACGCAATCCGGGTCAATCGTCCTTGGGAACATCCACCGTGCCGCCCACATTGCGGTAGCTGATGTCGCTGCTGCCGGCTTCCTTCACGGTGAAGTTGCCGCGCACGTCATCGACATCGATATCCCCCGAGCCGATGCCATCGATGGTTACCTCCGCGGCGCCGCTGATGTCGATGTCGCCAGAGCCGACATTGCCGATCTGTACGGATCCGCCCACCTTGCGCAGGGTGACATCACCCGAACCCACCGAGCCGATGACGACGGTTTCGCGCACATCGCGCACCACGATGTCGCCGGAACCCACCGAATCCAGGGCGAAGCGGCCCACCCCGTTGGCGGTGATGTCGCCGGATCCCACATCCGCACGCAGTTCATCGCGAATGCCATCGGCATCGAGATCACCGGAACCGGCGTCGTAGTCCAGGCTGGCCAGGTCGCGTGCCGTGGTGTCCCCGGAGCCGGCATCCACACTGACCGCCAGATCGGCAGGCAGGCGGATCTGGATATCGAGGTCCGCATAACCGGGAAACAAAAGGATTCCTCCCGATGAGTCCGGATTTTCGGCCTCGATGAGAAGGCGGGTGCCGTCGCGTCGCTGAGTCAGCTTGAGCTTGGGCAGATCCTCTTCATCCGATGCGCAGGCCTTGGCCGTGACCACGATCTGGGCGAGGCCCGCTTCGCCCTGCACGCGCAGGTCATTGCGGCCAGTCTTCACATTCAGCGCGGTGATTTCGCCACGATCCACGGTGAAGGAACGATCGGCCTGAAATTCGCAATCGTCGGCCATGGCAACGGAACCTGCCAACAGCAGGGAAACGGCGATCAAATGACGCATGGGGATTGCTCCTCGCGGGTGGGAATGCCACATGGGATACGTTGAGGTCGGATTTGGTTTACATGATGCGGGAATCGGGAATTGGGAACCGATGAAGCTGCACAGCTGCGCGTCGAGCGCTACTTCATACCGGATGGGTACGCCAGCGCGGGAGGCATCTGTTCCCGATTCCCGATTCCCTGACGCTGTGCTCCCTCTCCCGCTGGCGGGAGAGGGTTGGGGTGAGGGTGGTGCAACACGCAAATGCAATGTTTTGAGCAAGCGCAGGCCCCACCCTCACCCGCCGTTGCGCGTCGGCCTCTCCTTTATGCCCTCTGGGTACGCCAACGGGAGAGGTGGAACACCCAGTACCGCTTATTCCCCGCGCCTCGCGCTTGCCGCCCGGCCCCTGCCGGGGCGTTCGCTTCGGGCTGAACAGTCCACTGGACTGTTCAAAGCGCCCGTGCTCACCCTCCGCGATCATCCGCGCCCCCAATGAGATATCCGGTTCAATCGCTCCTGGGAACATCCACCGCGCCGGCCACATTGCGGTAGGTGATGTCGCCGCTGCCCTGCGACTTCACGGTAAGGTCGCCGCGCACGCCATCGACGATCACGTCGCCGGAGCCTGTCGAGTCGACCGTCACGCTGCCGCCGATGTCGCGCAGGTCGACATCGCCCGAACCGATATGCCCCGCGCGCACGCTGCCGTCGACGCGACGAAAGGTCAGGTCGCCCGAGCCGCCGCTGCCGACCTCGACATCGCCACCCACGCCTTCGACGTCGATGTCGCCCGATCCGGTCGCAGCGAGGACGAACCGCCCGACGCCGCGCGCCTCGACGTCGCCCGAGCCGACGCTCGCACCCAGCAGCCCGGCGACGTTGCGTGCCTCGAGATCGCCCGAGCCGGCCTTCCACGCCAGCGAGGCCACGTCTTCGACGACCGCATCGCCCGAGCCCGTGTCGACTTCGAGCGCGAGTGACGCCGGAATGCGCACGTCGAGGTCGAGCGAGAAGCGGACCGTGCCGAACAGCGTCCACGAATCGACCTCGCGCCCGGTACGGACGATCGCGCGCGCGCCCTCGCGACCCTCGCTGACGATCAGCTGTTCGAGCAGTTCGGCGCTCGACGCACAGGCCTTGCCGCGGACCTCGACGCGTGCCAGGCCTGGCACGCCGCGAACGCGGACGCCAGTCCAGCCCGGTTCGATCACGAGTGCCTCGAGCCCGGCCGCATCGATGTCGAGATCGCGTGCGGCACGGTGCGGGCAGTCATCGGCCCACGCCGTCGTCGTCAGCAGTAGGGTGACGGAAGCGAGCAGCAAACGGTACATGACGATTCTCCGGTAGGGGTCCTGCATGTGATGCCGCCAGCGCCCGAACGGTTTACATCGCCTCGCGCATCAGCATCCGCTTGCCGCCGCGCCCTCTTCCTCGGCCTTGGCCTGGACCCAGAGTTGCTCCTGTTCGGCGAGCGAGCGGCCGGAGAGGCCGCCCTCGGCAGCGGCCAAGCCCTCCATGCGGCGGAAGCGCCGCTCGAACTTCGCGTTCGCATGGCGCAGCGCAGCCGAAACATCCACACCGGCATGTCGCGCCAGGTTGGTGCAAACGAACAACACATCGCCAATCTCGTCGGTCAGGCGCTCCTTGTCCGCGCCATTTTCCAGCTCCGCGCGCACTTCACCGATCTCCTCGATCAGCTTGTCCAGCACCGGTTCCACGCCCGGCCATTCGAAACCGACGGCGGCGGCGCGCTTCTGCAACTTGAGCGCACGCTGCCACTCCGGCATGCCGCGTGAGACTCCGGCCAGGGCACTGCCGTCAACCTCCCCATCCGCCTCGCGCTCGCGACGCTTGATCGCCTCCCAGTTGGTCAGCACTTCTTCGGCAGTGTCGGCCTGCACATCGCCGAACACATGCGGATGGCGCACGGTCAATTTCTCGCAGATGGCGGCAACCACGTCGGCAAACCTGAAATGCCCGGCTTCGTCGGCCATGCGCGCATGGAACACCACCTGCAGCAGCAGATCACCCAGCTCATCGCACAGCGCGGGGAAATCCTTGCGATCCACCGCATCGGCGACCTCATAGGCCTCCTCGATGGTGTACGGCACGATGCTTTCGAAATCCTGCTTCACATCCCAGGGGCATCCGTTTTCGGGATCGCGCAGGCGCGCCATGATGGCGAGCAGATCATCGATGTTCGACATGGGGTTCCGTGAACGTAGCAGACAATCCGGGCATTAGACCCGCTCGGGGCAAATATGTCGAAGCATTCGCGGTGCTTACCGCGAAACGCAAGTGATTCCGATGCTCTTGCCGGGATCCGTCTTTGCCACCTGCCATTACGGCCTCGGTTTGTTCCGCCCCTTTACTTGATTCCCGCTCCAGGGGTTCAGCAATGAAACTCCGGTTGGTTTGAAGTCGGCAATGTTGCGCGTGACCACGGTCATGCCATGAATCAGTGCGCTGGCAGCGATCAGTGCGTCGCGTTCGCCGCGCTTGTCGGGAACATGCAGGCGTGCCGCCCGGCGCGCCACCTGAGCGTCGATGGGCAGGGTACGCATTTCAAACTCCGGTAAAACCTGTTGCTCAAACCATCTGCGCAGCAAAGCGCCCTGTCGGCTATCGCGACGCTCGATCAACAGCACGCCGAGTTCAATTTCCAGAATGCTGACGGCGCTCAGATACAGCTCGGCGGCATCGACCTTCGTCGACCACTCGGCAACGCCGACATCGGCGTTTCCAGAGCGAACCTTGCGCAACTCGGAAACCACATTTGTATCGAGCAGGTACATCAAGACAGATCCGCCGCCGAAAGTGTGATGCGGGCCTTTGGTGGATTGAAGTCGAGCCCAAGCGTTCCTTCATCAGCCAGAACGTCTGCAATATTGCGTTTGTGCCCGGTCAGCTTCTGATATTGCTCAACACTGAGCAGCACATGTTCGGGCTTGCCACGGCGCGTGATGATCACGGGCCCGCGCTTTGCGGCTCGCTTGGCACGGGCAATATCTTGATTGAGTTCCCGGCTGGTCAGTGTGGTAATGACCATGCTCGCCTCCTGTTCATGCCTGCACCAAATGTAGACATGTTACTACAATCATCGCTGTACTTCATGCAAGCGCGGCTTGGTGTCTGTCCAGCCGATAACATTCAGCCCCCCGCTGCATTTGCACGGCCGGGTTGAGCCAGGCCACGTGGCATCAACTGCCAGACCGCACAATCAGCCTTCAAGCTGCGATTCTGATTTCAGTTGATCCCTACCATGAACCTCGCCGATTCCGCTGTGCATTCCCCCGCTTCCGATTTCAGCACGCTCACGCCCAATGGACTGATCGCATTGCTGGCGCAGGAAGGTGATCGAACCTCGATGGAACTGATCGACGCCTGCATCGCCCATGGTGAGGCCATGGTGCAGTCGCTCGCCGCACATATCGACGATGACGCCACCTGGGAAGCGGATAGCATCGATGCCTGGTGGTTGCCTTTCCACGCGGCCCTGATCCTCGGCCGCATGGAATCCGAATCCAGCGGCCTGCTGCTGGTTCACCTTATGCAAAAGATCGATGAATCAAACGTCAGCGACCTCCAGGATTGGCTCGCAGGCGACTGGGCCGCATTGTTCCGCAACAAGCCAGCCCGTGTGATCGATGCGATGCGCAGTTTGACCATGGACACTTCCCTGCGCTGGTACACGCGCTGCCAAGGTTTGGAAGTGATTCTGGACAATGGCATGCGCCACGGCCCCGAGGCGCTGGAAACCGCAATCGACTGGGTTGCCGGATTGGCCAACAACGCCTCCGACGAGTGGGAGTTCCGCATCATCACTGCCTGTGGCCTGCTGGATTTTCCACGGCCGCGACATCGCCCCATGCTGGAATCCATGGCTGCAGAAGAAGCTCAACGTGCAAAGCAGGCGGGTTCGTTTGTGGGCATGTTTGCCCAGGAAGATGTCGATTCCGCCTTTTCGAAAGCCGGTGATCGCCCGGGATGGGAGCGCCGCAAAGACCCATGGTCCTTCTACAGTCCGGAAGCCATCGCAGCCCGGCAAGAACGCTGGCAGGAGGAGGAGAACGATCTCGGTTTCGAGGAGGAATGGCCGGTTTCCCTGCCCTACGTTCGCACCACGCACAAGATCGGACGCAATGATCCGTGCCCCTGCGGAAGCGGCAAGAAGTACAAGAAGTGCTGCCTGATCGCAAATTGAGTCGCCCAGCCCATTTGCGGATGGTGACGCAGGCGAGTATCGCTGCGGCCTCATTGAGGCTCACGCCATGCAGTCGGGACGACTGCGCTCCAACACTCTGCACCGCGCTCAGACTTCCGACAGGCGTTTCTCTTCCTGCTCAGGCTTGGCAAAGCTGCTTGGCAGTGTGCGCGGCAGGTGCAGGCGCGGCATGCCGACCGCATAGCCCTGGGCCATGTCGACGCCGCACTGGTGCAGGGAACGCAGCACCGACATGTCTTCCACGCACTCGGCCACCGTGGTCTTGCGTGCAATCTCTGCAATCGAGGTCAGCGCGGTGACGATGGTACGGTCGAGCTCATCGCCCGGCAGTCCCTGGATCAGCGATCCATCGATCTTGACGATGTCCGCCTCCAGTTGTTTCAGGCAGGCCAGGTTGGCAAATCCGACGCCGAAGTCACCCACCGAGATCCGGCAGCCGAGCTGACGCAGTTGCGCCAGTTGGCGCTGCACCCGTTCACGGTCGCTGATGGCGTGCGCATCGGCAATCTCCAGAACGATGGCGGCCGGGTTGACGTTGTACTCGACGATGCGCGCGGTCATGTAGTCGGCCACGCCGCCCTTTTCCAGGGTCTGCGCGGAAAGATTGATGGTCAGGGCAATCGAGCGCGGGCTTTCGCGGGTTTCGCGCAAGGCGGCGAGTGCGTGCTTGATCACCCAGAAGTCGATGTCCTGCATCAGGCCAAAGCGTTCGGCGGCGGGCAGGAAAGCCACCGGCGAGATGAGATCGCCCTCGTGGCCCTTGAGGCGCACGAGCACCTCGAACATGGCCTCGGATTCCGGATTGCGCTCAAGCTGGCGCAGCCAGACGTCCTTGCTGTTCTTGCTTTCCACGGAATCCAGCTCCATGCCGTTGAGCGGCACGATCGGCTGGTAGCACAGCACGAAGCGATCTCCGCGCAAGGCTTCCTCCAGGCGCACCGACCAGCCGAGATCGGCATCCAGGGCCGCGAGCTTGCCGGTCTCCGGCGAATACACCTGGCATTGGTTACGACCGGAGCGCTTGGCCATGTGACAGGCAATGTCGGCATAGGCCATGGCATCACCCGGCGTGAAACAGGCCTGGTCGATGCGCGCGCAACCTATGGAAAGGGTGATGCGATAGCTCTTACCGCCGTAGTTGAACGGACTTGCGATGAGCACGCGGCGGAAGCCATCCGCCAGTGCCATGATTTCACTGGACCCCACATTGGTCAGCAGCACGGCGAACTCGTCGCCGCCCATGCGCGCGAGGTAGTCGGTGCTGCGCAGGCGCGATTTGAGCCGTTGCGCAACTTCCATCAGCAGGCGGTCGCCGGCAACATGACCAGCGGTGTCGTTGATGTACTTGAAGCGGTCGAGATCCAGCAGCAGCAATACGGCGGTCTGGCCGGTGCGTCGCACCTTGCTGCATTCCTGCTCAAGCTGGGATTCGAGCCAGGCGCGGTTGTGCAGCTTGGTCAGGTTGTCGTGCTCGGCCTGCCAGCGCAGCTCCTTCTCCAGCGCACGCCGGTTGGAAATATCGCGGAAGGCAATCACCGAACCGTTTAGTTCGGCATCCATGTGCAGCGGATGGATGTTGCATTCAACCGGGATGCCTTTCTTGCTTGCCGACCAGAAACAGGTCTGCCAGGACGAGACTTCCTTACCCATGGCATAGCACTGGTTGAGGAAGGACGCACCACGTTGCAGAGGCGATCCGTCCTCGTCGGTGTGGTGGAAGGCATCGAAGGCCTGCAGTCCGATCAGGTCATCGGCTTCGGTGTAACCAAGCACATCCAGCGCGGCGGGATTGATGAACTGGATGGTGCCGGCGCAATCCACGCCGTACACGCCTTCGCCCACCGAGGACAGGATGCTTTGCAGGCGACGGCGTTCGTTGTCGATGGCCTTGCGGTCATTGATGGCACGCGCCAGCGACGCCACGCGCGCCAGCAGCAGATCCTTCGATTCGCTCTTGAACACGCATTCCAGCGCGCCGGAAGCCAGCGACTCGGCTATCACCGCATCGGAGTAGGTCCCGGTGATGGTGGCGGTGAGGATGTGCTGGGTTTCCAGATGATTGCGGATGCGCGAGATCAGCGCCGTGCCGTTTTGTTGCGGCATCAGGTAATCGATGATGGCGATGTCGAAGGGTTGGGCCAGTACCTTGCGCCAGCCATCTTCCACGCTTTCCGCGGTCTCCACGTGATACCCGTGCTTTTGCAGCAGGCGTGAGTAGCCCAGGCGCACGGTGGCCGAGTCATCCACCAGCAAGACCTTGACCTGCTCCAGGTGCAGGCTGGCGGCTTCGCCGACGCTTTGCTCGGGCCGCAGCAGATGGGCGATGGCGGACGGCGCTTCGAGATATTCCGACCACAGGGTAAGGGCGGTGCGCGGCCTGGCCATGCGCCAGTTGACCGCCTTGGCGTTGGAGGAATCGGCCATCACCAATACCGGCAGGTGCTCCAGCCGCTCGCCATGCAAAAGGCCGAACACGTCCTCGACGATGCCTTCGGAATAATCCGGCCAGCCCAGCACCACCGCATCGACGCTGCCCTGTCCGATCTGCATGCGGTTCAGCGCGTCGTAGGCTTCGGAAAGATCGGCCAAGGCGGTTACGCCGTAGCCGGATTGGGTCAGCAAGGCGGACAGCGCACGGCGCCGGGTCAGCGATGGATCAGCGAGCAGAATGGTTTTCATCGACGCCACGCAGCAGGGG